>Ga0182010_10000451_pt1 | contig 23404 bp, 20 predicted proteins | sample 611E1MmetaG_FD_120488 | JGI IMG/M metagenome (GOLD analysis project Ga0182010, IMG submission 120488) | Permafrost microbial communities from Stordalen Mire, Sweden - 611E1M metaG | ecosystem: Environmental > Terrestrial > Soil > Wetlands > Permafrost | place: Sweden: Stordalen | collected... | reverse complement strand
TGAGCCCGCCCTCGGTGGTCAGCCGGATCCCGGGCCTGTCCAGCCCGATCCAGCGCAGCAAACGACGCCCGAACGAGGGGTCGCTGAAGCCCGTCACGCCGTAGCTACCCTGCACGGCGATCCGCACGATGTCGACGATGGCACGGCGGGTAACGATCGATCTGCCGGCCACCGAACGCTCGGGCATGTGCTAGCACGACCTCCAGCCTGGGCGGCGGAAACGGTGTGCTATCATACCGCCCCGGTTGGTCCCGGTCGGGACCGCGCCTTCCGACTACGTATTCGAGAGGACTTCATGGCTCGCTCCTGCGCCATCTGCGGGAAGGTCTCGATGGACGGCTTCAACGCGCAGTCGTCCGGGATGAACCGGGTCCGTGCGCACCGCCGCTTCAACGTGAACCTCCAGCAGACGACGATCCAGCAGAACGGCAAGTCGGTCAAGACGCTCGTCTGCACCCGCTGCCAGCGCACCATGTCGCGGGAGGCCCGCTAGCACCTCGCCGGTTCGGCCGGCATAACCCGCTCTCTTCCTCGGCGTCGAGCACCCGCTCGGCGCCGATCGTGTTTCTACTCCGACGGGTGCGGCTCGATCCCAAGCTCGGCGCTGTCCAGCCAGACGGTGAACGGTCCGTCGTTGACCAGATCGACCTCCATGTGGGCGCCGAAGATGCCCTGCCGCACCGGAACTCCCGTGGATGCCAGGATCTCGCAGAAGACCTCGTACAGGCGCTCGCCGACGACGGGACCAGCCGCGCCGACGAACGAAGGACGGCGACCCCGCCGCGTATCGGCGTAGAGCGTGAACTGGCTTACCACCAGGGCCGCGCCCTCCACCTCCCCGAGCGAGAGATTCGTCAGTCCCTCGGCGTCGGCGAAGATGCGCAGCCCGGCGACCTTGGCCGCCATCCCCGAGGCCACCCACTCGTCGTCCGACGGCGCCACTCCCAGAAACACGAGCAGGCCTCGGTCTATCTCACCGACCGGGTGCCCATCCACGCGAACTTGCGCCCTGGATACTCGCTGCAGCAGAGCCCGCATCTTCCCTCCTGTCTCAGCGACTGAAGAGCCCCGCGGCGCCTCGCCACAGGCCGCCCAGAATCCCAAGCCAGGGGACCAGGTACAGGGCACTTTGCGTGCCGCCCAGCCAGCCGAACGTATCCATGCCGTACGCGAGCACGACGCCGACGGCGGCGATCGCCATCCCCTGACCGACCAGCGCCCAGCGAACCCGTCGGCCCAGCCGACGCAGAGCCCCTACTTCGCCCTCGTCCTCGGCTTCGACGCCGGCTTCGATCTCCTCGTCGGCAATCTGCTCCATGAAGCGCCTCGCCCAGCGCGGACCGTGCAGGATCACGAAGTAAGCCCCCAGCGCGTAGACGACTGCCCCGATGATGTCCACGACCCAGTGCTCACCCAGGTACACGATTGCGAACCAGACACAGACCGTATAGGCGAGCATCAGCCAGGCGGCTCGCGGGAAGGCTCGCCGGGCGAAGAGGAATGCCAGGAACGGGTAGGCGGCGTGCAGCGAGGGGAACGCTGCGACGTCGTTGGAGCTGATGTTGTAGAGGTTGGTGTACGAGTAGAAGTAGCCACCGAACCCGAACAGGTGAGCCAGCCCCTGGAAGCCTGTGTCCCGCAGGTGGAGCACCCCGCTCACGCACGCGCCACCGCAGTACGGCGCGGCCTTTTGCGGGTCGGCGGCCCACCACGGCGGCGCCACCGGCAGCAGCAGGTACGTCACGAAGGCCGCCATGGACAGCACGATCAGGGCGCCCACAAAGTCGTAGTAGATCCGCCGCTGGTGGATCCATAGCAGGAACCCGACGGCCAGCGGCAGCGGGAAATGCAGGAAGTAGAAGATCAGCGAGAGCGTGGCCAGACCGTCGGAGGCGGTCGCTGGGCCGTGGTGGAACAGGCCCTGGAGCCATACCGTCGGCAGCCCGCCCAGCCCGACTATCCGCTCGAACCAGACGACGTCGGTGACGTGGATCGGCAGGCCGAACTTGTCGGCGTAGCCGCGCATCAGCTCGTAGGCGAAGAAGAGGGCCAGGAACGGAATCCAGTCGCGCAGGAAGAGCCTGCCGCGACCCAGCAGCAACGCGGCCAGGCCGAAGCCGACGACCACCACGTCCGGGGTCACCGAGATGCCTCGAGCAATCATCAGGATCGAGAGCAGGACCGCGTACGACGCGACGGCGACCAGCAGCAACCTGTCGTTGCGCCGGCCCAGATGAGCGTGAGGGCGCCCGCCGGCGACCCCCTCGGCGGTGGCATCTCCCGCCACGACGGCCCCGGGAACGGCGGGGCTCGGTGCCACTTCGTCGCTCACCCCGGCTCCCCCGGGTCGACCGCCGTCTTGCCGAAGCCGCTCCTGTAGCCCTCGTCGGCGAGGGCCTTGATCAAGGCGATCTCGCGGGCGATGTCGTGCCCCTTCTTCCAGAGCGTCGAGCCCACGACCAGGACCTCTGCCCCCAGCCTTCCGCACAGCGCCGCGGACCTGCGGTTGACTCCGCCGTCCACGTGCACCTGACCGGATACGCGATCAGCCAGGTACCCGTGCGCCGGCAGGATCTTCCGGGCGGCATCCCTCATGAAGCTCTGGCCCCCGAAGCCCGGCTCGACGGTCATGACCATGACGATGTCGAGGAGATCGCGGTACGGCTCCAGGGCCGAGAGAGGGGTTCCGGGCTTGACGGCCAGACCAGCCTGCCGGCCGGCCTTGCGAATCTTCAGCAGAGTCGGCTCAATCGGCTCCTCTACCTCGACGTGGAAGGTGATCGAGTCGCATCCGGCGTCGATGAACTGGTCCATATAGCGGCCCGGCTCCGAGATCATCAGATGAGCGTCGAAGGGCTTCTTGCCGATGCATCGCAACCGTTTGATCAGCCCGGGCCCAAAGGTGATGTTCGGGACGAAGTGGCCGTCCATGACGTCGAGGTGGATCCGGTTCGAGCCGGCCTTCAGTGCCTTACGCGCTTCGTTCTCCAGGTCGGCCAGATCCGCGTCGAGGATGCTGGCGCTGACCAGGGTCCTGCGGGCGGCCATCAGTGGGTGGCTCCACGGTGCGCGGGGCCGGTGGCTCGGGCGGACGGTGAACCGGCGGCGGAGTCCGCGGCCACGGCCTCCCGGAGGTCCGCCGGCATCTCGGTGTTGCGGGCGCCCCGAAGCGCGGCCTCGCTCTGGCGGATGATGACTTCGCGGCGGTGGGCCACCGCCCCTGCCGGCGGCTCCCCCGCCCTGTTGGCGGCCAGCTGCCCGCACGCCGCCCCGGCATCCTGGCCTCGGTTGGCGCGCACGGTGACCCCGACACCGTTGCGCCGGACGCGGGCGGCGAAGGAGGCCACTCGTTCCGGACTGCTTGCCTGCCAGGGCGTGTGGGCGACCGGGTTCATCGGGATCAGATTAACGTGCGCCAGGTCGCCTCGGAGCAGCAGGCCCAACGCGTCGGCGTCGGCGTTCGTGTCGTTCACACCGGAAATCATCACGTACTCGTAACTCACGCGCCGGCCGGTTACGCGAGCATGATCCCGAGCCGCCGCAACCACCTCGGCCACCGGCCAGCGGCGGTTCAGCGGAACGAGCACGTCGCGCAGTGGATCCCGGGCGGCGTGAAGGCTGATCGCCAGGGTGAACTGCGGACCCAGCTGCGTGAGCCGGCGAATCCCCGGCACGACGCCGGATGTCGACACGACCACGTGGCGTGCGCCAAGGCCGAAGCGTCGCGGGTCCGCCAGTGCGGCAACCGCCTCGAGGACGCGATCCAGGTTGAGCAGAGGCTCGCCCATTCCCATGAAGACCACGTTCGTGAGCTGCCGTCCGCTCCCGCCGGCCGCCAGCCGGAGGGCGGCGTGGCGAACCTGATCCAGGATCTCCGCGGCCTCGAGGTCACGGCCGAAGCCGAGCTCGCCGGTGGCGCAGAAGGGACAGCCGACGGCGCACCCCGCCTGGCTGGAGATGCACAGCGTGTGGCGTTCGCGATGGATCGGCCGGCCGATGGAGCTGAATCCTCGCGCCGGATAGTGCATCAGCACCGACTCTATCAGCTCCCCGTCCGAGAGCAGGTGGAGAGTCTTCTCGGTCAGCCCGCGATCGGCCACCGTGACCTCGTCGGCCGCGATGGTATCTGCGCGGAAGGCCTCGTCGAGGCGGGCTCGAAGACCGGCCGGAAGGGTGGTGAAGTCGTCCGCGGTTCGGGCGTGGATCCTCCACACGGCGTCTCGAATCTGGCGGGCGCGGTAGGCCGGTTGCCCCTCGGCGGCGAGCCAGGCCTCGAGGGCGCCCTCCGTCAGGCCACTCAGCCCGGGGCGCGGGTCGGCCGCGGATCGAGGCGCGGGCGGGTTGGCGCCGGCCGACTTCTGGTCTGGCGCAGGGGTGAGACTCACGAGGTCGCGATTATCGCATGCCGGCCGCGGCACTCGCGACGAGGAGCTATCGAACGAGGTCCGGATGGCCCCTGAGATACTCCTCGGCCCCCATCTCGCGGCCACCGGCCCGCTGCACTCGTTCCAGCACCAATCGGCCGTTGGCGGTCCCAAGGAAGGGCGCCTCCGACGAGGTGGCGGACGGCCCCGAGGCGGAGCTGAACCCTCCGACGCGATCTCCGGGCTGTGACGGCGCCACGTGCGCCTTCCTGACGATGAGCCGCTCTCCGCCGGTGTTCTCGCCCTGGATGTAGCTGCCCGGCCAGGGCTGATATGCGCGGATCTGCCGCTCCAACTCGACGGCCGGCCGGTTCGGGTCGAGCAACCCGTCCTCACGGCGTAGCGGCCGCGTCAGCGTCACGCCCTGATCCGGCTGCGGCCGGGCCGGGGCTCGCCCTGCCAGCCACTCGGGCAGTGCCCGAGTCAACAGGCGGGTCGCGGTCGCGGCGGCCCGCTCCTCGAGGACCGGCGCCGTGTCGTCGGGCCGTACCTCCAGCCTCTCCACGGCCACCACCGGCCCCGCGTCCATCTTCTCGGTCACAACGATGAGCGTCACCGCGGAGTCCTTGTCGCCGGCAAGGATCGTGGCCGCGATGGGCGCCGCTCCGCGGTGGCGCGGCAACGCGGAGGGATGCAGATTCAGGAAGCCGCGGGGGGGCAGGTCGAGCAGTACGCGGGGTATCAGCTGCCCGTAGTCGGCCAGGATCGCCAGGTCCGGCGCCAGCGCCTGCAGCGCGGCCACCGAATCCGCCCCGCGGACTCGCGCCGGCTGCAGCAGCGGCAGGCCCAGCTCACGGGCTCGTGCGGCCACCGGTGTGGGCGTGGCGATCGCCTTTCGGCCGACCGGCCGATCCGGCGCCGAAACCACGGCTCCTATTCGAAGGCCCGGAATCGCGAGCAGTGCATCGAGGATGGGGACCCCAAACGAGCCGCTTCCGAAGAAGACCGTCCGAACGGAGGAGCGGCCTCGAGGCGACGACGCCGGTCCGGCAGTCGATCCCCGAGCCCCCTCCCCGCCGCTCACCCTACGGCGACGTGAGCGGCTTCCGGCGATCCCTCTTCTGCCCCATCCGAGGCGGTCGGGATGAGCTCGTCCATCGAATCCAGGTAGTCGATGTAGAGCTTGCCGTCCAGGTGGTCGATCTCATGCTGGAAGGCTCGACCCAGCGTGCCCGAGCCGGCGATCTTGATCTTCTTGCCGAGGCGGTTCTGGGCCACGACCCAAACCTTCTCGCGCCGAGTCACGTAGGCCACGTAGCCCGGGATCGAGAGGCAGCCCTCGAGGTCGCGGTCGTCACCGTTCGCCCGAACGATCCGCGGGTTCACCAGCTCGTGCAACTGACCCTCGACCTCGATCGTGCAGGCGCGGACGGCCTCGCCGAGCTGCGGCGCCGCCAGACCGACGCCGGGAGCCTTGCGCATGGTCTCGGCCAGGTCGTCGAGCAGCTCGTGCAGGTACTTGCCGAAGCTGTCGACGGGCTGGCCCACCATGCGAAGCCGTGAGTCGCCAAGAAGGACGATGGGTCGGACACTCATGGCCCGAGTATACCGAGCCTGCCCGCGGGGTCCTCCAGCCGGACCGGCGCGGTCCGGCTGGCCCAACCTAGAGGAGCGAATCGGGGTCGACGTCGATAGACCACGGAGCGCCCGGCGGCGTGCCGAGGAGCTCCACCGGACGATCGCCGCGGAGGACGACGTTCCAGCGCCAGCGACCGGCGCGACGGGCGATGTAGGCCGGCGCGGGACCGAGAACGGAGACGCGCTGGCCGGCGGCTACGTGCTCCGGCTCCGAGCAGGAGGCACGCAGGCGATCGGCCATCACCGCCGCCTCCTGCTGGGCAGCTCTGGCGTCCGGCAGGCCCACGGTCAGCTTCACCAGGCGGCCGAACGGCGGCGAGCCGAACCTTCGCCGCACCTCCAGCTCGGCGTCGTAGAAGCCCGACGCGTCGCCCGAGGCCACCGCTTTGATGGCCGGGTGATCGGGCTGGTAGGTCTGGATAATCGCCAGGCCGGGCAGCTCACCCCGTCCGGCGCGGCCGACCGCCTGCGTGAGCAGCTGGAAGGTCCGCTCGGCGGCACGCTCGTCGGGGAGGTTGAGGGCGACGTCGGCGGAGACGACTCCCACGAGCGTGACCTCCGGTATGTCCAGGCCCTTGGCTACCAGGCTCGTGCCGACCAGCACGTCCAGCCTGCCCTCGGCGAAGGCGTCCAGGACCTTCTCGACGGCACCCTTGCGCTCGGCGACGTCACGGTCGAGACGGCCGACCCGGAGATGCGGAAAAGCGGCCCGGACCTCCTCCTCGACCCGCTGGGTTCCGCCCCCAAGGTACCTGATCCGAGGCGAGCGACAGGCCGGACAGCGCGTTGCCAGAGGCGTCGCGGTCCCGCAGTGGTGGCAGCGCAGCGTCACTCCCGCCTGGTGGTAGACGAGACTGCGTTCACACTCGGGGCAGCGCTGGACGTGGCCGCAATCGCGGCACACCACCACCGAGGCCGTGCCCCGGCGGTTGATCACCAGGATGGCACGCTCCCCATCGGGCAGGGACTCGAGAGCCGTCCGCAGCGCACCCGACAGAAGGCTGCGGTTGCCGGCGGCGAGCTCGGCTCGCAGGTCCACGACCTCGACTCGGGGCGGTGCGCCGCTGGGGCGATCGGGCAGGACCGCGTGACGGTATCGGCCCTGGCGCACGCGGCCGACGCTCTCCACGGACGGCGTGGCGCTTCCGAGAACGATCGCCGCGCCGGCCAGGCGGGCGAGGGCCAGGGCGGCGTCGCGGCCCTGCAGGCGCGGCGTCCGATCGCTCTTGTAGGCCGCGTCGTGCTCCTCGTCGACGATGATCAGGCCCACGTCCGCGAGCGGCGCGGTCAGGGCGATGCGTGTCCCGACGACGACGTCGATCTCGCCGGCCTTGATGCGACGCCACTCGTCGGCTCGCTCGCCCGCCCCAAGGCCCGAGTGAAGGATTGCCAGCTCGGCCTCCAGATCCACCCGGAGCCGATCCACGAGCGGCGCGGCCAGCGCGATTTCCGGAACGAGGACGAGGGCCGGCCGGCCGGACGATATGACCTCGGCGATGGCCTCGGCATACACGGCGGTCTTGCCGGACCCGGTCACGCCCTCGAGGAGCATCGGCGTCGGATCGCGGCCCGTAGCAGCGGCGAGAATCGACGAGAGGGCTTCCTGCTGGGCCGGCGTAAGCGCCGCTCCCTCCGGCCGCGTGCCCCGCCGGCCGGCAGGCCGCCGCGCCAGGGGGCGGCGCGGCCTCTCACGCACCTCGACCACCGCCAGGCCGCGCCGCACCAGGCTCGCCAGGGTACCGGACCCGTGACGCCGCGCCGCTTCGGTGGCCGAGAGGCCGCTCGTCCCGGCGGCGGCCGAAGGGGCGGAGGTCACGGAGCCGTCCGCTGCGTCCCTCGCCGCGCCGCCGGTGCTCGCCAGGTCTTCCAGGAGCGCCCGTTGCCGCGACCCGAGCCGGCCGATCCCCGCCGGCGCGACCGCGAGGGCCGCGCGCCTCCCCTCCTCCGTCGGCAGCAGCCACCTTTCGAAACGAGGCCCGGCCGTGGCCGTCGTCAGCCTCCACTCCAGGTTGATCAGGCCCCGGTCCGCCATCGCCCGCAGGTTCCGCAGCAGGCCCGCACGCCCCTCGCCGCCCTCCAGGTCCCTGACCGGCAGCGGACCGTTGACCAGCCTGTCGCGGATCGCGGCCTCGGCGGATCCGAGCTCCGGCCCAGGCCCGGAAATAGCGGCTTCGTCTGGCCCGGCGCCGCGCTCGTCCCCGACACCGAGCTCTTCCCCCGCGCCAACGGTCCAGCCCGCTGGCAGCCATTCGGCCACCAGCTCGAGGCGCTCCAGCATCCCCGGCGGAAGCATCGAGCGAATGACGGCCGCGGGTGGAGCGAGGTACTCCCCGGAGATCCAGCGCGCGAAACTCAGCGTCAACGGCGGCAGAAGGGGTCCATCGGCGTGGACACGGGCCAGGAGCGGCTTCAGCTCGATCTCCGCCAGCCCCGTCGAAGGTCCGAGCACGACACCGAGGGCCTGCCGCCTGCCGAACTCGACCAGGACAGCCTCCCCGGGCTCGATCGGGACCAGCCGGGACGGCACCGAGTAGTCATAGGTCCGCGTGGCGCCGGGGGCGTCCACGGCCACCTCGACCGATCCCTGCGAACTCCTCGGCTCCCGGTCGGGGAGGCGCGTCTCCACCGGCGTCGCCGCCGGCGTCTCCAGCCCGAGGGTGTTCTCGGTTACCCCGGCCATCAGGCTTCGTCTCGAACAACCGCGCCGCCAAAGGCGCCCATCTCTCTCCTCAGACGGTCACCGGGCCCCGAGATCCACGCCGTTCCTCGTGCGAGATGATCTCGTCGATTCGCTTCGCCGTCCGGTCGACGTCCCCTTCTTCGTTTACGACCACGTAGTCGTAGTCGCCCGTGCGAGCGAGCTCCAGGGCGGCGTTCCGCTGGCGCAGCTCCAGCTCGTCGGTCGACTCGGTCCGGCGGGCCTTCAGGTGCTGGAAGAGCGTCTCCAGCGAAGGCGGAACGACGAATACCAGCAGGGCATCGGGAACGCAACCCTTCACGACCTGGGCGCCCTGGACATCGATTTTGAGGATGGCGTGCTGTCCTCTCGCCAGCGCCTCGCGAAGCCCAACGCGGGGAGTGCCGTACCAGTGGCCGTGGACCTGGTTCGCCTCGAGCAGCTCGCCCGCCTCCCGGAGGGCCTGGAACTGCTCCACGGTCAGGAAGTTGTAGCTCACGCCGTCTACCTCACCGGGCCTGCGGGTTCGGGTCGTGCAGGTCACGACGTAGTGGTAGGGCGGCCGGTGCCTGCGCCGGTGGAGCGCTTCGATGATCGTGTCCTTGCCGACCCCGGACGGCCCGGAGATGATCACGAGCATGGGTCTCGGGTCATCGGCGAAGGCGTCGTCGCGGGCCGGCGGGTTCATCGGCGGTGCCGCCCGGCGGTGCGGGCCGCCTCTCGCTGATAGGCCTCCGACTCGCCCTCACGCTCTTCTTCCGGCAGCCGTTTCGTTGGCGCCTCACCCGACTCGCCGCTCGCCTGGGCCCGTAGTCCCTCCAGCACCGCCTCCAGTTCGGCGGGGAGTGGCGCTTCAGCCCGGATCAGGTGGCCGTCGTCCGGCGACTGCAGCTCGATCCGCCAGCTGTGCAGGAAGAGCCGGCCGAGGCCGGGAGCGCCTCGCCGAGCGGTCCCCGTTCCGTACAAAGGGTCGCCGGCCAGGGGATGGTCGATGGCGGCCAGGTGGACCCGGATCTGGTGGGTCCGGCCGGTGATCAGGTCCAACTCCAGGAGCGTCCAGCCGGCCAGCCGCTCCCGGACCCGGTAGCCGGTAACCGCGGGTCTGCCATCCTGGGTCACGGCCATTCGAGTGCGGTGGTGTGGATCGCGTCCGATCGGCGCCTCGATCCGGCCGGTCGTGGCCGCGACCGCTCCCTGGACCAGGCCCAGGTACGTCTTCTTGATGCCGCGAGCCTTGAGCTGACCCATCAGGCTGGCCTGAGCCCGGTCGTTCTTGGCCACCATCAGCAGGCCGCTCGTGTCACGGTCCAGCCGGTGGACGATGCCGGGTCGCATGACCCCGGCGATGCCGCCGTACTCGGTCCCGCGGGCCAGGAGAGCGTTTACCAGCGTTCCTCCCTCATGACCGGCCGAGGGATGGACGACCAGACCCGCCGCCTTGTCGACGATGAGCATGTCGGCGTCCTCGTAGACGACGGTCAGCGGTATCGGCTCCGGCGTCAGCTCGAGCGGCCGCGGATCCGGCACCTCGAGCTCAACGACCTGGCCCGAGAAGATGGACTCATTGGCCTTGATCGGCATCCCCGCCGTCGTGACGTGGCCCTCTGAGATGAGCTTCTGAACGTAGCTGCGCGATAGTCCGGAGACATCGGCGACGAAACGATCGACACGGCCCGAGGCGGTCTCGGGAACGGTGACCGTAAGCCGTCTCATCCGACTGCCGGACCCTTCCCGCCGGCCGAGCCGCCGACCCCATCGAGGGACTCGGCCTCCATGGTTTCGGCCCCGTCGCGCCGCTCCAGCCAGGGCGTCACCAGCCACAGCGCAAGCATGAGCAGGATGGAGATCGTCACGGCCGAATCCGCGATGTTGAAGATGTAGAAGCGCCAGGACCCGATGCCGATGTCGACGAAGTCGACCACGTAGCCAAGCCTGATGCGGTCGATAAAATTGCCGATCGCGCCGCCCAGGAGGAGAGCCAGCGTCAGCGTCACGAGCCAGCTCCGCCAGCCCGAGGTGACTTCCAGGGCCACGAGAACGGCAACGATCGCGACGGTCACGAGCGCGAGGACCGGCGCGGCTCCCTGCAACAGCCCGAAGAGGCCGCCGGAGTTGTGGATGAAGTCGATGCGGAACCAATCGCCCACGATCCGCGACGGCTGTTCCAGGGTGTAGTGCGCCACGACCCAATTCTTGAGGAGCTGGTCGCTGACGACGATGGCGGAGGCGACGAGGGCGAACGCGATCCAGGCGATCCGCCGCCTGCGCGATGGGGCTTCGGCCGTGCGGCGGCCCAGGGGGTCTGCGGGGTGCGTTTCGACAGGGTCCAGCGAATTGCCTCCGTGGTGTTCCGCTAAGCCTAAGGGGCGGCGGCTTTCGGCAGCAAGCCGATCCGTGCGGCTCCGGAGTCCAGGTCGACCTCGAGCGCCGTCACGGCCACCGGGACCGGGCCGAAGTTGATCTTGCTCCGTGTCTCCGCTTGGACAGACTCAAGATATGGCTCGAGAGTCCGCCGAACCGCATCCGGCGCATCCACCAGGACCGCGACTTCGTCGTCGAGCTCGACGATGGCCTCCTTACGCGCGTCCTGGATGGCCCGCTGGAGCTCCCGGGCATCCCCCTCGGCACGCAGCTCCGGCGTCAGCTCGATGTCGATGACGACGACCAGGCCTTCGTCGTGGGCAACGGCGGTGCCGGGCCGCGGCGTGGCCTGGATCTCCACCTCGTCGGCGGCCAGGGTCACCCCGCCCATCCTGACCGACCCGTCCGGCAGGATCTCGAACGCCCCCTCGCGCGCAGCCGCCATCACGTCCGGGATCGCCGCGCCCAGCTTCTTGCCGATCTTGGGCAGCAACGGCTTGACGCGCCGGTCCACCAGCTCGGACTCGTCGCCGATGATCTCGATCGACTTGACGTTGACCTCATCGGCGAGGAGGTCGAGCAGTGCCTCCTGCTCCACGAGGCGGTCGACTCCCGGCAGCGCCAGCCACATTCGAGCCAGCGGCTGACGCGTCTTGAGGCCGGCCTGCGATCGGAGTGTCCGGGCCAGGTCGACGGCGCGCATGACCGTCTTCATCGAGGCCTGGAGTGGTCGGTCGTTGAGGTCCTTCAGCTCCTCGGTCGGCCAGGCCGTCAGGTGGACGCTGTCCGGCAGGCCAGGTTCGACCGAGACGATCAGGTTCTGGTAGATCGACTCGGACAGGAACGGCATGACCGGTGCCATGACTCGGGCAAGAGCCACGAGCGCGGCATGGAGCGTAGAGAAGGCTTGCTCGCGATCGCTCGGATCCGCCGAAGCCCGCATCCGATCGCGCGAGCGCCGCAGGTACCAGGTCGAGAGGTCTTCGATGAAGTCGCCGATCTCGCGAGTCGCGTCGAGCGCGTCGTATTCCATGAAATCGGCTTCGACCTCGCCGGCCAGCCGGGCCGCTCGGGCGAGAATCCACCGATCGAGCGCGGGCCACTCCCCGGCGGCCTTCATCGCGGCGACGATGCCCTGCTTCGGCTCCCAACCCGCCAGTCGCGCATACGTCACGAAGAACGAGTACACGTTCCAGAGGACCAGCAGCCTGCGCCGCGCCTCGTCGGCCGCGTGCCAGCCGAAGTTGATGTTGTCCTCCGGCCGGGCGATGGCGAACATCCAGCGCATGACATCCACGCCCATCCGCTCGGCAGCCTCGTCGAACTCGATGGCGTTGCCCCAGCTCTTGTGCATCTGCCGCCCATCCTCGCCGAAGACCAGGGCGTAGCCAAAGAGCGTCTTGAATGGCGACTCGCGGCGCAGGACCGTGCTCATGGCCAGGAGCGAGTAGAACCAATTGCGGAACTGGCCCGGGAAGCTCTCGGTCACGAAATCGGCCGGGAACCAGTCCTTCCAGTAGTCCGGATCGGACCGGAAGTGCATCGTGGAGAAGGGCACGATCCCGGCATCCAGCCACGGATTGCCGACGTCGGCGATGCGGCTCACCGGCTCACCGCAGCTCGAACATCGGATCTTGACCGCGTCCACGTACGGTCGGTGGGGGGTGTGGCCCTCGAAGATCTCCCAGCCATCGACCGCGCGCTCGGCCAGCTCCTCCCGACTGCCGACAACGGTGACCGTGCCGCACCCGCAGTCGTAGATCGGAAGCGCCAGTCCCCAGTAGCGCTTCTTGCTGATCATCCAGTCGTGCATGTTCAGGAGCCAGTCAAGCTCCCGCTCGTAGCCGAAGGCGGGGATCCACTTGATGCCTTCGATAACGTCCATGATCTGGTAGCGCAGGCTGGCGTCGACCTGGTCGACCGTCAGCCGGTCGCGAGGCACGTCGTAGACCGGGCCCATGCTCACGTACCACTCGTCCACGAGCCGGAAGACGAGCGGCGTCCCGCAGCGCCAGCAATGCGGGTAGCGGTGAGTGATGGTCTCCAGGCGATAGAAGCGGTGGTGGTGCTTGAGAGTCTCGACGATCGGATCGGCGACGTCGCGCACGTCGCGGCCCGAATACGGCCCGAATCCCGGCAGAACCACGCCGTTCTCGTCGAGAGGGGCGATCATCGGCAGGCCCAGCTTCTTGCCCAAGGCGAAGTCCTCGGCGCCGCAGCCGGGCGCGATATGGACGATCCCTGTCCCCTCTTCCTCGCCGACCTCGTCCCAGAGCACGACGCGATGCTCATACGGGGTCCCCGACGCTCCGCCCGCGGCGAAGGCCGCCTGGACCGCCGGGAGGTCGTCGAACGGACCGGCGTAGCGCCAGCCCTCCAGCTCGCGGCCGGGCATCTCGTCGAGCACCTGGAAGTCGCCGACGAGGGCGTGCTTGAGCGTTCCGCGGCCCAGCCAGAAGACCTCCTCGCCCTGGCGAACCCGGACATAGCGGAGCTCCTCGCCAACGGCCGCGGCAACGTTCGAGGTCAGCGTCCAGGGCGTCGTGGTCCAGACCAGCAGGGCTTCACCGGGGCGGTCGACAAGCGGGAACTTGACGGTCAGGCCGGGGTCTTCGCGATCCGCGTAGCCTTCGGTCATCTCGTGCTGGCTGATGCCGGTCCCACAGCGAGCGCACCAGGGCATCGAGTCGTGGCCCTTGTACAACCATCCGCGGCGGTGGCACTCCGCGAGGAACGACCAGATCAGGTAGTTGTTCTCGTCGGAGAAGGTGAAGTAGCTGCCGCCCAGGTCGGGCATCCCCAGACGCCCGACGAGCATCTCGGCGGAGTCGGTGACCTGCCGGCCGTCGCTGCCCGTGACCGTAACCTGCTTGCCCGGGTCATCGGCCATCTCGTCGCGAAGGCGGCGCAGCTCATGGGGGTCATTCCAGTCCATCCACATGCCGAGCCGGATCGACTGCTCGGTCTGGCGTGCGGCGTAGGTCAGGACGCGCTGCTTGCACAGGCTGACGAACTCGGCGATGCCGTACGCCTCGATGTCGCGCTTGTTGGTGAAGCCCAGTTCGCGCTCGACGTTCACTTCGACCCACAGACCCTGGCAATCGAAGCCGTTCTGGTAGCGCTGATCGAGGCCCTTCATAGCCCAGAATCGCTGGAAGAGGTCCTTGTACGCCCGGCCCCAGGCGTGGTGCACGCCCATCGGGTTGTTGGCCGTTATGGGTCCGTCCAGGAAGCTCCAGCGCTCCTTGCCCGCGTTCTGAGCGCGCAGCCGGGCGAAGGTCCGGCGATCGCGCCACATGGCCAGGATCTCGTGCTCCTGGGCGACGAAGTCGGGCTTGGAGGTCACTGGTCTGAACATCGGCTTTTCGGTGCTCGCATGGCGGTGGCGGATTGAACGTTCCCCTCACGACGTTCCAGGGAGCGCGGTTTGGCCGAGCCCGGGGATCGTGACGGCATGAGACGTGTACGCGGCTATCCTAACGAACCAACGACATCTCCAGCCCGCCGGCCCTCCAGCGGTCCGCGCCTCCACCGGCCCGCGCCCCCAGGCGGCCCGTGTCGCTACGCCTTCTCCGTGACCCGATACTCCAGGTACCGGCCCGTCAGAAGCCGCGTCTGCGCGTCGAGCGCCGGCAGGTTCGTGAAGAAGAAGCCGACGACCGGGAGACAGATCCACTGCGCCCAGGCAACGATCCGCATCCTTATCCCCCACTGCGCCGGCTTGGGCGGCGCCAGCTGATCCTCGATGAACATCAGGACGAGCAGAGAGGCGATCGCGCCCGAGAGGATCCACGCCGCGTAGATGGGCAGCTGCTGGCCGAAGATGCTCAGGGCGAAGGTCTGGTTCAGAGCCACGGGCAGGACCGCCCCGAACATCAAGATGAACGGCGCCACCGCCCAGTTGATGTGATCGGCCCACAGGTCTATGAGGCGGGCGATCCGGTCCCGCAACGGGATCTCGGAATGGCGCATGGCGTTGTCGATGAAGAAGGGGATGTCGGTCACACCCCAGGCCCAACGCCGGATCTGCATGTACTGCGCCACCAGGCTCCTGCCGTAGGACCGCGCCCGCACGGCATCGCCGTAGACCGGGATGAAGAGGGGCGTCCCCCGGAACTGCCCGCTGTAACGGAAGAAGCTCTTCCAGTAGAACCGGCTGTCCTCCGGGATCGCATCCGTGGCCCAGTAGTCCACCTCGTGAACGGTCTGCAGGCAGACCGCATATGAGCTGAAGCTGACCAGCCGCTCCGGGGTGACGTGATGCCACATCTGAATCTGCGTCGAGCTGACGGCGACGAGCCTCACCGGGAGCGGGCATTGCCACAGGTTGTTGTGGAACATCGGGACCGGCTGGTAGAGCCGGCGATAGCGGTCCCGATCGGTCAGGAAGGTGTACGTGAGATAGCCGAAGTACTGGCGGTGGACGCGGTAGTCCGCGTCCAGATCGGTTACCACGACCTTCTTCGGATCGTAGCCCAGACGCGTCAGCTCGCCGTACAGCCACCGGCCGCCATAGGCCATGGCGCTTGACTTGCCGACGACCACCCCCGCCTCGAGCGGATCGAGGATGTGGAAGAAGTGGCGGAACTCGGCGCCGAAGATCTCCCGCAGCTTCGCCACATTCTCGCGGCCCTGGAGGTCGGTCTCACGGGTGATGATGGCGACCATCCGCATGTCGCGCGGGTAGTCCGACTCCGCCAGGGCCTTGACGGTCTGGTAGAGCTTCTCGTAGGGCTCGGTGTAGGTCGGGATGAGTGCGACGTGCCACAACTCGCGCGGATCCGGGATCGGCTCGCCGATGGCGACCAGCCGTTCAAGGTTGCGTTGCTCGTCGATGAGCCGGCGAAGCTCGCGCCGTCCGCCGTGTGCGGCCAGCTTGCTGCCGGCGGCTTCCATCTCGGCCGTCCGGACACGGGCGCGCTCGATCAGGTCGGTCAGCTCCTCCAGGCGCCGCTCGGGGTCGGCGAGAGAGAAGGCACGTTGTCGCCAGTCCACGGCGACGACACGGCGAATGCGGCGGAAAGTGATGCTGACGCCTACGGCCAGGACCACCGCTCGGTACAGCCAGTAGAAGTCGAAGCTCAGGACGAAGACGCCCAGCAACTGCGGCCACCGCAGCGAGAGCGGGACCAGCGACAGGATCACGAGCCACGTCACGAGACCCGGGATCAACTCCAGGACTCGCTGAGACACCCTGCGCTTCGTCGCTAGCGCCGGCTCCGCGGCGGCGAAGATGGGCCTCGGCGCGGAAGAATCCCGCGCAGCCGCCTCACTCACGCGTGTAGATCGGCGTGACCCAGTGCCGGAAGGCTTCAAGGCGTCCCCGCACCGCGTCGAAGTAGGTCCGGCTTATCCGTCTCGAGATCGGCCCGACGTGCCCGTCCCCGACGGGCCGGTGGTCCACCGACGACACCGGCGAGACCTGGGCGCCCGTGCCGCACAGGAAGACCTCGTCGGCGATGTACAGCTCGGTCCGATCGATCGAGCGCTCCTTGACAGGGATGTCGAGGTGGCGTGCGATCTCGAAGATCCCGGCCCGGGTGATCCCTTCGAGAATGTCATCGCTGACCGACGGCGTTATCAGGACGCCGTCGCGGATCATGAAGAGGTTCTCGGCCGAACCCTCGGAGACATGCCCCTCGGCAGTCAGGACGATGGCCTCGTCGAAGCCGTTGAGCATCGCCTCGGTCTTGGAGAAGGCCGGGTTGACGTAGCTGCCGGTGATCTTGCTGCGTGACGGGATGGACGTGTCACTGGTGCGCCGCCAGGAGACGGTCCCGGTGGAGATCCCCTTCTCCGTGTCGATGTAATCGCCCATCGGGACGGCCAGGACGTAGTAGTCGTGCGTCAGGCCGTGCAGCTTGACCCCGATCGCCTCGGTGCTCTTGTAGACCGACGGCCGGCAGTAGGCATCTTCCTGGAAGTTGTTCCGTCGCAGCACCTGAGTAACGATCTCGGTGAACTCCTCGACCGACGGCACCTCCGACATGAGCATGATCCGGCTGGAGTTGCGCAGGCGGACGATGTGCTCCTTGACTCGAAGGGCGTAGAGCTGCTTCTCTTCGGGATTCCAGTAGGCGCGGATCCCCTCGAAGACTCCGGTCCCGTAGAGGAAGGCGTGGGTCATCAGCGGGAGGCGGGCCTCGCCGAGCGGTACGTAGCGACCCTGGAAAAAACAAACGAGGCTGTTCTGGTCCGGCTTGGACGCCGCGCCCGCGGCGAGGGCCGTTGCCTGCTCGGTGACCATGATTCGACGCTCCTGCTGATGGCCGCCGGCGTTGACCGGCGAACTCAGAGTATAGCGGCCGAGCACCACGCCCAGACGAGCGGTGCTTGGAAGACCCGCATCGGTCGGTGGGCCTGTTCAGCCCACCAGCCCGGCAAGCGTCGCCACGACCGCGCTCAGGTACACGAGGTAGAAGACGCCGCCGATCAGCAGCTGCCGCGCCCCCAGGCGCCGGCGGACGACCATCGGCAGGATGACCGCGGCGGACGACGCGAAGGTGATGGCCGCCGACGCAAAGGCCAGTCCGGCGCCGCCGACCGACCAGATCGTGGGGGCGAGGACGAGCGCGACCGAGGTGGGGATGACGCTCTGGAAGACCATCGCCCCGGTGATGTTGCCCATGGCCAGCGTGTCCTTGCCCCTGCTCACCCACAGGACGCTGTTGAGCTTCTCCGGCAGCTCGGTGGCGATCGGGGCGACGACCAGTGCCAGGAGGGTCCCGTTGAGTCCGAGCGAGGCAGACAGATGCTCGACGGCGTTGACGAAGCCCCAGGCCCCGCCGACGATGCAGACGAGCGAGACGACGACCTGGACGGACACGATGGGTAGGCGCGGCGGGTGGGGATGCTGGGGGGCGCGCCGGTCCAGCTTGTGGAAACGCAACGGCGCCAGCCCCTCATGCGCGGCGGCATCCGCCCGAAGATGGCCGATGACGTAGTAGGCGTACACCCCGATCAGGAATGCCGCGACCAGCCGGCGCGGCCACTCCATCTCGACGGGAAGAAAGGCCGCGCCGATAGCCACGGCGTACGCAAGGGCGAAGTAGGCCATGTCGTGGCCCAAGACGCCCGTATCCACGGTCATCGACTCGCCGCTGGCGCGGCGGCGCCGGGTGGCCAGCACTGCAACGCCGGTCACGAACATGGCCAGGGTCGAGAGCATGAACGGGGCGCCCAGGATGGCGCCAACTCCGATCTCGCTGCCGGTGATACCACCCCCGAAGCCGATCGCGATGAGCGGAATCATCGTCTCCGGCAGGGCCGTCCCGACGGCGGCAAGCACAGAACCGATCGCCCCTTCGCCCAGCTCGAGCTTGTGCCCGAACCACTCGATGCCGTTGGTGAACAGCTCCGAGCCGACCAGGATCACGACGAACGAAACGGCCAGCAGACCGAGGTCCAACTCACTCTCCAGCGGTCGAGGCCGCGGTCATCGCGGACCCGAGCGGCGGGCCCCAGCCGGCACAAGGCCGGGGCGGCGTGGGACGGCTAGGGCCGAACGTGCTGGGGCGCGTACGGCAGCAGGGCGACGATCCGGGCGCGCTTGAGTGCCACCGCCAGCTGGCGCTGGTGGTTGGCGCAGGTGCCGGTCTTCCGGCGCGGCTCGATCTTGGCGCGCTCGGACAGGTAGCGGCGGAGCCGGTTGACTTCCTTGTAGTCGATCATGACGGTCTTGTCCGCGCAGAACGCGCACACCTTGCGGCGGCGGCGGTCGCGATAGTAATCGTCACGCTTGGCGCGGGTCTTCTCTCGCGGGTAGGCAGGCATCTGGTTTGTGGTCCTCTGTTCGTGATGGCCGCGCGGTCGGGGCGGCCGTTGGATTCAGCAGCAGGTGGAATGGCGGGACGGGCCCGTCAGAACGGGAGTTCGTCCAGGTCGCTCGAGCCGAAGTCGTCGCCGGGACCGGCTGGGCTGGCCGGCGCCTCCTCCGGACCGGCCGCACCGCCCGGGACATCGCGTCGGGCTGGTCGAGCGCCGACCGGCTCCGCGACCCCGTCTTCCCGCGGTCGCGGGTCGAGAGCAGTCACGGTGTTGGCGATCAGCTCGGTGGTGTAGTGCTTCTGCCCGTCCTGGCCCTCCCAGGTGCGGGTCTGTAGCCGGCCCTCGACGTAGACCTTGCGGCCCTTGCGCAGGTACTCGGCGGTCCGTTCGGCGAGCGCGGCCCAGGCCACTACCCGGAACCACTCCGTCTCTTCCTTCCACTCACCGCTCGGGTCTTTGTAGTTGCGGTTGACGGCGACCGTGAACTGGGTCACCGCCTGGCCGTTCTGCGTGTATCGCATTTCCGGGTCGCGGCCCAGATTGCCGATGATCATCGCCTTGTTGAGCGACATCGAGCGTGCCTCCAGCTCCGCGTGGCGCGGGCCTCAGTCGATGGCGGCAGGCGCCGCTTCGCTTTCGGATTCGTCGATCAGCTCGACTTCGTCCTCGATCTCATCTTCATCGGTGGGAGGCGCTACCTCGACGTCCGCCTCGGCATCGCGCCCGCGAGTCGCCCGCAGGGGGCGCTCGACACGAGTGACGAGGTGGCGTAGCACTTCCTCACTGATGAGGAGACCGCGCTCGAGTTCGGAGATTGCCGTCGCCGGCGCCTCGAAGAGGATGACGTAGTACGAGCCTTCACGATGGTGGTCGATGGGATAGGCCAGACGACGGCGGCCCCATGGAGCCTGCTTGACGATCTGGCCGCCTCCGGCTGCGATAGCTCGGGCGGTTCGCTCGAGCGTCCCCTGGACCTTGTCGTCCGCCAGATCGGGACTTAGCACGAGCATGAGTTCGTATCGGCGCATGCGCCAGAATCTCCTTCCAATGGGTATGCCCCGATGCGTGAGCGGCAACGCCGGTCGGTCGGAGCCGAAAGGACCGACGCATTCTATCAGGGAGCCGCGGTCGTGGCGGCGGACGTGTCGTGGCGGCGGACGTGTCGTGGCGGCGGACGTGTCGTGGCGGCGGACGTGTCGTGGCGGCGGACGTGTCGTGGCGGCGGACGTTGGCCCGCGACCGCCACTCCGGCTACGGCGACACCGCAACCCAACGCGGGTCCGGCGGTGACAGGGCGCAACGGACTGCCCGGTCCGGACGCGGGTGGCAGTACCAAAGTGCTGTCCGCGTTTGGGTTCCGCGAGCCTATCCTGAGGCGACCCCCGGGACGGTCAGGTATCTTGCCGTGTCCGAGAACCCTTCCGCCGGTGGTTGCGACGAACGCCAACCGTCGTCTGCGAAAGGAGGCATTGTGTTCTCGGCCCTTCACCGCGAGGAAGGACAGGGCCTCGCGGAGTACGCACTCATTCTTTCTCTCATCGCAATCCTCGCCGTCGCAGCTCTCGCATTCTTCAGCGGAAAGCTTGATTCCACGCTCAGCATGATCGGCAAATCTCTCTGAAGAAACGGGCGACTGGAAGGAGACGGGCCGCATATGCGGCCCGTCTCTCTTTATGCCTCTGGTTCCGCCCGCTCCGCAGCGCAGGCCCGGCCCGGAGTCGATAGCCCTGAGGGCTCCGCGGCGTCCCCTCGCCCGCAGATGGGAGGCGTTGGTGCCGGAGCAGGGGTTCGAACCCTGACGCCCTTGCGGGCCGCGGATTTTAAGTCCGCTGCGTATGCCAATTCCGCCACTCCGGCACGCCCGAAAGGTTAGCGCGCGGAGGCATGCCCGGCGTCTCGTCCGTGCCCGCCCGTGTGCGCAGCGGCTCCGAGTTGCCCTGGGATCAAACCGCGGCACCGGGGCCGCCGCGGACAGGGGCTTACTCGAACCGCGGATACGAGCGGAAAGTGGAGGCGACGGGCGGGATCGAACCGCCGAATAGAGGTTTTGCAGTGCCGGCCCGACCGTTCGCGAGCGTTCGCAGATGTCGCCTCCACACACGAATGGCCATCCGCCCAGCCCTCGCGACCGGCCCCGTTCGCCCCTGTTGCTACCGGCTGTTGCTACCAGCCCCCCGCGAGTAGCACCTCGGCAAGTGTCTAGTTCGTTCCGCGCTAGTTGAGCCACCAAAGGGAGCGGGTTCCCGGCACCTCGGCCTGACGGCTCTTTGACATACTTCGACTCCTGATAAGTCTCCGCCCGTCACCAGGAGTCGAACGGGTGCCTAGCGACAGAGAGCTGGCGAGCATCTTCTGGCTCGCCCTCGGCATTGGTCTCCTGCTGTTGTTTCCAGGTGGTCGGGCCTCCGTTCGTCAGATTGCAGCCGCCTTCCTTGTCCGATCGCTGGTCGTTCTCTTTTCCATCTACGTCGTGTGGATCGTGCTCTTGGTCGCACTCGCCCGAGCACACGGGTTCTGGAACACCGATCTCACCACGGACTCGGTGATCTGGTTCCTAACCATTGGGCTGCCAACTCTCTTTAGCAGCGCCGAGGACGCAACGAAGCCAGGCTACTTCTGGCGCAAGGTAAGAGGGACCTTGGCGCTCAGCGTCGTCCTTGACTTCTACCTCAACCTCGTCCAGCTCCCGTTGCTGGTCCAGTTTGTTCTTCAGCCGATCATCGTATTCGTGGCACTGGGTGCCTCCCTATCCAAGAGCCGGAGGGAATTCGCCCGATTGCAGCCTCTCTTCGGGCGACTTCAGGCAATCATTGGCCTCTCGATCCTTGCATCCATACCGGTCTGGCTGGTTCTCAATGTCCGGTCGCTCGATCCCAGAGAACTGGGCTTGTCCTTCCTTCTGCCGATCTGGCTCACGATCGGCGTCTTGCCGCTGATCCGTGTGCTCTCAATCGTGTTCTCCTACCAGGCCGCCTTGCTCCGTCTGCGGTGGCACTCCGAGAACCGCCGTTCATCCTGGAAGCCGAGGCTCGCGCTGTTCCTTGGTTTCCGTCTGAACCTGCGTGATCTCGGGGCTCCCGGCCAGGCATATCAATGGGATCTGGCACATTCGAAATCGCTCCGAGAGGGTCTTGCGGTCATACGAGAGTTCTGTAGGTCAGAGCGGCAAAGGGAAGCCGGGGAGCGCCGCAGGCTCGAAAACCTCGTCAAGTTCGCTGGCGTCCCGGGAACCGACGAAGAGGGACGTCAGCTCGATCGACGCGAGTTTGTCGAGACTCAAAGGGCGCTCGGCTGGTTGGCTACATGCCAGATGGGTTGGCACCTGCGTCAGGGTGGTCGGTACCGTGCACAGCTCCTCAACATCTTCGAAATCGATTCGGCCCGTTACGGTCTGCCTCTCGATCACGGCATCCATCTCGTCGTCAGTCGTAGCGGTCAATCGTGGTACGCCTGGCGTCGCGCAGCGAGCGGCTGGTGTTTTGCCATCGGAGCGGCCAAGGCCCCACCGGATCAGTGGCTCTACGAGGGGCCTGAGCCGCCGACAGGGTTCCCCGGTCGAGATCGATGCTGGGGAACCGTTCCGCTCGAGCAGACGATCAACTGGGATCCCGATTAGAGCCAGGTCGGCCGCGATAACCCCTCGTTCGGCGCGCTCTCAGTCGCCCGAGTTCAGCCGTGACCGCAGACCGGCGCCCGGCCCGTCGTGCGACCGCACCGAAAGGCATGCTCCCGCTGATAGGCCATTTCGTGCGCAATTCGGCCAGCCCGCGCCCGCCCAGAACGAGGTCTTTGTGGGTCGGGGCCAAAGGACTTGAGGCCGAGACAATAAGCGAGCCGGCGAAAGACCATGCCGCGCTGACTAGCGCTGACGGCGGCGCGATCCTAGCAGCCCGGGGTACGAAGGCCGCGGCCGCACGGAGCAGGCGCGACCAGGCCCACGGCATCGAGCGTGAGTCCGCTGGGTGTGTTGCGCGCGACCTTCTCAGTTCAGAGGCGGACCTGATTGCTCGTCTCTTCCTGTGCCGTCACGAGAGGCACATGCCCTTCCGGGGACTGTGCCGATCCGTTTGGCGCCGGGAAACCTCGCGTCCTACGCGACACGCGCGTATTGGCGCTCTGCCCCACGAGTACCGACGGAGCATCAAGCGCCTAGGGCGAGAAGTAGCCGGTGACATCGAATATGACGTGAGTCGTGGCAATAGGGTTCGCGCCATAAGTGACGCTCAGAGTTCCTCCCGAACCGAGGGCCACTGTGACCCCGTTGGCCCGGTTGTCACCAACTGGGAAGTTGAGAGTCGAGCTGCTCGGGTAGTTCGTCGCGACCGGACCGAGGTAGAGGTAACCCAGAGCGGTCTGTTGGGTCACGGTTAGGTTGCCGGTCACGGCTATGGCGCTGGCGGCGACCCCTGCAGCAGGAACGCCCGTGTCCGTCACCTGGAAGGTAGCGGCCGAATACTGGTAAAACGGGCCCCATAACCCCGTACCGTTGCGGCTGTCGAGAATGCGCGCCGGGTTGAGTGGCACGTAGGTGGCTCCGCTCATGTTGGACACGAAGTAGCCGGTCACATCGAAGAGCACGTGGGCTGTAGGACCGTAG
>Ga0182010_10000450_pt1 | contig 23458 bp, 15 predicted proteins | sample 611E1MmetaG_FD_120488 | JGI IMG/M metagenome (GOLD analysis project Ga0182010, IMG submission 120488) | Permafrost microbial communities from Stordalen Mire, Sweden - 611E1M metaG | ecosystem: Environmental > Terrestrial > Soil > Wetlands > Permafrost | place: Sweden: Stordalen | collected... | reverse complement strand
ATTCACTGATATTGAGTAATTGATTAAAACAATAATCAATCAGAAGGTAATGACTGTTTGAACTTTAATGAACCCCATGAGCCAATGGTTATGCTGACAAAGTTATGTTTCTATTGTTTAATTGATGCATAGGTTTTAAAGTAAAAACTAAATCGTGAAACGTGAAAAAAAGATTATAAAAAGAAAAAAGTAATGAATGTTGTATTTAAACAGCCTTAGCAGAAGAATCTGCTTTTACGACCGGTTCAGCTGTCTTTCCTTCGTTAACGTTATCAGCTTTAGGTAATACTTTCGAATCTGACTTTATCATACCATATATTTCCGTATATTTCATAATATATTATGCAGGTTTATATGTAGTAGTTGCCTGTATTATATAGATTAATTGCAACCTATAAGTATTAATGTATTTTTTAATTTCTTTATAGAGGATAACTACTAGATTTAAAAATAAGGTCACAAATATCTGGAAATTTTAATTGTGCCTATGAGCCTGTATAACTTCTACAGGCTGAAATAAAATCCTGAAATAATGATGAGATATTTCTGACTTCTAGAGAAATAATGATTTTCTGCCTAAATAAATAAAATATGGAGAATCAAATCGTAAATATACTTCTTTGTTTTAAAATTTTTAGTGAATGAATTAGATATATATACCAACAATATTCTATTAAATATATAAAAAGATATTTTTCAACGTATTGGTGTTTAGCCAACTTATGCTGTGTTTTCGCTAAATTTTGATATTCTTGATCAGAAATGAATCGATAAGATTTTAAAAACTAAATCCTGAAGAGCAGAAGATATCTTCCTAGTACAGTAATGCTTATTTTAGTTTAAAGCCAATAATTGTACATGGATATTTCAGGGAAAAAAGACCTTCGAAGAGCTAACCTTCAGGGAGTGAATCTTATAGAGGCTAACCTTTAAGGGGCTAACCTGCAAGGGGCTAACCTGCAAGGGGCTAACCTTGAAAAAGCTAACCTTAGAGAAGCTAACCTTGAAGAGGCTAATCTTCGAGGAGCTAATCTTTTTTATGCTGATCTCACAAAGGCTAATCTGCAAGGAACTAACCTTAGAGAAGCAAATGTTGAAAAGGCTACACTTCAATTGGCTAAACTTCATTTGGCTAACTTTAAAGAGGCTAACTTTCAAGAAGCTAACCTGCAAGAAGCTAACCTGCAAGAAGCTAACCTGCAAGAAGCTAACCTGCAAGGAGCTGACCTTCAAGGAGCTCAGCATTTATCAGTTAACCAGCTTTCAAAAGTGAAAACACTTCATGCTACAAAATTAGATGAAAAGCTCCTCATACTATTAAAAAAGAAGTCTCCTGCCCTTTTTGAAAAACCGTAATGAATTCTTTTTATGACTATATAATTGTCAATAGATCCAGCTTTCATGAATACATAGTTTTTACGTTGAAACCTGTGCATCCAGGAAGTCAATAAATCCGGTTCATTGCAGTGAAGAAAAGGATGTATAGAATCATTTAGATTTACCACCCTTTTTTGTCCATGTTCCATCTCTGCTTCTCCTGTTTTTTGCTTCATTTTCTCGAGGTTTATCAGCTTTTGAATGTCCAAGATCTGAATGAATAAAAGTAGCATTCAGAATCAGTCCCTTTTTTGTTTTCAAACCAAGGCAATTAAGTTGGCTTTGTAAATGTACCCATATTTCTTTTTCTTTGCATTTATCAATAAGTTTTTTTTTGAATGATCAGACTGGGGTACTGTCTGGTATGTAATCAGAAAAACCAAGAAATTTTCCGAAAGAAATTCTATTTAATATTTGTTTCTCAAGTTCAAAATCGTAAATACAATTCAATTGCTGTAAAAATCATTTTAAACATAATGATTACTTCAGCTTCAAGTCTGCCTCTTTAAACTATTTTGTAAAAAGATAGAGACTCAAAAATGATAAGAAAAGATTTCGATAAATTAAGGAATTAATTTCAACAAGTACGTCTCCAACTGACTGAAGACGCCTGTATTGCTCTTAAAGAGCAAAATCAGTCAGAGTTTTTATGAGTAAAAATTATTACTAAGAGATTTAAACTCACCAATACTCAAATGCATAGGAGTTTATCGAAATTCTCTTTAATCAAAAATTAATATATTAGAACCTACGCACTTGAAGTATAATAATCAAGTAAAATAAAAGTTATGGTCAAGTACATTATTTAAACAGTTGAAGATTTAATGCTATTGATATTATAAATAGTGGTAAATCATATCTATAGAAGCTATCGTAATAATTATTCTTTATCTATAACTCAAAATGTAAGGGATCGATACTAAAACAAAAAGTTTTCTGAATAAAAAACACATATCATGTAGAATTCTGAGATTTTAAAGCAGTGTAGAGAATTTGCTGAAAATCCAAAGTTAAATTTCTGCATACTTTATGTAGTTAAATTCTTACGATGTGTTATTTACCTTTCTCATTAATTGTTGAGATTTGTTATCCCAAGCAAAATCGGCACACGAGACTTTTCTATTTCTCGAGCGATCTTAAAAAGTTACCATTAATTTCACTAATAATTGAAAGCAATCAATCAAAAAAATAAAAAATAATAAAAAATCTAAAAATTTAGTACATCCTGAAATTCGAGAGAAAATTTCCAAACAGCAAAATATGCAACAATTTATAGCACAGTAATGAAACCTAACGTATTTCAGGATCAATTTTTCCAAATTTAGTTAAATTCTTAAATATTCAGCAAAATCTGAAATTTATTTTTTTCATAAAATTTGACGAAGATGTGGAGATTTCATATACATAAATGGGGTAATAATATAATCTAAAAGGATATAATAACCATAATAAATTCAAGAGAATAAACTCAAAATTAAAAAACCAAAAATAAAAATATAAACGGCAGACGATTCAAAAATACTACAATATTTCAGTTTTTTCGGTTTCCCTATTAAGGTGATATTATCGTTCCCATAATTCAGGTTGCACTTGATCTCCTGGAATTGGACCGCGCGATAGAGATTGCAAGAGATGCGGTCGTAGGTGGTGTGGATTGGATCGAAATAGGAACTCCCCTGATAAAAAGCGAGGGCATGGATGCAATCCGCAAAATGAAAACAGCTTTTCCTGAACGGACGATCCTGGCTGATATGAAAACCATAGATGCAGGAGCCATTGAAGTCGAGATGGCAGCAAAAGCAGGGGCAGATGTAGTTATTGTACTAGGAAGTGCAGATGACTCTACAGTACTCGATGCACTACGTTCAGCCCACAAATACGGAGTCAGATTGATGGCAGACCTTATTTCGACCCTTGACCCAGTGAAAAGGGCATTGGAACTTGAAGCTATGGGAATAGACTATGTGAACGTGCACATAGGTATAGACCAACAGATGATAGGAAAAAATCCTGTGTCGATCCTCAAGAAAATTTCAGAAAAAATTAACGTACCGCTTGCAGTTGCTGGAGGGCTCGATGCAGAAAGTGCTGCCCAGGCAGTCAAGACCGGGGCCAGCATTGTAATTGTCGGAGGAAATATTACTCATTCTGAAAACGTGACAGAAGCTGCCAGAAAAATTCGGCAGAGAGTGAACTCCCCTGAAGCTGTGGATATTCGGGGTACAAGAACAGTAGATCAGGAAATTAGGAAAATCCTTCGAGAAGTATCAACCTCAAATATTTCGGATGCTATGCATAGAAAAGGGGCAATGAAAAACATTCATCCCGTGGTGAGAGGGAAGATGGTAGGAACTGCAGTTACTGTTCAGGTTTTTTCTGGAGACTGGGCGAAAACTGTGGAAGCAATTGATATTGCCAAAGAAGGGGACGTAATCGTTGTCTACAACGAGAGTAAAGACATCGCCTGCTGGGGAGGACTTGCAACCCTGAGCAGCCTGAATAAAGGGATCTCAGGCGTGGTAATAGAAGGTGCTGTGAGAGATATTGATGAAATAGAGAATCTGAAGCTCCCGATTTACACAAGCAATACAGTACCTAATGCTGGAGATCCAAAAGGCTTTGGAGAAATCAACGCCGAAATTACCTGCGGTGGTCAGACCGTAAAACCAGGAGACTTCATAGTTGGCGATGAGAGTGGAGTTGTAGTGATTCCCAAGGAGAGAGCTTACGAACTGGCAAGAAGAGCAAAAGAAGTCAACAAAATTGAAAAGAGACTTTTTGATGAGATTCGGAGAGGAAGCACTCTGTCGGAAATTCTGGAAATCAAAAAATGGGAAAAACTTTGAATCAATATTTCCAGAAATTTAAATCAAAATTAAGCAGACATTCCACAAATGCAAAATTTATTTGCTTATTTGCTCAAGTACTATTCATTGAGAGTTAGATTAATTTTTAAGCTACTGTCTGAGAAAATGGATGTCATTATTGTGTACATCTGCAAAAAGTGAGTATAAAAGAAATTTAGAATAATTTCGATAAAAGAACTCTATTCACGGTCTTAAGATTGAGAAAAGCAGATTTTGGACAGAAGAAGAGCTCTGACAAATTTAAAATCTTCTTCCTGACATTTTTCACCTATCCTAGCTCGAATAAGCGAATCTAATTCAGTTTCTAACATTTCGAGTACAGCTTTAATCTGCCTTTGCCTTTCGGGAGGCAACAGTCCCCCCATTTCCCTGACCTTTCCTGTAAGGATAAGCTGTTCAAATTGCCTGAAAACAGCTTCAATACTCATGCCCTGAACTTCAGCAATTCGATCGATATCAAGCCCATGAGTAAAAAGAGAATAAGTCCTTTGCAAAGAGTATGTTTCAAGAGTATTTGTTTCAAAATGTTCCGTCTTATAAGATTTCTCCCCAATAAGGCTCATACCCAAATATTTTGCTTTTTTTGCTGGTAATCTGCAAACCTCTGATTTTGTCATTGTATCAGATTCAGGAATAGGTACTTTAATTCCAAATACCTCTATTTTATCTCCCAGTTTCGGATTTTCATCCTTTTGAACTAAGCTTTTTGTGATTACTCCCCTATTTTCAGATTTTATACCTGCAACTTCTGAATTTTCTACCTTTTCTGGAGATACCAAACTATAGTCCCTACAGTAGTGATCAATTTCTGTGAGAAAAATATCCCCATATTTCCGCAGTTTATGGTCTCCAACTCCTGTAATGGAATGAAATTCTTCAGGGCTGTGCGGAAATCTTGTAGCCATTTCCTTAAGGGTTGTATCAGAGAAAATTATATAAGGTGGAAGATTTTTCTTTATAGCTATTTTCTTTCTCAGGGCTTTTAACCGCTCAAAAAGGATTGCATCATGCCCTTTTCCGGATTTTATGACCGTCTTAACTTTTGATGCATCCAGGACATCAGCTGCTACTGAAATTTTTTCTGTCAAACATTCTTCTGTTGAGAATTCTTGTTTCGAATACTTTTCTGCTGAAAACTCTCCTGTTGAAAGTCCTTCTGTTGAGAACTGGATACCATTTTTGGCTTTATCACTCTTTGTGCCAACTATTGAAAACATTAGGCTTCCTTCAGTATTTGGTGCAAAACCTTCCGGGCAGATAAGTTCTATTCGCTTCAAGCCTGTCAGAATTTTTCTGCTCATAGCATTCAGTTTCAAAACAGGATATTGTACACCACTCACTTCAAGAAGACCTGTATCTGTCATTTCGGAAACTAATGATCTCCATTGTTCTTTTGTGAATTCCCGGCCACTGCCATGACTTTTCAACTTCTCATGATGATTTTGCCTGATTTTTTTATTTTTTGAACCTATAAGCACGTCAATAACATAATTAGTGCCAAAGCGCTGATTTAGTTCCTGAACACAGGTCATTAATTTCATGGCGATTTCAGTTCCTTCGAAGGTACCTTTTGGCCTGAGACAGGAATCACAATTTCCGCAGAATTTAGGGAGTTTCTCACCAAAGTATTTCATTAGTTTCTGACGCCTACATTTATTCCCCTCGCAATAAGCTACCATCTCCCTTAATTGCACAAGAGAGAGATCCTTTTCATGTTCATTTGTCTTCTGAGAAATAAAGTAGTCAAACTTGAAGCGGTCCCCCCTACTGAAAAAAAGGATACACTCACAAAGTCCCCCATCCCTTCCACCTCTTCCAGTTTCCTGGTAGTAACTTTCAAGATTTCTTGGGAGATCATAATGTATTACAAAACGCACGTTGGACTTATCTATTCCCATCCCAAAAGCAATTGTTGCAACTATTATCGCCACATCGTCCTTTATGAACAACTCCTGGTTTTCGGTCCGTTCGGTATCCGAAAGGCCTGCATGGTAGGGAAGAGCTCTAAAACCTGCAAGATTCAACTTTTTTGTAAGGGCTTCGACACTGTTTCTGCTTTGGCAATAGATAATACCAGCTTCATCGCTATGCGTATGCAAGTAATCAATAATCTCGGAAAAGGTCTCTTTCTTTGGCCTAACCTCGTAGTAGAGGTTTTTTCGATTAAAGCTGGCCAAATATGGACCTTTCCCAGGAGATATAGAAAGGGTTAGCTGTGATACGATATCCTTTCGAACCCTTTCAGTTGCTGTAGCCGTAAGTGCGATAATTGGTATATCAGGAAAACCTGTCTCTGGATCTCGTAAAAGTTTAAGGTTCCTGTACTCAGGCCGAAAATCATGTCCCCACTCAGAAATACAATGTGCCTCATCAATTGCAAAGAGACTTACTTTTCCTTTTTTTAGAAAAGCAAAAGTTCCGGGCATCATGAGCCTTTCAGGCGCAATATAAAGTATTTTCAACCTATTTTCAAGAAAAGCTTCTTTTACATCCCTGGATTCTCTAGCACTCTGGGTGCTGTTCAACAGAGCTGCAGTAATTCCATTTGTTTCAAGTCCATCCACCTGGTCTTTCATTAAGGAAATCAGGGGAGAAACAACGACCGCAACTCCTTCCATCAGAAGGGCAGGCAGCTGGTAGCAAATCGATTTGCCTCCTCCTGTAGGCATTATCACAAAAACATCTTTCTTTTCCAGAACATCTCTGATAATTTCCTCCTGCAAAGGGCGAAAAGAAGTGTAGCCAAAATACTTGTGTAGAGCGGAATGCATTATGTCTGACATAGAAGTCTTTGACTCAAGCTCATCTTTACTTGCCCTCAAGAGATCACAATCAGTGCTCGTTTTCGAATCCCCCTGATCTGCAGAGCATTGTTATAACGCTCGAATATAACATCTTGGAAAAAATACATAGAAGTTGAATACGCGTATATGCTTTCATGGAAAATATTGTCCCAAATTCTATGTTTTATAATGACTACAACACTTACACAATATATACTTGGGTTCTAAATCCATAACTTGATGGTGTTTCAAGCTTATCATATTTAAGTTACATACATAAGGAATGAAAGTATTTAGTTATAAGCTCTCGATACATTATTCTTAATACTTCTCGGTATATTAAGACTTAGAAAAAAAGCAGAATTTTGGAAGACAATTTTTGTAATCTATTCTTGTTCCTACTTGAATACCCTTGAAGTAGTTATGTTCTCGATTTATGATTCTTTAGGCCATGTTTTTCATTTATTAATGCAGTTTGAGAGTTCAAATTATGAATTTATAAAAATTAAAAATTTTTGTTATTTCCGGTGTTTTAAATTTATTAAAATCGCAGAATGTGGGAATCAGTGACGATTTTGTCCCAATAACAGAGGATATTAAGACCTATACTATATATTTGTTATAGTATCGGACTGCAGATACAAAAGTCTAAAATTATAGTTTATACTATAGCAAAAGAAATAAAAATAATTTAGATATAAAAAGTTTAGTAGCTAAAATATAAATACGACAGAAAGCAAGAGGTTCACAGTATCCATTGGGATGTATCAAAGAGAATTTACTTGAAGATTTAATAGATTTCAGGCTTTGCCAGCTCTCCAAAAATCATGAAAAAAAGGTATTTGACATACGAAATCACAAAAGTTCCTGAGATCATTATGAAGATCAGGAATTCCAAAAGAGGTCGGAAGAAACGAGTAAGGCTGAGAATCTGAACTGCAAAAAATTGGAAATGCTGCTGAGTCCAAAAAGTTAATTTGGTTTGAAGCTTATTCTAAAAAATATGCTCATCGAACAAATTCAGCTTGAAAAGGGTTGCGCTCTTGGCCTCAACTTTGAGATGCAAAAATATACTCTACTGGTTATAAGGGCTGATAAAGGGTTCCTAATGTGCGGATACCTGAATATAAATGCTGCTGAGGAGTTAGGGGATACAGCAGCGAAGGTAAAAGGCGTGAAAAGCTTTGAAGATATGCTCAAAGCCCAGGTTGTAGAAGTAACTGAAATGGCCAGAGAACTTGGAGTCGAGCCAGGGATGACTGGCAGAGAAGCTCTGGATAAAATGTTTTGAGGAAAAAAATACTTGAAAAATTGCTTTTAAGTACAACTTATTCACACCATTTTTTTTCAAATATACTGATTTTGGTCGTCCTTCACTAATGATTAAGCTTTCATGATTAAGTTTCCAATGTAACGAATATTTGCGTTGTTCATTCACTGAAGCAAATTGTCTCTAACTAATCTCACGAAGATGCGAATACAAATTCAGGCAAAACGGAACTAAGTGCATTGTGAAAATTAAATCATCCAAATAATTGAGGAGAGCACTGATTTTACTTATTAAATAATTTTTTAGTAATTTCTTTCAAGTTTGGCAATTGCATTAAATTTTATGTATATTTCATTATATCTATCAAAGAATTATATAATTTGAATATCATTCCAAGCTATATAAATCAGTATATTCCGGATTACAGATGTTATACGCTTTTGAACTCTCTGGAGAGCATGAAGAATTACCAGCTGCTGAAGTTCTTGCTTGCCTCAAAATAGAGGAGCTTGATTTCCAGCCACATACCAAGGTTGACCAGTGCCTGGTGGTGGATATAGCAGGTAAAGAAGAGAATGTGGAAAAAATTCTTAAAGGTACGATAACTGAAAGGCTCGCAATGACCCATCATATCCTGAAAGTTATAGGGATCACTGAAAACACCCTTGATGCGATTCTTATACTTACAAACTCCTTTGAGTCCTCGTACTTTATAAAGGAAGGTCAAAGTTTTGTAGTTAGGGCAAAAAGTATTAAACATCACGTGAACTTTCCCAGCAATCTTCTGGAACCAAAAATCGGAGGATTTATCAATAGAAAGGGCTTTCAGGCGAACCTGACAAATCCTGATGTGGAATTTCGGTTGATCTTAAGTGGAAAGGCTGTTTTAGGAACGCTCATATCTTCCATCAACAGAAGTGCATATGAAGCCAGAAATCCCCAAAATAAACCTTTTTTCCATCCTGGAGTCCTTGTGCCCAGGGTAGCACGTGCTATTACAAATCTTTCCAAAATAAAACCTGGAGAGTTCTTTCTGGACCCTTTTTGTGGTACTGCTGGCATACTTATTGAGGCCGGAATTTTGGGAGCACGAGTTATAGGAATCGATGCCCAAGAAAACATTGTTAGGGGCGCCTGCATGAACCTTAGTGCCTTTGAGCTGAACTATACCTTGGTGAAAGGAGATGCCCGTATGATGCCGTTTAAGGACGGAACAATAAGCGCAATCGCGACTGATCCACCATATGGAAGGTCTGCAGCAATTCTTGCCGAATCTTTAGAGGATCTTTATTCCTGTGCTCTTGAAGATATTCAACGTGTCCTGAAGCCAGGAGGTATTGCAGTTGTAGTCTCTGACAAGGATGCATCTGAATACGGAAAACAGGTCGGACTTGAGGTCCTTGAAATTTATTTTCAGAGAGTACACAAAAGCCTTACTCGTAGAGTAACTATTTTTCAAAAATAGATGAAATATTAGATATGAAATATGAAAAATTCTCTTTAAGGACATTTCTTATTCATGGGAAATCAGTTCATCTAGCACCTCAGCTATAACTCTATGTCTGAGAATAAGTTTCTTGTTTTGCAAACCAGCTCTCCTGATAGAATAATTATCTTCGATCCAATCTATTTTTTTTTCATAATTTATTTTCATCAGGGTTAGACCACAGGCAGGAGCTGGTTCAATTCCTTCTTCATAGATATCAGGATTTAGCATCTGGAACAGCCAGTCATTATCATGTAAACCTTTTCCGATCATTGAAAGTGCAGTTACTATTTTTCGGACCATATTCCAAAGGAAACTATTTCCAACAATATCTATTTTTGTAACATCCCCGTCTACGCGGGCATCAATCCTTAACAAGGTTCGAATTGTACTCTTTTCTCCACTGATTCTTGAAAAGTTCTCAAAATCGTGTCTCCCGATCAGTAATTTTGAAGCCTCACGAATCCTTGAAATATTGTATCCTTCCCCACTAATTATATAGCGATAGTGTCTTGAAATCGCGTCTCTTCTAGCATCAAAGTGGCTAGGTACCTCCGCGTGAGCCCAGGCCCAGATAGTTGGGAGAAGTGCGGAGTTTATGACCCTGGGAATTGCTAGATTTGTTTTGTCAGTATCAAAAGCTATGATCTGTTCGAAGGCATTAACTCCTGCATCTGTCCTGCCGGCGCAGGTATAATTAGCAGATTTGGGGCTTTCTATGATCTCTAGATTACGAAGTGCTTTGAAGAGCTCTCCTTCCACTGTCATGACATTGGGCTGGATCTGGGAGCCGTGAAATTCGGTGCCTATGTATGCAAGCTTTAAAGCGACCCTCATACCAATCTCCGATTACTTGACTTTTTCTTATTTAATAGATTTCTCTTACAATTATAAAGAATACTATATAAATACATCCAAAAAGGAACCGGACTGCAGGATGAAGAGATAGAGCATCATGAATCCACGAATCCCTACGGATGAGCAAGTCCTTTAGGAGAGACAGAAACTGTGGAGTAAGGGAGTTATATTGGAACTGTTTATGATGGCACAACTTCTGAGTCATCAAAAACTATGTTGAAAAATCAGCAAACCAGGAAGAAAAAGAGCATACAAGCAAATTAAAATATTTGATTTTGAATAATTCCTTTCGATCCAGAGAAGTACCACGAAAATACCCCATTGTCTGCAACTGGGTGTGCAACCACAACTTTGATTTATTATGGGTTAATATATGCACACTGTTATATATTTATGTAAAATTCAACCTTAATCTTAAATATAACATTGTACATTCTAGTCTAAATTTTTCACTGGTAACAATCATGATCACAAAACCTCAGGTTTTTGAATTTCTGAAAAAATATGACTTAAAAAACATTACTATTGCAACAGTCTGTTCTCACTCAAGCCTTCAAATCTTTGACGGAGCGCGAAAAGAAGGATTCCGAACTCTGGGAATCTGCATTGGTAAACCCCCTAAATTTTATGAAGCATTTCCAAAGGCAAAACCCGATGAGTACATTATCGTTGATAGTTATGAAGATATAATGAACAAGGCTGAAGAACTTAGAAAAAAGAACACTATTATAATTCCACACGGTTCATTTGTTGCTTACCTGGGCACGAAAAATTTTGCAGATATGGAAGTTCCTACTTTTGGAAACAGGGCTGTGCTAGAATGGGAATCTGACAGGGATAAAGAACGTGAGTGGTTGCTTGGAGCAGGCATTCATATGCCTGAAAAAATAGAAGATCCTCGTGTTATTAATGGGCCTGTGATGGTTAAGTACCACGGAGCCAAAGGAGGAAAGGGTTTTTTCGTTGCAAAAACCTATAAAGAATTCAATGAACTCGTAGACCGAACACAAAAGTTCACAATTCAGGAATTTATCACAGGGACACGTTATTACCTACATTACTTTTATTCCCCGATCAGAACTGAGGGATATACCTTAAGCAAAGGTGTCCTTGAGCTCTTGAGTATGGACCGCAGAGTAGAGTCTAATGCCGATGAAATCTTTAGACTCGGCTCACCCAGAGAACTAATCGAAGCAGACATCCGCCCCACATATGTTGTCACAGGAAATGTACCCTTAGTAGCTAGAGAGTCCCTCCTGCCTCTTATTTTTTCCCTTGGAGAAAGGGTAGTGGAAGAGTCTCTTGATCTTTTTGGCGGGATGATAGGGGCCTTCTGTCTTGAAACAGTTTTTACAGATTCTCTTGAGATCAAGGTTTTTGAAATTTCAGCTAGGATTGTGGCTGGGACAAACCTTTATATTTCAGGCTCTCCTTATGCAGACCTGATGCAAGAAAGCCTTTCAACCGGAAGGAGAATAGCTCAAGAAATCAAAATTGCAGTCCAGACAAACCAGCTGGATAAGATAATATCCTAAGTAAATGGTATCTTAAACCAGTACTCACTAACTCGTACTTGATAATTTCAAAAGTAAATCTACTTTTTTTAGACTTATAAAAGTGATAGATAACATAAATATATCTTTTCCAGTAAATATATTTACAGTTATGCATTTGAGCCGAACGGTGAGCAAATTGCCCGCCGGATGATTCTCAGGGCCATTAGTGAAGCCCGAAGATTCATCTAAATTTTAGTATATATTTATAAGTTAGATTCCAATAGTTTCTACTACTTTATCATTTTAAATTCAAATTGTAATATTTGCAATTAGATTGTGTATTTTAGCTTTGTGAAATTCAAATAGATTTGAAAAACTGAGTATAAAAATATATTTTATGTGATAACTTATTTAGGACGAAATCTTGATGAGTTCACGATCTAGCAAATGTATTAAGACCAGTGTACCGAAAATTCTGTAAATTCGGATCAACTCTGCACCCATTTTCTTCACCACAAAACAGAGTCCAAAGTCAATGAGTAGGCTTACAAAACTGTATTTTAATGCAGAGATTTTGCTATATAATCGATGCATCAATGTAACCGATAAATCCTGTTTTGTAATGAAAGAAAAGGATGGAGAACAGTCATTTTCATAGAACTTTCAATACATTACTATTTATTTAGAATAAATAGCAAAAGAATTTATTGAATTTTGCTATGTTTTTAATACTTTTTTGAATTTACGGGGTACCAGCAGGAGCAAACAAGTATATTCCTACACCGTATGGAATAATTGAATTTACAGACACATAGCCAAAAATTCTGAAATTTCATTTTTGCAGTGGAACTTCAGTAGTTGAAACTCGAACTTGACAGAAGCATAAATCTTATAATGCATAAATGAGCTTCTATCAAATTCAGGCAAATTAGCGAAATTTACTGGTATTTTGCCTTCACGTATCGTTTTATTTATGTCCTTCTAAAGCTTTCTGTCGCTTTACGAACCTGATTCCCATCTCAAAGGCTTTCTCACAGTCCTTAGGGAATACTTCTTCCCGCCTTTTAGCCTTCTCTTCTGGGTCAAAACGATCTGCAACATACTTTGAATAATCATCGAATTGGTAGGTATCGGTACTATATAATGATTCAGAATAGCCAAAAATTCTCGTTGCAACTCCTTCATTTAATTCAATAACCTTCTGAAGACCAAATACATCGAAATTTTCTTCCTTAGCACCAGTAGTGTATATGTAACCAATAGGGGTATTTCTCGGATATAACGATCGTGGATTCTCAGAATAAACGAGAAATGGAAATATATAGCGCTCCATAAAAGACCTCATCTCACCAGTAGAATTTCCAAGGTAGATGGGTGATCCAAGTATCACTGCATCAGCATCTTTCAGCTTTTCCAGTACAGGTGTTAATTCATCATTCATTGCACATTTTCCATAGCTTTTTCCATCTTTTAGTTTACAGGCAAAACAGCTTATACATCCTTTGAAATTGAGATCATAAAGATGAATAATTTCTGTTTCTGCACCCTCTGAGACTGCACCTTCAAGAGCTTTTGCTAAAAGGGTTGCTGTGTTCCATTTTTTTCTCGGACTTCCATTTATTGCTATTGCTTTCATAATTTACCTCATATTTTCTGTTTTCTTAGAATTTAGAGCTCGTCACAAAATCAAAGTTTCTGTGGCGCTCTAGTATAAAAAAATTATGCAAAATCAAATCTTTTCATTTGCAATACTTTTTAATATCTTCTGGGATTATCAAATTTTGCCATCAATTACACTAGCAATTGACCTTAATCAATCCAAAAAAATCAAAAAATAATAAAAGTTTCACCATTAAATCCTTAATCTTGTTGTTTTTTAGTTGAACTACATGAATACTATATAAATATTTTCCTAAATAAATATTAATTCTTAACAAAGCAAAAAAAATAATCGAGAGCTTTTTTCATTACATCTAATAACAGCATATTTTAAATTTGCATTCCAAACTTTGAACCAAGATCCACTAAAACAAAAACTGAAGCAAGGCTGAATTTTTGCCTTTAAATATTACTGATTTCTGAGAAAAACTTTGGAATCCGTTTTCATGCTTCATGTATGTGTCAACGACTCACAAGGATTTAGAAAGATTTTCGATAAAACCAAAAACAAATGTTGGAATGAATTCAAGGTATAGAGAAACTAATTAAGCTAATGGATCTTGATTACTCAATCTAAATTGTCACTTACCGTGGAATTCATGGGAATAAAAATCTGAAAATTCAATATTTTTATGTGAACCTCCGGGGATTGAATAGATCAAAGAATTCATTTTCTTGGCCATTAATGAGATCAGTAATTAACATCGCAGATGTTATGCCATTGATCATGCCCAAAACCCAAATCCATCTGTTACATATATGCCTTCTTGAGATGTCATGCCTATAAGGGGCAAACAATCTCCAGTAATGCTATCTTTATTAGACCACCGGTATCCAATAAACTTAACATTAAGGTGTTGGCGCGCATAGGTTTCAAGCCGGCCATAGTAAACACTTTTGTCAGCTACATCGACTGAACTAGGTTCCACAGCAACGATGATCAGTTTACCCTTGTATTTAGAAGTGGTTCGGTAAGTGTGTAAAGGATTGCAGTCTATGAACATCCCATCCGAGAAATTTCCTTTCGTGTATAATTCTAACACGTAGGATCTCGCAGAGTGCAAATATTTGTTAAGTAGGTCGAGGTCATATACTGGTGTATGTGTTGCAACTATGACTTTAGCAGCCATTATTGATCCCTAGTCTGTAACTACTTAGTTTATTTATTCATTACTGACGGTAATGGTACTGGTTTTTTCAAAGATATAACTACCTTCACCAATTAAACCTTCTGAAAGAGCCAAAAGATACTTACGAGGATGGAATTGGGCCTGATCCCCATATTTGATGGCTGGACCAAGTTTAAAGGGTAAAGGTACATTTTCAGTATAAGAAACTGGAAGCCAAAATTTATTTGTAGCTTCAAATTCACTCTTAATTTCATCAACTTTTTCATCAGACTCGTTATAAATGTAAAGAGGAAGACGGCAAAATTCACCGTCAATCTTCAGCTTTCTGATAATATCAGCTACCTTTTCAACTGCCTTAATGTTAGCATTAGCAAAATCTTAGGCTTTGGATTTACCTAAATTTGAAATAAGTTTATCATAAATCATATTAGATCCCATACTTATCTTATCTATGGTCCCAAGTGTGACTCCTTTTACAATCCGATCTTCTTCTATTACTGCTACAGTATGACCTGTCTCCTTTAACATTTTTGCAGCGGTTATACCAGCAATGCCACCTCCTAGCATCACCACATCAACTTTTAACCGTTTGTCAAGTTTAGGGAACTTTTTATAAGGGGATATTTCTAACCAGACTGAAACTCCCTCTAGATGACTTTTTTCTTCATTTTCCATCCTCTAACCTCAATTGACTTGTGATCTCATATTGAGTAATAAATTATATTGAATCTCCCTTTTTAAATCAAACAGGATTCAGATTTACCTCTAATTTTTTTTCTTCGCAGAAACACTGTCCAAATCTTTTCCGCTCATTTCTGTATTTGACCAGATTTTTTCCTGATTCATCATCTTTGATTCAAAGATAGGTTTCTCTATCTTTAAAATAATCTTTGTATTTTCAATCTCATCAACTGATACCGAGCATAAACAAAAGCTGTACACAAAATCTTTAGATTTATTCTTTGAACAGTAGTGACAAAAATTTTTCCTGCTTTGAATATCTTTTTAGTTACAAAAACTAGTTTCTCTGGAGCTCTTTTTGAGCTAATACTCTTGTTTCCTAATATTATTCCTTATCCTCAGAAAATGTTCTTTTACTGCTCTTTTCATTGCTGCATCATAACCTTTTGATTTTGCTCAAAAGTATCCCTCTGTTCCTGTAAACAACTTTTTTTTTCTGATAAATCCACCTAAGAATCATAGGTGATAGAATCATTTTTTTGAATTTTCTGATCAGCTCATGATCCCTGTTTATGTATACTATGAAGTTTAGATCCAAAGTGTGACTTATTACCATTTTTTTGTCCAGGTTCCATCTATGCTTCTTTTTGTCTTGCTTCATTTTCTAGATATTTATTCGCTTTTACATGTCCAGGATTTGAATAGATAAAAGTAGCATACTGAATATTCCCGTTTTAATTTGCAAATCAAGGCAATCAAGTTGATTTTGAAAAATTTCCCATATTTCTGCTTCTTTAACAGTTATAAATAATTTTTTTCCAGAATGACAAGACTGTGTTACTGTCGATATGTATTCAGGAAAATCAAGAAATTTCTGAAAGAACTTAGATCAATACATTGTTTTTCAAGTTCAAAGCCGGAAAGACCATCTTATTACTGTAAAACAAGCATTTTAAAAATAACAATTACTTCAGTCTAAGGTCTACTTCAGAATACTGTTTTGTTAAAAGATTTGGACTCAAAAGCGACATGAAATGATTTCAGGATAGACACTATAATTCCACAGAAAGAATTTATGTAGAAATCCACAATTAATACCTCAAGTACCATGCTTTTTTTAGAATTGCTAAGCTCAAATGAAATTTTTCAGAAAAAAAATTGATGCAAGATTTTAATCCTGCATGTTTTTTGAATCAATATTCAATTTAAAGATTTTATTTTGCGTTTCGGGAATCTATTGTACTCTGAGCAGCTACAAGCCTTGCAATTGGAACTCTGTATGGAGAGCAGCTCACATAATTAAGGCCTATTTTGTGGGCGAAGTAGATGGATTTTGGCTCTCCACCATGTTCTCCACAGATTCCCATCTGGAGGTTGGGTTTGACGGAACGCCCTTTTTGAATTCCAATTTTCATCAACTCGCCAACGCCTTCCTGATCAAGGACTTCGAAAGGATCGTGCTCAATGATACCTGATTTCTGATAAATTGGCACGAATTTGGATACATCGTCACGGCTGAATCCGAATGTTGTTTGGGTCAGGTCGTTTGTTCCAAAAGAGAAGAAGTCAGCTTCCAATGCTATCTTATCTGCAGTAATTACGGCTCTAGGAAGTTCGATCATTGTCCCTACATGATAATCGATCTTTATTCCTTTCTCACCCATGACCTTATCTGCCATCTTGCATACTTTATTCCTGGTCACTGAGAGTTCCTTTGCAAGACTCACCAATGGGATCATAATTTCAGGAACAATTTGCAGTCCATTGGCTACAAGTTCACAAGCTGCTTCCATAATTGCGCGGACCTGCATATCATATATTTCGGGATAGGTGATTCCAAGCCTGCATCCCCTATGCCCGAGCATAGGGTTTAGTTCTTTAAGGGAAACCACACGCTGGATAATTTTCTTCACATCACCGATTTTCTGCCAATCTCCTGAGGCTTCAAGTTCCCTGAGCTTTGCGTCCAGTTCCTCCTTGTCCGGCAGGAACTCGTGTAGAGGTGGATCAAGCAGCCTAATAGTCACTGGTAAACCTTCCATACTACGAAAGATTCCAAGGAAATCCGCCTTCTGCATCGGCAGCAGTTTATTGAGGGCCTTTTTTCTGGCCAGTTCATCTTCTGCCAGGATCATTTCCCTTACTGCAGGTATTCTGTCATCCCCAAAGAACATGTGTTCAGTTCTACAAAGTCCTATACCTTCTGCACCAAGTTCGCGAGCAAGGCCTGCATCTGCCGGATTATCGGCATTTGTTCTTACACCAAGAGTTCTGATTTCATCAGCCCATAAGAGAAGCTGCTTCAAATCTTTATTAATTTCGGCATCAATCAGTTCTACCCTCCCAACAATTACACTTCCGGAGCTCCCGTCAATGGTAATATATTCATGTTCTCTTATAGTGTGACCATTTACCATAAAAAGGCCGCTTTTTATATCAATTGAAATCGCTCCACAGCCCACAACACAGGGTTTGCCCATGCCTCTTCCAACAACTGCTGCATGAGAAGTCATCCCACCACGCACTGTAAGAAAACCCTGTGCAGCTGCCATCCCTCCTATATCTTCAGGGGAGGTTTCGGTTCGTACGAGGATTATTTTCTCTCCTAACTCGGACATTGCCTCTGCGGCTTCGGCGGTAAACACAACTTTTCCTACAGCAGCTCCAGGAGATGCTGGCAGGCCCTTCGCAATTACTTCTAACTTTGCTTTGGGGTCAATCCTTGGATGCAAGAGCAGGTCGATATGTTCAGCTTTTACTCTTGTGATCGCTGTTTCCTTATCTATAAGCCCTTCAAATACCATATCCGTTGCAATTTTCATGGCTGCAGCAGCTGTGCGTTTTCCAGTGCGGGTCTGCAGCATATAAAGTTTCCCTTCCTGAATGGTAAACTCTATGTCCTGTATATCTTTGAAGTGAGCTTCAAGCGTCTGACAGATATCCACAAGCTGTTTGTAGGCCTCTGGAATTTTATCTTCAAGTGTATCAATAAAATTCGGAGTCCGAATGCCTGCGACCACATCTTCGCCCTGTGCATTGATTAAGTATTCTCCGAAGAACCTTTTCTCACCTGTTGATGGGTTCCTTGTAAAAGCAACTCCTGTGCCAGAATTATCCCCTCTGTTCCCATAGACCATCGTCTGTACATTGACAGCAGTTCCCCAGCTATTATCAATTCCATTAAGTTTCCTGTAAGTAATGGCTCTCGGATTATTCCAAGATTCAAAAACAGCATCAATTGCCATATATAACTGAACTTTAGGATCCTGGGGAAATTCAAATCCCTTTTCGAGTTTGATTACCTCCTTGAACCTCTCAGCCAGTTCTTTCAACGATTTTGCATCAAGATCTGTATCTGACTCAACTCTCAGTTCCTTCTTCTTATCCACAATAAGAGAATCAAACTTTTCAAAATTAAGGCCGAGCACTACATCCCCAAACATAGAGATAAATCTACGGTAGCAATCGTAAGCAAACCTTTCATCATTGACCTTATTTGCAAGCTCAATCACAGACTTGTCTGTGAGCCCAAGGTTAAGTACGGTATCCATCATCCCCGGCATGGATACCCTGGCTCCAGATCGTACTGAAACAAGCAATGGATCACCTGAATCTCCTAATTTTTTGTTGTTTAAGATCTCAAGCTTATAGATAGCCTCTTCTATCTGTTGGAATGCTTCTTTAGGATAGTTTTTATATTTCAGATAGAGTACACAGACTTCAGTTGTGATTGTAAATCCAGGAGGCACGGGAACTCCGAGATTTGCCATCTCGGCGAGATTTGCACCCTTACCTCCAAGCAAGTCTTTCATGCTACTTTTGCCATCAGTTACATCTTTTCCAAAAAAATATACAAACTTGGACAATGACTATCCTCCCTGGAACGAGGTCAGTAATCGGAATTAATGTATTACCGGAAATAAAACACTCTTATTTGAGTTCCGATGCGCATATATTTAACTTTTCCTCTTTTTGTGTTACATCGGGAGTTATAATATATTTTTCTGTTTGTCTTCGTATCTTCACCACATATCAAATAAGTCATATGAAGAGATTGGAGGAAAATGTAATGACTATATAATAGAAGCTTCTGTACTTGAGATAAAATAATCCAACATTGAATAAAAGAAGAAAGTAATGACTGCTATACAACTTACCAGAAAATTAAATCAGGATCTTCAGAGGCAGTGTATAGAAAGCCCTGTAAATTTTGATTGATTACGTACCTTTTTTCTTCACCACAAAAAACTGGATTTATCGTTTTTACTAATGATAGGTTTTGTAAATCAAAAAATATGCATTGAAAAGCACTAAAACGTAAGTATCCTCACTGCTAAAAATAAATTTAGTATTTTAAATTATTGGCCATGTGCGATAATTACAATGAAATCTATACAAATTAGTACAGTTATCTCTCTAAATAGTTAAGCAAGTTTGGACTAAATCGTCTGCTATCACAAATACCCTCGATAATCAGAATAATTTATGGATAATATCGGAATTGCGTTTTCTGAAGATAGGATACCCAGTAAGTCTATTAATACTTTGGCTTAACCGTATATGTAAAGCCAGAATGTAAAGCCAAACAATACGAGGATTCCAAGATTTGCCATCTCGGCGAGATTTGCACCCTTACCTCCAAGCAGTCTTTCATGCTACTTTGCCATCAGTTACATCTTTTCCAAAAAAATATCCGAACTTGGACAATGACTCTCCTCCCTGAAAAGATGTCAGTAATCGGAATTAGTGTTATTTCTATAGTCAGAATTCAGTTTTATAATTGGCAACGATTCTTATAAAATATTTAAGCCTGTGGTTAAATTACCCCACTTATTTTACTTTCTGGCTCGAGCTTTACTTAAAGTTTTGTATAATATAGGTCTTGCGATATCTTTATATATTATAAGCATAGACTACATATGCTTTTCAGTCTACAATATATCTTCTTAAAAAAAGCTGGAAGTCTAAACCATCAAAAACCAAGATATTTTTGCCTGAGCTGGAAGCATCCTATTAATTTTTCATGGTTGATATGAGACGACTCGGTAAAGTGCTACAAAGATCAGGTACCAAAAACCTGATAGTCAAAGGAGATGAGATCAAATCCGATAATACCTCAGGTAATATTCCAAAATTGAATTCGATTGTTGTGGATAAGACCCTGAACCAGATTGGTGCGATTGTCAGCGTCTTTGGACCTGTAAACCAACCTTATTTTTTCGTGAAGGGATTTAAGCGAATTCCTGATTCTGAGTTTCGGATTATGGTAAATGAAAAGGTCTATATTCGGTGAAATCTCTGAAATTCGATATATGCATGAATCCTTTGTTATGGTTCAAATCTAACTGGTATATATGTTTTTTGCTATCAATAGCCGTGAGTTTTCTTATCCTGTTTTTTATAACATAGATTCTTTAATTTGGTGCAGGTTCTGAATTACAGGAAATCATAAAGATGTCATGCTAACTTGTAAGGTGATATGATATGGTAGAAGTCGAAAGAGTTCGCTATTCGGACACTCTTGAAAGAGAAAAAATACGTTCCATGATCAAAGCTCGCAAAGAGAAGCAAAAGGAGCAAAGTTTTGAGAACGAAAAGGCCTTGTGTCCAGAATGCGGTAGCAGGAACCTGGTTCATGACTACGAGCGAGCTGAGCTAGTGTGTGGTGACTGCGGACTTGTCATAGATGCTGATTTTGTGGATGAAGGACCAGAATGGCGAGCTTTCGATCATGATCAACGGATGAAACGCTCTCGTGTGGGCGCACCTATGACTTATACAATCCATGATAAAGGACTTTCCACAATGATAGACTGGAGAAATCGTGATTCCTACGGAAAGTCAATCTCCTCCAAAAATCGTGCTCAGCTATATCGTTTAAGAAAATGGCAACGTAGAATCCGTGTAAGCAACGCAACTGAAAGGAACCTTGCTTTTGCCCTTTCCGAACTGGACAGAATGGCTTCTGCTCTGGGTCTCCCTAGAACTGTCAGAGAAACCGCGGCTGTTGTCTACAGGAAAGCTGTGGATAAGAATCTTATAAGAGGAAGAAGCATTGAAGGTGTGGCTGCAGCAGCTCTTTATGCTGCTTGTCGTCAGTGCAGTGTCCCAAGAACTCTTGATGAGATTGAAGAAGTATCCAGGGTCAGCCGGAAAGAAATCGGAAGAACCTACCGCTTTATTTCCAGGGAACTTTCATTAAAGCTCATGCCAACTTCTCCTATTGATTATGTACCAAGGTTCTGCTCTGGCCTTAATCTGAAAGGAGAAGTTCAGTCCAAAAGCGTTGAGATCCTGAGACAGGCCTCTGAAAAAGAACTGACAAGCGGAAGAGGCCCTACAGGAGTTGCTGCGGCTGCAATATATATTGCATCCATCCTATGCGGTGAACGGAGGACTCAGCGTGAAGTCGCAGATGTTGCCGGGGTTACTGAAGTTACTATCAGGAACAGATACAAAGAACTTGCAGAAGAACTGGATATTGAAATTATTCTCTAAAATTTTTTTAATTTTTCTTTCTCCAACTCGGTTTCAGGTTTGTCTCTATATTTGCAGGAAAGAAAAGGCTTATTTTTAAAATCGCTTTCGTTTATTGACCATCAATATGTTTTCAAAAATACATTAAAAGATTTCTACAAACTTTTTGATTAATAATATTGCTAATTGAAATTCCGAAAGAGTGTCTTTTAGAAAATTTAGATAAGTTCCTAAATTTCGTCAATTTTTACAAATTGTATATATAGGTTGCTCGTGAAAATCATAATAGAATTCCGATTTACCTCTAATTTTGTTCTTAGCGTGAATTCTGTCCAAATTTTTCTAGCCTATGGCTGTATTTGACCCGATTTTTTTTTTCTGGTTCATTAGATAGAGATTATAACAAAACCTGTAAACAAAACCTTCAGATTCAATCTTAAACAGCAGCGGAAATAACTTTTACTGCTTTGAATATCTTTTTAGTTACTGCATAACTCATTCCTATTTCGATCTTTTTGAGCCGATTCTCTTGTTTCTTGATATATCACTCATTCACATAGGATGTTCTTCCACTTTTCTTTTCATTATTGCATCATGACTTTTGATTTTGCTCCAAAGTATCCTCTATACCTGTAAATCACTTCTTTTTTATTCTGATAAATCTCCCTGAGAAGTATGAAGTAATGAAGTCATTGTTTTGAAGTTTTTGATCAGCTCAGAATCCCTATCTATTAATTCTATGAAGTTTATATTCAAAATGTGATTTCCCACCTTTTTTATCCAGGTTCCATATATACTTCTCCTTGTTTTTGCTTCATTTTCTCGAGGTTTATTCATTTTTGCATGTCCATGATCTGAATGAACAAAAGTAGCGTTATGAATCATTTCCTTTTTTTCCAAAATGAAACAATCAAGTTGGCTTTGCAACCGTCCTCATGCCTCTTCTTTGAAGTTATCAATAATTTTTTTTCTGAATTACTAGACTGTGGTACTGTCTAGTATGTACTAAGGAAAATTAAGAAAGTTCCTGAAAGAAATTCGATCAATACCCCGTTTCTCAAATTCAGAATCAGAAAGATCCGTAACATTGCTGTAAAATAAGCATTTTATATATAGTGATTACTTCAGTTTCAGGCCTGCCTCAGAAAACTGTTTTGTGAAAATATATGGACTCAAAAATGATATGAAAAGATTTACAATCAATTAAGAATCAATTTCAGCAAGTTTATCTCTAACTGACTGAAGACTCTTGTATTCGCTTTAAGAGCAAAATCAGTAAAATTTTGCATGAGTAAAAATTATTGTTAAGAGATTTGAACTCTTCAATACTCAAATGCATAGAAGTTTATATAAATTATCTGCAGATTGTGCCCT
>Ga0182010_10000449_pt1 | contig 23506 bp, 18 predicted proteins | sample 611E1MmetaG_FD_120488 | JGI IMG/M metagenome (GOLD analysis project Ga0182010, IMG submission 120488) | Permafrost microbial communities from Stordalen Mire, Sweden - 611E1M metaG | ecosystem: Environmental > Terrestrial > Soil > Wetlands > Permafrost | place: Sweden: Stordalen | collected... | reverse complement strand
TCCACCATGGGCTCGATGTCGGAGCCGGGACTGGATTCAGTCGATCGAAGAGCCGTCGAGCCGACGGGGCGCAGGATGTCGCGCAGCGGCTGTAAGGCAGTGATGGCAGCGGGCGGCATCTTCACGTAGAAGCCAAGGGGATGGCCGGCTCCGGAGTCGCTCTCGATGGCGGCGATGTGGTTGGGAAATTCCGCAGCGTGAGTTTTGGCATAGGCCTTGTTTCCGCCGCCGCCATTTTCCTCGTCCATCCAGGCGATGACGCGCAGGGTGCGGCGCGGACGTATGTGCAGGCGCTGGAGAAGTTCGGCGGTGGCCATCGAGATGACTACCCCGGCGCCGTCGTCGATGGCGCCGCGACCGAGGTCCCAGGAATCGAGATGCCCGGAGACGATGACGATCTGCTCGGGATGCTCGCTGCCTTTGAGGTCGGCGACGACGTTGTAGCCGGTGGCATCGGGCAGGCCCTGCGGAGTGAGCGTGAGGTGCATGCGGACTCGTCCCTGGGCGGCCAGGTGCTCGACCAGGTCGGCATCTTCGGCGGCGAGAGCGGCGGCTGGAATTCCGGCGGGAGTGCTGTAACCGGTATGCGGCAGGCGATAGTCGGCCCCTCCAACGGAACGGATGAGCGACGCGACGGCGCCAAGTTCAGCAGCTGCTTTGGCGCCGCGGCTGCGATAGACAACGGACTCGCCGTAAGCTTCGAATGCCATGCCAGCGAGGGCTTTGCGCTCGTCGTAGGGGACGTTGAAGAGGATAATCTTGCCGGCAACTTTTTCGCGGCCGAGAGCGGTGAGTTCGTCGAAGCTGTGGACTACGACAACGTCAGCTGTAATGCCTTCGGCCGGAGTCGCGGAACTGCCGCTGATGGTGGCGAGAACGATGCGCTGCGTTGTTTCCGGCACCTGGCCGGGATATTCGACGAGTTGGGCTTTTTCCTCACCGCGAATCCAGTGGGTGACTTGCGCCGGCTCCAGGTGAACATCGAGGCCGAGTTTGCGCATCTCGGCGGCGACATATTCGGCAGCGGCCTGCGCTTGCGGCGATCCGGCAGGGCGAGGGCCGATGTTCTCGGTCAGGTGCTCGAGCTGATGCCAGGCGTAGTCGCTGGTGAGAGCGGCATCGCGCAGCGCCTGCAACTGGTCGCGCAGTTCCTCGGAGAAAGTGGGCGGAGCGAGCAGCGGCTTGGGCGGCGGAGTCTGGGACCAGACGGCGAAAGTGGCGGAGAGCAGGAAGGCGCAGATCGGAGTCAGGGTTTTTACGTTGGGTATTTTCATGGCGGAGATTCTCATTCCTAAAACATTTCTCGATCTGGTATGGTGTGCGGCCCTCAGTCGTCCCTGCGGAGTCTGTGTCGTGCCGTCCCTAGCGGGACTTGATTTGTCCTATTCTTGCCTTCCCGGCACTCACGTGCCGAGCTTTCCTGTTCTGCCGCTCCCGCGGCTGGAAATTCCCCCGCAGCCGGTCATGGTTGGTTCGCGGCTGCTCCGAGCGCGGGCGCGGGGTACTCGGGGAGTTTCTGCTTGACGGCTTGCGACCGCTTGACCTGCAGCTCGTCGAACAAAAGCGCGGGGCTGGCGACGCTGAACCAGACTGGCTCGGGGCGGTTTTCTGTCGCGGGCGCGGTTCCGGCGGAGATGAGATCGCCGCGCAGAGAGCGGACGTCGAGATCTCCGAAGACGCCACCGCGCACGAGTTCTTCATGCGCGTCTTTGGTCCATATGCGATAGAGGAGCCTGGGTTCGAGGCTTGGGCCCATAGTTTCCACGTAGAGCCCGTAGGGCAGGTCGCGCTGTTTGCAGAGTTCGATCAATTTTGCTTTGAGGCCGGCGTCGGGCTGGGGATCGGTCGATTGCAAAATAAGATTGCCGGGGTCCGGAGCAGGCGCGGCGGCGGCGGCGGCGCGTCCATGACCATTCGAAGCGGGAAAGTCGCGAATGGGTTGGCGTCCGATGAGGTAGGAGACGAGCTGTCCTTTCTCGATGAGCGAGACGCGCTGGGCTTTCACGCCTTCGTCGTCGAGCGTGTAGTTGCCGAATAGCGGCTGGCCGGAAATGGTGGAAATCGTCGGGTCGTCGAACACATTGATGAAATCGGGCAGCACGCGGGACTTATAACTGCTGGACCACTTTCCCGTGGTGCGGGCGTTCTCGCCGAGTTGCGGTTTACGGCCGAGAAGATTCGGCTCAACGAGTTCGGTGACAACGGTAGCGGCAGCGTCGTTCGAAAACAGGACCGGCCCGCGATATTCCTCGTCGACGACCGGGGCGTCTCGCAACAACCTTAGCGTTTCAAGGATGCGGGCCGTGGTCTTCAGGAATTGTTCGCGAGTCGGGAGCTCCTTGAGATCGTTTCCCTGGTCGGCGTGCGAGCGTTGCAGCAACATGCCGTCGGCAGCCTGGGTCGATCCCGCGATGGAGATGACGAAGCGCGTTTTACCCGAGCGGGCGACCGTACCCTCGGAGTTCAGGAAGTAACGGTTCTGGGCGCTGAAACGCAGCGCGGATTCAAAGGTCTCCAGTTCCTTGTCGGTGCGATATTGCGCGGAAGCCTCTTCGAGAAGATGAGTCCAGGGAGTGAAGTCAGTCGAAGCAAAATGGGCGAGCGGCTCCATGGATTCAACGGGCGCGGCTTTGGCGAAATCGTCGACCGGCTCATCGACTTTCAATTGTTTCAAAGCAGCTTGCTTGGCGGAGAGCGCTTCGGTGGCCGCCTTGTACGCGCGATCGGTGGCGAGCCAGATGCGATGACGGATGGCGAAGACATCGTCGTCGGATGAAACTAGGTCGATGGTGCCTTCTCCGGTGCCGAAGAAACTGTCCTGCTTGTAGTCGCCGACGCGAACTACGACGCGCAACAGGCGGGCGTGATCGTGTTGCTGGTTGCGCAGGGCGCCGAAAACTGCGCTCGCGTCGAACTGGTCGAGTTCGGTGACGCGGTATTCGATGTAATACGGCGCTTGCACATTGTCCATTTTCAGGTTGGCTTTGGAGCGGTCCATTTCTTCGCGAAGAGCGCGGAGGACGACATCGCCGGAAGCCGGATCGGCGGCGCGGGCGGAGGTTGACATGGCGCAGAGGATCGCGAACGCTAGGAGTGCGAACATTGATTTTGGGTGGCGCAGCGCTTCAGCGCTGCGATTGCGGCATGATTGTGAACGCGGCTTTAGCCGCTGAGGGAAGGCGTCTTCAATCATCTTGGGGCGGCTCATTGTTTGCCTCCCTTATCGCCGGTTGCGCCGGGCGGAGGCGGAAGAATCGGAGGACGCGTGTCGCCGTACTTTCGTTTCTGCACTTCCATTTCGGAAAACAGCATGGCCGGAGAGGCCGCGGATACAGCAACGCTACCGGACTCGGCTCCGCAGATGCCATTGAAGACGCTGGTAGTGTCTCCGGTGGCGGCGATCTCGGTCAACACGGTGAGCGGAGTGCCAACGATATCCACGCCACGCACCAGTTCATCGGGACGCCCATCCGCGTAAACGCGCCAGACCATGACGGGCAATACCTGAAACGCTTGCGGCAGATCGCGCGTGGTCAGCGTGAATCCGCCCTGGATGTCTTCGAAGTAGAGACCGTAGGGCTTTCCCTGCTTCTTGATTTCTTCGATGAAGCGGGTGCGCAGTTGGGCGTCTGGAATAGTCTTCGAAGAAGTCACGATGAGATTGCCCTGGCGGCCAACCGGCATCAATCCAGATTGGGCGCGACCGTGCCCGTTCGAGTTGCTGAAATTCTTCACGGGCAATCGTCCCATCAGAAAATTCTTCAGGATGCCGTCCTTGACCACCTCGACGCGCGCGGCCGGAACACCTTCGTCGTCGAAGCGATAAAAGCCCGACAGCTCCGTGCCGGCGAGAGTGTGCAGCGTGGGATCGTCGGTGACGCTGAGGAACTCGGGCATGATTTTTTCGTTGACCTTCTTGGTGAAAGTTTGCCCTTCGTCGCGGCCCCTCTGGCGCTGTCCTTCGACGCGATGGCCGAGCACTTCATGAAAGAAAACGGCGGCGGCGCGCCCCGAGAGCAGCGCGGGACCACTGTAAGGTGCGGCGAGCGGAGCGGCGCGCAACGCGCTCATGTCGGTCGCCATCTTCTTCACGCTCGCCGCCACTTCCGCTTCGGAGGGAACTTTTGACGGGTCGGGAAACTGGAAGGTTTCGACGCGCATCAGTTGCATGCCGTCGTCGGCGCGGGTTTCCGCCTGGATCATGACGCGAAAGATGGCGTCGGCGGTGACAATTTTCGTGCCTTCAGTCGAGACCAGGTAACTGTGGCTGCGCTCGGCGTAGAGAAAAACCAAGGACTCTTCGACTTGCGGATACTGGCGGAACGAAGCGGAATAACGGCGGGCCAGTTCCTCCCAAGCCTTTTGCTCGGGAAACGCAGGCGATGGCGTTTTCTCGATGTAAGTCGAGGGCTTCTCCTGGGAAAAGTCGGGCGAGTCGTCCTCGTCCTTGGCGCGGACGGCGGTCTTGGTCTTCACGTTGGTGTAGGCTTGGCGGGCCTTGCGGTACTGCTCGTAGGTCAGTCTCCAGAGGACGCGAGCGATGGCGTCGGGGTCGTCCCGCTGCGGAAGCTGGCCGGAAGAAATGCCGGAGTAGCGTTCCTGGTCGTGAGTGTTATCGAGAGCGGGAGTGCCGATGCGCATGCTGACGTCGGCGGCGCGGTGACGGGCATGAGTGGACGTGAGGATGCCACCTTGCGCGCTAAGTACGACCAGCGACTCCCCGTCGGTCACGTTGTAGCTGGTGAAGTAGGGCGCGGGATCCTGCTTGGCGAGCTCGAACTGGCCGCGATGCAGTTCCTTCTCCATGGTTGCGAGCAGGAGATCGTCGGACGCGGCGAGTGGCTTTTGGGCGTGCAGCGGTTCTTGGCCAAAGATGGCAAGCAGCGACAGGAGGATGATGATTAGGGAGATGACTTTTTTGAAATTCATTGGAAACCGCGAGTGTACAGGAGCGGGCGAAACAAAAAAAGCGGCCCCTTTCGGGGCCACCTTTTTCAAAGAGGCGAAAGTGGCGGGAATCTGAGGAGACTAGCTTGACGCCGCTCCGGGATAGGAACGGACACGTGGAGATGCCTAGAACATCGAGAGTGAAGTTTCCAACGGAGGCCACCTCTTCAGTGAAATGGGAATGAGCATTTGCGGCACCAAAGGGGTAAGTGGGTGTGAGGGCGAGTCCCATTTTGGGAACCTGTTCCAAATCAGAATTTTAGGGTGAATCTCCGAGACGCAAGGGTCGGAACCTGGTCACAAGGCGTTGTGACACTGGATGCACAATGCTGCACATTGGCAGGAATTCCGGGCAGAAGCAGTGTGGAAGCTTCCGGCTGGCCGACCACTCACCCAGAACCTCATCTTCGCGCTTGCCAGAATCTCATTTGCGCAGGTATCGTAGATCGGGTCGCGCTAGTCTCCGAACGAGGGTAGGATGCGTTTTCACAGACGCCAACTGCTACGAATCCTCTCCTTTGCTTTTGGGTCGGGCTTCATCTTGAGCCGGGATCGACTAGGCATAGCGGCGCAGACGGGCACACAGCCAATGACCTCTCCTCCCGCTGCGGGGGCACTTGTTAGGAATGGGGTCGCTACAGGAGCGGAAATGGAAAAAGTGACGGGAATCGGAGGGCTATTCTTCCGAGCGCACGATCCGAAAGCGTTGGGGAGTTGGTACCAGCAGCACCTGGGAGTCTCGCTCACACCATCGAAGGAAGGGGATCCCGTTTGGGAGCAAGAGGCAGGCCCCACGGCTTTCACTCCTTTTCCTGAGACGACCAAATATTTCGGGGATGCCAGCAAGGTCTGGATGGTGAACTTTCGAGTTCGGGATCTCGACAAAATGGCAGCCCAGCTACGAACTGCAGGGATAGAGATTAAGGTTGACCCGGAATCTTATCCCAACGTCGGACGGTTTGCCCGCCTGCATGACCCTGAGGGAAATCCAATCGAATTGTGGCAACCTGCCTAACCAAACGCTCGACGCCAGGTTACTAAGCAGTGCAAGACTGTTTCTGATTACGAGCAACTCGGAACAATAAAGCCTTTAGTCGGCGCTGATGGGGCTTCGCCCCGTCCCCACACGAAAGAAAAGCCCCCTCGAAAGGGGGCTTGCGATAAATCACCACAGGTTTCTAGCTGTCGCCGGCGACCGTGCGCACCTTACCAGGCAGGAAATGGTAGGGCGGCCAAGGACCCGTCACGATCAGTTCACAATTCTTGAGTTGCTTAGCAGCCGTGTTGTAACGGTTCTGATATTTTTCGATCGACTTGGTGTCGATGAGGTGCGCGATATCGAGCAACATGCCGTCGGCATCGACTTTCTTGCAACTGACTTCTTCCTCGAGGGGATTAAAAAGCTTATGCACCTGGACGGAGAGGGCGCGGGCCTTGGTCTGACGTTCGCGCTCGCGGGACGCCTTCTCGCGGAGCTTGGTGAGGTACTCGCGGCCGACGGTATCGGGCAAGACAATCTCTTCCATGGCGCCGCGCAGAGAACCGTCGCGGACCATCAGCTTGATGCGCATTTCGGACTTGCCACGGAGCCGGGCCACGCTTTCACAGAAAGTGCGGCGGTTGGAGCGAACCGCTTGACGGATGGCGTCTTCGGTGTCGAAGATCGTCCCAAAGCGGAAGGGCAAGACGGTCGCGGTGCGGAAGCTCTGGCTGACAACGCGGGCATGCTCGAGGACGGACTTTTCGTCGAGTTTGGAGGTTGCGCGGTCATATTCGCTGACGATCACCGCGAACTCTCCGCTCGGGTAGCTCATAACGGGAGCGGAGTTCACACCCTGAATTCCATCTAGAACGAAAGGACGGCGGGCGCGAACACCGTTGGCGAGGGTTTGATGTTCCGTGAGGCAGTACGCGTACCACGACATGCATTCTCTCCGAATTGCACCGGGGTCTTGGGCACCCCTTTAGATTTCGTTTAAGGCTAGGGCTGCGTTTCTACCAGGAAGTTTTGATTTGTTTGGACAAGGTGAACGCGAAATGCCGCGTCCAAGGCCATATTACTTCCGGTCCGTGTTATTTGCAACCTTTCTTGCAATGACTGCATCGCCGATCTCGTCTCAATATGCTACGAGAGCGTCCGACGGCCGGTTGCAAAGTCAGCCGTCGGCGTCGGCGCCAAAATTGCGAGAAAAGTGACTGTTCCACGACTCGGTGGCAGCTCCGGTGCGAGTAGCCCATTTGCGCCAATGTCGCCGAGGGTCACATTCGGGTCGTTGATTTTGCGCCGCCGGCAAATTCAAGGGCCGCGCTTCAGCGAGCAGAAATTATCGAGAGGCTTCAGGATTTCTGCTGCTTTTGGGCAGCGGCACGATCTTGCAAAGCGATGGTGACCGCGCGCAGCATATCGCCCGCGGGAGCGGGTTTGCCGGTCCAGATTTCAAACTGGCGGGCAGCTTGCTGCACGAACATTTCGACTCCGGGGATGACGGCAATTCCCTTGGCGCGCGCCACTTGCAGCAGGTGGGTCTCGACCGGATCGTAGACCATGTCGAAGACGACACGGGCTTGAATCTCCTGATCCTTAAGCGGGCAGTCGCGTGTGTTGCCCATGCCAACGGGAGTGGCGTTGACGATGATGTCGAAGGCGATCTTGCGCAGGTCGGCGCGTTTGATGGTTCGCGCCTTGGCCTGGCGGGCGAACTTCTGAGCTTTGACGGCAGTGCGATTCAGGATCCAGACCTCAGCGCCGCGCTCTTTGAGGCCGAACACCGCAGCCCGGGCCGCGCCCCCGGCGCCGAGCACAAGAACTTTCGCGTTCTCGATGGAAAGACGCTGTTCGAGGGGACGAAGTACGCCGGCGATATCGGTGTTGAAACCGTACAGCTTGCCTTCCTGGCCGCGAACGACAGTGTTGCAGGCGCCGATCTTGGCGGTGTGCGCGTCGGTGTTGTCGAGATAGGGAAGGATGGCCTGCTTGTAGGGCATGGTGATGCTGAGACCGTGGAGCGGAATCTCGCGCACACAGTGGATCAGATCCTTGAGCGTTTTAGCGTGGAGAGGAAGATAAACGCCGTTCACGTTCTCGCGCCGCAGTGCCGTGTTCATGATGACGGGAGACAGGGAATGCTCGATCGGATCGCCAGCGACGCCATAGATGCGAGTGGCGGCGTCGACTTGCTCGATGCGGTAGATACTGCGCAGATCGCGCGCGCTGACCTGCCCGGCCGCGGTTTTGAGATCCGCGCTCACCGCGCCAAAGGTGAAAACGCTGCCGGCGCGCACGCCCAGCACTCGGCTGATGATGCCTTGCTCTCCCATGCACAACCCGATGAGCGCGTGCTTGTCGCTCTGGGTTTGCAGAAACTTCATCATGGCAGCGTTGTCGGAGAGCGTGGTGGCGGTGGTGACAACTTTGTAGAAGTCGGCCGGGATCTTCAGCATTTTCTCCAGCGTCTCATCGAGCTTGCGGGTGGCGTGGAAATCGTGGAAGGAGACGATGAGTCCGGCGCGGCTGCGCAGGCGCGCAACCGCTTCGGGCTTCGCTTTCAGCGCGCTCTGAATTTCCAGATCGAGAATCTGACAACCGGCGGCGTGGGCCTTGGCGAGGACATCCAATTGCGAAGCCAGCGATCCTTTGAACTTGCCGCCATTGTCGGCGCGGCGGCAAGTGACAATGGCGGTGACATACTGATGGGTCTCAAGAAAACGATGGATATTGGGCAGCGCGGCCAGAGGCTGCTTCAGGTAATCCAAACGGAACTCGATGAAGGGATTGTCCCGGGCCATGGACTCAGCGATCGCGAGCATGTCTTCGGCAGAGTCGCCGCTGAGGGCAAGGCAGACCCTAGGCAAGCGCATAGGCAGGAAACGGGGCGCGACAATGGAAGAAAAAGCCAAGGCCATTTGTTTTCAACGTCGGCGCGATATTACAGTGCTGCAAGCGCAGATGCAACATTAAGGTTGCCAAATGGCTCCGAAAAGCACTTTGGGAGCAAGAGGGATAAACACCCTCGTAACCTTGACCCTTCCCTAAGCGCTTGTTACTTTTCGGCTGTAACCCTTGTCTTCCGAGAAAGATAGCCGGGAACCCCCGAAGCGGTTGGGAGTTGGAGATAACATGAAGAAAACAGGACTGTTATTGCTACTGATGATGACGGCGACCTTCGCGGCGCCCCAGCAGTCGACGACTGCGGTGACGCCCGATGCCGACGGTATCGTCCATACGGCGGTAAACGTGCCATTCGTGCGTTTCCAGACGCCAACCGCGGCCGACATTTATTGCGCCGGATTTATCACCAAGGACCGGATTCCCGACGCGAACTACGTAAACGGGGGCCTGCAGACACCGACTGCGACCAAGTTCGAAATCGGGGAACTGGTCTACCTGGCGGGGAGCGGCTACCAGGCGGGACAACTTTATTCGGTCGTTCGTGAAATACGCGACGTTAACGAGTATGAAATCTATCCGGGGCAGAGGAAAGTACTGGCTGCCGCCGGCCGTCCGTACGGGGAAATTGGGCGGGTGCGGGTTGTTGATACGCGCAGCCACAGCGCCATCGCCCAGGTGGAACTCAGTTGTGATCCCATCAACCCGGGAGACGTAGTCGTGCCTTTCGTGGAAAGACCGCCGGTTGCGTTTCACGTGCCGGGGCATTTCGACCGGTTCGCGCCGGCGAATGGCAAGCTGACCGGACGGATCGTGCTCGGTAAAGATTTTGACAGCGAACTCGGCACCGGCATGAAGCTTTATATGAACATGGGTTCAAACCAGGGCGTGAAGGTAGGAGACTACTTCCGTGTGGTGCGTTCCTACGAATCCACCTTGAAAGATCCGGTGGAATCGCTCTCCTTTGAAGCCCAGACTTCGGAAGACACGCAGGTGCGGCCGCCAACTTTTGAAGCCGATCGCTTCCAGAAAACCAAAGGGCCAAACATTCATGTGCGCGATCTGCCGCGGCGAGCCGTGGGCGAAGTGGTGGTTCTGAACGTAACCCCGACCTCATCGTCGGCCATGGTTGTCTTCGCGCTGGAAGATGTGCACGCGGGCGACACGGTGGAACTGGACGATCAACAGTAGAGAACGCAACAATTTGATGGGAGCAAGGGGAGAGCGAATCTCCCCTTTTCTTTTGCCGGGAGTGCGCGTAACGCAGTTGTCGAACGAGAACAAGCAACCGGCCTTTGGAAGAATTGCGATCCCTGCAAAGTGAAGGAAGCACAACTCTCTTCCTCGTGACTCACTCTGGAGATTACCGAGGTAACCTCTGGTCATCAGTCTGAGATCTAAACATCTGGTCGCGAACGGCATATGATGCAAAGCGGTGCCTCGACTCCAAATCTCGGCGCTCCTCGGCGGAGCCTGTCTACTGCTGGCCTTTCTTCTGGCGCCCGTAGTGTTTCCCAACGCCTTCTTTCGCGTGGCCATGGGGGATCTGGTCCCACTGCTGGCGATCACGGCGGCGTTCATCCTCTCCACCAGAAACGCCCTCGATAGCCGCGGGCATACACGGCTGTTCTGGAGTCTTATGGCTGCGGGCATGGCCATGTGGGGTTCCAACGCGGCCTGCTGGACGTGGTTTGAGGTGCTGGTTCGCAAGCCGCTGCCCCACCCTTTTCAGGGAGACATCGTGTTATTCCTGCACATCGTGCCCATCATGGCGGCGGTGTCCATCCGCCCCCATCAGGCGGATGAGCGCGAGGGGGTGTTGCCGAGCACGCTGAACGTCCTCATCCTGCTGGTGTGGTGGCTTGTGGTCTACGCCTTCTTCGTTTTTCCCGAGGAGTACCTGGCCATCAATATCCCGGTATATAACCTGCGCTGGGATTTTCTGTATTTCATCGAGGGAGCGATTCTGATTGCCGTGTCGGCATCGGCATTCTTCACCACTGCAGGGCCATGGCGCGAACTCTATCGCAACATTTTTATCGCCAGCGTTCTCTACACATTCGCTGCCGAAGCCATGCATGCGGCCGTCATGCACGGCACCTACAAGACGGGTGGAATCCACGATCTCCCGGTCCTCATCGCTGTGCTTTGGTTCCTCTGGGTCCCCATCGCCGGGCGGCATTGTCTCCGGGACACTGAGATGATGCCTTCGCGCACCCGCGCCAGCCGCCCGATTGCGCCCCACCTTGCGAAACTTGCCCTGTTCTCTCTGCCCCTCATGGGATATTGGGCGCTGTTCCTGAGCCACGACCAGCCTTATCTGCGTCACGTCCGCTTTGCGATGACCATGGGCGGCGTTGCCGTGCTGGCCTTTTTCGTCTTCCTCAAACAGCATCTGCTGGACCAGAGGCTTCTGCACCTGCTCAATCATTCGCGCAAGAGCTTTGACAACCTGCAGCGGCTGCAGGGAAGAGTAATCCAACAAGCCAAGCTGGCTTCGCTCGGAGAACTGATCGCGCTGGCCGCCGGCGAACTGGAGTACCCGCTCGCGGCCATCCTGAGCAGTTCCGAACGGATGGCCGCCAGCAGCAACCTGAGCCGCGAGCAACTCTCCAACGCGCAGAAAATCGGCCAGCAGGCGCGGCGCACTCGCGAACTCGTCGGCGATCTGCTCAGCTTTGCCCAGCAGACTCCGGGAGAAAAAAGTCCTCTCGAGCTGAAGCCTCTATTGCAGCGCGCGGTGCAAATGGAAGGATTCAAACTCGAACGCAAGACGATCACTTTGACCGTCGAAAGCGAAGATCCGTTGCCTCGCGTCCTCGGCAACGCCAACCAGCTCCTGCAGGCCTTTCTTCAGATCGTCGAGAATGCGGTGGATGCATTGCAGGAAATCGGCGGCGGGCGTCTCCAAGTCTCGCTCTGGCGCGAGGGCAACGAAGTGGTCGTACAGTTCGCCGACTCCGGCCCCGGCCTGCGCGATCCCGAGCGCGTCTTCGATCCTTTTTACACCACCAAGCCGGTCGGCAAAGGCACCGGTCTGGGACTCAGCGCCACCTACGGCGTAATCCAGGACCACAGGGGACAAATCACCTGCTACAACCGCCCCGAAGGCGGAGCCGCATTTGAAATCCGGCTGCCCGTGATCAAAGTCACGGCCCCTCTCGCCGAGACGGCTCGCGCCTGAGGCTGGAAGAGCATTGCCTTTCTTCCCGCCTATCCGCCACTCGCGACAATCGCATCGGCCACTCGAGCCGCTTCCACGGCAAAGCGCACGTCGTGCGTCCGAATGATGTGCGCACCTTTCGAGATCAACACTGCTTCCGCGGCCAGCGTCCCGTAGAGGCGCTCGGCAGCCGGCGCGTCCTTGCCATCGCGCGCCAGCGTGCGCCCAATAAATGACTTGCGCGACACCCCTGCCAGCAGCGGAAATCCCATCTTCTGCAACTCGTTGAAGTGCGCCAGCAGCGGATAATTCTCCTCGAAACGCTTCCCGAACCCAAACCCCGGATCCAGCACCAGTCGATCGCGCTTGATCCCCGCCAGGGTCGCGCGCTCGGCCCATTGCAGCAAATCCCGCTTCACGATCAGCACCGGATCGCCAATCGGCGGCAGCGAGCGCCACTCCTCCGGCCGCCCTCGCGTGTGCATCAGCACCGCTCCAACTTTGAGTTCCGCCAGCGTTTTCGCCATCTTCGGATCCCAGCGGAACCCACTCACATCGTTCACCACCTCGGCGCCGAACTCCACCGCCGCCCGCGCCACGCTCGCCTTGTAGGTGTCGATGCTTACGACTGCATCCGGGCGCCGCCGCTTCAAGTCGCGGACCACGGGCAGCACCCGCCGGCGTTCTTCTTCTTCGGACACCGCCAACGCTCCGGGCCGCGTCGACTCCCCACCGACATCGATGATGGCCGCGCCTTCGTTCAATAACTGCTCGGCGTAGACCACGGCCTTCTCGGCGTCGATGTGGAGTCCCCCATCGGAAAAGGAGTCGGGAGTCACATTCACAACACCCATGATCAGAGTGCGGCGTCCCAACTCCAGGACTCGAGCCCCCACGTTCCACTGAAAAATCGCGCGCATGTTGCGCTTATTCTAGAACGAGCCCATTTTTTGCGGGAGCTGCAATCCGAGGAAGGCCCGCCGGCGGGACGATAACTCAAGCGAGAGGCCGGCGGCTCGTGCTACGACAATCTTTTGCGGCTTGCTCAAGGACACAACTGCACTCGCGCGGGAGGATGAAACAACGAGCCGCGGCGCGGATTCCGATACTTTGTTCTGCGAGTAGTTCCTATGCAGCCTTTTTTGAAGCGCTGGTGATCGCACTGCCAGCGGCCTCGCGAGTCCGGAGTTCCGAGGCGATACAAATCACGAAGCACGCTACGCCGAACTCGAACAGATTTCGCTGCGGCAGGCGTATCGCCATGAAAAATCTCGTCGCAATGCCGATATGCGCCAATCCGCCACATAGCAGCGCGATCCAGCCGGCATAGTAGGTGATCTTTGCAGCCCAATACAGACGAGTGGAGTGATCCATGATGAAACCTCCCGGTTTCAAAGAGCAAAGGAATGCCCTGAAATTGGGGCATCCGGCAAGCGGCTGGAATTATACACCGGAGGTTCACCTGGGAAAAAAACGTCTCTACCGCGCGAGAATTCCCATCTTCTTACCCACGCGCTGCAAGACTTCGAGCGCCTGCTCCAGTTCTTCTTTGGTGTGCGTGGCGGTCATGATGGTGCGCACCCGCGCCTTGCCTTCGGGGACGGTGGGGAAGGCGATGCCGGTCCCAAGCACGCCTTCCTTAAACAGCTCGCGGGAAAAATCCATGGTCAGGCGTCCATCGCCAATGATGATGGGCGCAATCGGCGTTTCGCTGGCGGGAGTGTTCTGGCCTCCAATGTTGAAGCCGAGCAGGCCGAGTTCTTTTTTCCAGAAGCGCGTGTTGGCCCAGAGCTGCTCCATCCACTGCGGCTCGGTTTCGAGAACGTCGAACGCCGCAATGCAGGTGGCCGCGACCGACGGCGGATGCGAAGTCGAAAACAAAAAGGGCCGGGCGCGATGATAAAGAAAATCGATCAAATCGCGCGTGCCGCACACGTAGCCGCCAAGAGCGCCGATCGCCTTCGACAAAGTTCCGACCTGAATGTCGACGCGCCCGTGCATCTTAAAATGATCGATGGTGCCGCGTCCGTTGCGGCCGAGCACGCCGGAAGCGTGGGCGTCGTCGACCATCATGATCGCGCCGTATTTCTCGGCCGCTTCGCACAGGCCGGGCAGCGGGCTGATGTCGCCATCCATCGAGAAGACGCCGTCGGAGATCAGCAGCTTCTTCCCCGGCTGATTCTTCACGCTGGCCAGTTGCTCCTCGGCGTGGGCAACATCTTTGTGTCGGAAGACGAGAATCTTTGCCCGCGAAAGACGGCAGCCATCGATGATCGAAGCATGATTCAACTCGTCGGAGATGATGAAGTCATCTTTGCCAAGAAAGGAAGAAACCGTTCCCGCGTTCGCCGTGAATCCCGACTGGAACACGACGCAGGCCTCGACGTTCTTGAAGCGCGCGATCTTCTCTTCCAGCTCCATGTGAATTTTCATGGTGCCCGCAATGGTGCGCACCGCGCCCGATCCGACGCCATACTTGCGCGTGGCTTCGAGCGCCGCTTCGCGCAGTTTGGGATGCGTCGTGAAGCCGAGGTAATTGTTCGAGGCGAGATTGATGACGCGCTTGCCGTCGAAGGTGCAGACCGGTGCCTGCTCGTCATCCAATACGCGCAGCCTGAAGTGCGTGCCCTTGGCCTTGAGTTCGTCGAGTTGGTCGGTAAGGAATGAAAGCGGATTAGTGCGCGTGGCAGTAGGCATGGGTTTCCTCGAATCGGTAGTAGAAGCTTAATCAGTCTAATACCGGTGCCGCAACCGCGTGCGAGCGGAGAGCCGGGCGTTCCCCACCGGATGCCGGACCGCGGAGCCGCTGGACGGGCGAGACGCCCGTCGCTCCACTGTGCTCATCGCGCGGTGACGGCACTAGATACTCTTCTTAGGTTCTGCGAGCGCCGCAATCGTTCCTTTGGTCGCGCGCAGATAGTCGGCGGGCGCGATCAGAATCTGCAATCCGCGAACGCCCGCCGAGATGGAAACTACGTCGAACGGTTCGATGGTTTCATCCACGTAGACGGGAAAATCGCGCTTGGCGGCGAGCGCGGTCACTCCGCCGCGAATGTAGCCGGTGAGCGCTTGCAGTTCTTTTGCCGGGACGAGCTGAATTTTTCTTTCTCCCGCGGCGGCCGCCAGCGCTTTCAGGTTCAGTTCCTGATCTCCGGGAATCACGGCCATTACAATTCCGCCGCGGTCCGTGCTGCGTTCGGGACGCGCGACCAGCGTCTTGAAAACCTGCTCTGGCGGCAGACCGATCTTGGCGGCAACCGTTTCCGCGGCGAGGTCGTCGGGATCGACCTCGTACTCGCGCAGTTCGTAAGAAATCCCCATCTGGTCGAGCAGTCGCGCGGCATTGGTTTTCGATGGCATTATGTTCTGACCCCAGTTTTCTGAGGCGCTTTCACGTTGTATAGTGTCCAATCATCACTTGGTCGATCGTCACTTGGTCGATCGTGCCTTTGTCAGTCACTATGAAGGAGGCTTATCGTGCGTCTTCTGCTCCATTGGATTCTAAGCGCTATAGCGGTGTGGATCGTCGCCCACGTAGTGCCGGGCATTAGCGTAAGCGGTCCGGTGGCGGCGCTGATCGCGGCGCTGGTCATCGGCCTGATCAATGCAACCCTCGGCCTGCTACTCAAGATCATTACCTTCCCGCTAACGATTCTCACGCTCGGCCTGTTCTGGTTCGTGATCAACGCGCTCATGCTCGAGCTAGCGTCGGCGTTCGTGCGCGGATTCCAGGTGCGAGGATTCGTCCCAGCACTGATCGGCGCCGTCGTGCTGAGCCTGGTGAGTTCGGTGTTGCAATGGATATTCATGCCGAGCCGCAGAGCGAACTAATTAAAGAGTTTTATCTCCCGAGCGTAGCGCGGAAAAAACGCGTTGCACTTGTTGCGAGGTTGAATCGAGCGATCCGGAGTTGTCGATCACAAAATCGGCGGCTTTGTTTTTTTCTTCGTCGGGGATCTGCGCCGCCATGCGGCGAGTCACTTCGGCGCGAGCAGCGTCTTCGGAAATTCCCAGGCGGCGAGCGAAACGCAGAACGCGTTGTCCGGGATCGCAGGTCACGACGATTAGACGGTCAAAGCGGCTGGCCGTGCCCGATTCGAGGATCAGGGCCGCTTCGACGATGGCGATGGCGTTCGGATCGCGCTGGCCGATTTCTTCCATCCACTCGTTTTCGTGCACGATCACGGCGGGATGGACAATTTCGTTGAGTTCCTTGACGCGAGGGGGCGCGCCGCCGGGGGCGCCGAACGCGGCTTCGGCTAGGCGGGGACGGTTGATGGTTCCGTCGGGATTCAGGATTTCGCGGCCGAAGCGGCGGACCACTTCCTCATAAACGGGGCGGCCGGGATCCATGAGCCAGTGCGCGACGGCATCGGCCTGGATCAGGTCCGCGCCGAGTTTGACAAACATCTCGCCGACGATGGACTTGCCGCTCGCAATACCGCCGGTGAGGCCGAGTTTTAGCAATGGGTGCTCACGGTGAATTCGTCTTTGGTCGCTGGTCGTCCGCGAAGAACGGCCGCTGTTCGTCGTTCGCTGTTCGCCCTAGACCTGGGTCAACTCGAGATGCCTTAGTCCGCGGCGCAGCATGGCGGCTTTTACCGTGTTGGCCATCAGCATGGCGATGGTCAGCGGGCCTACGCCTCCGGGAACCGGCGTGATCGCTCCGGCGATTTCGGCCACCTCAGGGTGAACATCGCCAACTAGGGTTGAGCCCTTCGCCAAAAACGTTTCTTCGCGCTTTTTGTTTCCAGCCTTGTTCCAGCCAAAAAAGCGGTCGAATTCCTTTCGGTTGGTAATCCGATTGATGCCGACGTCGATCACCGTAGCTCCGGGCTTCACGTAGTCGGGGGTCACCATGCCGGCGCGGCCAATCGCGGCCACCAGGATGTCGGCCCGGCGGCAAACTCCGGGCAGATCGCGCGTCTTCGAGTGGCAAACGGTGACGGTGGCGTTCTGATTGAGCAGCAGCATGGCGACCGGCTTGCCGACAATGTCGCTACGTCCGACGACCACGGCTTCCTGCCCGGCAACCGGAATCTGGCTGCGTTGCAAAATTTGCATGACGCCCGCGGGTGTGCATGGCACGAGGCCCGGACGCTGCGTGGATAGGTAGCCCACGTTCATGGGATGGAATCCGTCCACGTCCTTGGCGGGATCGACGGCCAGCAGAATTTTCTTGGCATCGACGTGCGCAGGCAGCGGCAACTGCACCAGGATGCCGTCGATTTCGTCGCGGCGGTTCAGGCTGGCGATCAGCGCCAGCAGTTCTTCGGTGGTCGCGCTTTCGGCGGGCGTGTGTTGTTCGCTGTAGAGGCCGACCTCTTCGCAGCTCTTCACCTTGCCGCGAACGTAGACCTCAGACGCGGGGTTGTGCCCGACCAGCACCACGGCTAGCCCGGGACGCACGCCCGATAAGGCCAGCGCTTTCGCCTGGGCGGCGACTTCCGCGCGGATTTCACCGGCTATCCTGGTACCGTCGAGAATCCTGGCTGCCATTCCACCTCGCGGCTGCGTGCAGTGAATTGAAAGGCGATTCTATCGCATCGCGATTCCGGTGGATGTGCAATTTCCGAGAAATGGACAAACACTCCGCCGCGCTTTCACTTGCGCTACAATAAAGCCGCCATGATTTCTCAGGATCTGCTTGACCTGCTGGTCTGCCCGGTTTGCAAGAAGGCGGTGACCCTGACTGCGAACGGGGAAAGTCTGAAATGTGGCGAATGCCGCCGTGTGTACCCCATTCAGGACGACATCCCCATCATGCTGGTGGACTCTGCCAGGATTGACGCTGCCTGAAGCCGTAGCCAAGCCAAGTATCCGACAAAGTTCGGTTCCCTCGTGTCTCGAAACGACATTTAGTGTCAGTCTGACGACGGTCGCCGTTGTTATGTCTTTCGCTTGCCCGCCGATGATATCCTCGCAACCTTTTGTAGAGTCTTGGGTTCTAAGAGCTTGTGGGGCTAGGAAAGCGTATCTGGCGGGGTACCAAAGTTACGGCAATTCGATTGCATGTAACAAAATAGATTGCCGATGAATCTAACATGGGCAACGGCAGGGGGGTCGAAGGTGCGAATGGCGATGAAAGAGCGATTTACGGTGACCGAGCTATGCGCGCTGCGAAACGACCTGATTCAGGGTGGCATGGTAGATTCCCGCGAAGCAGCGGAACTGCTGCAGGTTTTCCTGGCGGGGCGCGGCTATGGCGTTTCACAGACCGCTGCTATCGACGCCGCCGGGCGGGTGGAAATGGCGGGCTGTTCGCTGCCTGTGCTGGAGCGTGAACTGGAAGGGCTTGCGCTGGTAATGTGAGTATTCTTGCTAGATGATTGAGAGATTTTGCGCCACAGTTGAAACGAGGTTAATGGGAAACTGATCTAGCTCAACTCAGCGATCGACAGTTTCTCAGTACGAAGCGCCGGGCCCAATCGCCCGGCCTTTTGTATTTCTGGGCGAGTTGGTCATCCTCGTTGGTTCATCACATCCGAGCAAAGCGTAGGGACCGATGGAGATGCAGAGTCGTCCGGTCGCTACGTTGGGCGGGGGGGATGGCGCGGGCCTGCCTCTTGTTTACGAGAGGCCCCACTCATTCGCCAAGAACGCGAAATGAGTGGGGAACCCGGCCTCGTAGTTCGCTACTTTTGCAGCAGGAAGTATCCGAGGGTTAACTGATTGGTATCAGTTTCGATCGCCACGCCTTTTGTCGAGTCGATCAGGTAGTAGGAGAAAACGTCCTGGTTGGTCGAGGTGGTGACGTCCAAGCCGGTAATGTAGCCGGCAAAGACTCCATTGGTAGCAGTTGTGTTGAAGGCGCCGGGCATGACCAAATCGGCAGTTGGACCACTATTGAAGATCCAGTTGAGATCAACAAATCCAGTAAAGTCCCCCATTCCCGCAGACGTAACCGGGCCGACGGCGTCGAGTTCGTATTCGTTGCCCATGGGCTGATTCGCGCCGGTGGCACCCATAGCATAGGTACCGTTGAAAGAGGCAACGGTGAAGCCACCACTGGGCACGGTTTGTTGATAGGCAAGACCGGCGAGTACGTCGTTATTGTCCATGGTGATTGTGAGCGCCTTGCCGTTCCCATCCAAATAGAGCTGGAGGTTGAAGTCAACGCCGTCGTTGTTGCCGTCGGTCATGCCCGGTATCGACACTCGTCCAGTGGGATCCACCGTGTACGTTGTTCCTTCCGTGACCGAATCCGGGGCCTGCGGTGCTGTCCCGGAAAGGTCGTTGTAGTTGACGGTGCCGGTAAAGCTGCTGGATCCCGCGGTGAGCAGACCGGCCCCTTGAAATGCTCCATTCGGGTTATAGCCAGCCAATCCGGCCACGTAGCTGTTACCGGCGATGGAACTGAACTTCCCGGTGTTCGCGCCTTGGCCTAGAGCGGTGCCGCCGGTGATGCTGGCATTGTCATCAGCGGTTTCCACCAGCCGGATGTGAGTTGCATCCACAATGTAGCCCACCAGATCAATCGGGAGGAAGGTTTCCGTGGAATCGTCGGGGGTCAATGCAAACTCGACCCGGCCGAGGGCATCAGGCGAAGAAACCGAGTTTTCATTGGCGACGAAGCCCTCGCCTGGGAATAGGTCACCTTGATCGTTCGCGTCGAAGATGCTGCCCGTCCCTGAGATGCCAACCGGGTTTGTGGTGCCTCCGTCAACGTTGATGACGCCGCCGATAGCGAGTGGATAGCCATTCCAGTCGACGCCGGCAACAAAAAAGGCGTACCCGGCTGACGGAGTGGCAGCGGCGGCAGTGGGGTCTTGCAAATCCAACGTTCCGCTGGAGGTCGCCCAAGTGTCGTATTCGGCGATCACGGCCTTCGAACTGGAAACCAGGGTGGCGACCAGGGTCTCGGTGCCATCGCCGCCAGGACCGATGTTGCCGTCTCCGGTGTTGAGGGTAATTGTCACGTTGCCGGCTGCGTCTGGGGCAGAAATGGTGCCGCCCGTAATTGCGTCGGACAGTGCCTCATCCTCATAGTCGGTGAAGTCTTGTTCGCCACCGGAGATGGTTGCCCCGTCACTCGAGAGGGTGAAAACCCCGGCGACAAAGTAGGGGTTATCGTTAGTGTCGAATCCAGACAACGAGAACACGTAGTTGCTGCTGGGAGTCAAGGTTCCGGCGGCAGCCGAGGTGATGGTGACCGTGACGCTGGCGCTCGCCGCATTGTCGGTGACCGAGGTTGCGGTGATGGTGACGACGCCTGGAGTGCCGGGAGCGGTGTAAGTGGTGCTGAAAGTGGGATACGTGCCGGTGGAGGCGCTAAACGAACCGCAGGTGCTGGCCGGGGCGCAGCTCCAGTTCACACCAGCACTATTTGGGTCGCCGCTTACTGTTGCGGTGATGGTCGCGGTTGCGCCGGGCACCAGAGTCGACGGTGGAGCTGTGCTCACTGTAACCGTGATCCCGGAGGCCGCATTGATCGTGATCGCCGGAGTGCTGGCGCTCTTCGTGGTGTCGGTTACCGAGGTTGCCGTGATGACGACCGTGCTCGTGGGTACAGAGCTGGGCGCGGTGTAAGTGACGGCGGTGCCGCTGGCCGACGTGGCGGAGCTAAACGAGCCGCAGGTGCCAGCCGGGGCACAACTCCAGGTTACGCCCGCGTTTGCCGAGTCGTTGGCTACGGTCGCAGTGATAGGCGTCGTATCTCCTACGAACAGGGCGGTCGGAGTCGTGCTCAGTGTGACCGAGATGGGAGTCACAGGGGTAACGTGCGTACTGGAACTGCTGCATGCCACCAGGGCGGCAATCATGCTCAAACTGACAAGAAGAAGAATCGATTTGCGCAATGTCATCGTGTGCCTCCGTTCGTTTCAACCTTGGCGGTCCTTCTGCTTTTCGCGGCTCGAGCCCCGTGACAGGGGACGATAATTCCCCTAGGGCTGCGGATGATGACGGTATGGCCATCGACGGTCAGTTGGCGGGCCAGGAAGTATTCTTTCCCGTGCAGCGACAACATGGCTCCAACGATCCGAACCGGCGTTCCGGTGCGCAGGGATTCCTTTATTGCCTTACTCAGGAAAGGTCCGACGTGGGTATCTATTGTGCCTTGCGGGCCAGCCACCAGCAGGTGCATTCCTGCCGGACTGCCGAGTTCATGTCTGGTGACGACTTCCTGAATGGTTCCACTGAGAATGGTTTCATGCACCGCGTCGTAGGCGGGGCCAAAGCCTCGTCCAGCGCGGGAATCGGGCGCCGTTGTGGCGCCGAGTGGAACCGCCAGGATCGCGAACAGCAGGCCAGTCAGCAGCCCCGCGATCAGCCAAGTTGGTTTCACTAAACGACGACTCATGGATTAGCTCCTTAGTACAGAGTGTTGATGGAAAATGTTGATGGGAAGAATAAAGATACGTCGACAAACGGATGGCAGCGAAAGGCGGAGTTTTCTTGGCGGCTACGTTGCCACACTCTCGCGACTATATAACTCTTGAGACTGGCGAGCTACTCTTTTCAACTCAGACTAATGGGCAAGATCGCATCGGCGGATGCCGCGCTGCGCTCCGGAGTCCTTGAATGTTGGGCGAACTTGATAGCCGTAACTAACGGTATACCTCCTCTGTACTCCACTTGAAAAAGTCTGGGACTCGCCGGGTATTCGGCCTACTCCGCCGGAACCTCACTTCGTGAGGTTCTCAACCGCCTTCTGCAAGGCCCGCGCAATTTCCTCGGGGTCGGTTTCTGGTGCGAACTGCACGGGCTTGCCGATGCGCACTAGAATCTTTCCCGGCGCGGCGAACTTCTTTCCGGCCTGCTTGATGGCAAACAAGCCATCGAGCCGCATCGGAAGAATCGGAATGCGCAGATTGTTGGCGAGCAGGCCGATCCCGGTGCGGAACTGACAGAGCTTGCCGTCTTCGGTGTGCTTTCCCTCGGGAAAAACGAGCACGCTGTAGCCGCGATCGACGGCCTCTCCAGCGTAGGCAAAGCTCTTGCGGAAGCCGGACTGGCGCGGCAGCGGAAACAGGTTCAGCAGGGCGACGGCGAGCGTCCACTGCAGGCGGTTGTAGATCCGGAGGAACCACCGCCGATCCGAACCCGGCGAGCACAACACTTCCAGCGCCTCGCCGCGGGTTGCGGTTGCCAGTTTGTGGCGGATGCGCGCGGGAAGCGCGAACTGGATGAAGCCTACATCGACATCGGCGATGTGGTTTGAAATAACCAGCAGCGGCCCGCGAATGCCGTGCAGGTTTTCACGGCCGGTCACGCGGGGCCATCCCAAGAGAATCACCGCCGGGCGTGCCAGCAGATAGTGCGACGCCAGGCGCAGCCACGTCGTTGGCCAGCGCAGCGTCCAGCGTGGATAGTGAAAAGGAGAGTGGAATTCGGAATCATTAGGCTGGGAGCGAGCGCCTCGTTCGCCCTGCAACAGTTTTTCCAGATCGCCGACAGTGGCTGCATTCGCGAATTTTGTTTCGCTCAGGTCGACCTGATAGCGGTCTTCGAGGGCGCTCAGCAGTTCCACCCGTTCAAGGGAGCTTAACCCCAGGCCGCTTTCGAGGTTCGCATCCGGCGTCAGATTCTGCGCGGCGCGGCCGGTGATTCGCGTCAGCAGTTCCGCGAGCGGGCTGGCGCCGTTCACCACCGCTTGTCCTCGCAGGCTGGCCTCAACCGCATCGCGGATCGCGTTGCGGCGCGGTTTCTGCGTGGAACTGCGGGGGAAATCTTCCTCGGGCCAGACAAACCAAGTGCGCATACGCTGATATTCGGCCAGTGTTTGGTTGGCGCGCGCGACGATGTCCTGCACGGCGATGTCCTGCGCGGCAACGCTCGATGCGTCCGCGTCGCGCTCCCGCAGAATCAGCACGGCGCAGGGCTCGGCATTTCCGCCGCGCTCCAGGCCTACGACCACGCAATCCCGAACCTCTTTTTGAGTTCGCAATGCCGCTTCGAGGTCCTCGGGATAAATATTCATGCCCGCGGGCGTGACGATTACTTCTTTCTTGCGGCCCTTGAAAAAGAGATTGCCTTGCTCGTCGAGCGCGCCCAGGTCGCCGGTGCGATACCAGCCTTCTTCCGTAGCGACGGGTTGCAGTTCGTGGCCGTTCCAATAGCCGCTGGCAACGCCGCTGCCCCGAACGAGAATTTCGCCATCTTCGGCCAGCTTGATTTCGCGTCCCGGCAGAACCGTGCCGATGGAGCCGCGGCTGGTGTGGAACGGATGGTTCAGACTGATCAGCGAAGTGGTTTCGGTCAAGCCGTAGCCCTGGACCACGGCGTATCCCAGGCGATGCCAGAATTCCTCGGTCTCTCGATCGAGGGCGGCGCCGCCGCTGATGATGGCCCAGAACTTCCATCCGAACCGGCGGCGCAGGGCGCGGAAAGTCCACCAGCGGCGCAGAAAGTGCTGGCTTTTGGCAGCGGCATAGCGCGCGGCAAAGCTCTCACGGGCGCCGGCATCTTCCAGATCGCGTTCGATCTTCTGCTTCAGCGACTCGATCATGCGCGGGACGGCCACCAGCACCGAGACGCGCTCCAGACGAATCGTCCCCATGACTTCGGTG
>Ga0182010_10000446_pt1 | contig 23641 bp, 15 predicted proteins | sample 611E1MmetaG_FD_120488 | JGI IMG/M metagenome (GOLD analysis project Ga0182010, IMG submission 120488) | Permafrost microbial communities from Stordalen Mire, Sweden - 611E1M metaG | ecosystem: Environmental > Terrestrial > Soil > Wetlands > Permafrost | place: Sweden: Stordalen | collected... | reverse complement strand
CGGCTCGTGCGCGCGACGTGCGCTCGTGAATGGCACCCGCAGATCGCCGCGTCGGAGCTTGGACCCGCCAAGCGCGGGCACCATTTCCCAAACAGAGACGACCCACACGAATCTCGGCCGCGCCGCCTCTATATGGTTGTGGACGATGCGATTAGCCCGGTGGTCTTGGAGGTGACGACGATCGACCGTCCGCCACGAGTCGAGGCAGTATCCGTGACCGAGGGTCTCGATGAGACAGACGTGCTCAGCGAAGCATTCGAGCGTCAGGCGCCAATCCTGCTTGCGGCTGCCAGGGCGCTTCTCCGAAACGAGGCCGACGCCCGCGATCTCGTTCAGACGACTCTTGAGATCGCATCGCGCAAGGCCGGCGACCTGCGCGACCCGGCCGCTCTTCGGGCCTGGCTCCTGGCGATCCAGGTTCGCGAGGCGTTCCGGCTTCGACGACGGCTCGCCCATCTGGTCCGCCTCAGCCCCGACATCGTCGAGATCTCGCCTTCCCCCGGACCCGAAACCGATGTCATTGCCCTCCGCGCTGCCCTCGCGAAGTTGCCGCCACGGTCCAGAGCAGCAGTCGTGCTCCACTACCTGGCGGACCTCTCCGTGGCCAACGTGGCACGGACGATGGGCATCAGCGAGAACACCACCAAAGGTCACCTGAAGGCGGGTCTGGTTCGACTTCGGGAGGAGCTCAGAGATGACTGATAGCGACGAGAAGATCGAGGCCCGCGTCCGAGCGGCGTTCGCCTCAGAGCAGCGCCGGGCCGAGTCGGACCTCCGACGAGCTCCTCTTCAACCGCACCGCGGATCGAGACTGCGCCTCGTCCCTGGGATTGCGGCGGTCGCGCTCGTGGCGGCTCTGGTCGTGGTCGTGGCAGGTCTGTCCTATAACCTCCGAAACGCGGCAACCGGGAGCCCCGCTCCAAGCTCAAGCCCAAGCATCAGCTCCCTGCAGAACTCGCCGTCGCCCTCTCCCGACGGCTCGGCACTGGCCGACCGCTACGACGACGGTATCCCCCGCACCTTCGACGGCCAACCCGTGCTGCGCGGACAAGCGGCTATCGATGCCGCCAACGCGTCCACGGACGCGTCATCGTTCCTGGTCGCTTTCTGGGTCGGGAAAGTGCTGCAATTCCGCAGCTGTGTCGCACTTGGGCTCGACGACAACGCGGAGTACCTGTGCGGCAGCATGAGCAACGTCGGTGACCAGCCCGGCGTCCTGTCGCCGGCGCTGGGGATGGCGCTCCGGGTTGATACCAGTGCGGTGGCCCCGGCGCTCGTCATCGCCCGCGTCCACACCCACGATCCGGCCCTGATGAATTGCCCGGCTTCCTACGCAGCCGGTTGCGTTCACACCATGGTCGGCGAGGCCATCGTGTGGCACGGCGACGCGTCGACCGCTCCCGGCCCCACAACCGTCGCCCAGGCCGCAGCCGCGTTCGGGGTCCCCGCTACACCGGTAGCCGGGCTCTGCGAAGGGGATTTCCCAGGCGTCACGGTCCTTCAGTATCCCTCCCCTGACACCCCCGGCTTGCAGGGGCCCGAGGGCGTGATCGCCGTGTTCCCCTCGCCCGCGGCGCTGGCGGCGGTCGCCCCTGATGCGGCAGCGCACGGCGAGTCCGACGTGCCGGCTACCTACAGTCAGCCATGTGAGCACGGCGGCACCGATCCGCTGCGCGGCCCCGGCGCGTTCTCGTTCAAGTTCCGCTGGCTTGCCCGAGGCAACGTCCTCGTGGCAGTCCAATACGACACGAGTGTAGGCCCGCAGAACGACGTAATCGTGGCCCAGGTTCGGGCCAAGCTTGCGACCCTCTCGACAGCGGGCCAGTCTCTGTGGCCGACGCTCATCCCGAGCTCCGGACCCAGCGCCACGTCGCGGTCTGGGACCTTCGCTCTGACCGGCCCAGTCCCATTCCTTGAGTCCGGGCCGGGCCAGCCGGCAGCCCTCCTGTCCGACGGTCGGGTCCTCGTCCTGGGTGACACCGGTGCTCCGGCCGAGGCGCTGTTCGACCCGGCCACGGGCCGGTTCAGCATTACGGGATCGCTCTCGACCAGGCGCGCCAACGCCACCGCGACCAGCCTCAAGGATGGCCGCGTTCTGGTGGCCGGCGGCGACAACGACACCGGCCTGCTCGCCAGCGCCGAGCTCTACGACCCGGCAACCGGTAAGTTCAGCCCCACCGGATCGATGTTGAGCCCCAGAGAGTTCGACACCGCGACACTCCTCGCAGACGGCCGAGTCCTGTTTCTCGGCGGCATCGGCAAGGGTGGCACTCTCGCGTCCGCGGAGCGGTATGACCCGGCCACCGGCCGGTTCAGCTCGGCCGGGAACACACTGGCGCCGCTCGGGGAGGGCAGCACGGCCACTCTGCTTCTCGACGGCCGGGTCTTGATAGCCGGTGGGGACGGCAGCTCGTCGCTGGTGAGAATGACAGACGCGGCCGAGATCTACGACCCGGCGAGCGGCAAGTTCAGCGCCACCGGCTCGATGACGACGCCGCGGGCCTTCCACACGGCGACCCTGCTCCGCGACGGTCGAGTCCTGCTGACCGGCGGCGAAGACGGCAACGGCTTCAGCTCGTCGGCGGAGGTGTACGACCCGGCGAGTGGCACCTTCGGCGCCACTGGATCGATGTCGAGCGCGCGGCAGAACCACGTCGCGGTGCGCCTGGACGACGGCCGTGTCCTGGTCGCCGGCGGAGACGTCGGGACCGGCAACGGCCTGGCCTCGGCGGAGTTGTACGACCCCGCGACCGGACGTTTCAGCCCCACCGGAAACATGACGACCGAGCGGGCCAGTCTCACGGCGACTCTGCTGTTGGACGGGCGGGTCCTGGTCGTAGGAGTCAACGCGACCGGCACCGGCGTCGATAGCCTCAACGAGGCCGAGCTGTACCTGCCCTAGCAGACCGCGGTGGCCGGTTCTCCGGGGACGCCGCCGGGCAAGCTTGGCATCGCCCAGGAGCCTGGCCGACGGTTCCTGAGGCGGAACGCTGCCCGGAGAGATCCCTGTTCGGGACGGTCGTCGCTTGTAGGTGACTGAGCGCCAAACCTCTGATCAGGGTGGGCTGCCCTTTTAGAACGTCGCCAATGCATCCAGCACGCTATGCGAACATTGTGATGACCCAACGACCAGGACTCTGCCCGGGACGTCAAGGTAACCCCCCCCAACCCCCTGCGGCTCCCGGTATGTGCCGCACCGTCAACGTCGGCGCCAGCGGGCCCTCGGCCTACTCGCCGAGTATCCCGCCCAGACCTCCGGGCAAGATGCCGCCGAGAGGCGACGACTCGTGTCCCTCTTCCTTCTCGATCTGCTCGAGGGCGACGACGATCGCCAAGGCAAGCGCTGCCTCGAAGCCCGGTGCGACCTGGATGCCATAGGCGTCGTGGATACTGAAGAACTGGCGGGAGGCGACGATCACGTCCGTGCCGTCCTTCTGGATATGGAACTCGCGACCCATCCAGTTGCCGGTGACCTTCATCTGCCCGCCATCCGCCGCGGTGATCGTGAAGCGCTCGCCGATGAACGACATCAAGGCTTTCTGGACCGTCGCGACGACCTTGTCGCCCTGCTTGACCTCGAAGGTCGTGTGGACGTGCGCGAGCGACTTGTTGATCTCGTACAGCTCCTGGCCCGAGCTGTCCTTGAGGAGGAGCGAGCGACGCAGCGCCAGGAACTTGCCGTCCACCTCGAAGGCGTGGTTCCCGTTCGAGTCATCGATCCACAGATCGCCGGTCATCGAGATCAGCTTCTGGTTCAGCACGAACGTCCGGCCGGTGGCGTTCTGTTCAGCGGCACTAGCAGCCGGTGCTGGAGCCACGAAAGGAGACGGAGCCGAGGCGCCGGAAGCGTGCGGCACCCGCGGCCCGACGGGGGCGCCGCAACTGACACAGAACTTGACGTCGTCGGCCAAGCCGGCGCCACACTGTGTGCAGAACATCGCCAAGGTCCACCTCTCGCTGACGAGCAATCGGACGCCTCTACAGTATGCGCGGGCGGCAACGCCGATTGGCCGCCGAGTTGCTTCCTAGGCGAAATGGATCTCGCGGGCCTCATGAGCGAAGTCGAGGCAGAGCGGCGGCGAGAACCGTCGCTCCTTCGCTGGCTCGCGCCTCCAGCCACGACGCGTGCGTCGCCTACGTGACGTGGAAGGTCTGGCTGGTGCTGGCAGAGGCGCCGCCTAGCGAGCACGTCACCGAAGCAGTGGAAGTGCCAGGCCCGGTACTCGCCCCCACCTTCCACGTCCACGAAACAGTGCCCGATAGGTCGGCAACGGACTTCGTCTGCAGTCCTGACGCGGTCGACACCGTCCCGGAAGCATAGGTAACGCTGACAGTGCAGGTGGCGCCGGGAGAAGTGGCGGCGACCAGCGTCGCGTTGGCGCCGTGTGCGACCGACGCGGGCAGGCTCGTGACGCCGACCGAGAGGGAGCCGGTAGGCGTCGTGACAACGGGGGTGGCCGGCGGTTCCGTGACTTCCGCCGTTGGGGTCGCGGTCGCGGCCGGGTTCGTCGGTGAGCTAACGAGCGCGATGCCGTAGTAGGCATGGACCCAGTGGTCTCCGATCTCACTCTGCCCCTGCGCGAGCGTGATCGTGCCAGCGCAGACCTCTGTCTTGAGCTTGGTCTCAAATGGATCCTTGGTGTGAGCTCCAGTCGGTCGCCCGTCAGCGAGCGTGACCGTGTACGGCTCGGGCCACAGGTTGCGCGGGTCTGCCGGAGCGCCCCCGAGTTCGAGCGCGATAAGGTGGTCTTCCTCGTAGGAGGGGGTCTTGGTGTCGCTGTAGCCGTACTGGCCGATCTGTTTGACCTTGAGAGCATCGGTGAACGACTCGGATGGCCTGATCGTCGCGGTCCAGCCTGAAACGCAGATCGTCGAGTGGATCGTCGCCTGGGTAACAGCGGGATTGAGCGCGCCAGGAGTCAACGATGGATCGGGCTCGCCGGGCAGCCGGTCGGCCGATCCACCGCTGCTTGACGGCGGCAGGACACCCGTGGCGCTGGGGGCAAAGGATGCGCCGGCGCTAGCTGAGGTCTCGTCGTCAGCATCGGCGGCCGACGCGACCGGGGACGCCGAGGCGGTAACGGCGGCAGTCGGGCTCGCCGATGCCTGCGCTGTCCCGCTCGCCGTCGAGCCCGACGCACATCCGGCCACGAGAAGGACGAGAACGACCAGCCCGGCGAGTGCCTCCGTCTTTGCAGTCGGCCCCGCTGAGCGCATCCTTGGCTCGAACCCACGCCAGGATCTGCCACCGATCAGCATCGTGGTCCCCCCTTCCCTCGTCTCCCCGTCATGCGACGGCGACCAGCCGAGACCCCTCCATTCTGCGCCGCGATGGGGTGCCTTGCGCACGATCCGCGCATCGTGCACCTTGTGCGGTGCGCACGGGCGAGATCACCGGAGAGCCTTCCCGTCCGTCTACCGCGTGAGGCTTCGGCATTTGAAGCCAAGAGAGGCGGCGACTCAATAGGGGGAACAGTCAATGAGTCCTATCGCGACGAACCACCACGAAACGCGGTCGGAACGCCTCAAGGTCTTGGCAATCGGCCTGGCGGCCGCGTGGCTACTCGCGGGCTGTTCCGTGGCGGCCGCCTCACCGTCCTCGACTAGAGCACAACCGTCCCCTTCCGCGAGTTCATCTGCGATCGCGACAACGCCTCCGAACCCAACTCCGACGCCGCTCCCAAGCGTCGGAGCCGCTCCCGCAGGCGACTGGGCTGGTATCCGGTGGATCTCCGCCGGACCGGTCTTCCCGCAGACCCCGACGGCTGGTACGAACAAGGGCTCGCTCGTGACGGTCAGCGTGTACGGCTGGAGTCGCGGCTATGTCGGCTTCCGTACCGCCATCGAACAGGGCTCATCGCCGAGTGTGACCATGGTCTCGACGTTCTCGGCTGATGGCCTGCACTGGACAGCGGGCCAGCCGATGGAGGTGGCGGGCCTGGAGTCCTGGGTGGACATCACTCAGGTCGTCGAGGGTCCGTCCGGACTACTGGCCGTGGGCCGCTACCCGGGCGCTGCCTGTGGTGGGCCAGCCACGATCAACGCCCTCTGGACCTCGACCGACGGGCTGACCTGGAGTCTCGTGCAGCCATCGGCTGACTTCGCGTCGGCGAGCGTCTACTGGGTCGATGGTGGCTCGACCGGCTTCATCGCCTCAGGAATCGAGAAGGACGGCAAGGCTCAGGCGGTGTGGCTGTCCGCGGATGGCAGGTCATGGACGGTGGTTCCCCTGACGAGCCCGACTTTCGGCAAGTTCGTCCTGGACGGAGCGAGCAACTTCGCGGGCGGCTACGTCATCTCGGGCGCCATCCTCAAAGACGCCGAGTGCGGGCAAACGTGGGTCACTCCGTCCCTGTGGTGGTCCGCGGACGGCAGGAGCTGGACGCGCAGCCAGTTGCCCGGCGCCGAGAACGCCAACGACGCCTGGATCACCACGACCAAAGTCAGTGACCACGCTCTCATGGCGGTCGCAAACGAGTGGGACGAGGCCACTCGGGTCAACTCGCAGCAGGTCTGGGTCAGCAACGACGGCCGCACCTGGAAGCTGGTCGCCTCACCATCGAACTTCCTTGGCGATGGCATCATGACCGACGGACAGCGCGGCCTAGTGCTTATCGAGCCCGGTGCGGGCACCGACGCACCCCCAACGGTAGCTACTATCGGAGACGACCTAACGGTCAAGACTCTGAGTCAGACCGGCGATGTCCCGATCTACTCGGCGGCGTTGACTCCCAGATGGCTTACCGCCCTCGGGCCGACTGGAGTCGTGATCCTCAGCTCCGAGGGCCTCGACCTCTGGCTGGGGGTGCCGACGGCGTCCTGAGCCCTCCTGGGCCACGTCGGTTCGCCCACCCACGCGATGTGGTCATCGTGCGGGTGGCGAGTCTCAGCAAACACGATGCTCCGACACGGCCGCCGGCCTGGTGGCCGTATCGGGCATATACGCCACGGCCAGCGGGGCGGGGTGGTCCCGAGGAACCACCACTGGAATCACTTGCGCCGAGCAGAGCATGATGAAACCGTGACGACTGCCGCGTCGTCACAAAGGGGTGCACGCCATGGACTTACTGCGGAGTGGAACCATCCGATTAGCAGTCTTGGTGTGGGTTGGGTTCGCGTGTGTGGGGTGCGCAGGAGGGGCGGCCCCGTCCGTCCCGTCGCCGGTGGCGTCGCCGTCCCCGTCGAGTGAGCCGACTGAGCGTCCTTCGCCCGCCGCGACACGATTGGGACTGGGCCAATTTCAGCCGATCCTCGATGTCGCCGAGCCGGCGATGTCGACGGGTTCTGCGGCGATGCACGAGCGCCTGGGATCTGCATCGGACGGCGCGATCTTCATCAAGGACTACGGCTCCGCCACCGATGGCGGCGACAACATCTACCACGTGACGCTCTATCGCAGCTTCGATGGCGTGGAATGGCGCTCGATGAGCGTTCCGACGCCGGGCGACCAGCAGGACTCGAACGTGGCGTGCCGCGGCTCGAATTGCGTCGTAGTCAGCGAGTTCCCGCAGAACGGAAGTGTCCTCGTCACGGTCGACGGCGATAGCTGGGGTGAGGCGCAGCCGTCTCCGGACCTCTTCCAGACGTCGATAACCGCCGGGCCGAACGGTTTCGTCATGTCGGGATACGCGCTGAAGACCAGCAAGCCTCGGATCGTCTTCTCGCGGAATGGTCGAGACTGGCAGGACGTCAGCTTCCAGGCTGGTTCCCAGGCCATCGAAACCGGCCTGGCCTTCAGCGATCCCACTGCCGGCTGGTTCCTCATGGGCGGGTACGGGACGCCAGGCAATTCACACCAAGCGATGGCCCTATCGACGGACGGCCTGATGTGGCGGGACGTTGATGATCCCGACCACTTGTACACGACGCAGGACATGAGCGGCCAGACAGTCTTCCACTTCAAGGATCGCTGGTATGTGCTCGCGAAGTACAGGCAGATGCCGGCGGGCTGGAGTGCCGGAGGGATGGGGATGCCAGCCAGTACATCCACACCGGTCGCGACCTGGCAGACGATCTACTGGATCGAAGATGGGACGTCGATCCTGCACTCAACCGGCAGGCTCTCCACGTCCTTGCCGGACGAAGTCGTGGTCGTGGACGGATGCCTGGTCGGAGCCAAGGCGAACGCGGACTTCACCAGCAGCCTGCTGCTCTCGACAAACGCCGTCGGCTGGACGGATCAAGGGCTGCTGCCGCCAGGCGTCCCTGAGCCGTCGTACCTGCACGGGATGGCCGTCTATCCCCTTCCTCAGCTCGCCAGGGCGGGCTCGAACGTGGTGATGGTAGGAGACGCGCTGAAACCGGATGAGATGGGCGTCGGGCTCTACGTGGCAAAGCCTTTGTAGTACTTGTAGTGCTGACCATCGATACGATCAAGCCATCGTGATGGGTGCTCAGGGTGTCAACTTCGCACCGCGAGCCGGCATTTCTGGTCGGAGGTCGACTCCTCTCGCCCGGACCATTCAGGTAGGGTCCGCCTACCCGCCGCCGATTCCACGCTTGGGCTCCCATCTTCGCGCGGTATCGTGCTGGTCGGGCGACCAGGCGGCAGGCCACCCGTCACGGCGATAGGGCCGATTTCGTTCACAGGCTCTGAGTGGCGCAATCCTGGTCGCCTTTGGCGTCAGGCGGGGCGCGGACAGCGCCTGACCGGGGCGAACGGCCCGAGCCTGCGGCGTCGGGCGACCCGGCTAGGCCCGGCCGGAACGTATGAGATCGGCCTCCATGCCGTCGAGCATTCTCTGGAGCCCGTACTCGAAGTCGGCATCCTCGGCGATCGCGGCGGACCCGGCTTCCGGAATCAGCCGCACGAGATTCGGATACACATCGGCCGGTAACGACGCGAGGATCACAACGTACATTGCCCGCAGCTCCTCGAGGCTCTTGCCCTCCGTTTCGGGCCCGCTCAGCGCGCGATTGTCCATGATCACGCTGCCGATCACGTAGTTGGTCAGAGAGCCGAAGGCCAGCATCAGCTTGTCGCCGTCGAAACCACCTGCCCGCAGCAGCGCCAGCCAATGCTCCATGACCCGGAGCGTGTTCGGGCCGGCGGGAATGCGAGAGCCGTAGAGCGGGGCGAGGTGGTGGTGCCGCTTCAGCCCGGCGCGTATCTCACGGGCCAGGCCGGCCAGGCGGTCGCGCCACGGCGCCGCGGCGTCGTCGTCCAACCGGACATCCAGTGCGCCTTCATCCAGAACCAGGTCGATCAGCTGGTCTTTGTCCTTGACGTGCCAGTAGAGGGTCGTCGCGCCGGCTCCCAGCTCCTGGCCCAGCCTCCTCATCGAGAAGCCTTCCAGGCCTTCGGCATCGATGAGCTTGATGGCGGCGGCGACTATCTGGTCCCGAGTCAGCGGCTGCTTATCGCCGCTCCGATCGCGGACTTCAGGCCACCAGCCCAGCCGCCCCGGCTTGCCGTCCGATCGGCTGCCACTCATTCCCGTTCCTCCTGTCCGGAGTTGGAGGCGCCGTCCGAACGGCTATCGCTCGAACCAAGTTCGACGCCTCGAACAGTGTACTTGACACTCGCACGGCGTGCCAGTAGCGTTCCAGCATGCCCAACGCGATCTCCACAACAGGTCTCACAAAGAACTTCGGATCGACGCGCGCTCTCGACGGTCTTGACCTGTCGGTCAAGGCCGGCGAGGTTCACGGGTTTCTCGGTCCGAATGGCTCGGGCAAGACGACGACCATTCGCGTGTTGCTCGGCTTGCTCCGTGCCGACTCCGGCGATGTCGAATTGCTTGGCAGGGATCCGTGGCGCGACGCTGTCGAGTTGCATCGCCGGTTGGCGTACGTACCCGGAGAGGTCAGTCTGTGGCCGAACCTGACCGGCGGTGAGGTGATCGACCTCTTCGGTCGCCTGCGCGGCGACTTCGACCTGCACCGCCGCGACGAGCTCCTCGAACGGTTCCAGCTCGACCCGACCAAGAAGACCGGCTCCTACTCAAAGGGGAACCGGCAGAAGGTTGCGTTGGTTGCGGCCCTGGCGTCGGACGCCGAGCTGCTCCTCCTCGACGAACCGACCTCCGGACTCGACCCGCTGATGGAGGCGGTCTTCCAGGACTACATCCGCGAGGTGAAGGCCCAAGGGCGAACGGTGTTGCTCTCCAGCCACATCCTGGCCGAGGTCGAGGCGCTGTGCGACCGGCTTAGCATCGTCCGACTGGGGCGGACCGTGGAAACGGGCACGCTCGACGAATTGAGGCACCTCACCCGAACATCGATCACCGCTGAGACCGCGCAGCCGGCGCAGGGGCTGGCCGACCTCGAGGGCATCCATGACCTCGAGATCGACGGCGCCCATGTGCGTTTCGAGGTTGACACCGTTCACCTCGACCCTGCCGTGCGCCGGCTCGCTGAGTTCGGCGTCCGGAGCCTGGTCAGCCATCCACCCACGCTCGAGGAGCTGTTCCTCCGGCACTACGGCGATGAGCTGGCAGCGGAACCCGAACGTGTCGACCGGGAGCGCGATACACCACGCTTGCCGCGTCGATGACCTCGCTCACGGGAACCGTTGCTCTGGCCCGCTTCATCCTGCGCCGGGACCGCGTCCGGATCGTCGTCTGGATCTTCGCGATCGTCGTTCTGGTGGCTCTGACGACGGTCGGAATCGAGGGTCTGTTCCCAACCCAGGCCGCCCTTGATCAGACGGCCGCCGCCACCGCGCACAACGCGGCGATGATCGCCTTCAACGGAGCCCCCCAGGGTCTGGACACCGTCGGTGGGCAGGTGGCGTTCCAGTTCGGCGCCATGGGAATGGTGCTGGTAGGCCTCATGAGCATCTTCATGGTCGGCCGGCTGACGCGGGGCGAAGAAGAAGCCGGCCGCCTCGAAGTCGTGCGCTCCCTGCCGGTCGGCATCCATGCCAACACCCTCGCCGCAGTGCTCACGGTAGCCGCCATGAACCTGATCGTAGGTGTGCTCACCGCTGCGGTACTGATCGCCCAGGGCCTGCCCGCTGCCGGGTCGGTCACCTTCGGAGCTTCGTTCATCCTGGTCGGTCTGGTCTTCGGCGGCGTCACCCTGCTCGTGGCGCAGGTCACCGAGAGCACCCGCACCGTCTATGGCGCCGCCGGGGCGGTTCTCGGCGCGGCCTACATGCTGCGCGCCGTCGGCGACATCGGCGACGGAACATTCTCCTGGTTCTCCCCGATCGGAGTGGCCCAGAAGGCGCGGCCGTTTGCCGATGAACGGTGGTGGCCCTTGCTGCTGTTGGTGGCGATCACTGTGCTCCTGGTCGTCGCGGCAACCGCCCTGACCGTCCGGCGCGACCTCGGCGCCGGGCTCGTGGCGGCGCGGCCGGGCCCGCCGGCGGCTGCGCCCTGGCTCGGGCACCCCCTGGGTCTGGCCTTCCGGCTGCAGCGGGCATCGCTGCTCGGATGGAGCGCCGGCGTCCTGGTCATCGGCATCGCCTACGGCTGGATGGGGCCCACGGTGGATACCTTGATCGGCGGGAACAAGGCCCTCACCGAGTTGATGGCCGGCACCGGAGGAGGGAGCCTGACGGATTTGTTCTTCGCTTCGTCCTTCCGATTCATGGCGCTCATCGCTACGGGTTTCGTCATCGGGTCCGCCCTGCGGGTGCGGAGCGAGGAAACGTCCATGCGCGCCGATCTGGTCCTGGCGACACCCGTCTCGCGCTGGCGGTTCGCGGCGAGTCACCTCGCAGTTGCTTGTGCGGGCAGCGTCGTCTTGCTCGCCGTCGTCGGTCTGGCCACTGGCCTTACCTACGGCCTCGCAGGCGGCGGCATGCAAAACGTTCCACGCCTGTTCGTGGCCGCCCTCGTGTACGTGCCGGCGATGTGGATCATGGTCGGGCTCGCCATCGCACTCGACGGGCTGGTACCGCGCTTGGTCGGCGTCTCGTGGGCGATCCTTGTGGCCTGCGTCGTCGAGGGATTCCTCGGCGCGGTCTTGGGCCTCCCACGCTGGCTCTCGGACCTCTCTCCATTCGAGTGGGTGCCCCAGCTGCCTGCCGCGAGCCTGACCCTCCTGCCGCTGGTCGTGATGTCCGCCGTCGCGGCCGGCCTCACACTCATCGGGCTGGCCGGGCTGCGGCGGCGCGATATCGGCCGGATCTGACCGCCGGGCGGTCGGCATCCCGTGTGAGCCCATATCCGAGCCTCGCCGAAGCTGTCAGCGTCGGTCCGGCTCCATTGCCATGACCACCCGAGTCTTCAACCGGCAGCCGTATGAGACCAGGGGCCTCCGCCGATGAGCTCGCACGAGAGCGCCAATGGGACATTAAGGTCGCTACGGTCCGTTTGACTCCTCTCGCCCCGACCTCCCGCCACGATCGGGTGATCGTGTGCGCCTGACCGGCGACAGCGTCACCCCGCCTTCCGATCACATCGCTGGCGAGAAGCGGTCCTTCACCCAGTCCCAGCTCACCAGCAGCAGGCTGCGGACAGCGTAGGTTAGCGCAGGCGCCCGGCTGTAACCGTCGAACCCAAGCCACTCCGCGCAGATCTTGGCCCACTCAATCCTTCGCCCGTCGGTCCATGCCTCTGCTGCGAGTTCCCGCTGGGCGCTTCGATCCCGCGATGCGACGGCAATCAGGCGCCTGCAAACGCTCGAGGTGTGCGGGTCGCGCAGAGGATCGACTCTCTCGCGAGCACGCGTGAGGCATTCAAGAGCCGCCTGTCGGTCTCCCCGGGCAAGTTCGATACGCGCCCGTTCGAGCGGCACAAGCGGGCGGGTAGCGAGTTCAAGCCCGCCGACGGCCTCGAGAACGTCGAGATACCGAGAAGCGCGCTCTAGGTGCCGGTGGCCGTCTCGCCCGCTGTGCCAGAGAGCAAGTTTGACCTCTTGATCTGCCTGACTCCGGAGCAACTGGTCCGCGAGATACGGGTGGAGCTTGTGTCCGTCGAGGAGACGCCTCCGTCTCGCCTCGTTGTAGGCTCGTCGGGCCCGGCGGTAGTAGCGCGAGGCCAGCATGGGCCGGCCCCCCGTGGCGGCACAGAAGCCTGCCCCGATACTCCAGTCGATCTCCTTCACGGCCCTGTCAGTTGGGTCCTCGGGTAGGTCGGATGCCAGCATCAGGTCGAACAGCCTGACGGCTGCCAGGAAACGTCTGGATCGGGAGAAGGCGCGGGCCAGGCTGTGACGATCCACGCGCGAGCCTGGGCATCGAGACGCTACCGTGAAGTAGCGAACCGCGTCCTGGCCCTGTTCGAGCCAGTAGTGGAGTGCCCCGAGCGCAGCCAGTTTCTGGGCCACCGTGACCTCCGTGTCCGCCCGGGCGGCCGCGCAACCGCGCTGGGCCTTCACCAGCTCGGGATCTCCGAAACCAGCCGGCGGACCGAAGCCCTGCGACGCGGTCGGGACGAGAACCCGGAGGAGGTTCCGTCTCGCCTCCTTCAGGTCGTGTGGGATGGTTGCCTCGATCGGGACAGGGAGTCCGCCCGAGATGTCGCCACTTTTGCACGCCCAGTAGAAGCGGGCTCCGTTCAGCGCCGCAGCCCTGAGAGCGGGCGTGATGTCGAACGCGTCGCTGAAGCTGTACCCGACGAACAGCACGTTTCTTCCAGCCAAGCAGGACGTAAGCGAGTCGGACCACTCAGGCGTGTCTCGCCTCGCCAGCGCGGCGGGGGTGGTTCCGAGACTTGCGGGGTCGGAGATCGTGCCGTGCAGCTTCAGCAGGCCGGGAGACGGAGGAGCTCCGAAGGAGCCTTCCTGTGGGACGAGCACATTCAAGCGGTGGCCAGACGCGGTTTCGAGGCACTCGTCGAAGTTGGTGGTCACGACCAGGTCAACCATCGCCATCACCGACGGTGAGCCGAGAGCCAAGTCGGCCGCTGCTCGATGGTTTGGATTACCAGCCGCGGAGGGCGGCGTGACATTCTGGAGGTAAGTCTGGACGAACGATCCGGTGTGATCGGACACTTGGCCGAGGATGACCTCGAATGGAACGCGCCGCTTCCGCAGGACTCCGAGCAGCTGCCCAGCCTGCGCTAGGAGTCCGTCAGCTTCGGGCACGGCAGGTTCGCGTCCGGCGCCCAGCTCGCCCATGAGGGCTTCGAGCATCGGGCCAACGCCGGGTACGCCGGCAGGCCGCTCGATTGAGGTCCACGAGCCGAGCCAGAGGACCCACGGTGTCCCCTGTAGGAAGAAGAACCTGCGGAATTCCTCCAACCCGTAGCTTCTGGGTAACGGTCCGCCGCCGGTCGCCATTGAGTGCGTCTCCTCTCCACGGCCAACCATTGTCCTCCAGCGCGACGGCCAATCCCTGCTGGCCTGGGGCTCGACACTAAGCCGCGATAGCGTTGCTTTCTCCAAGCCCGACTGCCCAGAGTCGTGTCCCCTACGCTGGCAGGACCGGGCGCCGCGAACCACGAAGTACGATTGCCTGGTGGCAAAGCGAACAGCCAGACAGTCGCCGGACTACCTCCTTGCGGAGGAAGGGTTCACCTCCCTCAACGACACCCTGTACACGGCCGCGCCTCAGGACTACTTCGAGCGCCGACTTCTGAACCTCGCCCTGGTCGGCTCCAAGCGTGCGCAGCTTGACGAGCTGTTACGGGAGGGTCTCGAATTCGGCGACCTGAAGCTGGGACCGACACCGCCTGAGGCGGACGCTCCTGATGAAGCGAAGGCGGCGAAGACGGCCGCGCACTTCGTCACGGCGGAGGCCGAAGTCCTGGGCCATCACGTGGGCGAGACCCTATTGCGACTGTACTTGGCACACGCTTGGGCGAAGGGTGGGTCGCCCCCTGGCTGCCCGTGGCTGGAGTTGTCCCGCCTCCGTAGCTCTCGGGAGTTCAAGCAGCAGGTCAAGCGCCGGTTCGTGGATGCGCCCGCCAACGACCCCGACAACCTCGCCGCTGTCGCCGGAGTCTTCTACCTTACGGACGAACCCTCTGCCTTTGGCACCGACCTCGACCCAGTCCGTTGGAACAAGAGCCTGGCGACGATCGAGAGCTATAGCCCTGGCGTTGCCGGAACAGGTTGTTAGAGCGCGCCCGACAGGAGTCGAGTTCCCGGACGCCATACCGGTCGAGAAGCGGATCCCCATCAGGGGAGCGGACGCCTGGCGGGCGCTGGTGGAGTCGCGGACAGCCTGACTTCTCCACCATTCCGTGGAGCCCAGCCTCCCAGAAGAGCTCATTTCGCCAATGGGAGCGGCGACCAGAAGCGGTTGCGGTCAGTGCCCTGCGGTGTCGCGGAGCCGTTCGAGTCCGTCGGGGATCAGATCCAGCCCAAACTCGAAATCGACCGAGGCGGCGCTTGCGGTCGTCGTCACCATCTCGGTCATCGCGCGGAGGTTCGGGTGATCGCCCGCGGGAGGACTTTGCGCGAATGCCGCCGCCACCTCCGGCGCCTTGGTCAGGGTCGAACGACCCGGCCAGTTGCTCGTCGACCTTCATGCTGACTCGTCCAGTCGCCCGCGCGACCAAATTGACTCTCCCGGACTCCAGACCGGTCCCTATGTGGATCCCAGTCAGAGCTTCGCGAGGCGATTCGAGGGCAAACAAAGGAACCGGGCGGAAGCCCGCCAAGATGCGCGGTGCTAAGCCCCGATTTCGGACCAGTCTAGGAAACCGGCCGAGGTTGCGACTTCGGCCACACGGAGCGAAAGGCCGAGGGCATCTGATCCTTGCAGGATCCCCCGAGGGGACGCAGACTCTCGCGAGGGCGGGAACTTGACTCGCGCCGGAATCCGACGATGGCGCACTCTCACGAGGCCCTAGTCTATGGACGAATCGGCCTGCGTGGCAACCCTCGCATGATCGGACCGGTGGTGAGTTTGGGCGTTCTCCGCTCGGCGACATCCGAGCCGACGGTTTCGACCGAAGGCAATGACCCGGAGGGGACAAGACGCCAGGCCAAGCGTGGACTGCTCAGTGGGTTGTCGTTCCTAGGGCGAGTTCTGATCCTGGGAGCCGGGGGCGTGATCGGCTTCCTGATCGTGTCTCTGGCAGTCGGCGCCTCGGTCGCATCCCATTCGAGTCTCTTCGCGATGGAAGCGGCGGCGATGTGGACGACTTTCGGTCCCCATCTGACGCTGGCTGCGTTGGCGATCGTGCTTCTGGGGGCGTGGGGATGGCATCGCCGGCCGCAACGGCTGAGTCGAGTCGTCAGCGTGATAGGCGCCGTCGCCCTCGCCGCATCGGGTCTGGTCACGACCCAGATCGTTGTCGCGGCGTGGGGGGCCGGAGGCCAGGTCAATCCGATCAGCGCTCTGGGGTTGAGCTCCATGAACGCGCCCGCCGATGCCTCCGTGACGTATCAGGTGATTGGCGGACAGTCGCTTTCAGCTGTCATCTACCGACCGAAAGGACCCGTCGGCGCAGCTCCCGTGCTGATGTACATCCACGGCGGAGGCTGGTTCGCGGGTGATGCCACTGATGAGGGTCACGATATGAGGTGGTTGGCGGACGGCGGCTGGCTGGTGGTCAGCGTGAATTACCGTCTGGCCACGCCCAGCCACCCAACCTGGGACGAGGCACCCCGCGATGTGGCTTGCGCACTCGTATGGACGCAGCTGAACGCCGGCAGATGGGGCGGAGATCCCAATCGGCTAGTGGTGGCAGGTGATTCGGCCGGGGGGAACCTGGCGGTCAATCTCTCATACGGCGCCGCTCTTGGACGTGCGAAGTCCGACTGCGGTGGGCAGGTTCCCGTCCCCATTGGTGTGGTCGTCCAGTATCCGGTCGTCGATCCCCAAAGCGCCTACGCCGACGGATTTCCGGTGCCCGGGATGGAGCCGCAGAAGTTCATTGAGCGCTACCTGGGAGGCGCTCCCCAGCAGTTCCCTGAACGAATGGCTGCCATCTCCTCGGCCACGTACATATCCTCACAGGCGCCGCCCACGCTGATCATCGAGCCTGAGAGAGACGGCCTGATCCCAACCGCGGGAGTAGTGCGGTTCGCCGAGCAGGCCAGCGCGGATGGCGTGGACGTAACGGTTGAACTCATTCCTTTCGCCAACCATGCCTACGATCAGGGTGCTGCCTCATCTCTCGGCAACCAGGCACGATTGACCATCACGAAGAACTACCTGGACAGATTGCTGGCGCGAAATTAGGACGGCCGGGTCGCCCCAAACGCTAGACTGTTCGCGATAGCTGCAGTTGCCGAGGAGCCAGGGGGGCAAGTTGGACGCGGGTTCAGTGGACAGACGTCGCGCCAAGGCGACGACGGCTGTTGACGACAGAGGGTCGAGCTCCTCCACGACGGGACATGGCGGTACCGGCGGCCGTTGGCTGGTGCTCGACATGGTTCGCGTCGTGGCGGCGGGTCTGGTCTTCCTTCATCATCTCGCAGCCATCGGCAATCTTCCGCTGACCCAGTTCGCGGCGAATGGTCGCGAGGGCGTCCCCGCCTTCTTTGCGTTGTCCGGCTTCCTCGTCTACCGGCCCTTCCTGTACCGAGAGATAGCGCCATGGCCTTACTTGCGCCGACGCTTCTCTCGAGTCCTGCCCGCACTCCTGGCCGCTATTCTGGCCTGTGCGCTTGTGTTGAGCGGCCAACTGGCATGGCTGGATGGGGTCATGTGGACGCTCGTCATCGAACTCGAGTTCTACGCCCTTCTCCCCTTCATAGCTCGCCTCTCGCGGGGACACGAATTGCCCGTCCTCGGAGGCATGGCGACCCTCTCCTACGTAGGAGCCCAATTCGCGCCCGAAGTGGACCCGACTGTCGCGCCCCTTTTCGGACCGGTCGTGTTCTGGTGCTTCGCGGCCGGGATGCTGGTTGCGGTGGCGGAACGTGATCTACCCGCGCTGACCGGGCGTGCCTGGCTGCTGGTGGGCATCCCGCTGGCGGTCATCGCTGCCTGGGTTCCAGGCGTGATCTGGACAGATGCTCTCCCGGCCATCGCCACGGCGCTGATCATCGCTGGCAGCCTCAACATCAGGGCCAAGGTGAGATGGCTGGCCTTTGCCGCAGACGCCAGCTATCCATGGTATCTGTGGCATGCGCCTCTTCTGGCTGCGATCGCGGTTGCCTATGGCGGCTTCGGATTGGTCGCCTTTGGGTTAGCAGGGACTGCTATTGCGGCCACCTTGTCCGTTGCCGTTGTCGAGCCGTCGATTCGGCGGCTATCAGGAGTGGCGGAAGGTCAATTGCTCTCGCTGTATCGCCTTCTACGCCTGGGGCTTGTGCGAGTTCGATCTGCCGTTCTTCGAGCATAGGCTCGACGACGGACCCATACGCCGCTCCTCTGTGCCACGACTCGACCCTTCCAATGTCCCGGTCTCGTGTGTCGCCGAGGAGGCGACGGGAACGGTCGGCCATGCAGTGAATCGGGACTATTGGTGGTGGCAGGGTTGATGGGCTGACACGCCAGGCCGGGATAGCCTCTAGAGAAAGCTTCTCGAGGGGTACGCGCGCCGTGGATGCTGGGCTTGAGGTCCGCGCCGCCCCTGCGTGGATCCTCCTCCGGTATCCTTGCCTTCACGCACCGGGAGAGGGACCCGAGGGGCATGCCCAAGAACAGCAATCGATATCGTGGGACCGCCGATCGTTCGGGGAGACTCGGAAGACCAGCGCCGAGGTCGCCCAGGTCTTCCGGCCGGTCCTCCACGCGGCTCGGGCGAGTGCGTGCCGTCTTCGGCGCCATTCGACCCCGATTCCGGCGGCCGCATCCGCGCCGCGAGGTCGTCGTGGTGGCGACCTTCGCCCTTGCCATCGTGGTCGCCCTCGGCTGCCTGGGCGGCGCATACCTACTCAGCAAGCTGGACCATGACTGGACGAGCGTCGCCGCGGTCAACGGCCACTCCATCAGCCGCGAGGCGTTGCGCGGACGGATCGCCGTCCTGGGTCTGCTGGCCCAGGAGCGGGTCGGGTTCATCGACAACTCGGTCACGGCGGGCACGCTCCCGTCCGAACAGGCGACCGCGCTCAAGACCGCGGCCCAGGCGCCGTTGTCGCTCGAGGCCGCACGGGAGAGCCTGGTCGACGACGAGCTGCTGCGCCAGCTGGCGGCCCGCGACGGCGTCGCCACGCCACCGAGCCCCGATCCCTGGGTCGAAGCAACGACTTATGCCTCGGGCGACCTCGCCCATCCATTGCGCTACGTCAGGTTCGGGCTGCCGGCTGGGAGCCCCGGCGCGACCACACCCACCGGCACCACAACTCCGGGCTCAACCGCCAGCCCGGCCGTCTCCCCCACCCCATCGGCCCAACTGGGCGCTTCGTCCGCCCTGTGGCCGGCCGCGAGCGCAGCCAACGTCGACGCCACGGCCGCACGTGTCAAGACCGAGCTCGCCGCGGACACGCCGGTCAAGGCGATCGTGGCGGCGCTCCACGACGCAGGGTGGCAGGTCTCCGGCGAAGACGTGGCCGTGTCGAGTGCAGGTGTGCCCGCCGACTCGTCGCTCGATCTTGACCCAACCATCGCCGCGTCCACGACCCGTGGCAAGCCAGGCGACCTGATCGGCCCCGCGACAGACGCCTACGGCCGCATCAGTCTCGGCAAGCTTCTCGCCGCCATGAACAGCGCGACGATCTCCCAGAGGCTGCCCTTCTACGCCGACAAGGCGGGGGTGGACACGAGCGCTCTGCAGTCGTGGGCCGACGGCCAGGCCCTGCGTCGCGCGGTCACCGCGAGCCTGCTCGCCGGCTGGCGCGCCGGGGGCGTCACCCAGGCCCATTTCCGCGAGCTTGTAGTCGGACCCGCACCCGACTCGTCCGGTACGGCGGGCCCCTGGGTCGAGTTGTCCGTCCTGGTGGCGAATCGACTCAGCGGCGTCAGCGCAGGTTCGATCACGGGTGCGCCGGCCGGCCTTGATCTCGGCGCGGACGCGCTGGCGAAGATGCTGAAGGCGACGAGCCCGACCGATCGATCGTCCCTCTTCCGAACCCTGGTGGCCGCCGCGAACGGAGCACCCGGCTTCAACACCACGAACACGTCCGGCGAGCTCGGCTTCTACACCAAGGACGGAGTTGTCCCGGACCTGGGCAAGGCCGCTTTCGACGCGACGGCCCGATCGGGTGACGTGATCGGCCCCATCTCGACCGGGGCCGGGCCCGAGCTCTTCCTTCTCGAGGCCCGGTATGGCGGCACGCTCGATGAGAGATCGCAGGTCGCGCTCCGCCAGGTTCGGAGCGATCCTGCCGCGGACCCGGTCGCCTACACCAGACAGTTCTCACCCGGGGACGTCGCCCTTGCCACCGACGCGGGCTGGCGGGCCGAGCCCGAGTTCGGCTCGACCGAGGCGGTCCGGGCGGCGCTCTTCGACACGCCGATCGGCGTCCTCTCGGACCCGTTCGTGCTGGACGGCAAGCTCGCCCTCGCGCTCGTGACCGAGCGGCGGATCGGGGTTCCCGACGCGTCCATGCTCGACCGCCTGACCCTCGACGGCTACGACGCCTGGTTCGCGTCGGAATCCGCGAAGGCCACGATCACCCGCTCGGACAACCCTCTGCCGGAGCTGATGCCGAGCCAGAGCCCTAGCCCGACGACTTCCGCCGCCCCCGAACTGCCTTCGGCTCCGGCTCTCGACACGCCGAACCTGCCGGTCATCCCAGGCCAAGCCGCTCCAACGCCAGTCCAGACGGACGCGATGGGTCTCCCTGCGCTGCCCTAGGGCGGTGCTTGTGTCGGCGACTGCGGCGGCCGACCCTCACACCGGTATGAAGGTGGCCGCCCCCAGAGCGAGGTGGGTGACCATCGAGGCGTTGGCGCTGGCGTAGGTGACCATCTGGGTGGCCGTGTCGGCGACGTAGCGGGCGGCCTGGGTGACGGTCCTGGTGAGGCTACCCTGGCGCTTGGCTCCCGGTTATGGCGGGCTCTACTCACCGCCGGGGACTCGCTCTGATCTCACCGATCGACGGCTGAGCCTGCGGCAGCGACAGGCTTGAACGCAGCCCCTCTGACCTTGGCCGACTGGATGGCGCGGGCAAGAACCTGCGAGACGACGATTAGGTTGAACGAGCTGCCTCCGCTTCCGAACCACTCAGTGGTTCGCGCGATGTGGCCCGAGGGTTCGGTCAAAAGCGGTGGCACGGGTCCCCGAACGATGGGGAGGTACCTGACCCGGCCGCAGGTAGGGCACTTCTCGAAGGCAAGGTCACCTGTCCGTAAAGACACTCGTTCCTCGATGACCAGCTGAACGACGGTCCTTAGCTCGGCCCCACGATTGTTTAGTACAGGCCGCGAGCCGACCCCGTGGGGCTCGAAGACGGCTGCCCAGACTTCCGGTGTGGCGAAGTACTCATCGAAGACCCAGTTGAGCTGGAGAATGCCGCGCCGGCCCCAGCGAGGTTCACCCTTCATGACGAAGGGTGCCTTCTGGCGCCTGCCAGACCGGCACTTCTCGCAGCAATCGGTCAGGTCGTATGTCACCTCAAGGTAACCATCGTCATCGGGATGTGGCTGCGGGTAACCGTGGTGCCATTCGGGTTCGAGAGCCAGCCACCGAGCCTCGGCTATCTCTTCCTTTGTGAACTCCGTCCTGACGAAGTCGCTGGCTTCGGTGCGCACGATCCATTCACGGATGTCTGACCACGACTCGTGCGATTCCGAGACGTCGAAGGCGATGAAGCCAGCCGACACGTTGCCCATCGGCGGTATGTTGACCCCGAGACGCTCTATCTCGAGACGCTGCTCCTCAGTCGCCGTCTTTCCGATGCGATGCACTATCTGCATGGACTCACCTTACAGCCCGAGGCCGCTCAGGATTGACGGGTAGTTGGAGTAGATTTCGCGCGCCGCTGAGTTGATCGACTCCGGTGTAGCCGCCGCGGTGCCCGCTCCATATGGGATCAATCGGCGCCATTCATTGGTGAACCCCTGGTGCTCGGCATCGGTCACTGCGATGGAGGACATCTTCCCCGCTTTCTGGCCTATCACGTCCTTGAACCTTTGCTCGATGAGATGGTGCGCCTCCAGATCGGTGCCCTTCAACTCCTTCTTCAACGCCGAGTATGGCTGGATCCCGTGCTCTCCAGCCTCCGACAGGCCGCCGAAGCCTTCACTCGCGGCTCGCTCGAACTCCCCACCGGCAGTGGCGAGGCGATCGACGTCCTCGCCGACCTTGACCACGTCCTCGGCCGCGGTGAGAGCCTTCTCGCCACCGCGGGCGAGCTTGCCCGCGTCGCCTACCAGCTCACCGCCGGGAACGACGGCGAGCATCGAGAGCGCGGCGTCGGCAGAGTCGCCCTCGTACAGGTACAGACCCGCGTCGGCGACCGCGGCGGCCGACCCTACGACCGGTATGAAGGTGGCCGCTCCGAGAGCGAGGTGGGTGATCATCGAGGCGTTAGCGCTGGCGTAGCTGACCATCTGGGTGGCCGTGTCGGCGACGTAGCGGGCCGTCTGGGTGACGGTCCTGGTGACGGTATGGACCGCCTGTTTGGTCGCGGTGACAACCGTGCTCACCGCCCCGGCCGCAGTGTTGACGGCGGTGCTCACCGCCCCGCGAGCGGCCGCGGTGACGTTGTTAACCGCCTGGCTGGCGGTGGTGAGGAAGTTGTTCACCGCCTGGCTCGCGGTGCTGAGGAAGTTGGTCAAGGCCTGGTTGGCGGTGGCAGTGATGTCGGACACGGTCCCGCCTGGATTGCGCACGAAGTTGCCGACTCCGCCCGCGAGGTCCGAGGCTTTGCCCGCGACGGCCTTGGCGGCGCCCCACGGGTCGAAGTCGGGCCAGTGCCCGTCGGGATCGACCAGGGTGGCCGGGTTCGCGTCGGCGTAGAGGTAGCGGTTGAGGGTTATCGGGTTCTGAACCGAGCCCGCGACCGAATCCAGGCTCGTGAAGGTGCCCAGGGCCGGGTCGTAGGAGCGAGCGCTGAAGTCATATAGAGCCGGCGTTCCCGGGGCGGACTCCAGCATCCGGCCCTGATAGCGCCATGGTGTCGGCAGGGCCGAGGTGACCGCTGCCACCAGCTGCCCCCAGGCGTCGTAGGCGAAGGCGTCGCTGATGGCGGTTCCGGCGGCGTTGAATGCGCCGGCCTGGTTGCCATGAAGGTCCGGCAGCAGGAAGCCAAAGGAGCCGCTGGTCGATGTGGCGACTCGATCCCCAATCGCGTCGATCGCGCTCACCGTGGTTGCGGAGCCCGAGGCTATTGCGACCACGCCGTCGCTCGTGCCCAGGTAGCTGTATATCGAGGCCGGGTTGCTGCCGATGGTCTGGCTACTGTGGCGCCCCAGGGCATCGATCGTGAAGGTGGTGGTCGAGCCCGAGGCGGTCGTGATACCGGTCATCCTATCGGCCAGGTCGTAGGCGTAGCTGACCGAGCTCGGCGGGGCCGGAGCCGCGCTGGCGCTAGCTCCGGTGCTCGGATCCGATGTGTTGGCGGCACCGTCGAACGCGGCCACGGTGTAGGTGTGGGGAGTGCCGGACTCCAAGCCGAGGTCCGCGTAGCTGCTCGAGTAGGTCGTGGCGATCTTGGTGCCGTCGCGGTAGACGTTGTAACCGGCCACGGCAGTGTCATCCGTGGAGGCGGTCCAGGCGAGGTTGATCTGGCCCGGGGCGGCGGTGGCGACCAGGGCGCTCGGAACCGACGGCTTCTGCGTGTCAGTCGGTGGACCGAGGGCGGGCGTCGTGACCTGCGGAGCGGCCGCAGCGGAGCTGACGTTGGCCGCGGCATCGGATGCGGTGACGGTGTAGGTGTAGGAGGTTGAGGCCGCGGTCGTGGCGTCGGTGAAGGTCGTGGTCGAGCCCGACACCTTGCTGATGGCGGTGCCGTTGCGGCTGAT
>Ga0182010_10000445_pt1 | contig 23703 bp, 29 predicted proteins | sample 611E1MmetaG_FD_120488 | JGI IMG/M metagenome (GOLD analysis project Ga0182010, IMG submission 120488) | Permafrost microbial communities from Stordalen Mire, Sweden - 611E1M metaG | ecosystem: Environmental > Terrestrial > Soil > Wetlands > Permafrost | place: Sweden: Stordalen | collected... | reverse complement strand
TGAGCGCGTAGCAGGTCATGAAGCCGCCGTACGACCACCCCCAGATGCCGATCCTCGATGCGTCGACGTACGGCAGCGTCTTCAGGTACCCGACCCCGGCGAGCTGGTCCTCGAGCTCCACCTTGCCCAGCCGGCCCAGGAGTGCGCGCTCGAAATCCCGGCCGCGCGCGGACGAGCCGCGGTTGTCCACGGAAAACACCAGGAACCCGCGGCTCGCCAGGTAGTGGTGGAACAACTGCGTCTGCCTCCCCCACCCGTTCCGGACGACCTGGGCGTGCGGCCCACCGTAGACGTACACGACGACGGGGTACTTCCTCGCCGGATCGAAGCCGGCGGGCTTGAGCAGGGACGCCTGGAGCATGGCTCCGCCGGGCCTCGCAATCGTCAGGAACTCGATCGTCCCGAGCACATAGTCGCCGAGCGAAGGCGGCTGGACCGGGGCCACTGCGCGCAGCACCCGGCCCTCCCTGTCGAGCACCCGCATCGTCGGGGCGTGCGAAGCGTCCGAGAAGGTATCGAGGATGAACTTGACTCCCGGGGCGACGTCGACACGGTGGGTACCGGCTTCCCTCGTGAGGCGGGCAAACCCGCTGCCGTCGGGGCGGACCCGGTAGAGCTGATCTTCCAGCGGCCCGGCTTCGTTGGCGGTGAAGTAGATCCAGCCGCCCGGCTCATCGACCGCGGCGACGGACGCGATCTCCCAAGGCCCGCTCGTGATTGCGCGCGGCGTGCCGTCGGCCGCGTAGGCGACCAGGTGTCGGAACCCCCCCGCCTCCGAGCTCCAGAGCAGCCGCCCGTCGCGGAAGAAGTGCTCGTCGTCGTGGAGGTTGATCCACGCCGCGTCCCTCTCAACGAGGAGCGTCACGGCCTTGCCGGTGGCCACGTCCTCGCGCACCAGCTCGAGGCGGGTCTGCGAACGGTCGAGCAGCTGGTACCACACCGCCGAGCCGTCCGGCGTCCAACCGAGCCGCGGCACGTACTCCGCGTTCCCTCCCGTCCATACGTGATCGCGGTGCGTAAGGCCGCCCTTGGGTGCCTCCACCTGGATCATCGAGAGCCCGACCACAGGGTTCGGGTCGCCGGGCTGCGGGTAGCGCTGCTCGGTCGTGGTCGGGTGGTTCTCGAGGCGGTCTACGATCGGGTACGTTGGCACCTTCGTCTCGTCGAGCGAGAGGGTCGCGATCCAGCGCGAGTCGGGCGACCACGCGTACCCGATCGCCTTCCTCCCGGCCAGCTCCTCCTCGTAGACCCAGTCGAGCTTGCCGTTGAGATGGGCCGAGGAGCCGTCCTCGGTTAGGCGTGCTTCCTTGCCGCTCGCCAGCTCGATCACCCACAGGTCGTTGTCGCGCACGAACGACACCCAGCGCCCGTTGGGCGAGAACTCGGCGAGCTCCTCCTCGGAGGGAGTGGCGGTGAGCCGCCGCACCTGGTTGCCCGGGACGGTTACGACGAAGAGATCGCCGCCGCCCGCCAAGAGCAGGGCGTCGGCCTTGGGCGACCACCGGTACCCTGCGAGCTTCGGCCTGACCGCCTCCTTGCCCTCTCCGACCGCCGGCAGCTCGGCCTCGGCGAGGAGCAGGCGGCGCGCTCCGGACGCCGCATCCTCGAGCCACAGCGTGCTCCGCGCGTTCTTCCCCTCCCCGCTCGTTTCGAGGAACGAGAAGCTCGCTCCGTCGGGCAGCCAGGCGACCTCCTTGGGCAGCGTCCCTTCGAGCGGGGGATCCGCGACGATCCTCTCGATGGTGAGGGGTTGCTGGCCTCCGACGAGCGGGGCCGCGAACAGGATGAGCAGCGAAATCAAACGACGCATGCGCACCTCCCGGGCAGGTCGGGCACGACGTGTCATGATACCCGCGCCTTGACGCCGGCCAGGCTCCACGGCGAGACTGCAGGAGTGCCACGTGCCCTGACAGAGCGATCGTGGTGGTTGGCGCTCGCACTGGCCGCGCTGGCTCCCCGGGCAGCCGGCGCGTTCCTTCGGCGTCCGTGGCACGACGAGTACTTCACCGCCTGGGCTTCGAAGCTCCCTCTCGCCGATCTGGTGGCCGCGCTGCGCCTCGACTCGGGCCCTCCGCTGCCGTACCTTCTTGTGAAGTTGTTCGCCAGTGTCGGAAGCGACCCGATCGCCGCGGCGCGCGCGATCTCGGTCGCGGCGGGGACCGCGGCGGTGCTCATCGCAGCCCTCGCATCCCGCCGGGCGTTCGGCGATCGAGCCGGTTGGTGGACCGGTGCGCTGCTTGCGGTCCACCCGCTCGCGGTGGCGTGGTCGTGCGAGGGGCGTGCGTACGCCCTGGTGCTGCTCGCCGCTGCCTGGGCGTGGGAGAGGATGGAAGCGATGTCCAGTAACGGGCGCGGCGCCGTGGGCCTCGCCTTCGCGGTGGCGCTCGCGTGCTGGAGCCACGGTCTCGGCATGCTCCTGGCGGCCGTCCTTGCCGCCGCCGCGCTGACCCTCCGGCTGCCCGTTCGCGGGCGAGCGCTCAGCGCCGTCGGCGTAGGCATCGCGAGTCACCTGCCGTGGCTGCCTATCGCGCTGCACCAGCCACCCGCCGCCGTTGCCTGGATGTCGGTGTCGTGGCAAGCGATGCCGATTCCCGACCGCGTGACCGCCCCGCTCCGGATGCTCTCGCCGCTCGCGGACTTCGCCACGGCCCTCGATCTGCCCTCGTCGACTGGTGTTCTCGAGGTGGCCGCCGCGATGGCGCTCATCGTCCTCGTGGTCGCGGGCTGCCTAACGCGGGGCGCCTTCCGGTTCGCGATCGGGTTCATCCTGCCCACGGCTGCGCTCGGCGCTCTCGCCGCCCTGGGCGTTCCAGCCTTCTACCCCGGCCGGGGCGAGGTCCTTGCGATGGTCCCGCTCCTTGCGCTCGTCGGCGCTGCCGCCGGGTCGAGGCGACCCGCCGCGCTGGCGGGGCTCGCCCTTGTGTGCGCCGGAGCGGTGACCGTGGCCCGCGCCGAGGCCGCCTGGGCCCACGCGCCGGCCCGCGGCGAGCAGCGGATCGCCGAGACATTGCGGCAATCGATGCCACACGGCGGTCTCGTGGTGATCTCCGGCTACGGGCGGCTCGGCATCGAGTACCACCTCGGATCGGCTGCGAGCGGGTTCGAGTTGGTCAACTACCCAGCCGAAGCTGCCCGTCACCCGGGTTGGTACGACCCGTTCGTAGACCGGCCCGCGTCGGACGAACTCAACCAACTCAGACAGCGCGCGTCTTCCGTCCGGATTCCGGTTGCCGAGGTTGTGTCGCGAGGACTTCCTACCACGACCGATCTCAGCCGCCTCGCCTCGAGCCTCGGGCTTCGGCCTGCGCTCGACGTCGAGGACAGCATCGTGTTCGTCTCTCCCGGTGGCTCCGCTCTGCCTTTGCGCCCTTAGAGATCCCGCACCGTCAGGGGCGGGCGGCGGCGGCGGAGCCACGACAGCCCGAGTATGCCAGCGACCGCGGTGAGCGAGAGCGCGAGCCCGGCCACGTCCTCCGGCAGCAGCGACTGCCGCGCAACGATGCGATGCTGTCCCGGAGCAACCGACACGCTGACCAGCCCGTCCACATTCGACCACCCGGCCGGGCGACCGTCAATTTCAACGTTCCAGCCGTCGTCGGCGAGCAGCGGGATGCTCAGGATGCCGCCCGAGGAGGGGTTGGCGGTCATTACAACCCGATCGGGCCTGGCCGGCTCCTCCGAGCGCACCTCCTGGCGCGCGCGGCCGCCGGCGCCGAGCGCGCGCTGGAAGTCGACCCCGCGCGGCAGGTAGGCCGGCAGCGAGGGCAGGATCGGGGGCACGCCGAACCGGGCCGCGGCACGAGCCACGACCGGCCCCGGGTCGGAGGGCCGCATCGGCGGACCGTCCGCCAGGCGCCACCGGAAAGCGACCGGAACGGCGAGGGGGAGAACGAACGCCACAAGGCCGACGACTCGCACTACCTTGCGGTTCCCCCCGGCCAGCGTCATCAGCCCGATACACCCTGCCACGCCGAGCCAGCGCCACGGAAACTGCAAGAAAGCCAAGCCCGGGACCCGGCCGTAGAGCCAACCCAGAAGCGGCGTGGCGAGCGCCAGGGCGACGAGTCCGGCACCCGCGAGCAGGCGAGACTCACGGGAAGCCGTTGCCGCCGCGAGCACCAGCAGAACAGCTGTGGCTGCGAGAGCCAGATTGAGGTGGCCAGCCAGCACCGCATCGGCGCCGACGCCGCCAGGCAGCAGGTTGTCCTGCCAGCGGTACCCTGCGCCGACCAGATTCTCGCCCTGGAGACGCCACACGCTTCCGACGTTGGGCAGCCACGAAGCGGCGGCAAGGCACAGCCCGATCCCGCCGGCAAGCAGGAGCGAGCCCGAGCGGCCGCCGCGGCCTCTCGCAATGTGGCACAGCGCCGCGACCGCCCCGGCCATGACCGCGACAGGGAGTTGGGTCGCGAGCATCAACGCCAGGAAGACAGCACCTCGCACGACGCTCCGGCGGTCGCGCGGCTCCGGCGGGAGCAGGGCCTCGAGAGCCAGGGGAAGCGCCGCTAGCGCGATCGCTTCCGCAAGCGCCGCTCTTTCGTGAAGCGCCACCACGAGGTACGGCGCCGCCGCCCATGTTGCCGACGCGGCAAGGGCGAACGACAGCCCAATACCACGGCGGCGCAATGCGAACATCATCGCGAGCCCTGCGACGACCGGGATTAGGGCCGTCGCGACGGAGATCGCGCAGATTCCGTCGCCGGTCGTCGCCGCCAACAGGCCGTGCACCACGAGCGGTATCAGCGGGTACGCGCGCGGCTCCGGGCCGCCCAGGCCTCCATTGAGATCCGGATACCACCGGGGATACGGCACGCCGAGGAGCCAGCAGCGCGCCTCCTGCTGGGCGCGCATCGCGTGGTAGTAGGCGTCATCGCCACCCGGAGCGCCGGAGAGGAGAGGGAAGCCACCGACAAGCAGGCCCCAGGCAACCAGGCCGGCCCCGGCGAGGCGCACGGCCCGGCCCGCGTCACGCGAGGCGGTTCGCGCTGAACCAGTCGACAAAGCCGCGGACTCCTTTCCCGAACGGGACACAGCAGCCTTTGAAATCGTCGAAACAGGCGACGCCCGCGCCGCGTTCGGGTAGCGACGCCCAAGCGTATGGACCGATGGAAGCGGCGCCACCCACGAGGATCGTTCCCATCACTCACTCCTTGGGAGCGGGCGTGGCGGGAGCTGCGACCGTCGGAGTCGGAGGCGCCACCTGCTCGCCTCTCGACCGCCGGTTGCGCACGTACCACGTCGAGAGCTTGGAGTCCTGCACGCCCCGAACCACATTTTCGAGGTCGCGGACCAGCCCGGGGTCGTTGATCAGCTGAGCGGCGCTCCCCTGACCGTGATCCAGCTTTTCCGCGACTTGACGCAACGAGTACGTCATCACCGCGAGGTCGTCGAGGAAGCGTCGCGCGAACTCCTTGTCGTTCATGAGGCGCGGCAACGTCCCGTCCCCTTCGGTGACCTCCTTTGCGGCCACCGTGACTGCGGCCGCGGCCTGGCCAACACCTTCCAGTGCCTGCTGCAGACGTTCCCGACCCTTGGGATCCCGAAGCAGCCCCGCCACCACCGAGTCGTCCCGCGCCAGGTCCCTCGCCAACGCCTGGCCGACCTGGTGGCCCGCGCGAGCCATACCGGCGAGATCCTCGACAAGTTGCGACTCGAGCTTGGGATCGGCGATGAGCTTGCCGAGCGCGCCCTTCCCGGAGCGCAGGCCCTTGAGGAGCCCGTCGGTCTCCTCTAGCACCGAGTTGAGCCGGGCGACGACCTGGTGCCCGGATTCAGGGTTGACGGTCAGTTCCCCGATGATCCCCTGGCCCTGCTCCACCCTGTCGAGAATCCTGCGCAGGGACGAGGAGATCGCCTGCACGTTCGTCATTGCGTCTCCGCCCCGGGAGAGCACCGCGGCGACATCGGTGGGCTCCTCGCTCGGGATCGCGCTGCCGGGCGGAAGGAGCGGCTGCGAGGCGCTGCCCGAGGAGACTTCGAGGTAGCGGTCGCCGAGGAGCCCCAGGGTTCGGATGCGAACCCGGGAGTCGGCGCGGACGCGCTCCGCGAGACGCGCATTGATCCGGAACGTCACGGTGATTTGGCGCTGACTCGGATCGGTCGGGAGTTCCACCTCCTCGACGGCACCCACGACCACTCCATTGAGCCAGACGGACCCGCCCGGGACAAGGCCACCGACGTGCTCAAAGCGTGTCTCGTACCGCTGGTGGCGCTGGAACAGTCCCTGCTTCTTGCCAATCAGCATGATGATGAGTGCGAAGGCCAGGAGCAGACACGCCGTGAACAGGCCTACCCTCAGCCGACGATGCCGATCCGTCTCAAGCATAGACACCTCCTGCGCGCACGAACCGGCCCACGTCGCCCCCCTGCCGTGCCGCGCCTGCCATCGTTCCGGTGAACGTGAACCGCCCGCTGCTCAGGAACGCAACCCGATCGGCGAGCTTGGCGGCCACGGCGATGTCGTGGGTCACCACCAACGAAGTGGCACCCGTGGTGCGGGTGACCTCGCCGATGAGCGCCGTGATCGCCAGCCCGGTCAAGGGGTCGAGGCCGGCAGTGGGCTCATCGTAAAGGATGACCTCGGGGTCGAGTGCGAGGCCGCGCGCCAGTGCGACCCTCTTCCTCATCCCGCCCGAGAGCTCCGAAGGCGCGAGCGTTTCGGTTCCCGCAAGCCCGACCCGCTCCAGCAACACGGCCACGTGCCGGGCGACATCGCTATCCCCAAGGTCCGTGTGCTCTCGCAGTGGAAATGCCACATTCTCCCCGACCGTGAGTGAGTCGAATAGAGCGCACTGCTGGAAGATGTAGCTCACGCGCCGCCGGAGTCCGACCATTTCGTCCTCGGGGAGCTCGGATACGTTGCACCCCAGCACGCTCACACTGCCATGGTCAGGCCGGAGAAGGCCGTTGACGTGTTTGAGGAAGACCGACTTCCCTTCGCCGGAACCGCCGAGGACGACCACCGTCTCACCGCGCAGCACCTCGAGGCTCACGCCGTCGAGCACCGTGTGCGCCCCGAACGACTTCCGGAGCTCGTGAACTTCGACGACGACCGGCCGTGTCTCGCTCATAGCGCCAGGAACAGCTTCGTCAGGAAAAAGTCGAGCACGAGGACCGTGATTGCTACCGCGACAACCGTGTCCGTGGTGGCCTTGCCGACTCCGTCGGCTCCGCCGGTCGCCGAGAGCCCGTTATACGACGCGATCAACCCGATCGCAAAGGCGAAGAAGACGGACTTGCCGATCCCGGAGAGGAAGTCCCCAAACTGCAGGAGCCGGAGCACGTGACTGAAATAGAAGCCGGGCGTCAGGCCCAGCTCCCATGTAGAAATGAGCAACCCGCCGAAGATGCCCGCGATGTCAGCGAACACAACGAGCAGGGGAAGGCCCATCAGGAGCGCCAACATGCGGGGCGCTACGAGCTTCCGCAGCGGATCTGCACCGAGGGATCGCATGGCCTCGACCTGCTCGCTGACCGTCATGCTGCCGAGTTCGGCCGTGATCCCCGAGCCGACACGCCCTCCGACCATCAGCGCCGTCAGTACCGGCCCCAGTTCGCGTATCAGGGACAGCCCTACCACCTCCCCGATGTACAGTTTCGCGCCGAAGGCCGCGAGCGTGTAGGCGGTCTGGAGCGCCAGGACCATTCCAGTGAACAGCGCAATGACGGCGGCGAGGTTCGTTGAGCGCACCCCCATCGCTTCGAGCTGACGTATGATCTCCCGCCCGTCCCACGGCGGCGTGACCAGCCGAGCGGCAACCGCCCGACCCAATAACGCGACGCCCCCGAGGTGGCGAACGCGCCGCCACGTCAGGTCATAGAGCCTCCCGAAGATGCTCACATCATGATGGTATCAGTCGCGGCACGACAATTCTGGCGACGACGACCCGCAGGCAGCTGTGGCGCCCGGCCGGACGTGGTATACGATGAGGCATGGCGCATCCCGAGTACGTGATCTGCATGGAGTGCGAGACTCCGACCTACGTCTTCGAGTGGGGCGACGGCAAGGTTGTGGAAGCGTTGTGCCCAATCTGCGGCAACGACGACGCGACCACGTTTGTCTCCGAGGAAGAGCTCGAGGAGATGGTTGCATCCGAGGATGAGGACGAGGAGTAGCCGGACGCCGTGAAGTCGTACGATCCGACGTGCACTGCTGCGGGGGGGTTCTGATGGTTCAGATCCTCACCGGCCCCCGCCTCGCTCGGGCGCTACGCGCCGGTGCTCTGGCAGTGGCACGCGAGCAGGAGACGCTGAACCGCATCAACGTCTTTCCGGTGCCGGACGCCGACACGGGGGCGAACCTCGCGTCGACACTGCGTGCCGCCGCAGCGGCGCTGACGACTCCCACCGAATTCACGGTAGGACAAACGGCTCGAGCGGCTGCCGACGCGGCCCTTGAAGGGGCACGCGGCAACTCGGGCGCGATCCTCGCGCAGTTCCTGCACGGCATGGCGGATTCGATCGGGACCAGGGTGAGTGTCACGACCCGAGAGTTTGCCGCGGCTGTTCGGAGGGGCGCCGATGCGGCGCAGCAGGCACTCGCCCAGCCTGTCGAGGGAACGATCCTGACGGTGCTGCGGACTTGGGCGGCCGCCCTCGAAGAGCAGACCGGCAAGATCCACGACTTCGGCGAACTGCTCGGGAGCGGCCTGGAACATGCGCGTGAGGCCCTGGCCAACACCCCCAAACAGCTCGCCGTTCTCGCCAGGCACGGTGTCGTGGACGCCGGAGCGCAGGGGTTCGTGTATTTTCTCGAAGGGATCTCCAGCTTCTTCCGCGACCGGAGGGCGGCAAGCTGGCGACGCGCCGGGATGTCGCTGGCGCAGCAGACGTCGTTTGTCGCCGCCCACGCCGATCTGGACCTCACCTATCGCTACTGCTCCGAGGGGTTGCTCATCGGCGAGCACCTCGATCGCAAGGCCGTCGCACGAGAGGTGGGCGCGCTCGGTGGCTCGCTCGTCGTTGCGGGAGGCGGGTCACGCCTGCGAGTGCACCTCCATACCAACGAACCGCAGCGGCTGTTCGCCAAGCTCGCCGAATTGGGTACGGTGCATCACACCAAGATCGACGACATGGTGCTCCAGCAGCTCGCCGCGCGCGGAGCCACGCTGGCGGTGGTCACGGACTCATCCTGTGACATGCCGGAAGCGAAGGCTCACGCCGCCGGGCTGGTCCGCGTGCCGCTCTCCATCTCTTTCGGCGACGATACTTTCCTCGACGGCGTGGACATCACGCCGCCCCAGTTCTACCAGCGCCTGGCTGTCAGCCTGGTCTTGCCCAGGACCTCCCAGCCCGCCGTCGGTGATTTCCGGGCGACGTTCAAACGCCTGCTCGAGAATCACGAGGGCGTCATCTCGCTGCACCTCTCGGCGGCCCTTTCGGGCACCTACCAGGCCGCGCTGGCTGCCGCCAGGCAGGTGGACTCAAGCCGCATCAGGGTCGTGGACACTCGCCAGATCTCGGTCGCCCTCGGCTTGGTCGCCGAGGCCGTCGGGGAGGCGATCGCTGCCGGCAAGGACCTCGACGGGGCCGTCGCCGTCGCCGAACAAGTGAGCCGCGAAACCCAACTCTTCGCCTCGTTTGCCTCCCTCGACCTGGCGGTTCGCGGCGGGCGAGTTTCGGCCGCTCAAGCCCGGGTGGCGACCCTATTCGGCCTCAATCCCGTCATCACCATAGGAGAGGACGGCACGGCCGCCCCGGCGGGCGTGTACTTCGGATTCGCGGCCTCTCTCCGGGGAATCGTCAAACGCGTCCGGCGTTTCGCCGGGGGTCGGCCGGTGCGCATCATGGTTGCGCATGCGAGCGCGGTCGGGGCGGCAGAATACGTCGCCGAGCGGTTATGTTCCCGCTTCGGGGTGTCCGAGATCCCGATCGTCAACCTCACTGCCGTCCTGGCCGCCCACGTCGGCCCAGGGGCTGTTGGCGTGGGGGTACGCAGGATGGAGGAGGTCTGATGTTCTTGCAAGCCGAGAGAGTGCCAGCTAAATTCTACGGAAGGCCAGCGGCCCACATGGGAAGGCCGGCGACGGAGGAATGAATGGCTCGACCCGACTATCTCATCTGCCTCGAGTGTGAATCGGAGGTGGAGGACTTCATCTGGAGGGACGGCGAAATCCGTCGAGCCACCTGCGAGGTGTGCGGCAACGCCGACACTGACGCGTTTTCCCTGCCTGAGGACTACGGTCAAAACATCGACGAAGAAGAGGAAGAGGATACCGAGGACGAGGACGACGAGGAAGCCAAGTACCTCGAAGACTACGACGACGATGACGAAGAAGCAGAAGAGGAATAGCAGGCGGCCTCATAGACGGCTGACAGCTCTCCCCCTCAAGACAGTCGGCAGCTTTCTACCGCACACCCTCCCGGCCGACAGCTCATAGTTCCTCCTCTCACCCGCAGGCCTTGCGACGGGTGGGCTTCCAGGTCTTGGTTCTTGGCTGTGAGTTGGGACCTGTCTGCTGTCTGCTGTCTGCTGTCTGCTGTCTGCTGTCAGCTGTCAGCTGTCGTTCAACGGCCCTGGTCGAGTCGACGCGCGACGGCAAGCAGAGGAGCCATAAGCGAGAGCTCAGCGAAGTCGGGCATCGCCGGCCCTGGCACCAGCAGCAGCCAGGGGAGCCCGGGAGCCTTCATCGCCACGACGGTCTTGCCGCCGATGGTCGTGATGATCTCTTCAGGTGTCGTGGACGTCTCGACTCTTCCGTGCAAAAGACTCTCGCAGGCCGCATTTTCCAGGACCTGGCCGATGTCTCCCTCGGCAGCAACCACCGTGATGTCTCCCAGAGTCTTCTCGAGAACGGCAGCCCCCCGGTGGCCTCGCTGGCTGACGAGCCACTCCACCAGCTCTTCCTGGGCGGAGTGGCCTGCGGCGCTCCAGCGTGACAATAGCCAGCCGATGCTCTCGTGGACAAGCACAGGCGTCTTGTCGCTTGTCGGCGACGCCACCACCGGGTCGTCGGGCGGAGCTTGCGCCTCCGGCGAGGTCACCGCCGTCACCCTCCCCTCGCCCTCGGAGTCGCTGCCAGGTGGGAAAACCTGAGCGATGATCGATGAAAAGCGCAGGAGATCCCCTGCCGCGAGCTCGGTCTCCTTGATGCGTTTCCCGTTGACGAAGGTGCCGTTCGTGCTGCCCAGGTCGAGCACGATGGTCCTGCCATTCCGGCTCGTGAGCAGGGCGTGAGCGCGCGATACGTCCGGCGCGCAAAGGCGCACGGAGCAGTGCGAGGCGACGCCGACCATCAGCTCGGTCCCCTCCTCCAGCGGAAACCGCCGTCCGCTACTGTCGAGCAGGATCAGTTCCAGCATGGCTCCTCCTCGATGCACCTTGAATCGACCCCAGGCGGACCGGATACGATCCACCTTCTCTGAGGGCACGCAGCTTCGCCGGGAGCGTCTTCATCTGCTGCATCGCGTATCCGCGACACTCCTCGAGAGCCGGGACAGCCCGGCACAGGCGGCCGCCCATGAGCCAGGGCTCCAGCAGCGGCTCCCAGGCCCCCTGGGGAGGCGCTTCGCTGACATCCGTGACCATGTCCTCGGCCATGATCCCGTCCGCAACACGGCGGCGCCACACCTGCTTTGTCCCCGGGGTCGTGCTTTTGCCGGCCGATCGCTTGGCCACGCCACGCACCGGCTGTCCGGGTTCTTCCACCGCGACGAGCTTGTAGACGGCCTGGAGCGCCGGGGCGTCGGAGGACGTCACCATCCGGGTCCCTACGCCGAACGAGTCGATCGGGGCGCCCGCCGCCAGGATCGACGCAATGCGATCTTCGTCGAGATCTCCAGTTGCCACGATCCGCACCTGGGGGCGGCCCAAACCGTCGAGCAGGTTGCGGCACGCCTTGGCAAGCCCGACGATCTCGCCGCTGTCGAGCCGGATCGCGAGGAAGCTCAGCTCGGGATCGGCGGCGGCCCGCTTCACCGCCTTGAGAGTTTCGTAGGTATCAACGAGGAGTATCGTCCGGCCTGGGAAAGTCCTAGCGTAGGCGCGGAACGCCTCCTGCTCGCTTCGGAACGCGAGCACAAACGAGTGCGCCATCGTACCCGATGACGGTATTCCGAGACGGCAGGCAGCCCAGACGTTGGAGGTCCCGTCAAGCCCGGCGAGGTACGCCGAGCGTGCCGCCCAACATGCAGCCTGGGGCCCATGGGCCCTGCGGGAGCCAAAGTCCACCACGGTGCGATCGCCTGCCGCAAACCGGACGCGGGCGGCCTTCGAGGCCACCAGCGTCGCGAACGAGATCGCCGCGAGCAGGTAGGTCTCGACGAGTTGGGCCTGTTCGATCGGTGCCTCGACGCGCAGCACAGGCTCCCCGGCGAACACCGGGGTTCCTTCGCGCACCGCCCACACGTCGCCGGTGAAATGGAGGCGTTGCAGGTCCTCGAAGAAACCGTCCGACAGCCCGCGAAACGCCTCGATGCGGCGGAGGGCCGCGACTTGCTCCTCGCAGAAGTGCAAACCGAGCAAGTACGCCAGAGCCGGTTCGAGACCCGCGGCAAGGAGGAAATTGCGCCCTGGGGGAAGCTCCCTGAACCACAATTCGAAGGCACCTCGCACGCCGGACCGGTGCTCCCTGTACGCAGCCAACATGGTGAGCTGGTACAGGTCAGTGATGAGCCCCAGTTCGTCTTCACGAGGCAGCAGAGGATCCGGAGTTCTCATGGTTCTCCTAACGAGCGTAACACGGTCAGCGGGGGTGCGAAAGGCTCTCCGACAGGCTCTCCGAAGGGGCCGTCATCGGTGCAATGCAGAGGTGGCCGGCAAGTTCCTCCCGGTGCGCCTGCGCGCGCTACGACGACGAGATCACCGTCTGGGTCCGCGTGGGCGAGGTCGTGAGCCGCTGGGTCGTGTTCGAGTACCGCGTCGAGGGTCCGGCCCGGACCGTCCTGGCCGAAGGAGAAACTCGGCACGTCGTGGTGAGGAAGATAACCGAGCGACCGACCGTCATCCCCACCGAGCTTCGGAACCCGCTACAGCGGCGCCCGGGCTAGGAGCCTGTCCGAGTGAGCGGGTGCGGTCGCCCCATTGCCGGGACAGGCTCCTAGCTCTCCGGCTCGGCCGGCAGGCCAACCAGCGGGAAAACTCGCTCTGAGTACGCGCCCACCCACAGAACCAGAGGGAGCGCGAAGGTCACCGGGATGTTGAAGAAGTACCGCAGGGTGCCGTATACGTTGCGGGCAACGTCCGAGTAGTTCGCGCGGCTCCACGGTCCCATCGAAAGTGCCTCCAGGGCCTTCATCTCCCACACGAGGCCCAGCGCGTGCGAGAGCGCGAGCAGGCCGAGCGCCGCGAGGAGCCTGCGCCAGAGGCCCCCGGCCAGGGGCCGGGGCAGCGCCAGCACGAGTGCCAGGAATGGCACCAGGTTGAAGTGAATCTGCGTCATCGGGACCTTCAGCCAGTCCGAGTTAGAGCGCATGTCGGACCTGCCGAGGAGCGCGTCGTTGTCGCGCAGGACGACCATCGAGGCCGCTGGGTGCTCTCCGAAGCGAGCGATTGCCTGGGCAACGTCGCACAGGGCGGGGTTGTAGACCGGCCGGGCCACCGCCCAGATCACGACCGCCGCCACGAGCGCCACGGGCAATCGCTTCAGGAAGGCGCGAAGGTCAGTGGTCGATCTTCTCGAAGGCATACCGCCGCACCCAAACCAGCCACAGAACAACGCCGAACACGATGACGAGAGACTGCCAGACGAGCACGTGCGACACGTTGAACCACTGCGGCCGCAGGATGCCGACGTAGAAGAGGGAGACCACCCGGACGACGTTGAAGATCTGGATGGCGACGAATCCCAGCACCACGCCGAGGAGCTTGCTGCGCCACGGTGCGGGGAAGGCAAGAACCGCGGAAACGAAGATCAGGATTGCCTCCAGGCCGTTGCACCCGTTGAAGATCGTAACCGAGAACCGGCGTGAGGTCAGGACCTGGCCAACGACCTTCGAATCTTCCCCAAAGAGGTTGAGCACCACCCTCGACTCGTGGGCGACGAACGTCGTGTAGGGATTGACGATGTGGTCGTTGACCGGCCGAAGCGCGAGAATGAGGAACCCGAGGCTCAGAACGGCTACGTATCGGGCGACGAAGCGGCCCGCCGGAGTTGCGAGAAAGGTGCGGATCCAGTTCACCGCAGGATTATCCTGGCACGTTGCCTTCCGGTCAACGACCGGACCGACGCCGTGCCGCCGGAGTGGACATCCTGGCGCCCCCTGGGGACGCCTCGGCACAGGCGCACACGTCGGAGCGGACTCGAGAATGGCACGGCTCTTGTAGGATAGACCCTGATATGTTTGGTGTGCCCGATTTCGATCCCTCCCAGGAGCTAGAACTCGAGGAACCTGGCCCATCACGGATCTTCAAGTTCATCGAAGGCAACTCCGAAGAGTTGCCGTGGCCCCTCGGGAAAGACCAGAAGGCCCTCTTCCTCCTGGACGAGCGGGTCTCGCCCCGCCCGATCCGGCTACGCGACCGTTCGCTACTCATTGCGCTGGTGGCCTCGCTGCTCCTCCACATCGTGATCTTCTCGCAGTTGCGGGCCGACAGCTTGATCCAGACGATGCTCGCAGCGAGAAGGCTGCAGGCCATGAGGAACCCCCCCGAAGACAACACGCCCTTCTACGAGATGGTGGATATGCCCAAGCAGCGCGCCGAGAAGCCGTCGCGGCCCAAAGCCCCGGCCTCGGACCTCGAACGCCGAGCGCATGGCGGAGTCGGCGCGCCGGATATCACGCCGGGCTCTCGCGGTAACACACCGGAGTTGCGGCTCGAGCCCCCAGGCAACCAGCGCGCAGGCAAGCCGGCCGGACCTAGCGAAGGGGACCGGGTTGCCGCTCGTGAGGCCGGGCAAGGCGGCAGCCAGAGCGGCCAGGGAGCAGACCTGGGGATCAGGGCAACCGACAAGGGCGCCGGGGCCGTGCTGATCACGCCGACGGCCGGCGGCGGCGCCCAGCAGAGATCGCCGGGGCTCAAGGGCCTCGGCGCATATGGGACGCTGGGCTCGGCCGGCGGAGCGGTCCCCGAACGCAAGGGCGGCCAGGTGGACGTCGGCCCGCTCGCATTCGACACCGAGTGGTACGACTGGGGCCCGTACGCGGCGGAGATGCTGCGCCGCATCCGGTACCACTGGGACATCCCAGAGATCGCCCAGATGGGTGTCCCGGGCGTCGTCCGCATCCACTTCTTCATCGAGCGGGACGGCCGGGTGACGGAGGTCGAGATCCAGAGGGAGTCCGGGCGTCCCCCGATGGACTTCGCGGCGCGGGACGCAATCCAGAACGCCTCACCGCTGCCGCCGCTGCCGGACGATCTGGGCGGCGTGTTTCATGAGGGCGTGACCATCACTTTCTACTACAACACGCCCGTCCCCGAGCGCACCGATCGCGGCTGAGAGACGGTGGCCTGTGGTCAGGGGTCCGAGTAGACAAACAAAGGGGCAGAGGTGCAGGGGAGCAGAGGTGCAAACGACAAACCGTCGGTGTCTCGCTCCTCTGCTCCTCGGCCCCTCGGCTCCTCTGCCGCCGCATCCTCCAACGTCGCCGGCGCTGGGAGCTCCGAGTTGTCAGGGGTTCTCGCAGGCGGCCACGACCCTGCGGAGCGCCGCCCCGACATGCGCGCCTACCTCGGCCAGTTCGGGCTTGCCGACGACGCCCAGCACGGCTTCGGCGCGCATCGCGCGCACCACGGTCGCCCCGCGTTCGACCGAGACCGTCACGTTGCAGGGGAGCAGGACTCCGACCTCGGGCGCCCGCGTCAGGGCGTGGTGCGCAGACGGCGGGTGGCACGCCCCGAGGATGACGTAGGGCTCGCCCTCCACCCCCAACTTGGCTCTCATGGTCGCCTGCACGTCGATCTCGGTCAGGACGCCAAACCCCTCGGTGGCCAGCGCGAGGCGCGCACGCGCCACGGTATCCGCGAATGAAAGCGGGGACAGCGCCTCGAACGCGACGTTGGTTTCTTTCATAGATGACCTCCGAAAGGGACCGAAAAGCGCATCGGATGCACGGGTGGGGCCGGAACCCACGGATCCATTGCTTTCAAGTCCTGCGCTTTCAACTTGTCGTGCCTTGAAAGGCGCCCGCCGGGCGCCGGGTCACGACGCTCAGGAGAAGCCGCCGCTGCCGCACGCCGAGGCGTTGGGGGCGCCGCACGGCATCGGGCCCGACGCGCTCGAGCCAGCGACCGCGCTCGCAAAGGTCGAGTGCTGCTTCGCGACCTCGCCCCGTCCGCAGGCAGGGCAGACGATGTCATTGGCGTCGGCGCCGATGCGCTGAAGCACTTCGAAGCGCCGGCCGCACCCTCGACAGGAGTACTCGTACAGTGGCATCATTGCCCTCCGCATCCTGTCCAGAGGAGGTCCCACGTATTCGTTGGAATCCCCTCGAGGAAAACGTCATCGGTGGTATGAATCGATCCGCAGCTCCGGCACCGCCAGAGGAGGGAGCCTCACGTGGGCACCGGTTGGAGCTGCTTCCCGCACTTCGGACAGGGCGCGACAGTAGTCCGCTCCTGCACGTGTTCCGTCGTTTCTCCCGTCATGTGTCCCTCGCTGACCGGTACTCAGGATCTCCAACTTCCCCGCTCCGCCCCGCGTGGCGCGAGGCCGCGCAGGCGCCGCCTCCATTCCGCTCGCTGCCTCGGCCGCCGGCCGGGTCAGGTACCGCTCACGTGGGCACGCCGAGCTTCGGGAGCACGACCCACTGCAGGAGCAGCCAGGCCGCCAAAACGCTCACCAGGACCAGGACGTCACCCCAGTCGCTCACCTGTCGCCTCCGAGAATGGCGGCCCTGCCCTGTTCGATCTCTCGTTTCTCGGTATCGATCTTGCGTTCAAGGGAATCACAAACCGTCGAGCAGATCGTGAACACCGTCGGGTCGTCGATGCGGTAGTAGACATTCACCCCCTCGCGCCGGCAGTCCACCAGCCCGACACGACGGAGCACGGAGAGGTGCTTTGAGACGTTGGCCTGGCTTCCGCCGACCTCGGCAAGAATGTCGCCGACGCAGCGCTCGCCACCCTGAAGCGCGTGGAGGATGTGCAGCCTCATCGGGTCGGCCATCGCCTTCAGCCGGTCCGCGATCTTTTCCAGCAACTGTTCGGACGCTGCTCGCACAGGTACCTCTCTTTACGATTATAACCACACAGTGATACCAAGGCAAGATCTCGCCGAATCGTCTGCGGACGCTCCGCGGCTGGTGCTTCGCCTCCGGCGGGAACGCCAGGCGCCGATCTTCCTGGGACAGGTAGCGATCCCAAGCAGGGAGTACAGCGGGCACCAGCCCGTCAGAGCCGTGGCGAGCGGGAGTAGGCCGAGCAGCCCCCAGAGGCTCTTCGGACCCCATGCTACCAGGCTTAGCACCGCCACTCCGGCGACTCCCCGGACCACCCGCTCGATCGGATGGATGTTCACCTTGATCATGACAACCCTCCTCCTCGGTTGGACCGCCGTCGTGCCGCGGCCACCGTCACGGCACTACGAGTCGTCGACGGGGTTCCCATCACCCAAGACCATGGGAGATTCAGAGAGCTTGAGGCGAGTGCCTCGGGGGGATTTTATCCGAATCGGATACGATCGAGCTACAGAGATGGCGGCCAGCGCCGGCGTTCTCCTAAAGGCGAGAGACAGACGTGCAAAGGGAGCGGTTGAAGTGACTCCCGACCTCACCTCCCGACGCGAAATCGTGACCAACTCGCCCTCTCCCGGGGCTGGACGGCAATGCAGGGCTCAGGCCGACGTGCGCCCTGAAGCCGACAACCGGAACTAACGAAAAGCGCCCGGACGATCCGGGCGCCTCATCGAATCGGATTGGCACTGTCTACTTGACGGCCGCCGCGGCTTCCTTCGTGGCTCCTGCGGGCGCCTTCTTCTTGCGCTCCTTCTTGCTCTCACCGGAGGACTTCCCCTTGGAGTCGGAGAGCTTGAAGTCGACAAACTCGAGGACGGCAAGCTCCGCGCCGTCGCCTCGGCGGGGGCCAAGCTTCACGATCCGTGTGTAGCCGCCCGGCCGGTTGACGAAACGCGGGCCGATCTCGGCAAACAGGCGGTGCACGAGGTCACGGTCGGTCAGCCAGCGTGCAGCGAGGCGCCGGGCGTGGATGGAGTCTGCCCGCCGCCCGAGTGTGACGACCTTCTCCGCGATCGGCCGCAGTTCCTTGGCCTTGGGAAGCGTGGTGATGATGCGCTCGTGAGTGATCAGGGACTTGAGCTGGTTGCGAAACAGGGCGCGCCGGTGCTCCGACACCCTCCCCAGCTTGCGATGGGCCATGTTGTGTCGCATGACTGACTCTCCTCCGTTACGACTGCGGCAAGTCGAATCGCAGGCCGAGGCTCAAACCCAGCGTTTCGAGCTTCTCCCGCACTTCGGTCAGTGCTTTCTTGCCAAACCCCTGGATCTTGACGAGCTCGTCCTCGTTGGTGCCAACCAGGTCACGCACCGACTCGATCCCGGCGTTCCGCAACATGTTGTTGATCCGGCCACCAAACTCGAGCCGGTCGATCGACTCGTCGAGCACGCTTTCCGCCTTGATCGCGAGCTTCGTGGGGGCACTCTGCTCGAGGATCTGGAAGATCGGCAGGTGATTGGCGAGGAGACCTGCCGCCTGGACCACCGCCGTAGTCGGCGTGATCGCGCCGTTCGTCCACACGTCGAGGACCAGCTTCTCATAGTCCGTCGCCTGGCCTACCCGGGCGGGCTCGATACGGTAGTTGGCCTTCCGCACCGGCGAAAACGCGGCGTCGAGGCAAATGAAGCCGACGCCCAGGTTGCCGGCATCCTGCTCATCCGCAGGAACGTAGCCGCGCCCACGGCGGATCACGAGCTCGGCCTCCACGGCCCCCTCTTCCGCGAGGGTCGCGAGGTAAACATCAGGATCGACGATCTCGAGCTCAGAGCCGCCCTTGATGGACCCTGCCTTGAGCGTCCCGGGCTCGTCCACCTGGAGGGTGGCCGTGATCGTCTCGGGTCCCGTCAGCCTCAGTGGCACCCGCTTCAGATTCAGGATCAAATCGGTCACGTCTTCCATCACGCCGGGGATCGAGTCGTACTCGTGATCCACCCCGGCGAAACGCACGGCAGTGATTGCGCTTCCCTCGATCGACGAAAGCAGAATGCGCCTGAGGGCATTGCCCACGGTCACACCCCACCCTCGCTCGAAAGGCTGCGCTGTGAAGGTCCCGTGGGTGGCCGTGCTCCCCTCAGCGTCCAGAACCACTGCCTGGGGCCTATGCAGCTCCAATCCTCTCATTACGACCTCCTCACCGCGAGTAGAGTTCGACGATCAACTGTTCCTGGATCGGCAGACGGATATCCTCGCGCGTGGGTAGCGCCAGAACCTTGCCCTTGTAGTTCTCGCCGTCGAGCTCGAGCCACGGCGGTACGCCGCGACCCTGCGCCGTGTCAAGCGCCTCGTTGACAAAGGCGTTGGCGCGGAGCTTCTCCTTCAGCGCGATCTCCATGCCGGGCTTGACCTGGAACGACGGAACGTCGCTTCGCCGCCCGTTCACCAGGACGTGCCCGTGACGGATCAACTGCCTGGCCTGCGACCGCGACGATGCGAAGCCCAGCGTGTAGACCACGTTGTCCAGCCGGAGCTCCAGCAACCGAAGCAGGTTGTCGCCGGTGACGCCCTTCTGGCGAGCGGCCTCGGCGAAGTAACGCCGGAACTGCGCCTCCAGCACGCCGTACACTCGGCGCACCTTCTGCTTCTCGCGCAACTGCAGCCCGTACGGCTGCATCTTATTGCGGCGCTTCCCGTGCTGGCCGGGCGGGTACGAACGCCGCTCGACCGCGCACTTCTCCTTGAAGCACCGCTCCCCCTTGAGGAACAGCTTCATGCCCTCGCGACGGCACAGCCGACACACCGGCTCGTGATATCGTGCCACTGCAACCTCCCTAGATCCTTACACCCGCCGCCGCTTGGGCGGCCTGCAGCCGTTGTGTGGGATAGGCGTCACGTCCTTGATACTCTTGATCTCGAGGCCCGATGCCGCGAGCGCCCTGATCGCCGACTCCCGCCCCGCGCCGGGTCCCTTGAGCTCCACGTCCACGGTGCGGACGCCATGCTCCTGGGCCTGCTCGGCGGCGTTGCGCGCAGCGAGCTGTGCCGCATATGGCGTCCCCTTGCGGGACCCCTTGTACCCGATGCGCCCGGCGGAGCTCCAGCAAATTGCCCCTCCGGTCGGATCGGTGATCGTCACGATCGTGTTGTTGAACGTCGCCTGGATGTGGGCGACGCCGTGCGGCACGCTCTTGCGCTCGCGCCGCCGTGTGCCCTTCTTCGCAGTCTTGGTTGCCTTTGCCATCGTCCTGCCTCGCCCTACTTCCCGGTCTTCTTCTTCTTGGCCACGGTCCCACGCCGCGGGCCCTTGCGTGTGCGCGCGTTGGTGTGGGTGCGCTGACCGCGGACCGGTAGCCCGCGCCGGTGCCTGACGCCGCGGTAGCAGCCGATCTCCATCAGCCGCTTGATGTTCATCGCGACTTCCTTGCGCAGGTCACCCTCAACCTTGACGTCATCCTGGATGACCCGGGTGATACGGCGCACCTCGTCTTCGGAAAGATCTTTGACGCGGACCATCGGATCGACCTTGGCCTTGGTCAGGATCGTGTGCGATAGCGAACGACCAACGCCGTAGATGTACGTCAGACCGATTTCCACATGCTTGTTCTGGGGAAGATCGACGCCCACAATGCGTGCCACAGCTTACCTCCTCATCAACCCTGGCGCTGCTTGTGCTTGGGGTTCTCGCAGATCACCCGGACAACCCCTTTGCGCACCACAATTTTGCACTTGCTACAGATCTTGCGTACCGAAGAGCGAACCTTCATAAGCCTGCTTCTCCTTACCCCTCACCACATTTCGCCAGCCCCAGAGCGCCACGAGATCCCTCGATAGGCCCGGGATGACCCCGCCGCAGCCGGGATCATTTGTACCGGTACACGATGCGTCCGCGCGTCAGGTCGTACGGTGAAAGCTCCACCATGACCTTGTCCCCCGGCAGGATGCGAATGAAGTGTTTCCGCATCTTTCCCGAGATGTGCGCGAGCACCTCGTGCCCGTTCTCCAGTTCGACGCGAAACACCGCGTTCGGTAGGGCTTCCACCACGGTGGCCATCACCTCGATGGCCTCCTCTTTTGCCATACCCTCTCCCTACCTTCCGTCCACACCGAGTACCCACGGGCCGTTCTCGGTAACGGCCACCGAGTACTCGAAATGGGCGGAAAGCTTACCGTCTTCGGTGCGCGCTGTCCAGCCGTCGTCGTCGAAGCTCACCCCGGGCTTGCCGGCGTTGATCATCGGCTCGATAGCGAGAACAAGTCCAGGACGCAGTTCGGGGCCCCTGCCCCCCGGTCCGAAGTTGTAGACCTGGGGATCCTCGTGCATGGCGCGTCCGATCCCATGCCCGACCAGTTCACGCACGACAGAGTAGCCGGCCGCCTCAGCGTGGCCCTGAATGACGGCCCCTACGTCGGTAAGGCGCCGGCCCGGCCGCACGACGTCAACCGCCAGCTCCAGGCACTCCTTCGTCACCCGCATGAGGCGCTTCGCCTCCTCGGGGACTTCGCCGATCGGTACCGTGACCGCCGAGTCGCCGACGAACCCGTCGAGCACGACGCCGCAGTCCACTCCCAGGATGTCCCCCTCACGCAAGCGGTGGGTGGGTGAGGGGATCCCATGCACGATCACGTCGTTCACCGATGTGCACAGCGTCGCCGGATACCCACGGTACCCCTTGAACGCAGGCCGCCCCCCGGCCGACCGGATGTGCTCCTCGGCCAACTCGTCCAGCTCCTTGGTCGACACCCCGGGCTTGGCGGCCCCGGCCACCAGGTGCAGCGTCTGGCGAACCACGGCGTTTGCCCGGTCCATGACTGCCAGCTCCTCGGGAGTCTTGAGGATCATCACGCCGACACGTTTCCCATCGCCTCGCGCAGCCGCCTGAACACCTCGTCCGGCGCCACTGCGCCATCAACCTCACGCAAGATCCTGCGGGCGTTGTAATACTTCAGCAGCGGCGCTGTGTGCTCGCCATACACTCGTAGTCGCTCGCGTACCACCCCTTCACGGTCGTCGTTGCGCTGCACCAGCGCGGCGCCGCAGCGGTCGCAGACGCCCTCGGCTATTGGGGGGAGCGTCACGACGTGGTGCACCGCCCCGCACGTCGGGCACGAGCGCCTGCCCGTTATCCGGGCGAGGATGTCGGCGTCCGGCACACCGAGGTAGAGGACGACGTCCACCCGGCGGTTCAGCTCGGAGAGCAGCCCGTCCAACAGGACGGCCTGGGCCGTGGTCCTGGGGTACCCGTCGTACACGCAACCGAGCGCGGCCTGCTGGCTGTGCAGGCGCTTGGCGAGCATCTTGCCGACCAGCGCGTCAGGCACGAGCTCGCCCCGGTTCATGTACCCCTTCGCTTCCTCGCCGAGACTCGTGTCCTTCGCGACTTCGTCACGGAGCAGATCGCCGGTCGAGATGTGAAGGAGCTCGAACGCGGCCGCGATCCGCTTGGCCTGCGTTCCTTTCCCGGCGCCCGGTGGGCCGAGGAGAATGACGTCGAGGGCACGCGTTACCATCCGCTCATCCCCTCCGGCCACGCATGCGGCGACCCTTGACGAAACCGTCGTAGTGGCGCATCACCATCTGCGCTTCGATCTGCTGGACCGTGTCCATGGCGACGCCGACCACGATCAGCAGCGACGTGCCACCGAAGTAGAACTTGACGCCAAGACCTTCGGTGAACCACCGCGGCAAGAACGCGTCGAGCGGGCCTCCGATGAACGGAATCGTCGCCACCTTGAAGCCCGTGATCAGGATCTCCGGCAGAATCGCGACGAGCGCCAAGTAGATTGCGCCCACGAGCGTAATTCTGGTGAGCGTCATGTCGATGAAGTCGGCCGTGCGCTGGCCCGGGCGGATCCCCGGGATGAAACCGCCGTACTTGCGCATGTTCTCGGCCGTGTCCTGGGGGTTGAAGATAATCGAGGTGTAGAAGTAGCAGAAGAAGATGATCGAGATGAAGTACACCAGGTTGTAGAGCGGCTCGCCCCACTGCAGCGCCCGCGTGATGGCTTTGACCACCGGGTGGTCCACCATCTGGCCGATCGTCTGCGGGAACGAGAGGATCGACGCGGCGAAGATCACGGGGATCACGCCGCCGGTGTTGAGTCGGAGCGGCAGGTAGGTGCTCGCCCCGCCGTACATCTTCCGCCCGACGACGCGCTTGGCGTACTGCACCGGGATGCGGCGCTGGGCGCGCTCCATCAGCACGATCGCCCCGACGACGATCACGGCGAACACGATGAACAGCAGCGCGGTGATGATCGACATGCTGCCGGTGCGAAGGTCCTGGAACGTGTTGATGAGGGCCCTCGGCAGACCCACGACGATCCCGGCGAAGATGATCAGCGAGATGCCGTTGCCCACGCCCCGCTCGGTGATCTGCTCGCCGAGCCACATCACGAACGCCGTGCCGGTCGTCAGGGTCAACACTGCCATGAAGCGGAAACCCCAGCCCGGGTGCGGAACCAGCGCCAGGCCACCCGGCGCCGAGGTCTTCTCGAGGAAGAACGAGATACCAAGCGACTGGACGATCGAGATCACGACCGTGCCGTACCGGGTCCACTGCGTGATCTTCTTCCTGCCGAGATCGCCTTCCTTGGACAGCTTCTCCAGGTACGGCCATACCACCGTCAGCAGCTGCAGGATGATCGACGCGGAGATG
>Ga0182010_10000444_pt1 | contig 23704 bp, 22 predicted proteins | sample 611E1MmetaG_FD_120488 | JGI IMG/M metagenome (GOLD analysis project Ga0182010, IMG submission 120488) | Permafrost microbial communities from Stordalen Mire, Sweden - 611E1M metaG | ecosystem: Environmental > Terrestrial > Soil > Wetlands > Permafrost | place: Sweden: Stordalen | collected... | reverse complement strand
TAGTTCCCGTGCTGGCCGGCTCGGCCCTGCGCAACAAGGGGGTTCAGCCACTGCTCGACGCGGTTTGTGACTTTCTACCCGCGCCCACCGAGGTGCCACCGATCACCGGACATGTGCCGGGACGCGATGAGGTCATCACCCGAATCTCGGACGACAGCGCACCCTTTTGCGCCCTGGCCTTCAAGGTGGCTATGGACGAGGGGCGCAAGACGGTGTACCTGCGCATCTACTCGGGCGTACTGAAACCGGGCGAGGAGGTACAAAACGCGCGCACTCGGCGCAACGAAAAGGTCACCCGCCTCTTCTCCGTCCATGCCAACCGGCGGGAGCGCATTGAGCGCGCCGGCGCGGGTACCATCGTGGTCGCCATGGGCCTCAAGGACGCAGGTACGGGCGACACCATCTGCTCGCCCAAGGCGCCGATCCTGCTCGAGCGCATCGCTGCGCGCGAGCCGGTCATCGCCCGCGCCATCGAGCCCAAGACCCAGGCGGAAAAGGAGAAGCTCGACTTCGGCCTGGCCAAGCTGGCCGACGAGGATCCCACCTTCCGGACCGGCGAGGACCCGGAGACGGGCCAGACCATCATTCGCGGCATGGGCGAGCTCCACCTGGACATCATGGTGGACCGCCTGCGCCGGGAGTACGGCGTCGACGCGCATGTGGGGCGGCCCCAGGTCGTCTACCGCGAAACTCTGGCCAGGGCGGCCGAGGCCGAGGCGCGCTTCGAGCGCGAGATCGAGGACGAGAAGGTGTTCGGGCAGGCCCGGGTGCGGGTGGCGCCGCGTCCGCGCGGAAGTGGCAACCAGGTCAAGCTGGCCCTGGTGAAGCCCGAGCCGCCGCCCGGCGCGCCTCGCATCCCGGACCCGCCGCGCGCCATCCTCGATGCCGCGCTCGAGGGCGCCACCGAGGCCATGCGCTCCGGGCCGGAAGGCTATCCCTTCGAGGACATCGAGGTGTCCGTCATCGGTATCGAGTACCAACCCGACGCCTCAACCCCCGCCGGCCAGAGGGCCGCAGTGGGCGAGGCCTTGCGCTTGGCCTCGCGTGAGGCGGGAACGCGCCTGCTCGAGCCCATCATGAAGGTGGAGGTCACCGCGCCTGAAGCCAACGTGGGTGGCGTGGTCGGCGATCTCAACGCGCGCCGCGCCCGGATCGAGGACGTGGGCGTGCGCGGAATTCAGCGCCTGATTGTCGCCAAGGTTCCGCTGCGTCGCATGTTCGGGTATTCCACCGATCTGCGCTCGGCCACCCAGGGCCGCGCCAACTACACCATGCAGTTCGAAACCTTCGACGTCTGCGAGTAGCTCTCGTCACCCTAGGGGCTTCGACCCGCACTGGTGGTAAGCTTCGCGCCACGGAGGAACTCTTGAGCACGAATATCAGACTTGTGCTGGTTCTGTCGATCGGCGCGGGTCTTGCCGGCTGCGGGTCCGGCAGCCACAATGGCTCCGACGGCGTGGTTTCGTTTCCCGACGGCGTGGCTTCGCTTCCCGATGGCGTGGCTTCGCCTCCCGACGGCGTCGCTTGGTTTCCCGATGCTGCGGCTCCTGGCGCCGAGGCGGCCGTGCCCGCACCCCCTGACGCTGGAAACGCCAGCGAAGCCGGAGCGGCCGCCGACCGTCCAAACAGTGCTGTCGACGCAGGACGCGAGGCGGTGGCTCTGCCGACCGACGTCAGCACCGACACGGTGATCGCGCCACTCGACGGTCCTTCTGCCCCCGATAGCCTGCAGGTCACGCCAGATGCGGCCGTGGCCGAGGCGGTTGTCCGAATGGACGCGGCCGATGCGCAGAGCCCCCCGGACACGGTCGAGGCTTCCAAGCCCGCCGACGCCGTGGCAGTCGACACGGACAGACCCGCGGCCGACCTGGCGCCGGCCACCTTGGGCGAACTGTCGCCCCAGCAACTCTACGCCGCCCTGGCCAATAAGGACTTCTTGCTCATCGACGTGCACACGCCCAATGCCGGAAGCATCCCGGGCACCGATGCCCGTATCGCCTACAACGACATCGCTGGCCTGGTTGCATTCATCGGCCCCAATCTCGACGCCAAGGTCGTGCTGACCTGTCTCTCGGGCGGCATGAGCAAGACGGCGGGCAACGCCCTGGTTGCCCGTGGCTATCGAAACATTAGTGAGCTGACCGGCGGCATGACCGCGTGGACGGAGGCCGGCTACACCCTGGTCCACCTCGACGGCGGGACCTAGAGGGAGCAGCGTGGCCTCTGATGCGAAAGCCTTGCGAGCGGCAGTGGAGGCCCTTCTGCGGGCCGCGGGCCGAGACGCGGACAAGGATCCCGATCTGGCGCGCACACCTGAACGTGTCGCGGAGGTGTGGCAGCACGAGTTTCTGGCCGGCTACGACATGGATCCCGCGCGGATTTTCGGCGAGCCGGTGCTGGGCGAAGCTGACCCCGACGTGGTCGTGGTGGGCGGCCTGCGCTTTCATGCCATGTGTCCCCACCACCTTCTCCCCTATCGAGGGGTTGCGCATGTGGCCTATCTGCCGGCGGGAAAGTTGGTTGGCTTCGGCCGCCTGGCCGACCTAGTCGAGTGCTTCACCAAACGGCTCACCCTGCAGGAACGGGCCACCCACCAGATCGCCGAGGCTCTTTGGCATGGCCTGAGCGCACGCGGCGCGGGCTGCGTGATCGAGGCCGAGCAGCTTTGCCTGGCTCTGCCAGGCGAACGCCACGATCAATCGGGGGTTGTGACCAGCGCCTTCGTGGGCGAGATGCGCGAGCGGCCCGATCTGAAAGCGCGCCTGCTGGCAGCGGCGAACCTGGGCGGACGCGTGCGATGAGCGCAGCCAAGCTGGCCGGGAAAGTGGCTGTGGTCACCGGTGTCTCGCGCGGCATTGGCCGAGCCATCGCGGCGCGGTTGGCGAGCGAGGGCGCAGCCGTAGCCGGATGTGCGCGCGGGGTGAAGGACGGTGCCTTCCTCGACGATCTCGATTCAGCGGAACGCACGCGCCATCTGGTCGCCGCCTGTGACGTTCGCCACCGCGAAGAGATCTTTGGTTTTCGCGACTTGGTGCTCGCCCGTTTGGGTGCGCCTGACATCCTGGTAAACAACGCAGGCGTCGTCGCACGGGCGAGCATCGAGACACTGCCCGAGGAAACCTGGGACGACGTGTTGGCCGCGAACTTGAAAAGTGTGTTCCTGGTCACTCAGGCGTTCCTGCCGGCGCTGCGCGGTCGGGGTTGCAGCCGGATCATCAACATGGCGTCCATCGCCGGCCGGCGGGGAACGCCGCTCTTGGGCGCGTATTGCGCGGCCAAGCATGGCGTCGTCGGCCTGACGCGGGCGTTGGCCGAGGAGCTGCGGCCGGACGGCATCGCCGTGAACGCAGTCTGCCCCGGATCAGTGGACACCGAGATGCTGGCCCTGGGTCGGCCGGGGGCCACGCCCGAGATGACGCCAGCCGAAGTGGCCCGGGTTGTGCTGTTCATGGCCGCGGATGCGCCAGCGGCCATGACCGGGCAGTGTCTTGATATCTTCGGGTGATCAGTCTCTGGCAGTGTCCGCAGCCGCATCCCCGTGCGCGGATGCGATCGTTGCCGTCGCCTGCACGGAGTAGGGTGAATTGCAGTTTCCGGTGTTGGCCCGTACCACGTAGTAGAATTTTCCGCTGCCGTTCGTGGGCACAACCGGACTGTCGGTGTAGGTCGTCGTCGAAAGTCCGCTGGCCACAACCGCGTATCCGTTGCCCGAGGTCGTGCTTCGCGAGACGTTGTAGGAAACCGTGCCGCCGATCGCTGGAGTCCACGTCAAGACCACGTGGCCTGCGTTGTCCGGCGTGGCGGTGAGCCCTGTGGGAGCCGTCGCCACGCAGGACACGGTACTGACCTCGGACGAATTGGCAGATTCACACGAGGGCTGGCCAAAGTAGGATGAGACGACGAAGTAGTAGGTCTGGCTGGCATTGAGGCCGGTCACCGTAAAGGGCGAGGTGGTGGGCGACCCGCGGACGGCGTAGCCAGCTCCGGATATCGTGCTGCTCTTGACGTTGTAGCCCGTGACCCCGGCGCCAGCGTCCGCGGCGATCGCTTTCCAGGCTACGTCAGCCATGAGGGTCCCCGGGGTGACCGTCACACCCGTGGGTGCTGCCGCTGGCGGGCTGTACTTCACATCGGCTGGGCACTGGTTGCTGGCGCCGGTGCAGGACTCCGGCGGGTCGCAAGTCTTGCCATCGGTGGAGGCGCGGCACGGGGTGTTGACTGACGCGAAAACATCGACCGGGCAGGCGGCGCTGACGCCATCACAGACCTCGGCCACATCGCAGACCGACACCGCTGCCCGACACACGGCGTTCTTGGCCAGAAACCTGTCGGCAGGGCACGCCGCGGAGGATCCGGTGCACCTCTCTTCCACGTCGCAGTCGCCAGCTTTAGGACCACAGACCTCGGTGGCATCCTTGAACCGGTCAAGGGGACAAGCCGTGCTCACGCCGTCACAGATCTCGACGACGTCGCAGGGCCCAGCGGCCACCCGGCAGACAGTTCCCACACTCGCCGGGCTGTCATCGACGGCGCAGGTCCCGCTGAGGATGAGGGCATCACTTTCACCCACATCTGGCTGTGCGTCTTCTGCCGCATCGACGGCGGCGTCGGGCGCCATCGTCGACGAATCGGGTACGGTGGGCGCGTCCGCGCTGGTGGATGCATCCGCGAAAGCGTCGCCGCCGTCCAGGCCAAGCTCCTGCCCGTCGTGCGCGCCGTCTCGGGCCGTGTCAACCCCATCGTGCGCGCCATCGAGGGGCACGCCGGTCGAGTCCTCTGCCAGGGATTCATCAGGCGCGCCAGAGACTCCATCCTGCACAGCCGGAAAATCGGCCGGCTGGCCGTCGAGACCACCGTCAGCGCGGTCCAGGCAGGGCCCGTTCTTCTCGCAGTCGGCGACAGGCCCTGGTTTGTCCAGGCTCACACAGGAGCCGAGCAGACTCAGCGAGCACAACCACGTGATGGCAGCCAGTGTGCGCATAGAAGACGTCGATCCCCGCCTAGAACATTGGCCCTGCACAGGCGCAGATCATGAGCTGTCCTGTGGCAGGCAAGAGAAGCACGATGTTTCTTGACAAAACAAGGCCTTATAGTGCCACGCAAAGCAGATCTTGTGCCAATGGTTTCGCCGTGCTGCACCGAACTGGCAGTCACGCAGGCATCAGCCCGGTGCCGGAGGCCCGCACCGACCCCACCGGCTTCCAGCGCACTAGTGCGAAGCGCACGCTGCGGTGGTGAGACTGGCGACGCAGGCCTGACCCACCGAATCGGCACTCGCGGCGTTGCTACAGTCTAGCCAACAGCTCCCGCTCGTCGAACAGGGCCACACCGGTATCAGGCAATCGATCATGGCCGTGCATACCTTTTGCAGCGAATCCCCGCCACTAGTCTTGCAGGCGCTACAGGCCGCGATGCTCGCGTCCGTGCCAAGCGAGTAGCCATTCGCCTTGAACCGCTGGATGCAATTGCCCGCGTCGAGGCCAGCTTCAGGGCGTGGCGGTGAGGTGTCGGGCGTCAGGTCGACCGCGAGGTCTTGTGGGGTGTCAGGCGGAGCGTCTGGCCCCGGTTCGGGTCTGGGTTCGAGCCCACTGGCTTCGGCCCTGGGGGTGTCGGCCGCCAGATCGCGCCGCACGTCGGGCCCGGGCGGGTTGGTGTCAGAAAGGGATCCTGTCTCTGGGCCGACAGTTGGGGCGTCCGCGCCAGCGTCATTCGACCCCGATGAGCCTCCTCCGCCGCCGGTCCCGCCTCCGGCGTCTGTGGTTCCGCCTCCGCTGCCCGTGGTCCCGCCTTCGCTGCCCGTGGTTCCGCCGCCACTGCCTGCGGTTCCACCGCCGCTGCCCGTGGTTCCGCCGCCACTGCCTGCCTGTCCACCTCCGGTGCTGGTGGCCCCACCGTCGCTGCTTGCGATGCCACCCTGGCCACCTGTTTCGCTTGTCCCTGTCGTGCCGCCACCAGATCCGCCAAGGCCGCCTGAACCGCCCGTCTTGTCAGAGCAATGTGGCGCACACGCGGCCACGCTGGCGGGCTCGGTGGTGTCCACGCAGGCGGCAACGAGGGACAGGCAGGCAAAACAAGAGAGGACAACCAGTCTGGGCATGAACGCAGTCACTCCAGGGAATCAGAAGGGCAATTCTGCGGGGGGTAGACTACAATTCTGAACGTCTTTGGCAGCGAAGCACAAGCGTTTCTTTCTCCCCACATACGAGGATGTCAGGTAAGTTTATGAGGCAGCCGCCAGCGCAGGGTAATGCCTTTCCTGGCCCAAACGGCTATACTGGAGGTGTCCAATGAGCGTCGTGCGGAAGGCAGCCATCGTGGTAGCCGGCCTGGTGCTTCTCTCCTCGTCCAGCCCGGCCGCGGCGGCCGCCACCTGCCAAGCAGACTCGGATTGCGTCCTGGTCCCGGACGACTGTTGCGGCTGCACCGGCGGGGGCAAGCAGAAGGCGCTTCCCAAGAAAGACCGGACCGGCCACGAGCGGGCCCGGCAGGTGCGATGTGCAGGCACCCTGTGCGCGGCCGTGATGTCGCACGATCCTTCTTGTGCCGCCACCTCGGCTATCTGTAAGGAGGGCAAATGCTCCCTGGGGCTATGAAGTGCTTGGCAGTCGCGTTCGCAGGAGCGTGCTCAGTTCTATCTGCCTGCGTTATGCATAAGGATACGACTTTCGCTCCCCCACCATTGCCGGCCGAGACGACCTCGGCGACGCGCATCGTCGTCAGTTCCGGCGTGGTGACTCTGTCGGGTGATGGCACAGGGACCGTTCCGGGCAGTCAGGGCGCCGGGGAGAGCACGCCTGACGCCGGGATAGCGCCCGATCTGCTGCCCGATCTCGCGACGCCGGATCTGTCCGGTGTTGGCTCGACCTGTCATCCATTGCTTCAAGACTGCCAGAACAAGGCCCTGGTTTGCTACCCGGGAGCGACCGGGACCGGCTTCTGTACACCGCCGACCGGCAGCGGGGCCGAGACGGCGAAGTGTACGGAGTCATCGGACTGTGCGAGCGGGTACTATTGTGGCAACGGAAGAGCAGCAAGCAACATCTGCCTCCTTCTGTGTGACGTAGAGAATCCTGGCTGTGTGAAGAGTAGCCCCTGCGTCGAGGTGCCAGGCTTCAAGGACAACACCGGCTACTGCCTGGAGTAGACCGCCTAGCGCGCGCTCGCGTCCAGCGTGCGCGCCAGGGTGATCGCATCGGCCAGGGCCAGGCCAAGCGATAGCCCGTGCTCGAGCAGGGGCTCGGACTCGATTGATTTGCGCGGAACGTAGCCGGCTTTTTCCAGGCGCGGGTACAGAGACAGCACGGCCGCGGTGGCTGCGCCGGAAGAAAGGAAGTCCAGACCAATAACCGCGCCTTGGCAGGCACCCGCCACGGAAAAGGCCCGCCAGGGCGGGATTCCAATCTTCCAGGTCGCATCGAGATCGAGAAACGGGAAGCTGGCATCGACCTTCCAACAGGTTGAGCTGCTGCAGTCTTGGGCGGGCTTGGCAGGGCTGACCTCCCGCCAGCCAGGCAGGGCTTGCCAGGTCTGGGGTTGGGCGACCAGGTCCGCTGCGGCGCGAGGGGCCAGTCGTATTAGAGCAAGAACCTGGACCAGCGCGAGGTGGCCGTTGCTGCGGCTGCGAACTGCGGCCAGCAGCGCGGGTGCCTGGAGTCCTGCTCCTGCCAGGCGGCCGAGGCGTCCGCCATCTAGCTCCGACGGAGCAGGAGGTAAGGGCGCCGCGGCCGGGCGCCGTCGCGCGTCCTGCGCGTCGCCCACGCGTTCGGCCTGCAAGCGCAGCGCTCGCAACATGACGTAGAAGGCTGCGGCGGCGAGGCCTGGCTCGGCCAGGGCGTTGCGCTTGACCATCCTCCGGGTGATCCAGTTCACGTCGCGCAGGTTGGCGGAGGCGTCCATCGACAGCAAAGTGGTGCCGGCCAGCTCTGCGGTGGCCGAAAGCCGGACCAGGCCCGGGGAAAAGTCGCCCTTCATCACGATGAGGTCGGCGCCCGTGGCTGTGGGTTGCAGCCAGAGCTTCCCCTCGAGATTCCAGAGCGGAACCTCCAGCTCCCAGGCCACCATTCCTTCTGCCGGCCGGCCGGACCCCACGTGGCGCTTGTCCGCTCCTTCAAATTCGAGCCGGCGCAAGGCGGGCAAGGCGGATCGGTAGGCCGCCAGATCCACCAGCATGGCGCGCACGTGGCCGACCGGGGCGGCCACCCGGGTGGCCAAGCGCAGACGCGCCGGCCGGTGGCCGGGATCGGCCAGAACAATGAGATCGCCGTCGCCAAGAACGTCGAGCGCGGCCGTCAGCTCATCGGGCGAAGCAAAGGGCGGGTTCGACTCAGCGGCTTCGCCGCGGCCTGGCAGAAGCACCCAGAGCAAAGCTGCTAGCGCAGGCCAAGCGCAGGTCGGGCGACTCGCGCGCCCATCGCCTTCCGAGCCGGCGCCGCTCGGCGAGCGCGCACGGTAGCGGTAGCGTGAGCGACCAGAGGAACGCGGCTTGCGTGGGCGACTTGCGTGAGCGCGACGGGCGAGCGCGAAGCGCGAGGGGTGGGCAGGGTGGGCTGTCTGTCCCGAAGCCCCCCAGGGGTGTGCAGCCCGCTGCACGCCCTCCGCCTCCTGCGTGGCTCCCACGAACTCGCTCACGCTCACGCCCTCGCGACCCGCGGGCCGACCTGCGCAGGGAGTTTCCCGACAGGCTGTGGCCAACCAGGCGCTAGTCCTTCTCGACCATCTGGTCGTAGAAAGCCAGGTACTCGTCCTTGTGCTCACTCTCGCGCACATGCATGGCCGCACGCGGGTGTTCATTGAGCATGCCCGTGATGAGATACGGGATGCTGTAGCCCCAGTCCAGCTCTTTGGCCAAGGGGACGAAATGCTCCTCGATGCACTGGATGACCGGGCGCAGGTGGAACTTCGGATTCTTGAGAAATGCCAACAAGAGCTCGAGCGCGCAGTTGCCGGCGCCCCGCCCCAGCCCGGCGATGGTGGCGTCCAAACGGTCGGCACCCACGATAAGGGCCTCGACCGTATTGGCGTAGGCAAGCTGCATGTTGTTGTGGGCATGGATGCCGACGTGTTTGCCGGTTCCGTCCAGCGCCGCCAAGAAGCCGAGGACGAGGTCGTGAATCTGCTCGGAGTAGAGCGCGCCGTTGCTGTCGACCACGTAGACTGTATCCACGGGGCTGTTGGCCAGAACCGCCAGCGCCTCCTCCAACTCGCGATCCTGGACCTTGGAAATGGCCATCAGGTTGAGCGTGGTCTCATAGCCCTTGTCGTGGGCGTCCTTGATCATGTCGATCGCGCCCGGGATCTGGCTGATGTAGCAGGCCACGCGCACGCAATCGATCACGCTCTGGTCCTTGGGCAGGATGTCGGTGTGGTAGTCGGTGCGATCCACGTCAGCCATCACCGAGATGCGAAGCGGACGCGGTCCTTCGCCCACAATGCGGCGGAGAGCGTCCTCATCACAGAACTTCCATGCCCCGTGTTCACCGGGCGCGAAAATGCGCTTCGACCCCTTGTAGCCCAGTTCGCAGTAGTCCACGCCGGCGGCTGCGCAGGTGTTGTAGACCGCCCGGACAAAGGTTTCGTCGAACTGGTGCCCGTTCATTAGACCGCCATCGCGGATCGTACAATCCATGATCTTGATGTCGGGCCGAAAGGTCACCCAGTTGCCTTTCGCGTCCACATGTTTTCGGTGCAGCATCGTATGGGCCTTAAGTGCTAAGCTTATTTCATAGCACGTCTGGTGGTTGGGCGCCCCTGCGGCTGGCTTCAGCCCTCTCTGCGTTCTCGATGCTCAGTGTAGTGAAACCGGATCTTCTCACGAATCCAAACCGGTCGGGGCACGAGGCGCGGCGAGCGCGTTCGCGACATACACAATCACGCTGGTGATGTTGTCGTCGCCGCCGCGCTCATTGGCGATTGCCACCAGCGCGGAACCCGCCTCGCCATAGAAATGGCCGCTGAGCACGAGACCAAGTTCCTCCGGAGAAAAGTAGTTGCAGAGGCCGTCCGAGCAAAGAAGGAAGCAGTCGCCCGTTTCCACAAGCAGTGTCAGGATGTCGGGCGCGACAGCGGGCTCGAAACCAACCGAGCGCGTGATGATGTTGCGAAAGCGAGAAACCAAAACATCGTCAGCAGAAACCAGGCCCGCTCGTACCTGTTCCTGAACCCACGAGTGATCCTCGGTGAGCTGGCGCGCGCGCCCGTCCCTGAAGAGATACGCGCGCGAATCCCCCACATGGCACAGGGTCACGCTCCCGCCGTGGAAACACAGGCCTGTCAGCGTGGTGCCCATGCCCGCGTAGTTCGGCTCCGACTGGGCACTCTCGAAGATCGCCTTCGACGCAACGGCAGTGGACTTCCCTAGGGCCTGCGCCATGGCGTCACCGGTCATCTCCGCGCGCGGGCTGTCCGCCAGGCGCACCGTCATTTCACGTTCCAAGATCTCAGCCGCCATACGGCTGGCGCGCTCTCCTCCGAGGTGGCCGCCCATGCCGTCGGCCACGGCGTAGAGCTGCAAGTCATCGCTGCACAGAAAACTGTCCTCGTTGTGCTCGCGCTTGCGGCCAACGTCGGTGACGGCCCAACCTCGGGGTCTCATGTCGCTTTGGCCAGTGTAAACCGAACTGGGTTACGGCGCCTGGGGCGCCGGCGGTTCGGGCGGGGGCGCCTGGGGTGGCAGGGGTTCAGGGGACGGCGCCTGCGGCGCCCCCGGGAACAACGGCTTGACACTCTTGGGCACCACGCGGCTCTCGATGATGAACTGGACCCGACTGGAGCCGGCGCTTACGTTGCCCAGTTTGAGTCTCTTTGTGTTGACGCCGTGGGCCACGAGCGCCTTGACCACCTCCTGGGCGCGCCCCCGCATGGTGCCCTCTGCCACGCCGTCGGCGCGCACGTCGATGCGGACGCGCGCCAGTTCGGCGTGCCCGCGCATGACCATGGCCACCAGCTTGACGATGCTGAGGCCCGCGGGACTAAGCTCAGTTTGGCCGGGCAGGAAGGTGATGCGCTCGATGATGTCGATCCTGTCCTCGCGGAGCACAACGATCGCCGCGCCTGGGTCAGGACAGCCATCGTCGTCTCGGTAGCCATTGAGGGTCTCCGGTTGGTTCGGACACTTGTCCTGCTTGTCCGGAATCCCATCCTTGTCGTTGTCTAGGTCAGGGCAGCCGTCGTTGTCTTCGAACCCGTCCATGTCTTCGGGGTCGTTGGGGCAGGCATCGTAGATATCGGGGACGCCGTCGTTGTCGTTGTCAGGATCAGGGCACCCATCGTCGTCCTCAAAGCCATCCTTGTCCTCGGGCTCGTCGGGGCACTGGTCCTTCACGTCAGGGATGCCGTCGCCATCCGAGTCCTCCACCGTGCTCGGGCACCCGTCAAACGGGCGCTTGCCCTTGCCGTCTTCGGGTTGGTTGGGGCAGGCGTCGTTGAAGTCAGGGATGCCGTCTTGGTCGTTGTCCGGGTCAGGGCAGCCGTCCTCATCCTGGAAGCCGTCGAAATCCTCGGGTTCGTTGGGACATTTGTCGACGGCGTCGGGGATACCGTCGTTGTCGTTGTCTTCGTCGGGGCAGCCGTCGTCGTCTTGGAAGCCGTCCTTGTCTTCGGGTTCGTCGGGGCAGCGATCGAGGATGTCAATGACGCCGTCATGGTCCCGGTCACGAAAGTCCGGGGCCCAGCCCACGCCCACGAAACCTCGGAACATGGGGCTGCCGATGCCATGGTCAAGGCCCACGCCAACCCCCATCAAGAGACTGAACATGGCAGGCAGATAGGCGCGCATGGCCACATCGAATTCGGCCGGATTGGCGTCGACGTAGCTCAACGAACCGATCCGGCCGGTGATCTCAGCCAGAACGGACATTTCGGGAAGCACGCGGGCGTCGACCGCTGCGCCGTACAACATCTGGTTGCCCATCACGGCGTGGAAAGCGCGGGAGCTCTGCCGCAGCAAGGCCCCCAACATGACCAGGGCGCGGAAGCGATCCGAACTCTGGTATTCGAGCAAGGCCCGGCCCCGGCCGGTGGCGCTCTTTTCGCCGAGGAAGGCCGTCGCATCGCCTGTCGGTAGCGTGGCACCCGCGGAGAGGCCGAACACGAAGGCCTGATCGCGGCCGAAGGCCAACAGCGCAGCCTTGCCCTCAACGCGGACATCGCCAATCCCATGGGCGCTGATCGCCGTACCGGTGGGCTCGGCGGTCGGTTTGAAGTCGTCGCCCGAAAGATACAAGGTCATGGGCACGGCGATGCCCACCTCGAAAAGATTGAAGAGCCCGACCGCCCCATAGAGCTCGGCCATGGCCTGGTGGCGCACGACATCCAGCCGTGTGGTGCGGTCGTTCACAGTGGAGTCGAGCGCGAAAGCACCATATTGATAGTTGGTCAGCAGGCCTACGTTGCAAAGGAGGTGACCAGGAACGTCGGCACTGTCGAGGGTGACGTAGCTCTTGGGGCCAACCGCCGGGTGGAAGAGCTGGACGTCGAACGACCGATCTGCGGGCGGGATGTTCGACGTGCTTTGCGCCCAGGCCGACGGGCTCAGGGCGCTGAGAAGAAAGGCTAGGGTAAAGGCGGCTCCACGCATGGCGCGCAGGAAAATCCACTCCGAGGATAACCGGCGCCTGGACCTCTTGTCTACCTTTCACTCTGGAACGTGTAGGTCCAGGGGATGACCTGATCGACCACGCGGCCGTCGCAGGTATGGGCTGGCTTGAATTTGGACCGGGCCAAGGCCTGTTTCGCGGCCTCGTCCAGGCCATAGCCGGCCGACTTTATGACCCGGGTCCATCGCACGTTCCCTTGGCGATCGATGCCCACGCGGAGTTGCACGCGGCCTTCGATGCCCAATCGCCGCGCCTCGGGCGGGTAGTCGGCCTTGACCTCGCTGGCCATGGCGGCGGCCTGGCAGACCAAGTTGTCGGCCACCGGCGCAAAGGCGTTGGGGTCGACCGGCGGCGGGAGCGGCGCAGGCGGCGCGGCGGCCGGCGTGCGGTCCTTGGTCATCAGCGTGTTGCCCACCGGCACCGCAACCCCACTTTCGCCCTCGACGACTGACTCGGGCGTGACGCCGAAAACCGGCGGTGGGGGTTCGGCACTAGGTGGCGCTGGAGGCAACTCGCGGTTGGGACGTGGCAGAGGCGCGGACGGCTTGGCCGAGGACCATCGGTTGGCCGCGCGGGGAACCGGCGGTGCGGTCTCAACTTTTGGTTCGGGTGGGGGCAAATCAGGCGGGACGGGATGTCTCTCCACCGTGTCGATCTCAACTGTGACGGGTGACCGCGCGGACCTGGGCCGACGCAGAATCGAGGACACCGACAGGGCGATGGTGGCGTGCACGAGAAACGCTGCGAGCGCGCCCCAGAGGGTCGCATGAACACGCCACCCGCCGAGCGCGACGCCGTTTGCCACCGATGATTTCTCCCTAGGGCGTGGGAGCCACGGACGGCACGAGGCCGGCGGGCAGCACGGGCATGGGCGCACCCGACTGGTAGGCGGCATCGACGTTGATGGCGAACTTGCGCACGCCCGCGCGTTTGACCAGGTCGATAAGGTGCACGACCTGGCCGTGGGGCACCACCTTGTCGGCGGCGATGATGGCCTGTAGGTCGGGGTTCTTGGGCAGCTCGGCCGCGATGGCGCGGACCAGCCCAGCGTCGTCAGAGGGCTCGCCGTTGAGGTAGAGAACACCCTCCTTGGTCAAAGTCAGCGCCAGGGTGGTGCGCGTCTGCTCGGTTCCGCTGGCTGCCTTGGGAAGTTCGACCTTGATCGACGGGTTCACGATGTACGTGGTTGTGACCATGAAGATGATGAGCAGGACCAGCGTGATATCCACCAGCGGCGTGACGTTGATGTCGGTGATCATCCGGCCCGAATCATCGTCTTCGAAGCGACTGGCCGCGCTCACCATGACCTATGCCCCCTTGCTCGACGATCCAGCGGCTCCCACTTCGTTCTCTTCATGCGACCGCGCCAGGATCAGGTGCGCCATGGTGTCCACGCGACCCAGCGTGCGGCGCACGCGGCCCTGGAATATGTTGTAGGCTACCACCGCTGGGATGGCGACCATGAGCCCGACCGCCGTGGCCACCAGCGCCTCGGCGATCCCGGCCATCACCACGGCAGCCCCGCCGCCCTGATTGTGGGAAAGATCGGCGAAGGCCTTGATGATGCCGAGCACAGTTCCAAACAGACCGATGAAGGGACAGTTGTTGCCCAGGGTGCCGAGGATGCCCAGGTGCTTCTCCATGGCCAGGCGTTCGTGCGATCGGGTGCTGGCCATGGCTTCGGCCGCAGCGACGCGCCCGCGCGGCAACTCGGCCAAGCCGACCAGAGCCACGCGCACCTCAGGCGAGCGCGGCGGACCCAGCAGCTCACGCGCCCCGGGCAAGTCGCCCGCAGCGAGGAACTTGAGCAGGCGTTCACCCAGATCGTCCAGTTGCGGCGCGCGGCCAGACATGACGATGGCCCGCTCGACCATGATGGTGACCGACAGGATGGACAGAAGAACCAGCAGCCACAGGACCCAATCAGAGCCGACCAAGGTAGCAGCGAGGATACGTTCGGTGATGCGCATGGGGCACGTTCAAAGAAGGACCAGCCAGAAGGGCGGTTCCGTCGCGAAAGGTAGCACAGGTTGGCCGTCGAGGGGCGTGCGGCGGCGGATCCCCATTGGTGACCGGCGTCACCACGCGATTGGCAGGCCAGTGTCGATCGCTGCGCTGCCTTGGAAACCAGCAACTACGCGGGGTTCCGGGATTGGCGGTTGTCTGCGCTCGCAGAAATAGCGTCGACTACCGACTCGCGCTGGGCTCGAAAGGACTTCCGACGATCCTAGCGCTGGCCTCGGGCTAACACCTCACGGCTTCGTGGTGGTACGAACCCACTACCGGGCAGAAGGGGCTTCGTCTTTGGGGGCTCCCGCGGCGGTCGGGACTGCAGCGGAGCGCGAAGTGGTGGCCTTGGGTGCGTCCCCCCGATGGCTCCGCCCTCAGACCAAGGAAATCTTGAGTACTCCCCAGACGTATGTCTATCTTTGCCATCATTGTCCCCCCTACCATTCCGCTGTGCGAACACACCCAAGGCCGCCGGCGTAAATAATGGGGGTGTGCGGGAGGCGGGGTCAATAGTATGTTTGTCGAGGCACAGCAAGGGGCTTAGTGATCCCATTTTCCGAACTGGGAGTGGTTTCCTTGGCTCTTGATCGAATCCGGTGGTCTTGGTAGGGACGGTGCAGGGGCGACACCATCGCCGAGGGTGTCACATGGCTGGACCGCGTTCTTTCGATCCCATTTCGATCGTCGAGCGTTCCTATGCCTTGCAGGGCACTGAGCGCGAGTGGATCGACCGGCTCGTGGAAGCTGTTGCGCCTGCTATTGGCGATGGCATTGTTGTCTATGGATTCACCTACCGCTGGCACGGCAGGGATCCCCAACCCGCCGTGTTTGCCACTGGCAAGCCGGCCTGGGAACATCTGGTTCGGGTGATCGCGGCGGACTACATTGCAGCTACAGTTGGGACTCCCAAACCCTGCAATACGTACAGCCAGCAGGTGGCGAAATTGCCGTCACACATGCACGGATTGGACGACAAGTTTTTTCGTCCCAATGGTTTCGTCGATGTCCTTGGCGTTCACGCGTTTGATCCGGATGGGGGCCTCTTTCTCGTGTCCGGGCTTGCGGAGAAGCGCACCCTCTCGGCGCGTGACACGGCCCGCTGGCGCCGGATCACGGCGCACATGAGCACGGCGCTTCGACTTCGCCGACGGTTCGAGCGGGAGGCGGTCGAGCACGACGAAGCGGTGCTCTCCCCATCAGGACGCCTCCTGCACGCCACCGGCCAAGCCCAGGAATCCGACGCTCGCGACCGATTGCGGGCCGCGGCGCGCGCGATGGACCGGGCCCGTGGGCCCCTTCGCAGAAGTGACCCACAAGAGGCGATCGAGCTTTGGCGTGCCCTCTGCAACGGACGTTGGTCCCTCGTCGATCGGTTTGAATCCGACGGCCGCCGGTACGTCATTGCCCACCCAAATGAGCCGAGCCTGCTGGACCTCCGTGGGCTGTCGCAACGGGAGGCGACTGTGGCTGCCTTCGCACAGCTCGGTCAGGCGAACAAGGAAATCGCCTATGCCCTCGGGATCTCGGCGTCTTCGGTGGCGACCTATCTGGCTAGCGCTTTGCGAAAGCTCGGTCTGTCGTCACGGGCCGCCCTTGCGGCGACGTCGTTCGGCCAGAGAGTCGAGAAGGCGGGCGACCATTTCTGCACGCGATGAAACCCCAAGCTTTCGGTAGATGGCGGTGAGTTGGTTGGCGATCGTCTGCGGGTGCGAACCCCTTCGCGCCGCGATGGCCTTGTTCGAATATCCCGATGTTGCGAGGAACGCCACGTCGCGCTCCGCCTCGCTGAGGGTCGGGAAGTCGGTCGCTCTCACGGTCGGCTCGCTGACAACGACGAGCTCGTCACCGCCCACCCGGAACCGGGTCACGCGAACGCCCTCTTCAGCCGCTGGGCTGTGGGGCTTCCCCGGGCGAGATCGCGACGACCGGTCTTGGGGATCGAAGGGAGGTGCAGTCATTTCGGTTTCACTGACGCTCAAGGACACCAATAGTAGCGCGATCGAGGCATCTGCAGGGCCACCATCTGGCTGGCCGGACAGAGGGTCGGATCGCGACGCCCCCTGAGGTAACTCTAGCCGATGGCCACGCCTAGGGCCTCAAGCAGCACCGTGGCGTAGCTGCCCGCAGGCAGAGAAAAGGACAAGCGAGCCGTACCCGGACCATCGCTCTCTTCCCGAAACGGTGGATCCCCCAGCGTGACTGACGTCACTACAGGCCGACGGGCGCCGGGCAAGTCGCGGCCGACCTGGGCAAGCTCGGCAGGAGCGAGCCCGATGTCTGCCAGCGCTTGGTCCTCCAGGACGCGCGCCGGCGTGCCTGGGGCTGGTTCCAAGATGCGGCTGCCGGGTAGGGGCGCGGTGGGAACAAGCTCGCCAGCATCCACGCGCGCTTGGTCGCGCGCTGGGTCTTCGCACACGAAGGAGCCCCCGGTTGCGGTTTTCTGCAGGACGTCCCCCAGTCGCACACGCGTCAGTCCGCCGCTGGCCGCGCGCAGGTCGAGAGCCTGGTTGAACACGGCCGACTGCACAGCCGAAAGCAACAGCTTGCGGCGGCGGGCGTCCGGCTCGCGCCGTTTCCCGCGCAGGATCTCGATGCCGACCTGCAGGTTGTCACCCCCGCTGCCAAAACGTTGTCGGCCGTAGTGGTTGGGCAGACCGCGGCCAGCAAGGTGGATGAGCTGCGCGCGCAGGCCATCACCTTCCCCCGGGACTAGCTCGCTCAGCACAACCTCGAAGCGGTTGCCGCGCAGGTGTCCCACGCGCAACTTGTTGTGGTGGCGGCGCGCTTCGAGCACGCTCAGACCGTCGATCTCGACGACAAGGGCGACCGACGGTTCGACGTCCGGCAGGCTCAGCCACTGGCGGGTCGTCGCGTTGCGGTCCTTCATACCCGCGTAGCCCATATCTCGGGCCTGCACGCCCAACGCACGGGCCAGGCGAGAAACCGCTTCCAGCGTCGTCAGGCACCGCTTCTCGATCCACACGAAGGTGTGTGGGCCTTCGCCCGCGGGGAGATAGGCGGGCATCTCCTCGACGAAGAAGGTATCGGGCGTAGAGGTGAAGCGGGCCACTAGTTGAACGACGTCTCCGGCAGACGATCATCCATGGGACGGGTCATCCTCGGGCTGGTCGCCGTGACGGCGCTTGATGAAGTCGAGGAACAACTCGGCGCGCTTCACCTCGACGATCGAGGCGATGTCCAACGTCACGCGGAGGAAGGTCTGCTTGGCGGTGGCTGGCTGACCCATTTCCAGCTGCGTCTCGCCCAGGGTGAGCAGCAACTCGGCGTCCCGCCCCGAGTCCGGATAGCGGCGCAACGCCTCTTTGATACGCAAGATGGCGCCCTTGGGATGGCCGCGGTCAAGATAGAAGCGCGCCACGAAGACCTCGTGGTCGATGAGGCGGCGCAGAACCTCGCGTCGATGCTCGCGCGCCTGCTTCAGGTACTTCGAGTTGGGGAAGCGGTCGATGAGACTGTTGATTTCGCGCAGAGCATCCAGCACCGCGGACTGGTCCTTCTCGTAGGACGACGGGATGAGAAACCAGTCGTCGGGCATTTCCTTCACGTAGGCTTCAGCGATCCGGAACGAGACGTAACCTTCTGCGACCTTCTCGTGCTTCGGGTGGAGGCGCAGGAAGCTCTTGTATCCGTCGATGGCCTCCTGGTAGCTGCCGCGTCCGAACTCGGTGTCGGCCGCCGCCAACTCGGCCAGGGCTGCGTACTTCGAGAAGGGGAACTTCTGCTTGACGTAGGTGAAGTACCGCAACGCTTCGGGATAGTTCTCGTTCTTCAGCTCAGCCAGGCCTCTTTCGTAGTTCTGCTTGGCTGTGAGCGAGAAATTGATGGGCTTGCCCTCATCGCTCGTTGCACAAGCGGGGAGCAGCAGGCAGGAGAGGAGCAAGATCTTGTGGGCAATGCGAGGCACGGGCGTAGTATCCTACGTGCGCAATGCGTTTGCGTCCATGGGCACTCACGATGGCTCCCCTGCTTGGGGCGGTATGCGCGCACGGATCGTGGGACAGCGGCGTCGAGACAGCGCGGCACGTCGACTACGCAGCTCCGGTGCAAGCCCTCGCGCTGGCCGGGGCGCGCTGCCAGGGTGGACGGTGCCGCTGCCGCAGGCCTGGCGACGACGCTGAAACCGCGCCGCCGGCCCCGGCCCAGAAGCGTTTCGAGATCCGCATGTCCGTGGATACTGGGGAGATTCTGCTCACCTCCCCAACGCTGGGGCGGTTGCGCCACGACGGCAAACAGGAAGAATGCTACTACGTCGACCTGCCCGCAGACAGCAGCCACGAGTTCATCATCGAGAGCCGCGAGGCGCACAAGGGCCAGGGTATGACACCCTCCGTGCGCATAGCCGAGTATGGTCCCAAGGGCCCTTGGTGGTACGACGTCCTTGCCGTTGGGTGCGGTCGCAGCGACCATCCCTGCGATCGCCTGGCTGCCAAAGACTGGGAGCAGGCTTGGCTCACCCAGCGCAAACGCGGCCGTCTCGATGCCTGCGGCTCGACCGTAGTGTCCGCGCTCAAGTGGGATACCTCAGGTGGTCAGCCCATGATGGACGGCGGATTTCTGCGCGATTTCCGCGTCCAGTTCGTGCTTGTCGTCAAGGCCTTCGCGACCGAGTTGGCCCCGCGGGATCCCCGGTGTGTGCCCCAGTAGAGTCGACAGTTGACAGGCGGCGGTTGACGTTAGATAGAGGGCCGATCTTGTCCTGCTTGCCGGATTCCGCCAGATTCTCCGCTGTTGACGGCTGAAGTCTATGAAACTGCACCTGATTGGCATCGCCGGAACGGGTATGGGTTCCCTGGCTGGGCTTCTGCGCGCCGCTGGCCACGAGGTGCGTGGTTCCGACGAGCATGTGTATCCACCCATGTCGACCCAGCTCGGCGAGCAGAACATCACAGTGATGGAAGGTTTCCGGCCCGCGAATCTCGACTGGGCCCCCGAACGCGTGGTGGTGGGCAACGTGTGCCGGCGCGACCATGTGGAGGTGCTGGCCGCCACAGAGCGCCACATCCCGCTGGTCTCGTTTCCCGCCCTTCTGTCCGAGCTGTTCCTCACTTCCCGTCGTTCGATCGTGGTAGCGGGAACCCATGGCAAGACCACCACCTCCGCGCTGATGTCCTTCGTGCTCGCCCAGGCCGGCCGGGATCCCTCGTTTCTGATCGGCGGCGTGCCGGTGAACTTTCGCCGGTCCTGGCACCTGGGCACGGGCTCGGAGTTCGTGGTCGAAGGGGACGAATACGACACTGCGTTTTTCGACAAGAAGTCAAAGTTCCTGCACTACCGACCGCAGGTTGTGATTCTGACCTCGGTCGAGTTCGACCACGCCGACATCTTTGCCGACGAGGCCGCGGTCAAGGATGCCTTCCGCGAGTTCGTCGCGCTCATCCCACCCGAGGGACATCTGGTGGTTTGCGCGGCCTCGCCTGGCGCGATGGAGGTGGCAAGCGCCGCGCGCTGTGGGGTCACGACCTACGGTCGCCCTGGCGCCGACGCTGACTGGACCTTTGAAATCACTGGCAGGAAGCTGGGGGGACGGACGATCCTGCGGCTGGCGCGCACAGGCAAAGTCATGGGCACCCTGGACGTGGGCATGGCCGGTATCTTCAACCTCGAAAACCTGACCGGTGTCATCGGGGCCGCCCAAGTCTTGGGCGTCGAACAGCCGGCCATCACTCAGGCTGTGCGGCACTTCCTCGGCGTGAGACGGCGCCAGGAGATCGCGGGCGTGGCTGCGGGCGTGACCGTGGTTGACGATTTCGCCCACCACCCGACGGCGATTCGCGAGACCCTGGGTGCGCTCAAGGGCCGCTACGGACCGGGCAAGATGATCGTGGCGTTTGAACCGCGTTCGGCGACCAGCCGGCGCTCGGTCTTCCAACACGATTTTGTCGACGCCTTGGCGGTGGCCGATGAGGTCGTGCTGGCCCCGCTTTACGCCCCAGAAAAGGTGCCGGCCGAAGAAAGACTGGACGTGGAGCGCCTTGCCGCCGATCTGCGCAGCCACGAGGTACCGGCCCGACTCGTCTCTGGCGTGCCCGCAACCGTCGAGCACCTAGCCGGTCGTGCGGCGCCCGGGGACACGGTCGTCATCATGAGCTCGGGCGACTACGGGGGCCTACACGACAAGCTCTTGCAACGTCTGGGCGATCCCGTGCGCAACGCGCGGGCCGAGGACCAGAGGGCGATCGGCCACCTGCTCAACCGGGTCGGAATCACCCACGCTGACCTGGACCGCACCTGGCCGAGCTTCTTGGTCATCCCTGCGGCCGGCGAAGAGATCGACGGTGTTGCCGCGTGCGTGGCCATCGACCACGCGGGGGACGATGCCTTGCTGCAGCTCCTCGCGGTCGCCCCGGAACGACGGGGGGAAGGCCTCGGCTACCTTCTGGTGGAAAATGCTATGCGCAAGGCGCGCGCCGAGGGTGCGTTGCAGCTGTATCTTGTAACCGACGGGGCGCAGGGCCTGGTTGGTGAGAAGCTCGGGTTCGATGTCATCGATCGCAAGGACGTGACCCCGGCCATAGCCGGCAGCAACGAATATCAGATGGCACGATCAAAGACCGCGATCTGGATGCGCAAGGAACTCTAAAAAGGCGTGGCCTCAACCCATTGAGGCGACGACGGCCGACGATCCGGCCCGCTGGCGGCGTCGGGCCTGCGCTTCCGGTCCTCAAGTACATCAGTACATTCCGGTCCGGTTCTCGGCCCTCCTTGCCAGCTGCCCGGCTTGTCGGCCGGATGCTAAGGGACATCGCGGATCGGCGTTCTTGTCCAGTAGGCTAGCCGACGACAATCCGGCGCAGGTGCTTCTTGCCGGCATGAAGAGGCGTGCCTTCGGCCGCGATCTCGTCGGGGCGGATCACGTCGTCAACTGACGTCACCTTGCGCTCTCCCAGTCTGACTCCGCCCTGCTCAATCAGACGACGGGCGGCGCTCTTCGAGGCAGCCAGGCCCGCGGCGTGCAAGAGATCGACGATCTTGAGACCGTCCGCCACGGCCGCGAGTGCAATGGAATAGGTAGGCACGAGGTCGCCGTCGCCGCCGCCGCCGAAGGCCGCCCGCGCCGCTCTCTGCCCCTTCTCAGCTTCTTCCTTGCCATGTACGAGCTCAGTCACCGCCGCGGCCAACGCCTGTTTGGCCGCGCTCAGTTCCGCACCCTCGAGCGCCGCGAAACGCTGGATTTCGTCGAGAGGAATGAACGTCAGCAGTTTGAGGAAGCGGATCACGTCGCGATCGTCGACGTTCACGAAGTACTGGTAGAAATCGAAAGGGCTGGTCCGCTGTGCCGAAAGCCAAACCACGCCGGCGACGGTCTTGCCCATTTTCGCGCCCGATGCCGTCGTGATGAGGGGGAAGGTGAGGGCGTAGGTTTCCGCCTGGTGAACGCGGCGGACCAGATCGGTACCGGCCAGGATGTTTCCCCACTGGTCGTCGCCACCGACCTGCAGCATGCATCCGTAACGGCGAAAGAGCACCAAGTAGTCGTAGGCCTGCAGAAGCTGGTAGTTGAATTCGATGAAGGAGAGCCCTTTTTCCAGGCGCAGGCGATAAGCCTCAGCGGCCAGCATGCGATTGACGCTGAAGTGCCGCCCAATGTCGCGCAGGAAATCCAGAAGCTTGAGGGGAGCCAGCCACTCTGCGTTGTCCAACACCAGGGCGTGCTCGCCGGCGGCGCCCAAAAAACGGCGGACCTGCGGTTCGATCTGGTCGCGGTTTTCTTTGATCGTTTCGACGGTGAGCATCTGTCGAAGCTCGGTCTTGCCGCTGGGATCGCCCACCATGGCGGTTCCGCCCCCCAATACGGCGATCGGGCGATGCCCGGCGTGCGCCAGGTGGGCCAACGCCATGAGCGGGATCAGGCTGCCCACATGCAGGCTGGAGGCAGTGGGATCGAACCCGCAGTAGTAACAGACAGGGCCCTTGCGCAGAAGCGCGTCCAGGCCAGATTCATCGCTCACCTGCTGAACGAAACCGCGCTCGCGTAGGGTGTGAAAGATGTCAGACATAGGCACCGGCATAGCGGCCTAGTCTAGTATAGTGGCAGCCGGCCCCCTGGCGATCTTGCAGTTATCCGGTACTCTGGAGCGCATGCCGGCCCCGCGCCCGCCCAAGCCCGATTGTCCCTGCGCAGAACGCCCAGATTGGTTTCGACTCGAAGATGACAGCGTCATGCGCTGGCCAGTGCTTGAGGTGGCCGAGTGGGAGGAGCTGCGCCAGTGTCCCGGATGCGGCGCGCCGTGGGTTGCTGTGTGGCCCGAGGAGATCGAGGCGCCTCCAATCCTGTGCCGGCCCCATCCTGCTGACGCGCGTAGGCTCAGGGACCTCGACCGCGCCTCCACCATGCGCGCCTACTGCCTGGCTCGGCTGGCCGAGCACCTGGGCGAGCTGAAGGAAGGCAAGCAGCAGTGCCGCAAAGTTCACTGCGAACGGCGCCGCTTGCACGGCTCCGACTACTGTTTGGAGCACCTCATCGCCCAGCACTTCGGTCGCGAACTGGCTCGACTACGAAGCGCGGGCAACCGGCGAGAAGCATAGCCGGGAAAAAGAAAAGGCAGGAAGGGGATACCTTCCTGCCATCGCCGCGTGGGGAGCCGGCCGGCTGTGCCGGCCGCGCACCATCGCGGGAGGGTATGGGAACCCCTTGAGGGTTCCCATTTCAGAGAAAATAATCCCGGCGGCGACCTACTCTCCCACAGAGTTTCCCCTGCAGTACCATCGGCCCTGGAGGACTTAACTTCCGAGTTCGAGATGGGATCGGGTGTGGCCCCTCCGGAATGACCGCCGGAAACCTTTTGGTGTCTTGAGCCACGAGCTCGTTAGTAGAATCCGAGTCGTGCTCGTTCACCGAGCTTCGACCTCGATTCTCGTAAGCGGCTGTCCGCGCTGTCTCTGCCGCCTGAGGAGCGCGCTGGCCTGGCCAGCGACGCGCCCCCACAACAGAAACACGAAAATAATGGTGATCAAGCCGCACGGCCGATTAGTACCGGTCAGCTCCACGCCTTGCAGCGTTTCCACCCCCGGCCTATCAACGTCGTAGTCTACGACGGGCCTTTAGGAGGCTTGCGCCTCGGGATTCCTGATCTGGAGGT
>Ga0182010_10000443_pt1 | contig 23755 bp, 17 predicted proteins | sample 611E1MmetaG_FD_120488 | JGI IMG/M metagenome (GOLD analysis project Ga0182010, IMG submission 120488) | Permafrost microbial communities from Stordalen Mire, Sweden - 611E1M metaG | ecosystem: Environmental > Terrestrial > Soil > Wetlands > Permafrost | place: Sweden: Stordalen | collected... | reverse complement strand
TCCGCTCGGTCCCCCGGCGTTCACCGCTCTGACGCGATAGAAGTAGGGGGTCCCCGCCGTGAGCCCCGTGACCGACTGGCTTGTCCCGGGAACCGCCAGGTTATTGTAACCGGAAAGGATACTACTGAATCCGGCGTCCGTTGCGACATCAAGCTGATACCCTGTCGCCCCACCGACTGCTGTCCAGTTTGCCGTGAAGCCTGTTGTTGTCACCGCCGTCGCCGCTGTCGCTGTCGGAGTGCCCGGTGCAGTCGGCAGCGTCGTCAGCGAGATGATATTGGAATTATCACCGGTGAGCGAGCCGTTCGTCCCCCGGAGTCGATAGAAGTACTTCGTGCTGGGAGACAGCCCGCTGACCGCCGCCGTCACCACGTTGCCGACGTTCAGATTGTTGTAGGACGGAAGTATTGACGTGAAGAGAGTGTCCGTGGCCACGTCGAGCCGATAGGCGGTTGCGCCCGCCGATGCAGTCCAGTTCGCGCTGAATGAGGTTGACGCGATACTTCCTGCCGCGGTTGCCGTCGGCGAAGCGGGGGCGGTCAACTGCGTAATCGTGGACGAACTTGCGCTCGTCCCCCCGCTGTTCTGGGCACGGACACGATAGTAATACGTTGTGTTGGGAGTCAGCCCCGGGACACTCGTTGACATCGCGAGGCCCACCGAAAGATTATTAAAGCCGGAAACGAAACTCGCAAAGCCGATGTCGGTGGCAACATCCAGGAAGTAACCGGTCGCTCCGGCTGAGGCCGACCAGTTTGCGGTCAGGGAGGTCGAGGTGACAAGCGTGGCCGACGTGGCCGTTGGAGGCAACGGTGCGGTGAGCTGTGAACTAATCGTGGAATTTATGCTCGTCCCGCCTGTATTGGTCGCCCTCAGCCGGTAGAAGTAATTCGTATTGGCAGAAAGAGTGGTGACGGCAAACGATGTCACGTTGCCGACATTCAGGCCATTGTACCCTGTGACAAAGCTCGAGAAACCGACATTGAGCGATACATCGAGCAAATAGGCAGTCGCTCCGTTTGCCGCGCTCCAGTTCACGGTGAACCCGGTCGATGTCACCAGCGTCTCCGCTCCCGGAGCCGGCGCAGGAGGAATCGTTGCTACCGTGATCGTTGTGGAACTCGCGCCTGCGCCGCTCGCATCAACAGCACGGACACGATAGTAGTATGTGTTGCCCGAGGTCAGCCCCGCCGCCACCGACTGGCTTGTCCCCGCAACGGCGAGGTTGTTGAAACCGGTGACGAACGAGCTAAACGCCACGTCGTTGGCCACATCAAGCTGGTATCCCGTCGCACCGGTGACCGCTCCCCAGTTCGCCTGGAAGCTGGTCGCTGTTATCGAGGTTGCCGCCGTGGGTGTCGGTGCCACCGGAAGCGTGACCGTCGTGATCGGCGTCGAGCTGGCGCTCGCCAGGCTGCCGTCTGTCGCGCGGACCTGATAGTAATAGACAGTCCCCGCGGTGAGCCCCGTGACCGACTGGCTTGTCCCGGCAACCGCAAGGTTCTGGAAACCGGGGACGAATATCGTAAATCCTGGGTCACTCGCGACATCGAGGAAGTAGCCGCTCGCTCCTGCCGACGCATCCCAGTTGGCGGTGAATCCGCTCACCGCAATGGAGGTCGCAGCAGTTGCGACGGGAATCGGCGGCTGCGCCGATGCAGGTGTGACAACCAGTCCAACGGCAGCCAAGACCAGCACAAACAGAAGAATCTTCTTCATTCCAAAACCCGAATAGTTCACGAAATTCGATTCCTCACCATGCGTTTCATTGGACGGCGTAGAGCACGTGATCACAATAAACGACAGAACTCGGAGATTGGTTCGACAAAGGCAGCTGGGCTGCAACGCAAGCGGGTTCGTTGCGACAGGATTTCAATGTTCGGCATAGTGCACTGGATCGCCATGGACAAGAACAAAAAAGGGGATTCTCCCCTCTTAAGTGTAATGATACGAATTTATATCTGATGTGACAATAGGCACGATTGCATGGCCCCTATTTGTGCAAAACCGGCGCAGATCGTTCAAAAAGCCGCATTGGCTCGTCCGGCGGACACAAAAAAAGGGGGCTTCGTGTGAGCCCCCTCAAATTCCACCCATTTCCATGGCGTGCTACCCGTGTATTTGCTTCACCACAGATGACATTACCCACCCCACCGTCCCTGATTTCGTGCGGATCTGGACCCAGTCGGGACCGGATGGGGATGTGAACTTACGGAGAATCTCCACCCGCTCCCTATTTCGAATGGTGATACGCGGAAGGACTTTCGCCTCCCATGAGTGATTCGATCGAAGCCCTGTGCTCGGAACAGTGATGGTCCCTGGCTTTCCCTCCATCACTCCCCCCTGCGGGGCAGTGCGGCGTTCCACCGACAGCTCCTGTGTTTTCACGCCGCTCTGGGTAACCAGTTCAACGAATTGCGGAGGAGGAGGAGAAGGTTCCGTCTTTGCCGGGAAGAGAAACGTCCCTCCGAGCAGCATCAACGAAATCACCAATCCAATCACATAGACGCGTGTATCGAGCCCTCTTCGATTCGCCGGAAGACGATCGGGAGGAGCGATGTTCCGTCTGGCCTCCGCCGGCGGAGCAGTCTTGGCGCGGACAACAGATTTTGCCTGATTTGCGTCTCGAGGGGAAGCAACCGGAGTCGGACCGCCCGACCCCCGCAAGTCCTTCGGGGCCTTCGCGGTTTCCATCGTCGTTACGCGCACGCAATCAGTCGTCGCCGGCGTACCATGGAGGAAATACCCCTCATCAACATGAGCATTCTGGATCTGGGCTTCGACGCGCGCCAGGGCGAAGCAGATAATTTTCGCGGTTTCCAGAGACGCATGAATTGCCCCGCAGATGGCTTCAAGTGTGGCGCCGGTGGTTGCGAGATCGTCGACCATGAGGATGCGGACATCGGCCGGCAGACCCTTTCCGTCAAATCTATATACCTCTTCAAGCTCCTTCTGGCGGGCGGCGCGGCCGCCAAGAGTGGTCATTGCACGCACGGCGGCGGTCTTCGTCAGCCGCTCTGGCATGTACGTCGCTTCGGATCTCTGGGCGATCGCTCTGCACAATCGATCGAGTGGCGCCGTCCCTCCGGCGGTTTGCTCATTACTTCCTAAAGCACGGACAATCACGTCGAACTGCAGGCCTTGGCTCACCATCGGCGCCGCCAACTGAATCCAGCGGGTGGTTTGCGGCTCGCATCCGTCCTTGAAGTCGTGGACAGAGCGTGAAATGATATCCTGATAGCCAACCCGCGCCGCATGATAGTAGGCAACGTGGAACAGCGCGTCCACTCCCGGATACCGGCGCGACGACTCGATCAGCGAGGCGATTTTGGCCTCGGTTTTCTTCTTTGTTGACAAGATTGCATTCTCCCTTCTGCGGACTACGAGCGTGCCCTCTGCTCGGGCGCGCGAGAGGCTGTTCGTTGTTCAAGGCGGTTCAGGAATCTCGCGAGGTTCAGACCTGTGGATTGGCAGATCAAGGCGATGGCAAGAAGAGCAGCGAACGGATAAATGAATGGTGCGAGCATGGTCAACAGAGACTGTGATGCGGGCATGAGCCCCCCCAGACGGTTCGTCAATAGAAATGGATGCCAGATTGAGGTGCAATTCCTGAGCCAAAGAGAAAGCGAGGGAAACTACACAAATCCGCAGAAATTCTCGTCGTCAGTGGCACCCTTAGGGAAGAAATGACCGACGCGGCTGTAAATTTTTCCTCTCGAATCCTTTGCTTTGTTCGACCCGAACAGCTATCATATTCCGAAAGAGCGGTTCCCTACTCCTCTATGAATAACAAGACCACGACGACTCCCATCAGTCGTTCAAACCCGAAGCTCACCCTGACAGTGTTGGAAGGGGCATCTGACCCTCGCGCGGTTTCTTTCACGACGAACTTCCGTGTCGGAAGAGATGCTGAGTGCCAGGTCGTCCTCACAGACAGTGCCGTGAGCAAGGTCCACCTTGAAGTCTACTTTGAAAAGGAGAAGTGGTGGATCCGGGACCTGAACAGCACCAACGGCACGTACAGCGCGAGGAAGAAGATCACCGTCATGCCGTTGAGCGGCAGGAACAAGATCGTCCTCGGCCGCAACGGTCCGCTGTTGATATTCGAGGTGGAGGGAGCCCCCCTTGAGGCCGACAGGACCGTCCTCAAGTCCATCTTCTCCCCCACGGCATTCATCGACAAATACCTCAAGGACCCGAATCTGCAGGACGGTGCGGGCGAACAGACGCGACTCGTCCGCCTGCACGTTCTTCGGCGCGACAAGGAGAAGGCGCGCAAATACATGATTGCGCTCGCCGCCCTCGGTCTCATCGCAATTCTCCTGGGAGGCTACGCGTATTACAAGCACAAACAGGTCGAGCAGCAGGAACTGCTTGCGCAGAATGTGTTTTACGAAATGAAGGCGCTCGACATCGCGTACGCATCACTCAAGAAGCGCGTCGTCGCGTTGCAGCCTGACTCCCTCCCGACTTCAGAAACGTCCACGTATCTCGCGAAACGGAAGGAACTCATTGCAGCGTATGAAGGACTGCTGAATGAACTGGGGGTGTACAGCGCAACGATGGACGAGAAGCAGAAAACCATTTATCACGTCGCCCGGGTGTTTGGAGAATGCGAGATAGGGATGCCGGACGACTTCGTGGATGAAGTGGAAAAATACGTCGATCTGTGGAAGAAATCGCCGCGGCTTCGCACCGCCATCGGAAGAGCAGCGGAGAGGTCGTACGCACCGAGGATCGCCGCGTCATTTGCGGCCAACGACCTTCCGCCGCAATTCTTTTACCTTGCTTTGCAGGAGAGCGAATTTGATTCCGCGGTCGTCGGGCCGCCGACCCGTTTCGGGATTGCGAAAGGGATGTGGCAATTCGTCCCAGCGACAGCCCTTGCGTACGGATTGAAAACGGGACCGCTGGTCGGACTTGCCAGGCCGGACCCCAGGGATGAACGGCAGAATGTCGGAAAATCGACGGACGCGGCGGCGAAATACATCAGCGACATGTACAACACGGAGGCACAGGCATCCGGACTTCTGGTGATCGCAGGATACAACTGGGGACACAACGGAGTGCGGGCGCTCATCCGACAAATGCCCGGCAACCCGCGCGAGCGAAACTTTTGGAAGTTCCTGCAGCAGTACCGGGACAAAATTCCCAAGCAGACGTACGATTATGTTTTCTACATCTTCTCCGCCGCCGTCATCGGAGAAAACCCGGCGTTGTGGGGATTCAGCTTTGACAAGCCGTTCCCCGGAAATCCCACCCCCCCGTAAGACACGCGCCCATCTTCCTACCGGGGGAACTCCCCTCCGGGTCCAGCCAACCTGACATCAGTCACAAAGAACCCCGTTTCGCCGAACCAGTTGGTCGGAACTCCGACGTGCTCTTCGTAGTGAAGAACCACCCGATGCCCCGATGCCGCATTGATGTGCACCGCGACGGAATCATCGCGCACACTGAAAGAGAACACTTCCGGCGGCGCGCCGGGAACGGGAACCACGGTCAGCTCTCCCTCCCAGGTCTTGAAGAGAACCCCGCGCTTGGAAAACTTCTCGACGTACCCGGTCTTCTCACCCGTCGAATAGCTCCACCAGAGGACGAACCCGGTGTAGAGGACGGCGACCATGAGAAGAGCGAAAATGAATCCGAACAACCATCGGAACAGGCGTCCTGCCATGACGATCCCCTTCCTATCGCTTGTCGCCGAAAATTTATGCATCGCAGGGGCGAGAAGCAAGCACGAGCGCCTATTTTCCGCCAACGTCATTTCATGAGCTTGAGTTTCTCAAGTTTCGGTTTGATCACAAACCTGCAATAGGGGGCATCAGGATGGTTCTTGAAGTATTCCTGATGGTAGTTCTCCGCCTTGTAGAATGCCGGTGCGGGTTCTATCTTTGTGACGATGGGTTTGTCGAACGACTTTTGCGCCTCCTTCAACGACCGCTCTGCCTCCGTTTTCTGGGATTTGCCATCGTAAAAGATGACCGAGCGATATTGCGTCCCCGCATCCGCCCCCTGGCGGTTCAATGTCGTCGGGTCATGCGCTTCCCAGTACACTTCCAGGATACGCCGGTAGCTTATCTTCTTCGGATCAAACGTGATTCTGGCCACCTCCGCATGTCCTGTCTCCCCGGTGCAGACCTGTTCGTACGTCGGGTTAGGAACCGTTCCGCCCGCATATCCGGCCTCCACAGAAACGACTCCGTCGAGCCGCTCGAACACCGCCTCAACGCACCAAAAGCATCCTGCCCCAAGGATCGCCTGCTCCACTTTGTCCATCCCCTTGCCCTCCTCTTGTCCGTGACTGACAAGCAATGCCACCATGGCTACCAGAATCATTGTCCCTCCCTTCAGAATGTCGAATTCTCTTACCCACCATCCTGTTGCCGTCAGAATGAACAGTGAAGGAGCAAATTCGGTTCACTGCGAAGAACAGGGAACGAGCGAATACGCCAAAACGCCCTCATTGTGCAAAACTCCCGGCGTTCGCTTTGTTGAATCTTCCCGCCAATTCCCTTAGATTAGTGCTCCATGAACAATCCGAAGGCACGCATATGCTCAGGTCCTTCACTCTCCTGGTTCTTCTTCTCCAGACGCCGCTGATGATCGCCCATTCCACCGCGTCTCCCGAGCGCGCTCGCCGGGTGGTATTTTTCGGGGATTCGATCACCGAACTCGGCGAACATCCGGATGGCTACATCACACAATTGCGAGCCACGCTTGCAAAAGCGGGAGAAGGGGATCAATTTGAAATCCTCGGCGCGGGGATCGGGGGAAACAAGGTCTACGATCTGTATCTCCGCATGGACGACGACGTGTTGGCGCGCGTCCCGGATATCGTCGTGGTTTTTGTCGGCGTCAACGATGTCTGGCACAAACGGACGTCCGGTACGGGAACGGACGCCGACAAATTCGTGAAGTTCTATGAGGCAATTGTGAAACGGCTCCAGGAAAAGAAGATCCGTGTGATCCTCACGACCCCCGCGTGCATCGGGGAGAAGACGGATTGCAGCAACGATCTCGACGGCGAGCTCAACCACTACGCGCAGATGATCCGCGATATCGCCTTGCAGCGCTCCTGCACGTTGGTCGATCTGCGGAAGGAGTTCCTCCGCTACGATGCCGCGCATAACACCGACAATGCGGAGAAGGGGATCCTCACCGTCGATGGGGTGCATTTTTCCACAGCAGGGAATGAACTGGCGGCCGGGTTGTTTTACCGCGCGCTGGTGTCACCATGAAGCTCCGTTGCTTTTCCTCCGCCGCATCAGGTATTGTGCAGCGACCACAAAGAAAGGACGCCCCCATGAAAACTGTGCGCATTGCGCTCCTGCCTCTCCTTCTCCTCTTTCTTGCGGGTTGCTCAAGCCCGGACCGCCTGGTGACCAAGAAGATCCCGAAGGAGTTTGTCGAATTCGGCAATACGCGGATCGACGACTACTATTGGCTGAGCGACGCGAAGGACAGCGCCGTCATCCAGCACCTCAAGGATGAGAATGCGCACACCGAAGCGGCGTTGAAGCACACCGAAGGATTACAGAGGAAGATTTACGACGAGATGATCGCACGGCTGGAACAACAGTACGAATCTCTTCCCGTCAAGAAGAACGGATACTGGTATTATGTCCGCTACAAGGAGGGGCAGCAGTACCCTGTGCACTTCCGGAAAAAGGGGACGCGGGAAGCGCCCGAGGAGATCCTCCTCGATCTCCCGATACTGGCCGAGGGGCACCAGATTTTCATCGTCGAGGGAGAATCTGTCAGTCCGAACAATGTCTTGTTCGCCTACGGCATCGATACGTCGGGGAGCAGACAGCCGACCATGTACATCTGCAATCTCCCGGCCGGGACGCTTGCACCGGAGACTGTCGGCAATACGAGCGGCCAATACGCATGGTCGGCGGATAACACTTCGGTCTTTTACGTTCTCAACGATCACACGGTGCGCCCGTACAAGGTCATGAGGCACCGGATCGGGACTGATCCCCAGGCGGACCGCGAGGTCTACACGGAGGCCGACAGCACCTTCGCGGTCTCTCTCTCCACGTCCCGGGATGACAAATACATCTATATCGCGTCTGGATACACGGAAGATCGCGAAACCCGCATCATCGCCGCCGCTCAGCCGGATGCAGCGCCCGTCGTGATCCAGCCCCGTTTGAAAGACCTGGCCTACTCCGTGGTTGATCAGGAAGGCGACGTGCTCTACATCCGTACCAACCGGGATGCCAGGAACTTCAAGCTCGTCAAGGCCCCCATGCGCAGCCCCGGAATGCAGCACTGGATCGATGTTCTTCCTCACCGGGATGACGCTCTTTTTGAGAACGCGCGCGTGTTCACAAAGTACATCGTCGCGCAGCAGCGAATCAAAGGTCTGACGCAGATCCTCGTTGTCGCCCGGCCTACCGGGCAATCGTACGAGGTGGACTTCGGCGAACAGGCGTATGTTGCAAACATGTCCGCCGCGACAGACGCGGCGGATCTGGACAGCATCAGGTATTCCTACAGTTCCCTTACCACGCCTCTCACCGATTACAGGTACGATCTCATTTCGAGGGAGAGGACGCGTCTGAAGCAGGACAAGGTTGGCGGCGGGTATCAGGACTCTCTCTACGAGACGAGGCGCATCTGGGCGACGGGCGCCGACTCGGTGGCTGTTCCCATCAGCATCGTGTACAAGAAGTCACTCTTCAAGCATGACGGCAGCAACCCGATGCTCCTCTATGCATACGGATCGTACGGGTTCACTCAGGATCCCTACTTCAACAGATCGGTGATCAGTCTGCTTGACCGCGGGTTTGTCTACGGCATTGCCCACATCCGGGGCGGACAGGATCTGGGCCGCTCCTGGTATGAAGACGGGAAGATGATGAAAAAGAAAAACACCTTCCAGGATTTCATTACGTGCGCGGAGAACCTGGTCGCCGAGAAGTACACATCCTCCGACCGGCTCTTTGCCCACGGAGGGAGCGCCGGAGGCATGCTCATGGGAGCCATTACCAACATGCGTCCCGATCTCTTCCGCGGCGTGATCGCCGACGTCCCCTGGATGGATGTCGTCACCGACATGCGCAACACCGACCTTCCATTGACGACGCTTGAGTACGACGAATGGGGGAATCCGACGATCAAGGAACAATACGACTACATGATGAGCTGGTCCCCCTATGACAACGTCAGGGATGCGGCGTATCCTGCGATTCTGGCCACGGGAGGATTGAACGACACGAACGTTCCGTATTATTCGCCGGCCAAGTGGGTTGCCAAGGTCCGCGACCATAACACGGGAAGGAATCCGATCCTCTTCAAAGTGAACATGGGCGCGGGACACGGCGGCGAATCGGGAAGGTTTGAACGGCAGAAGCTTGCAGCACTGCGGTACGCGTTTCTCCTGGATCTGATCGGCCAAAAGGAATAGTGCCTCTCCACCTGCGGGGCTCAGTCGTTCCACGGGCCCCGCAGGGGAGAGTTCACTCCTTTTTGGGTTCCGATGACCCGCCGGAAGTCTCCCGCTCCACAACCTTCGCGCCCCTCTTCTCCAATTCCTTCCACGGGATGCCCATCTCGGCGGCAAATGCCTCCTTCGCCTCCTCCGGCGTCGAATTTTTGGAATGATGGAGATGCACCGTCTTCCTGCCGTTCTGGACATATTCAATTGCCCACTCCGGGCCTTCCGATCTTCCCATAGCATCTCCTGTTGGTCATGAAGAGCGACAACGGCAAGAACCGTTGCAGCCGGAAAAAAATTTGCTAGCTCCACACCCCGGGGATTCTCGTCCCGCACGAACTGCACGTTCCCGCGACAATGCGATTCTTCATGATCGAATATCCCTTTCGCTCGACGAGCAGCGTCCTGCACTTCGGGCAATAGGTGTTTTCCGCATCGTGGCCGGGAACATTGCCGATGTAGACGTACTTCATCCCGGAGTGCAAGGCGGTGTCCCGCGCCATCTCCAGTGTCGCAACGGGAGTTGACGGAAGCTGGTCTAACTTGTAGAGCGGCATGAACCTGCTGAAATGAAGGGGGGTATCGGCAAAGCCGTTCGCATACAGCCAATCGGTCATCTTCCCGATCACGTCCGGCTTGTCCGTCCACGTGGGGATGACAAGGTTTGTGATTTCCAGCCAGACTCCTTCCTGTTTCAGCACCTTCAGCGTCTCAAGGACGGGCGCAAGGCGCACGCCATTGAGGTCTTGATAGGTCTTCTCCTCGAAGCCCTTCAGATCGATGTTTGCCGCATCGATCACGCGGCAGAGTTTCCGGAGAGGCGCCTCGTTGATGTACCCGCTCGACTTGAAGATATTCCGCGTGTGGTGCTCACGGGCAATTGTCGCCGTGTCAAACACATATTCATAGAAGGTGACAGGTTCCGAATACGTGTACGCGATGGACGCACATCCATTTCCCACGGCTTCGTCAACGACTCGCGCGGGCATCATGTCGGCGTTCTCTGTTTCACGCGGGCTTTTTTGTGAGATTTCCCAATTCTGACAGTTCAGGCACCGGAGGTTGCACCCGGCTGCAGCGATTGAGAATGCATGCGAAGAGGGAAGAAAATGGAACAACGGTTTCTTCTCGACAGGGTCGATATGCACGGCGCAGGGATTCCCGTAGGCAAGAGAATACACCTTCCCTCGCAGATTGATCCTGTTCCTGCAACGGCCCATGTCACCCGGCCCAAGGAAACATCCGTGCGGACACTTCCGGCATTGGAACCCGCCGGAGGTCGCGACGACGAACTGCGCCTCCGTGCTCCATTTCCCCGGACTGTCATCGGACTGTCCTGCGAAAGCCGACCCCCCTTCCCACGCCAGGAGCTTGTCAATGCCGCCAAGGCCAAGTACGCACCCGCCGGCTCCGAGGCAGGCGCACTTCAAAAATTCCCTTTTATCCATACGATGCCTGTTCCTTCGTGTTATCATTCATCGGAAGCACTTCCGGTCTTTGACCCCGAGCTGTCCATGGTTCATGGCGGGCGGCGGACCCGACGGAGGGAGAGAAGGGCCCCTCCCGCCGACACTGTTCCCGCCGCAAGACAAGCGTTCATCACACCGTACAGGGGGATCACACAGACGCTCATCAGGAATGCTCCAAGCGCTGATCCGACCAGATCAAGTCCATACAAACGGGACGCGGCTGCTTCCATCGTCCCCCATCGCACGGATGCCGCAATCGCAAACTCCAATCCCCCCATCAATCCAAAGATGAACGCGAAGGCGGCAAACAATCCCTGAAAGAAAAAGAGCCCCATGTTCAGAGATGGAATCCACAAGACGACGAACGGCAGGAGAATGGACAAACCTCCTACCACACCCTGTATGCCGGCGTAGAGAGCAATGGTCGGCGGCCTGGGGAGAAATCTGGCAACGAGCGGGCCCACCGCGAGTCCCGCCATAAACGCCGTCACCACAACTCCCGTCATCTGATACAAAGATCCGCAGATGACCTGAAATGAAACAAGAAGTACCACTTCGAGAGAGGAGGCGGTAAAGCCGGCTGCAAAGATTCCCGCATCCACGGGATGCGCGTGCCAGAGCACGAGGAAGACCAGCACACCTACCGCAACAATCCACGGCAGGGGATGAAAATCGAAATAGCTCAACCAATACGCGGTCTGCCGCGCGTAGCACAGAGGCCGGAAGTCGCTATTCACCGCTCCCGCGCTGTCAAGTCCCTTCGCCAATTGCGCACTCCGCTGTTTCAACAGTTCGTCATCAAGATAGTACCTATTCACATACGCTGTCGCGACGCCGCGCTCTTCCGCCAGGCGTCCGATACGGATATCCAGTTCCCGATCCGAAGCAAGAAAATAATTTCTCTCCCCCGGCACGATCAGGACATGGGAGAAGACCCGGTGGAGCGTAGCAAACAAGACCGAACCGACGCCGCGGGCTTCCGTCCCCTGATACTCCGTCGCACCGAGCAAACTTGTTGAAAAAACAGCCCCCTCGTTCATCACCCTTCTGAGATCGCGGAAGAACTCCTCGGTGAAAAGACGGTTCAGCTGCACGGTGGACGGGTCCGGCACGTCGAGAAGAACCACGTCGTATCGCGACAAGGTCGAGCGGACGTACATTCGGGGATCTGCGGCGATGCCCCTGACACGGCCATCATGCAATGCGTTCGTGAACTCCGCCCCTGCCCGGAGGATCCACGGGTTCACCTCGACTTCATCGACGTTCTCAACACCGTATTTCAGGATTTCCTGTGTCGCTCCCGAAATACTCCCCCCGATGAGGAGAACGCGGCGGGGGGAAGGATGCTGGAGCATCGCATAATGAACGTGTTCTTCATTGGCCGCAACATCATCAGTCGAGAACATGAGAACAGAGTTCTCAAAAAAATTGCGCTGTCCGCCCTGACGTGTGATGGTGAGATTCCCGTAGCGTGTGTCGTGGAAATACAGGATCTCCTGTTCCGGAAAAAGATAGCCGCGCGTCGCCGCATCGAGGGAGCGGAATGCCATCCCGGCCAGAACGAACAGCGCCGCGCAGAGCGCGATCCGCCCTCCGACGGGAGGAGCGCCCGGCAGGAACACAAAGCAGAGGACGGCAGAGTCGATGGCGAAGAGGAGGGACAGAATCTCGAATGAATTGAAGAAGGCGGCAAGAGCAATGTTAAAGACAATCCCTCCGGCCACGCTGCCGAACGATTCCCAGGAATATGCCGCCGCCAGCGAACCACCCTGAGTGCGATGAGAGAGAACGGAAGCCCCGACCGCGAAAAGGAGTCCTGCAATCAGGCAATACGGAGCGAGAAGAACAAGGGAAGCAAGAACGGTCTCCACAAGGCCTATCGTGCTCCCGCGCGTGAAGACAATATTCCGCAGGAAACGAAGGAGAAAAACGGTGACGATCGGCAGGGCTGCGAAAGCCGCAAGCACGCAGGCGCGCACCCCACCTGTGATCCTCCGACGGGCGGCCAGCAATCCAAGGAGCGACCCCGCGCCAGTGAGCAGCATCCATAGTGCGAGGACCACCCCGATGACCAGCTCGTTTCCGTCGGCAGCCGCAATGAACTCACGGAGCATGACAACCTGCAGGGCCGTGGAGGTCATTCCCAAAGCCCCGAGGCCGACGCGGATCTCGACGTCACTCCGACATCCGTTGCGGCGATATCCGTTCAGATGCTCATCCGACACAGGGTACGCTCTGTTCATCTCGCCCAACATCGCTGCCCCCGCCCCACATCACTCTTCGCGGGATTATTTTGATACCTGCCTGTTGATCCCCTCCAACACCCGTCTTGCACACGCGCGAAACCCTGCGCCGGCGAATGGCAACTTTTGCTCAATCACGAGGCGAAGCTCCCTGCGAAGATCAGGTTCCGCGGATGCGATCCGGGAGAGGACTGTCATGGAGAACGACTGCACGGCAATGGAACTGTCAGCGGAGGCCAGGTAGTCAAAACAGACGGTCGCCACTTTCCCGAGGAGGCGATGCGGGATCTCCACATCCTGAAGGATTCTGACGACGTTTCGCCGAACCGCTTCATGGACGCCGGTCTCCTGCATCCTCGTGATCATTTTGCCGAGGTAGGGTTGAACCAACGCGGGGTGGGCTTCTGCGCAAATCCCAACCGGCCACGCGGCACGCTGGGTGACGCGATATTCCCCCTTCAGGAACAGCTTCATCAATCTCGCAAACCGACCCCTGTCACCGCCGACCCAGCGGGCGATCCTCTCCGCCTGCGCCCGGGAATGTTCGCGAAGGATTTCTTCTTCGAGGTTCATTTCTCTCCAAAGACAAGGGCTTCATACACGTACAGTTCGGCACTCTTCCACCCGTCCCATCCCATTCCCGCTTTGTCCTGGGAGCAATGCCCGAAGAACTCCTCTTTTGTCCAGCCGGTCTCCCCAGCCACCTGCGGCAGAAATGTGCCGGAGCGGTTCCCGCTTTTCATATAGATCCCCTGCCGGCCAAGTTCAAACTCGTCGATGGAATGGATTCGCCGCATCGGCGTCAGGACCGATATTTCGATTTCCAGATCGGGTATCTCTGCGCTCTCAACCGGGGAAAAGCGTGGGTCTTGCGTGGCAGCCGCTACCGCCATCATTCGGACGACCTTGTACAGCGGTTCGGTCGCATCGAAGCGTCCGATGCACCCGCGGAGGGCGTGGTTCTTGTTCAGCGTGACGAAGGCCCCGCAAGGAGCCCTGAGGGCTTCAGAGAGTGTTCCGGGATCGACGGGGGGCAGCTCCCGCTGTCCCACCACCGCCTCCACCGCCTGCCGTGCCATGGAAAGCAGCAGGGATTTGTCGCGCTCCAGCAATTCAAACTTTGCCGTTCTCTCCTGCTTGACCGCACGGCTCACGGCAATCGCGCAGTAGCCGACCACCCTGCTCCGATCACCCGCAGGCGAGTCCCCCGAGTTCCTGTATTGCACCTTCGTGAACCGGAGCGCGGCGTCGGCAGTCGTCATATCCAGGAACGTCAGCACACCGGACCAGCCGCAAAGACTCGTCACGAGATTCGGCATCCTGGCCTCCTCGTTCCTTTGCATGGCCTGGACCAGATTCGTAGGGGAGTTTGAAAGGATGGCGGCGGCGGTATTGCTGTCGGCACGCACGGCGTCGTCGTATCCCGGATAGTGAGAGAAGTCGGAGCTGATCACGAAGAGGTTCCGGTCGTTCAAGTACGGCCGGAGCGCATCAGCGAGCTTCCGGCACGTCTCCTGCGAATTCGCTCCGACAACGATGGGAACGATGCGAAAATGTTTCTTCATGATATATTGCAGGAACGGGACTTGCACTTCCACGCTATGCTCCTCCGCATGGGCGTCCGTCCGGTCCGAAAACATTGCGCACTCCTTGATCAGCTTCTTCCCGAGCTCGCGGTTCACTTCAACTGTGCCGAGCGGGGTGATGAAGTTCCCCTCCGTGTACACCGACGCCCCTTCAAAGCCGACGTGGTGGCTTGGTCCGATGATGAAGATATTGTCGTACGCTTTCGACGCATCGATCTGATGAAACCCCGAGGCCGCCACCTCGCCGGAGTAGATGTACCCGGCATGTGGAACAATAATGGCGGCGACATTCTTCGCCTTCCCGGGGGGAACCGCACGCGCAAACATGCTTGCGAGCATCTGTTTCAGCTCGTCGGCTTTCGCCGGATAGAATTGACCGGCGACAGCCGGCTGGCGGTCGACAACGGTCTCCTGCGCCGGAGATGTGATCGGCAGGAGGAGGAGCAGCAGAAGGGGAACATGGATGCGGGAGAACAAGGGAGATCCTTTGCGAGGTCGTCTTTGGGCGGAAGCGAACAAGAGGCACGCCCCCTGCAAATCTACGCCGCCGCCGGATGAAAGTCAAAAACCCCCGCATCTCACCCCGGGGCATGGGAGCCCGGAAAATGCGAAGGTGCCACCGTGACGGTGGCACCCTGGGAGAACAACAAACGACACGCGGAATACACGAGATTTATTGGGCGAACACCTCGTCGAAGAAGTCCCTCATAGCGCGCCATGACCGCCGGTCGGCTGCTTCATTGTACGCCGCCCCCTTGCTATTGTCGTTTCCCGCCCTCTTGTCGGTAAAACTGTGCACGGCGCCGCTATACTGGACCAATTGCCAATCGACTCCGGCGTTCCTCATTTCATCCATAAAGGCCTTCACGTCTTCCTGCTTTACGTACGGGTCATCCGCGCCATGGAGGACGAGAATCTTCGCCTTGATGTTCTTTGCGTCTGCCGGTGTCGGCGTTGTGAGCGAACCATGGAACGTCACGACCCCCTTCAACGGTGCGCCGCTCCGTGCCAGTTCCAGAGCACCCGCCCCGCCGAAGCAATAGCCGATCACCGCCACTCGCGAGGGGTCTGCTTCCGGCCTCCCCATGAGAAAATCCAACCCGGCTCTCGCCCGCGCCCTGTAGAGCTGCCGGTCGGCATAAAATTTCCCCGCCGCGGCACTGGCTTCCTGCGCATTCGCCGGACGGACCCCCTTGCCGTAAATGTCGGCTGCGAGGGCAATATAGCCGAGCGCCGCCAGTTGTTCCGCACGCGACTTCTGGTATTCCGAGACGCCGAGCCAGTCGTGGATGATCAAAACCGCCGGACGCTTTCCCTCGATGGAGGGATCGTACGAGAGATACCCCTGGAGGACTGCGTCCCCCTGCTTGTATTCGACTACCTCGGTTTTCACTCCCGCGATCGCGCCTGTGGTCATAACGAGCATCGCAAAAAAGGCAACAATTGTTTTCATCGCTGTGTCCCCTATGGTGAGTGTACTCTCTCCGTCCGGATCAACCCACTTGATAGAACAGCGAGGGGGGCACAGCCGTTCCCGTCCTGCGCGTCATGGCTTCGGGTGGGCTTTGAAAAATTCCCAGATGGTTTCGGTCGCATTGAGGGAATTCACGGTCGGGCCCATGACGAGAGCCGGCGGCCGGCGCGCGCCAGGCCAGAGATATCCATGCCCGTGCCCTTTCACGATAAGAGTCTTCACCCCTGCACCGTCGTCGCGCGGCCCCCACGCCAGCACCTTGCACGAGGGGTCGTCACGCAGGATTTTCGGGGCGTCGGGGAGACCCAGCATTACCGCCCATCGCCGCGGCCCGTCAATGGCCGGGGGCACATCCATCGACCGTCGCCCAATGCCGATCCTCCCCCCCTCCATCGGGGTAAAGGGATCGTGATCTCCGATGATCGCGATGAGGGAGACAGCACTGGCCAACGGGGAGTCTGCCCCGGGCGTCAGATGCCCGCCCATCGTTCCGACCGCTGCAACGATATCCGGTCGTTCAAACGCGAAGCGATATGCCATGGCCGCCCCGTTGGAATGACCCGCGACGTACACCCGCTTCGGATTGATCGCGGTATGGCGCGAGATCCATTCAACAAGAGTCTTCAAGAACCCGACATCATCCACTCCCTTCGTCGTTGCCGATCGTTCGCCCGATGCAAGGCTCGACTGCTGCCCGGAGTTCCACGTCTGGGGATTTCGTATGAAGCTCTCTGGGCTTTTCTCATTCCCCGGCGTACCATTCGGGAAGACGGCGACGAAGCCCTCCCGCTCGCCTACCTCCGCCCACCCGGTTCCATCGATGACGTTCCGGGTCGACCCTCCGGCACCGTGCAGCATAAGAACCAGCGGCCATCCATCCTTGGGACGGGAAATCTTCTCAGGGATGAAGACGGCTGCTGTTCGCCGTCTCCCCTGATACTCCAGCGCAATGTTGTGGCGCCCGGGCCGAAGATGCAGGTCTTGCGCAAATCCCGGGTTGGGTACATTCCCCGCCAGGAAAATGCAGCAGAGAAAAATCACAGAAAAGCGTATATTCATGTAGGGCTCCTCCGATCCGCCTCGTCTCTGACAATGGCGGATACTCCCTGAAAGATGGGAAATCGGGGGATGCAATTCAACTGTTCCGGACGAAACTTGATTCCATTTCCTTACGTACACTAAAGGTCAAACTCACCTCTTCCTTCCACCCAAGGGTTAATCCCATGCGTTCATCCTACTTCCGATGGCTGACGTTCCTCTTCCTGCTGGGGTCCATAGCCGCATTTGCCCAGCAGGAGACTCGTCTCCTGCGTTTCCCGGCAATTCACGGCAACCAGATCGTCTTCAGTTATGCCGGGGATCTGTACACCGTTGCGTCCACGGGGGGCGTCGCCAGGCGGCTGACGAGCGATGTCGGCTATGAAATGTTCGCGCGCTTCTCCCCCGACGGCAAGACGATTGCCTTCACGGGACAATACGATGGAAACACGGAAGTCTATGTGATGCCTGCGGAAGGCGGAGTCCCGCGCCGGGTGACGTACACCGCCACGCTCGGCCGCGACGATGTCTCGGATCGGATGGGACCCAACAACATCGTGATGACCTGGAAGGACGATACGCACATCGTGTACCGCTCCCGGCAAATAGAATGGAATGATTTCAAGGGCCAGTTATTCCAGGTGTCCGTGAACGGCGGCCTCTCCGAGCAGCTCCCATTGCCGAGGGGCGGCTGGTGCAGTTTCTCCCCCGACGGATCCAAGATGGCCTACAACCGTGTCTTCCGGGAATTCCGCACCTGGAAGCGATATCGCGGCGGTCAGGCCGACGATATCTGGATCTACGATTTCAAGACCAAGGCGACGACCGACATCACGAACAACCCCGCACAGGATATCTTCCCGATGTGGGCAGGAAACAAGATTTACTTCGTGTCGGACCGCGATGAGAACAAGAAGCTCAACCTCTATGTGTACGATCTCGGCACGCAGCAGACGCAGAAACTGACCGACTTCACGGAATTCGACGTCAAGTTTCCGTCCCTCGGCGATCATGCGATCGTCTTTGAGAACGGCGGCGAGATCTACCGGTACGATCTCACCGGCGGTCCGGCGCAGCCTCTCGTGATCTCCGTCGGGGAGGATTTTGCGATCGGCCGCGGCGGGCTTCGCGACGTGAGCAAGGAAGTCACCAACTTCGAGATCTCCCCCGACGGCAACCGGGCACTGCTCGGCGCGCGCGGCGATGTCTTCACCGTGCCTGTGAAATACGGGAACACCAGGAACCTGACGGCCACACCCGGGGTGCACGAACGGAATTCCAAGTGGTCGCCCGACGGCAAGGAGATCGCCTATATCTCGGATGCCTCCGGTGAGGACGAGATCTGGATGATGGCACAGGATGGCAACGCACCGGCGGTACAGTTGACGACCAACGGCGACACCTACAAGTACCAGATCTACTGGTCTCCGGACAGCAAGAACATCCTCTGGGCGGACAAGAAGCTCCGCCTCCAGTATGTCAACGTCGGGTCGAAGAAAGTCACGCCCGTTGCGCAGGCGACGGCGTGGGAATTCTCCGACTACGCATGGTCGCCCGACAGCAAGTGGATCACCTACGCCAAACCCGAAGAAAAGGTCATGACGACCATCCACCTCTTCTCGCTGGAAGACAAGAAGAGCATCGATGTCACGGACGGATGGTTTGATTCGAGCGCGCCCGTCTTCAGCAGCGACGGAAAGTACCTCTTCTTCGTTTCCAACAGGAGTTTCAGCCCGACCTACGGCCAGCTCGAGTGGAATCACATTTATCAGGATCTGGCGCGCGTGTACCTGATCACCCTGGCAAAGGAGACGAAATCCCCCTTCGCCCCCAAGAGCGACGAAGTGACCATCAGAGATGGGACGAAGGAACCGGAGAAGGGGGAGAAGAAGAAGGAGGAATCGAAGGCGGTTGTTGTGAAAGTCGATCCCGACGGGATCGAATCGCGCATTGCTGTCCTCCCCGTGACGCCGGCTTCCTACCGCAATCTGGAGTCGGCCGGCGACAAGCTCTACTATATCCGGAGCGGAAGCAAGGATGAGAAGCCGAAGCTCTTCGTGTTTGAGTTTGACAAGGAGAAGGAGACGGAGCTCGGCGATATCAACGGTTTCGAGATTTCCGCCGATGGAAAGAAGATGATCGTCGGAACTGCCGGCACTTACGCGATCATCGACCTTCCTGTGGGAAGGATTGAGATCAAGGACAAGCTGAACCTGAGCGACATGAAAGTGACGCTGGATCGCCGCGCGGAATGGAACCAGATTTACCACGAGGCGTGGCGGCAGATGCGGGACTTCATGTTCGATCCGCACCTCCACGGCGTCAATTGGGAGGGCATCAAGAAGAAATACGAGCCGCTCCTTGCTTTTGTCAATCACCGCGCCGACCTCACGTACATTATCGGGGAGATGATCGGCGAGTTGAGCATCGGCCATTCGTACGTGGGAGGCGGGGATTATCCTCACGCCGAACGGATCAAGACCGGACTGCTGGGTGCCCGCATCGAGCGGGATCCGGCTTCGGGATACTACCGGATTGCGGAAATTCTGAAGGGAGAGAATTGGAACAAGGATGTCCGTTCGCCGCTGACGGATATCGGTGTCGATGCGCACGAGGGAGATTACATCATCGCCGTGAACGGGAAATCCACGAGCGGCATGAACGACATCTACGCCTCCCTCGTGAACACCGCGGGGAAGCAGGTGACGCTTCGTCTCAACGGGTCTCCGAACGAAGAAGGGAGCCGTGAAACGGTCGTCATCCCCACAGACAACGAACGGGAGCTCCACTATTTCAAGTGGGTGCAGGAGAACAGAGAAAAGGTCGACAAGGCGACGGACGGGAAGGTGGGCTACATCCACATTCCGGATATGGGAGAGCCGGGTCTGAATGAATTTGTCAAGTACTACTACCCCCAGATCCGCAAGGAAGCCCTCATTGTCGATGTTCGGGGGAACGGGGGCGGGAACGTTTCGCCTCAGATCATTGAGCGGTTGAGGAGGGAACTCGCGATGATTGACATCTCGCGGAACACCACAATTTCGCTCGATCCGGACGGCGTGATCCTCGGACCAAAGGTGCTCCTGGCGGACGAGTTCTCCGCATCCGACGGCGATCTGGTGACGTACCGGTTCAAGAAATACAATCTCGGACCGGTGATCGGGAAGCGGACGTGGGGCGGAGTTGTCGGGATACGGGGATCTCTCCCCTTCCTCGACGGCGGCTTCATGAACCGGCCGGAATTTTCGCGGTATGATGTCGAAGGGAAGGACTGGATCATCGAGGGGAGAGGGGTGGAGCCGGATATCATGGTGGACAACGATCCCGCGCGGGAATACGCCGGGGTGGACGACCAGCTCAACAAGGCGATCGAGGTGATCAAAGCCGAGATGCTGAAGCATCCCGTTAATCTTCCTCCGCCTCCTCCGTACCCCGACAAGAGCAAGTAACGCGGTATACGCAAAAGCCCCGCCGTGTGGCGGGGCTTTTTGTTATGCTGCGGCCGTACGCCTGCCGTCTTAACCCTTGATAAACTTGCTTTTCAGAGTCCCGCACACCGGACATTTTTCGGGGGCGGCGCCGAATTCGATATAACCGCAGACCGGGCAGAGGTAGAACTCCTTGATGTCGAGATCCTTCCCTGTCTTCAGAGCTTCAATGGCGAGGGTGTAGAGTTTTGCATGAGCTTGCTCCGCCGCCACTGCATAGGCGAACATCCGCTTCGCCTTGTGTCCTTCTTCTTCCGCTTTCTTCAGCATCGGCGGGTACATCGTCGTGAATTCATAGGTCTCCCCCGCGACCGCGGCCTGCAGATTCTCCAGCGTCGTGCCGATGCCATCCGACGCCTTCAGGTGTCCCTCCGCGTGAATCTTCTCGGCTTCCGCCGTCAGCCGGAAGAGCTTCGCCACATTGGCAAATCCATCCTGTTCCGCCTTCTTCGAGAAAGCGGTGTACCTCTGGAATGCCTGGCTTTCGCCGGCAAAAGCTTCCTTGAGATTTTCTGCTGTTGTTGGCATGGGATTCTTTTCTCGTTGAACTTCTTGATTCCTGCACCACAACCGTCTTCCGACATTCAGCAGACTGACGGATCTCTTCCCACAGGCAACCGATGCCTGTGGGAAGAGAGAGTGGGGTGTTTCAGATCATCAACTTATAGCCGACCCGGAAACCGATACTCGACTTCTTGGAGATGTCGAAATAGCGGGCGGAGAGATCAACCGCTCCCTTTGGACCTGCCGGGATTTCAACGCCAACAGAAGGAACGAGGGTGAAATCCGTTTTTGACTCTGTAATGGTGATGGTGTGGCCGGAACCGCTCACCGAGCCGAACATCATGCCAAGCTCAAAATGTCCATAGACACGGACCGGGCCCTGTGGCATGAAGCGGACATAGTACTTGATGCCTGCCAGGACCGGAACTCCACTGTACGTCGCAGTGACTCCGGAGGGAAGATTCTTCCCGCTCCATGTGAGATACCCTGTCTTGCCGGTCACAGAAAACCTCTCCGAGACCGCGTAATCGAATTCTGCAGTGCCGCCAAATCCCGTGCCCCACGAGTCGCCGAACGAGCCCACGGGAAGCATAACATCGAAGCCGGCGCCAACGGACATCTGACCCTGCGCAGACGCATTCGATCCTGCAAGAAACAGAAGCGCCAACAGTATGGCAGAAAGGGCAATTTTGTTCACGTTGAGACTCCTTCTATGGTGTGTATGTGGTGATTTGGCAAGTTCCCCAGAGAACTGCGCTCAGGCGTTGAGCTATGGGGTTTCGCTCACGCTCGCACGAAGGTTCCTGCAATGGAACATCCTCGGATCCTTATGACGTGTTCTCGCAACGCCGCTGAAAGAGTGTGATAGGAAATCGATCGGGTGCTGAAAACATAAATCGCCACTATCCCTTATGGACAATGGCGATTCAATGAGCATGAGGGAATCTACTACAAAGCGGTTGCAGAGTCAAATCTATTTTCACGCCTGCTCTGCCAGACCACCCCCGTCCCCTCCTCATATCGAAGAGGCGACGGGGGTGGCGGCTACGAGTTTCCGCCCCGCACAGCCGGAATCCTCTCCCCCAGCGCAAAAAAAGCGTCTTCTTGCTTTAAGAGCGACTCTCCACGCAGAGCGGCCGTGGTTGACCCAAGCAACCACACCTCGGGGCTTCCGATCTTGAACGCCTGCGGTCCAAGCGTGTCAGTCACAACAGGAAACGGTTTCTTAAACGTGCCGACGAAATCCTCCTCGCGCATGACGAACGCAAGGATACGAGGGTTCAGGGGAGCGACTCGTGCGATGAACGCGCGAACGTCGTCCTCATTGGGCTTCGCGGCCTTGTCTTTCTCGTCGGCTGCAATTGTCCTGCGGTTCAGGTCTGTGAGCCCGATTCCAAGACTTAGCAGCTGGTCCGCTCTCTTCTGCGTGAACATCTGTCGCACCGGATCGCTCAGACTTCCGCTCTTGTGCCCGTCCGCGAGCGCCTTGCGCTCCTGCGCGGTGATGACATACTTTGGAGTGATCGACCCGATCGCCAGGAGCTCCCAGAACCGGTCTTTCGGATGAAGGTGATAGAAACCAAGAGACTCCGAGAGCTCAGTCACGGCAGCACCGACAAAAATGACAGTCAGATCGGGTCTAATGATTTCGGGGAGCATGCAGTACTGTTATCGGGTTCATTATTGCTGGTTGATCTGCGCGTTCGTCTTCATCAGCTTCTGTACCACCTCCTGGTAATACGGCTTTTCTTTCAGGCTTGCGTATGAGCCGGGGAAGTAGACAAGCGTGATGTCGGCGCTGTTGTCTTCAAATGAATTCACCACCACGGAACATCGCTGGTCGTTCGCAAGCCGCGTATTGTCGATCATCGGAAAGTCGAAGAACCCCGTCCAGAACTCCGCCGTGTTGATCTCGAAGTTTCCCAGAGTATCAATCGGCGTCCGGATTTCCAACTGGAGTTTAAGCTCCTGCGTGCGCTTGTCGGCTTTCTGAACGACAATCGAAAAGTGACGCGTGATGCCCTCGACCGTGAGAGTATCCTCGTCCAGCGGGATGCCGCCGGGGTTTGCCGCCAACGAGTCGAGGTCGATGTGCCGGTCAAACTTCCGTCCTGCTCCTTCAAGAACAATCATTTGTTTCCGGGTGATCTCCGTGGCAACCTTGTGCACCCGATCAAGATATTCTCCCCTCCCCTTTTCCTTCGAAACACGAATCTGCTTGTCTATGAAGACGAACAGAGGTTTCAAATTGATCGACTCGTTAAAATTGTAGGAGAGCAGCTCGAGGTTGAGCACCCTTTCATCCATCGACCCGGAGCCCGACTTCATGAAAGACTGAATCATGGAATCGAACATGCCTTTCCGCAGGACGCTTTCGGACTCCTCGCGTTTGCTCATCAGTTCGGTGTATATGCGGACGTTTGCCTCACTGGCTTGCATCCGTTCCCGGGACGCCGTATCTGCGCTCTCTCGATCCTTAAGATAGTTGGAACCAATGAAACCGAGAAT
>Ga0182010_10000439_pt1 | contig 23857 bp, 17 predicted proteins | sample 611E1MmetaG_FD_120488 | JGI IMG/M metagenome (GOLD analysis project Ga0182010, IMG submission 120488) | Permafrost microbial communities from Stordalen Mire, Sweden - 611E1M metaG | ecosystem: Environmental > Terrestrial > Soil > Wetlands > Permafrost | place: Sweden: Stordalen | collected... | reverse complement strand
GCTAAAGAAGGAAGAAATACTCAACTTAATTTTTCGCTGGTTTTTCCAGAGACAAATTTTGCCTCCGGTAAATATCCAACTCTAATGAAGTAATGAAAAACATGTATTAATAAGGATCAACTATTTAAAGGGATCGGTGATAATGAACAAGAATTTGATTTTAAATAAACTTACGAAACAAATAACACCTAAGTCAAATATATTTTTATTCACACACAAAAATTCCCAGATTGGAGAACTAGGGAATGAAACTAGCGCTATTGGTATTCAATGGTTCTCGATTACTTAAAATCGAGGTGAATCATCTCAGAACAACAATAATGAAAATGCCACATGACTCGCCTAAATATCCAGAGTTCGATCTTGTACTGCCTTGCGTCAGGTATTTCTTTATTTGAACTGAAAACTACGAAATTGTAGAAGTGTTCGATGGTTAATAATGAGTACTACATATTATCTAAATTTGAAAAGAATTGAGGCTTGGGGCTAGTGTGATAAACTGCCAATTTGTTCCACTGAGAATAATTATTATCAAGGAATATATTCTCATTAATATAAATGCAACCTTATTCTTCTTTTTTTGTTTGTATTGTTATATTAATTAATTTAGAAAATTCAACGAATATGAAATTAAAAATTATTACGATCTCCATTGTTTTTCTTGCAGGCTTGTCGGGTAAATCTTACGGACAGCAGCAATCTTTAGCAGGGCCTTCTGATACACTTGTTGTGCTCTGGTCAAGCGGCGACCGCGATGTTGCGGAAAAAGCTTGCTTAATGTACACATCTGCAGCTAAAAAATTCAAATGGTTTAACGAGCTTATACTTGTTGTATGGGGACCATCCGAAAAACTTCTTGCCGAGAATGCAGCTCTGAAGGAAAAAGTTGCAGTATCAGAAACAATCTTTAGTGCGTCAAACCCTATTTGTCCCTTAACATAAGAATTTGCAGCACTGCCAAGTCCGTTTCCTGATTTTCCACTATTGGTTCTTATCCTGTATCGCTGAAAAGCCAGGTCCCATGCGGTCGAAGTAAGAGGATCAGTTACAGTTATAGTATCGTTGCTGGCAAAACTGAAATACTTCCACGTTTTAGAAGGAGTTGAGTTTACTTCAAATGTCTGTGATTGAATGGTCGGTGCTGAATCATTTTTCTTACACCCGAATGATAATCCGATCAAAACCGGAACCAGATAAATAATTGATTTCATAATCTATGTGATTTTTTTATGCAAATGTAAAATCACATGATTTCTGAAAATGGTACAATCCGGAGATTTTATGGTACTAATTTCTTATGAATATCACGAAACCTTTTAGGAGTAAGTCCGGTCTCTTTTTTGAAGACCTTATTGAAATATGAATTGTCATCATAATTCAACTTATAGGATATTTCTGAAACTGACAGGTCGGTTGACAGAAGGAGTTTTCTGGCTTCCTGCATAAGCCTGTCCATTAATATCTTCTTTAATCCGAAACTGAAATAACTGTTGCAAGTAACATTTAATTGCTTCTCGGAGATATTGAAAGCCGAAGTATAAAATCCTATATTGTGTTCCTTAATGAATGAAGAATCAATGAGAAGTGATAATTCATGGATAAATACACTAGTGCCATTATTTGACCTGCCTGATTTTGCATCATAAATTTCCAACAGTCTGAGAAGCATTATATTTAAAAGTGAACGGATTATTATGACCGAATTGTTTGAAGAGATGCAGTATTCGTATTCGCTTCCGATCAATCTTATCAATTCTGTGAAATAGCCCTTCTCCTTTTCATCCAAATCAAAACATGGGTTGCAGTTTTTCCTATTTACCTGGGAGGTACATGAAAATACATCAAGCAAACGTATATAACTGAATTCTTCCACGTATTAATCCTGACAAAAGAAAAGAATAATTCCGCAGATATCGTTCAATGGAGTTATAATAAACTCCATATACTTTAATATCCTTTAAGAAATTAAAATGGTAAAATGATTCCTCAGTATTTTGGCTATGGTACAATCTTGTTTTTTATGAGCCTGTCAAGATATTAAAAGTATTAATTGTGTAACAATTTATATAATATATATCATAAGAATCGAAACTCAAACATGTTCCTTTTTTGCAGAAAAACTTTTGACCTCAACCTATTTGGCCGGATCATATTGACCACCAGAAACCGGAGTTAAGCGATTGTTGTTTAGTGATGTATGTTAATTGTAATCCGGCCGACCAAATATGATCAATACGACTGGCTTTTGCACTTATATGCATCCCATAAAATTGATTTATGAACCTCACAGTTTTTTTAAGTTTCACAAGTTTTCAAGTTATGAATAATCGCTGTAAGGAATTAGACTGTCTGAGTTGGTTCGATTAACATTTTTTATCTCTTTGAATATTATATTTATTTTATTTATGCTAAATTCGGATTGGTTATAAATCAGAATAAATGATAAATCAGTCATTTTCACGAAGAGAATTTGTAAGATTTTTTACCGGAGGAACTGCCGCAGTGCTCATCTCCTTTAATACTGCCTGCAAGAACAAAATCAGTCAGTGGAGATATCTCAATGAAGAAGAAATTGGCCTGCTGGATGCAATTGTTGAACAGATAATTCCAGCGGACGATTTCCCGGGTGGAAGATGGGCAAATGTGTCAAATTTCATCGATAAGCAACTTGACACTTATTACAGGAAATTCCAGATTGCATATAGTGAAGGGCTATCTGCGTTTAAGAAAACAGTCATTCAGATGAATGGTAAAAAGTTTGAAGAACTGCCTTTCGGAGAACAGACAGCAATGCTTGAAAAGATGCAGGCAGGAGAATTTCCCGGTGATTATTGGAAGGACCACTCTCCTGCTGATTTCTTTGATATGATAAGACAACATTCTCTGCAGGGTTTTTATGGAAGTCCTGTTCATGGAGGAAACCGCGGATTTATCAGCTATCATATGCTCGGACTTGATTATCCTAAAGTCATAGGACAAAACAGGTATAATGATTTAAGCTGGCGTACATACAATCCTAAATCCCTTGAAAATGGCAAATAAACATGTAAATGCAGTTGTTATTGGTGCCGGAGCAGGTGGAGGGGTAGTAGCCAAAGAACTTTCTGTCGGAGGTCTGACTGTAGTACTCTTTGAACGCGGAAGATGGCATACTTACGATGAACATGGGGATGATGAACTGACTTCTCAACGGACTTTCCCTCTCAAATGCGGCTATGGTCCGGATAATGAGCGCAACTGGAGAATGGCTCCTGATGGAAAGAATGGATGGAGAAAGGTCTTCCCGAACGACTGGAGTTACGGAAATAATGCGGCATGTGTTGGTAGCGGGACAGTTAGTTATGGAGCAATGGCCTGGAGATATCAGCCTGAAGATTTTCATCTTAAAACAAAATATGGCGCAGTACCAGGCAGCACCCTTGATGATTGGCCTTTGAGCTACGAAGAACTTGAACCTTACTATGAGAAAGCAGAATATGAGTTAGGTGTATCTGGCGACCCGACAAACGATCCTTACGTATCGCCCAGGAAGAAACCTTATCCTATGCCTGCCTTTTCATTGAACAGGGAAGGAATAATTCTGGAAAAGGCTGCAAAAAGACTTGGATTGCATCCTTTTCCAATACCAATGCTGAGAAATTCAGTGCCTTATAACGGTCGTGCCGCATGTATTCGCATGCGAACATGTGTAGGTTTTATTTGTCCTGTGGGCGCCAAAGCTGGAACACAGAATACAGTAATTCCTGTTGCATTAAAAACAGGAAATTGTGAGCTTCGGATAAACTGTATGGTAAGTGAAATAATAGTCGATGACAAGGGTAAAGCCAGGGGAATTAAATATTTTGATGCAGATAACAAATTACAGGAACAAACTTCTGACCTTGTAGTCGTGTCAGCTTCCGCCAGCGAAACAGCAAGACTTCTTTTAAATTCGAAATCGAAGTTATTTCCTAATGGAGCAGGTAATAATAATGGCTGGGTAGGTAAGAATATCCAGGATCACGCATATACAGGAGCTTATGGACTTTTTAAGGATGAAGTATATGATGATGTAGGCCCGGGCGCCTGTATAGCAATAAATGATTTCAATCATCGCTTTCCGGATGTTATAGGGGGTGGCGTGTTGTGTAATGAATTCATCCGAATGCCTTATCAGTTTACCTCTGTTCGTCCATCAGGCAGCAGGATGTGGGGTAAGGAACATAAAGACTTTCAAAAGCAATTTTTTAAAAGACATATTGTCGTGATGGGACCTGTACAGGAGATGCCGGTATTTGAAAAGATGGTTGAGGTAGATCCTGTTGTAAAGGATTTCTGGGGAATCCCTGTCGCCAGGATTAGTGGCTTAAGACACGATAATGATATTAAAGTAGCACATTTTCTTGCTGATAAAGCAGAAGAATGGTTAAAGGAAGCAGGAGCCGTACAAACATGGCAATCTATTCCAGGGAAGCAGAGCACTCCAAGCCAGCATCAGAGCGGGACTTGTCGCATGGGGAATGATCCTAAAACTTCTGTAACCAACAGGTATGGCCAGCTTCATGAAATTGACAATATCTTCATTGCAGACGGAAGCCTTCATGTTAACAATGGTGGATATAACCCCGCGCTTACCATAATTACTCTCGGTTATTGGGTAGGAGGCCATATTAAAGAGAAGTGGAAGGGGACAAATATGAAGTCGAACTAATTTATTCTGTGGTTTTGAATTTTTAAGAATATCCGGCAAATGAAAAATATAATTATTATTATTTCAAGTTTCCTCCTGTTAGTTATCGCATTTCTTGCTTTTTATGCTCACTGGAATGCAGCTTCGCCAACAAAAACATGCGCAAGCTGTCATGAGATTTCTCATTCGGTCGACCTTTGGGCCGGGTCGACACACAGGAACATTGCGTGTAAGGAGTGTCATGGGACAGCCCTGAGTGAAGGGATTCACAGTCTGAAAGAAAAGGGAGGCATGCTTTTTCATCATAGCAAGAAAATAAAACCTGAAGATGTAAGGATTTCTGAGTATCAGCGACTGAATGTGATGGAAAGGTGCAGAAGCTGTCATCAAACAGAGTATGCAAAATGGAATTCAGGCGGGCATGCGATGAATTACTCAGAAGTTTTTTTAAATCCTGTTCATAATAAAACCGAGACCATATATGATGACTGTCTTCGTTGCCATGGTATGTTTTATGACGCTGGTACCGTTAAAGATATTGTGGAGCCACTTGATGCAGCCGGCCCCTGGAAATTGAAAGATGTGAGGCTCTCAGATCGTCCTGCAATTCCATGTTTTGCCTGCCACCAGGTTCATCAGGCGGGCAATCCCGGAAAAAGACAGAATCTCGAAACACCTGCTTCAATACATTATTCAAGGATTGAGGAAACACTTACCTCATTTTATTACAGACGAGATAACATGTATTTCCCTGTTTTACTACTTATTTCTCCAAAAGTAAATTACCAGTCAGTATCTGTTAAAATATCACAAGATCCTGATCAGAGCTTATGCTTACAGTGTCATTCGCCCAATGCATTTAATATGTCAGGTACTGATGACGATCGTACTCCAAGGGGGGTTCATGAAGGAATAAGCTGCCTGGCATGTCATGATTCACATTCTAACTCAACACTGGCTTCGTGTAAAAATTGCCATCCTGCCATCTCCAACTGCAAGCTGGATGTGGAGAAGATGAATACCACCTACAAAGACCAGACAAGCAAAAATAACATTCATTTTGTTGCATGCATAGACTGCCATAGTAAGGGAAGGCCAACTAAACACACTAATCCATAAAATAACCTCTAATAGAAATCCCAGCCTGATTATATTCAGGATAACGTTACTTAAGAATTATTGCAAAATTAATCTTAGTAGTTATATTTATCGAAAAAGTTACTGTAGTAAGATTCACGCAGAAATATACGTCACCGCACCGAAAGTTTGATAAGTTGTATCAATTCGCTATACTGTAAATCTTTACCCAGTCGACAAACATATGAACGGGCTTGCTTACTGAAGGTTTGAAGGCATCAAGCTGAATGCACAAATGATGATTGACCCTGGGGATCGCATTCTTGTCAGTTAATGTCCATACCAGAGAGCTATCCCTGTAAATTTTAATATAATCGGAAGTCCATTCCATCGCCATTATGTGCCAACTGGAAGCATCTGCTTCGTGAACAAAGGTATGTTGGGTATTTGCTGATGTTCCATAATGAATGTTTGTATAAAAAGCATGCCGATCACCATCAGTGCCGGTTTCATAAATATCATTTTCTCCGTCCATAGGCCATCGCTCACTCTGAGGCCATGTAAGAACCACTGCACTCATGGCATTTGATGAGTCTTTTTCAACTCTGACCCTGAATTCAAATTTTCCAAAAGTCTGATTGATGTTTTGAGCCATTCCCCCGGAAACAAGATTGCTGTCTATCATACTCGCTGTCACAACCAGGTTTCCATCCTTAAGAGAAAAGGCTTCGGGCCGTCTCAATCCATTGCCTTCCTGCCCTGGGCTTGTGTATGGGCTCCATGCTGACTGATTAAGTGTGGAATCATTAAAATCATCCTGGAAAACCAGATTCCATTTAGGTTCTTTAAAAACTGCATTTTCTACCGACTTTCTGCAACCAGTAACAAAACATATATTAAATAAAGCCCATATTATTAAGAAAGGCTTAATTCTAATCCAAAAATTCATATAGTTTCAATTTCAATTCCAATTTAATTCCAATTGATAAATCTAACCAAATTTGTTTATAACAAAAATACTATTACCACTTACCAATTTTCACCAGAATAATTGACCCCCAAAAAGCCAGAGAAAATTCCTAATCGTTTTTGGTAAGTTAAATATAGTCTGCCGTGAAAACGGGTTTAAGATGTCCATTGTTTTCACTTATGGCTTAATTATTAATATTTTTTAACATTTAATTTATATTCTCTCCAAGTTTTCTCCAAGTTCATTATCTTACTTTGTATATTGTATTTAATAATCAAATCCTGAATGGATCATCCTCTCAAACGAAGCTTTAAACGTATGAAATCACGTCATAATAAATCTATTATTTTTATAATAATTCTACATTTCTTCCTTTGCATAATCGTAAGCGCTCAATCAAAACTAAATGGAACATTATCAGGGAAAGTATTCGATAAATCTACCAACCAGCCACTTGAATATGCAACAATTTCATTAATCAGCAAACAGTCAGGAAAGACAATAACAGGTACAGTGTCAGATGCTAAAGGGGTATTTGTTATATCAAATATTGCATTTGACACTTACCAGGTCAATATTGAGTTTATTGGTTATGAAAAGGTAACATTAGACAACGTAAATATAAAAAGCGACAGGCGCTCTGTTTCCCTTGGTACCATTTCTCTTTCTTCTTCAACACAGAATCTTGAAAGTGTGATAATAATAGGAGATAAACCGGTTGTTGAAAATAGAATTGATAAAATTGTTTACAATGTCAGTAATGACATTACTTCTCAGGGTGGAGCAGCAATTGATGTACTCAAAAAGGTACCACAAGTAACCGTTGATATAGACGGAAATGTAGAATTACAGGGTAATTCCAATATCCGTTTTCTTATCAATGGTAAGCCATCAAGTGTATTTGGAAACAGTCTTGCAGATGCTCTTGCATCAATTCCTGCCAGTCAGATAAAAAGCATAGAGGCTATTACCAATCCTGGAGCAAAATATGATTCACAGGGTACTGGAGGAATCATCAATATTATTCTGTATGACAATAAAATGCAAGGGGTAAACGGGAATATAAACCTATCGGCAGGTTCAAGACTGGAGAATGGTTCGATGAATCTGAATATAAGACATAATAATTTTGGTGTCAATGCATTTTTTAGTGGTAATGCTGCATTAAAATCTGAATTGCCATATTCTCAAAACCGTTTCGCCACTGATACTTCTGCTAAAACAATTACCAACATGCTGCAAACGAGTAATACAGATTTTATTAGAAATGGCTTTCGGTCCGGTGTTGGTTTTGACTGGAATATTACAAAAAATGATATAATTACGGGCTCTTTGGGCTATAATCAGTTTAGCAACAGTAACCAGGGTCTCACAAATCAGGAACAACTTACTACGGATTATTCTTCTAATCCAATTTCTGATATACTTACTTTACGTAATTCAGACAGTCGCTCCAGAGTCTACTCTATCGACTATAGCCTCGACTACAAAAAGAAATTTAAAAATGAAGGGCAGGAGTTGGATATAGTTTATAATGCAAGCAACGGGAGACCGTATAGTACATATATACAGTCTCAATCTTATGAAGGACAACTGATACCGTTTTCAGGGTCATCAAGCACTAATCCTGGAACAGATAATGAAAATAATTTATCAATTGACTATGCACATCCTGTAAATAAAAATTTCTTGATTGAGACAGGGGCAAAAATAGGAAGCGAGAATATTACAAGCATAGCAAATGTAAACGTTTTAGACACCATCAAAAATGAGTATGTAAATGATGCACTACAATCATATAAATTGAATTACAAGATGAATGTTTATGCGGGATATCTTTCCACTAACTTTAAACTGTCAGATTGGCTTAATGTAAAGCTAGGAGCAAGATATGAATACACTCAGGTTAAGATTGATCTGTCTAATACTACAATACCTTCATACGGTACTTTTGTACCCTCAATTGTTTTGTCACATGATTTTAATAAAAGCCAATCTCTGAAATTGGCATATGGGAAGCGTATTGAACGTCCTGAATATAGAGATTTGAATCCTTTTATCAATTTAAGTGACCCATATAACATTTCAACAGGAAATCCTCTTCTTAAACCCGAGATTGGAAATAATTTTGAATTAGGATACAGCAATACATTCAAAAAGGGAGGAAATATTTATATATCGTTGATAGAACGTATAAACACCAGCGATATAAAATCGGTTACCACCTTCTACCCTACCTACCTGATAGGTGATTCAACTTACACCAATGTATCGGTTGCCAACCGGCAAAACATAGGTGAAGAATATAATACAGGTATCAGTACTTCAGGTTCATATCCTATAACTACAAAATTAAATTTGCGTGGGAATCTTATGGTCCTGCACCGTTATACTGTAAATAATACAGGCATCGGCGACCAATCATCAGGAGTACGGGTCAGGTTTAACATGAACGCAACTTACCAGTTAAATAAGGACCTTGTCTTTGAGCTATTTGGTTTCTATAGTTCAGCAACACAAAATATTCAGGGTAAGACTCCACAGTTTTTCATGTATAATTTTGCTCTAAGAAAGTTATTCTGGGATAAAAAAGCAAGCTTTGGATTTACCGCAACAAATCCATTTAACAAGTATGTAAGACAAGTATCTACAATTTCTGCAGAAAGCTATACATCAACTACTACGCGTATGATGCCATTGCGATCTTTCGGAATCAGTTTCATGTACAAATTTGGCAAGATGGAATTTAGTAAGAAGAAGGAGGATGATAATAGTAATTTTATGAATGACACATCTCCTTGAACAATTGAAAGCCATTAAAAAAGTTAATAATTAAGTTCGGATTTGTCGCTCTCTTATGCTTGACATCTCATACTTAATCTTTTTATTAAGGCATCACCTTTAGCTGTAATAAATTGACCCTCAAATTCAGAAATTATTACTTGTTACATAATTGTGCAAAAGTCGGGCATATTAACCACATTTCGCCGGTCTCCGGACTTAAATGAAAATTATTAATTTATAAGCATTTAACTCGGTTTAAAAGGTCAGTCTTTTCCGGCCAAAAGTGGTCCGGGTCACTGGCTTTTGTAAATGTTACCTATATTAAATTGAAGTAGACTTGAGGACTTTAATTGTACAATTGTTAATCCTTATTATTTGATCGATACAGTGGATGCTTCCGTGATAATATGATATCATACGGTCAAGCGTCTCATAATCATCTTTTTCAGGTAAAATGTGTTCGGGTTGCTATCTTTAGAATGATCATTAAATTCTTAGGTAACTAAAAGTAAATCAATCCTATTAAATAACAAAATTCCGGTTTTCAAACGCAATATATGAGTTTTAGGCCATGGGTGCCGTATCCTAGACAGTACCTTTGTAGTGTTAAGCGATGTAACTAGGACAACATCTTGTAGGATTAATCTTCAAAAAATCCACATATTCAATCAAACTTAATTGTGGATAATATTGTTAGGATGTTTAAAAAAAGAAACCAATTACCACAGACAAATTGTTTATTTTTACAAAAAAGAGAAAATGAAAGTAATAAAACTTACAGACTATAAGAGTTCTGTTGCTAGAGAATTTGTTTCTGAGATTCAACAGAATGATTATAAGACAATTCTCGCGGATCCCCCTTGGAGATTTTTGAATCGGACGGGCAAAATGGCGCCTGAACATAAAAGACTGAGTAGATATCCCACATTACATCTAGATGAAATTAAAGAAATACCTGTTCATCTAATTTCTAGTAAAAATAGTCACCTATATTTATGGGTTCCTAATGCGTTACTTAATGAAGGACTTGAAGTAATGGAGGCATGGGGATTTAAATATAAGGCTAATCTTATTTGGCATAAGGTCCGAAAAGATGGTGGTCCAGATGGTCGTGGTGTTGGCTTCTATTTTCGTAATACAACTGAGATAATACTTTTTGGAGTTAGAGGAAGTATGAGAACATTACAGCCTGGCAGAACTCAGGTTAATATAATACGAACACAAAAGCAAGAACATTCTAGAAAGCCCGATGAATTATATAAAATAATTGAAGGTTGCAGCCCTGGTCCATATTTGGAAATATTCGCACGGGGAAAAAGGAAGAACTGGGATGTATTTGGGAACCAAGCGAACGAAGACTACATTCCTGAATGGGATACCTATAAAAATAATAGCTCTGTAAAATCAGTACCCGCATAATCCATGGCAACCGTTTTAAAAAAGCTTATAGTATCATTAACCAAGCACGGTGCGCATAAAATTGCTTTTCTCCTACAAAAATTTGACAAAGATGATATATTGAATCATTTGAAAGGTGACTATATGGATATTCATATAGATTCAGCTCAAACAAGAGGTATATTATCAATCAATCAAGCCGGGATCGCACCAGATTTATGGAATGAGATTAAAAAATATGGACTTGAGGATGTTATGGACTTGGTATTTGTTGCAATTGTTTTTAGTCATCATGATTATATAGATGCATTCAAAAAAGGAATTTCTGAAAAATGTGTTATTAAAAGGGGTGATGTTATATATGGTAAAGCCTATACAAACTTTGCATACATAATAGAACAATTTGGATTTGCTATTGATCACACATCTGAATATATATCATTCGATATTTCTAGAATTTTCCATAAATTTTATGTCCCTGAATTAGTTGCAAAGTTGTTAGTTATCAAGTTAACTGAGGCAGGTTGGGACAAACAGAATACACTCGTTGAAGAATGTGTACGACTAGATTTAAATAGTGTTTTTGGTCTTAATCCAACTGATTTTAAAGACTGGCTAATTGATGCAAAGGAATTTGATGATCAGCAGCTTGAAGTTGTTAAATCTAAAAGAAATTTTAAAAGTGGTATAAGATTTAAGGCGGGTCATAATCCTAAATTCGAAGGAGAAGTCGATGTGAGGACTCAATCTCAACGGAAGGCTACATTGATTCATAACAAGATTCAGACTGCTGTTTATAAAATACTTCTTGGTGAGTTTGGTCAGCATGCTATTGGAACTGAAGTTAAGACAAATAATGGTAGTGTCGACATTGTAAGAAAGACACCTGATTCTTATATTTTTTATGAGATTAAAACTTCATCGAGTGTAAAATCAAATATTAGACAAGGACTCTCACAATTACTCGAATATGCGTATTGGGGAGAAGCTGCCAAAGTATCTGAGTTAATTATCATAGGCCCTTGTCAATCAAATGATCCCGCAAAAAAATATCTTGAAAAGTTAAGAACAGAATTTAATATTCCTGTATTTTATAGATACTACAATCCTGACAGATCCGTCTTGGCACCAAAAGAATAAAACGGCCTATAACTCGGACGGTTTAATTAATTGACTACGTCGAGCTCGTCGACCTCTATCGTGGTCGCCTCGGTTAGCTTCGCTGAGCTCGTCTCCCGCTTCGCGGGATCCTCGATTGCCTTTTGCAACCCTGACGCTTGCTTCGCTTCGGTCAGGACCTTTGGCCCGGACTATTTTATCATCGCATTCAAAAGTCTATGAGAGAAGAATTTAACCCACTTATAAAATCTTGTGCCACCCGTCCCGATAGCTCCCGATAGATATCGGAACGGGACTGGCAAAAAACAAGTCACCGCGACGTAGACGGCATCTAATTAAACCGCCGGGCTGTTAGGCGTAATGAACCCTTAAATTTATTCAAGGCTGCAAATAATAAAATGAAATTTTATCAATTTATGACTTTCTAAGTATTACCGCAAAATTCATTTTCCATTCGTCATTATCTTCTGAGACAGATTTTATAGATTCTATTTTCCAACCATCAGCAAATATTCCTTTTAGTTCATTGTCCGAAATACCACCACCAGGAGATGAAGGGTCATCTTTAAAGTAGAATACATATAATCGTCCTGCGGAATTTAGAATGTGTTTAAGTCCATTTGAATATTTTTCCCTGTCATAAATAGCATGAAGCAAACCACTATCAATGACAGTATTAAATTTTATATCCCATTCATCTAAAGTTACAGCATCCTTAACCAAAAATTCAACAGGCAAATTGTGTCCTTTAACTTTTGATTTGGCTCTTAGGATAGCATTTTCAACAAAATCAATTCCAATAACCTTAAGTCCACGTGAAGCAAAAAAAATTGAAGTATCACCTGTTCCACATCCTGCATCGAGTATTGGTTCAACGACCTGGTTGGCAATTTCAATGAATGGCTGTTTTGGTCTGCCAATATCCCAAACTGGTGAATTTCCATCTTCGTAGTGTTCAGCAAACCCTTTAAGGGCTCCCGAAAAATCATATTTTTCCTTTTCCATTTTGAAATCCTCTTATAATTTGTTTATTATACTTAGGTAGACGATTAATTTAAAAAAATATTTTAAAATGTCGAAACAACTTTTAAAACAAGACCTAAATAGATTATGTTTAATTCTTAAAATATCACAACGCCTAAAACGGACGGTTTAATTAATTAGCTGTCAGCAGCCCTGACGCTTGCTTCGCTTCGGTCGGGGCTGGCGCTTCCGCCAGCTGGCGGATCATGTATTTACCCTTACATGCAAAGCATCGTCAGGTGTTTTTGCAGAGCCACCTTGACAACTTTATCGTGACACGGAAATCCTGCCCAATTACCGGGACAAACAAAAATCACACGTTAGCAGCTAGCGCTGCCAAACACATGCTTTTTCCCTTTGACACAATACTATTAGTTAATTTTTTCTTACTTTACAAAGAGATTTAATCCTACATGCGCCTTATCTTCTTTGAAATAGCTGAATTAATACTAAAGGAAAACTTAGGTCAGATTCCAACAATAGCAATTTTAATAGTTTAACAATATAGCCTTTAAAATCGGAATCTACCTGGCGTCAGACAGGTCACTTTAAAATGACAGAATGCCATCTTTTTTTTCTCCAACAGCGTTCTTAATTTACTTTTCTCTTCCTCATAAATTCCCTTTTTGTCTGAAGACCAACTGATTTGACTATTAACTAATGAAAATTCAATGTAAAAAAACTTTCAATTCATTAATTTATTCTTACCTTGGATAGTTAGTTGTTGATCTGTTTCTTATAAACTGTCTTTTTCGATTAATGTTTTTACTCTTTTTATGGCTGATAGTAATATTTAAGCCGTTTTTATATTGTTCTTTTATGTTTGTATAAATTCAATTCAAACTATGAAAAGGATAAAATAGTGAATATGTTACTGTACTAAAATATTTAGTCTATTAATATCGACACTATGCAAAACGAAAACAGACTTTTCAATATCCCATTTACCACATATGCGACTGTCACTGGCTTGCTTACAACAATCTTAGGGCTCCTTATAATTATTGCATGGCAGCATGACATATCCTTTCTTAAGACCTTTGGACTCGGAGAAATACCCATTAAGGCAAATCTTGGCGCCTGCTTTTTATTATCAGGACTTTCTCTGATACTTCTTCAGTTTTCCGGACCTGCAACAAGAATATTAGCCAGGGTTATTTCAATAACAATCATTATCATCGCTTTACTTACAATATTGGAAATTGTCTTTTCTGTTAATTTTGGTATCGATGAGATTTTCTTTCGTAATTTCTTCCCCTCCGATACAATCTTTGGCACAACGAGAATGGCTTTAAATGCTGCAATTAGTTCGGTTCTGACAGCTTTCATTTTATTTTTTCTATCGCTGAAAAATATTCGTCTTACCTTTTTCATTGTCTTCTGTTTTGTTCTCATTTTCTCAATAAACATCATCGGTCTTATAGTGTTAAAATTTCATTTGGACGATATTTCGAGAGTTACAGGTTACACTAATATGGCGGTTATTGCCACATTGTTATTCTTAATTATGTTTTTGGGTCTCTTTTTTACCTTCTTTTCAAAAGTTCCTCTCAAAATTCTAATAGATCAGACATTTTTTGCCGGATTAGTCTTTATAATTTCTTTCATTCTCCTGATAACGCAACTATCCAGTTCAGAATGGAGATCGGCACGTGAAGCAAACGAAAAAGAAGATAATACACAGATAGCAAAAAATTACCTTAACCATCTTGTAGACGATGTTTTAGATATTGAAACTGGTGTACGTGGATATCTGATAATCAATAATGGAGATTATCTGACACCAATTAAGATGACCAGGGCCGATTTACCTGTTACAATCCATGAATTATCCAACTTATTTCAGGGTAATTTAATGCAAAAAGCCAGGATCGATACACTTAATCAATTAATAATGTATGAGATCGTACACGCTGAATTAATAGTGTCTGTTATTAAATCAGAAGGAGAAAACGCAGGTAAATCATTATTTCAAAAAGGCAAAGGCAAAATCCTTACAGATAGTATACGAGCCTTAGTAAACAAAATAAAGACAGAAGAGAATCAAAATCTGAAAACAATGAATTATAAGGAAAACCTTGTCTCCATAGAGTCTCAGAAAATTACTGTAATAAACGTTATAATTCAGTTGACCCTCTTAATCATAATTTTTTATTTTATCCGCAGAAACATTAATCAGAGGAGAAACACGATCATAGAAGTTCAAATGTTGAATGAGGAACTTGAAAAAAGAGTTGAAGAGCGCACCGCGACCCTGGTACAAAGCGAGGAGAAGTTTCGCACTCTGTTTGAAAAAAGTCCTTTAGGAATAGCATATAATGAAATGATATATGATACTTCGGGAAAACCGATAGATTACCGGTTCCTTGAGGTTAACGAAGCCTATAAAAAAATAATTGGAATTGATCCGCAGGGTAAAAAAGTAACGGAAGCTTTCCCTGGTATTGAAAAACATTCATTTGACTGGATAGGGACATTTGGCCATGTAGCTCAGACCGGAGAGCAAATCTATTTCGAACAATTTTTTGAGAGCACCAACCGCTGGTACGACTGTGTTGCATTCCAGTCCAAATTAAATCAATACGCCGTGGTTTTCCATGACGTCACCGAACGCAGACTGGCTGAAGAAAACATTAATAAATTATACCGGGTCAATGTACTTTTACGCAACATTAATCAGACAATAGTTCGTGTCCATGACAAACAGTTTCTTTTTGATGAAGCTTGCCGGATTGCAGTGGATGATGGCGGGTTCATTATGGCATGGGTGGGAATTTTAAATACAGTAACAAATAAAGTTGAAGTATCCGCCTCAGCAGGAAAAACCGGGGATTATTTAAGAGATCTTAATATTGACTTAGGTGATGAAGCGCTTAGCTCAGGTCCAACTGGGATTGCAATTAAAAGCGGCAAAAGTGTTTTTTCGAATAATATCGCGACTGATGAGAAAATGATCCCCTGGCGGAAGAAGGCATCTGAACTTGGTTATCGGTCTTCAATATCTTTACCAATTAAAGTATCGGGTAAAATCCTGGGCGCTTATATGATGTACACAGCTGAAATCGATTCTTTTAATGAAGATGAAATAAAACTGCTCGATGAGATGGCATCCGATATTTCATTTGCACTTGAATTTATTGAAAAAGACACTGATCGCAAGCAGTCGGAAGAAGCCCTGACAAAAAGCGAACAAAAATTCCGCAGAATTTTTGAGAATGTGCAGGATCTGTACTACGAAACATCAATTGATGGTACAATCCTTGAGGTTAGTCCTTCCATAGAGATCCTGTCAAATGGTCAATATCACCGGGATGATCTTATAGGAAAGTCGATGTACAGTTTCTATTCTGATACCAATGAACGAGCCGCTTTCTTATCACAAATAAAGGAACGGGGAACCGTTTTCGATTTTGAGATTGCACTAAAAAATAAAGACGGTTCACAGGTCCCTTGTTCTCTTTCTTCGAAAATCTGTTTGGATGTACAAGGAAACCCTGAAAAAATCATTGGGAGCATGCGTAATATCAGTGACAGAAAGCAAGCTGAAAATGAATTAGTTAAACACCGCGAACATCTGGAGGAATTAATAAACGAGAAGACTGAAGAGCTGAAACAAACAGCCACCCGGCTTAAATTAGCTGTTCATGCCGGAGGTTTTGGTGTTTGGGATTATGATATAGTCAATAATATAATAAAGTGGGACGACCAGATGTATGAGCTCTATGGCCTGAATAAATCGAATTTTGGTGAGGCTTATGAAGCCTGGCAAAAAGGTCTGCATCCAGACGACAGGGTGCAGGGTGATTTGGAAATTCAGATGGCTATTACCGGGAAAAAAGAATTTGATACCGAATTTCGTGTAGTTTGGCCGGATGGGACTATTCGAATCATAAAAGCCCAGGCTATAGTTCAACGTGATGATGACGGCAATGCATTACGTATGGTTGGCACCAATTGGGATATCACATCTATTCGACAGGCAGAAGCTGATATTATAAGCGCAAGGAACGAAGCAGAGAATGCTAACAAAGCAAAGAGCGAATTTCTGGCAAATATGAGTCACGAGATCCGTACTCCAATGAATGCAGTGTTGGGTTATACAGAATTATTAGGTAATACTCTTGTTGACCAGGTTCAGAAGGATTATATTAATTCAATAAAATCAAGCGGCAGAAGCCTTCTGACATTGATAAATGACATCCTTGATCTTTCAAAAATCGAAGCCGGTAAACTGGAACTGGAATATGATTTTATAGATACATACTCCTTCTTTTCTGAGTTTGAGAAAATATTCTCGCTTAAGGTCTCTGAAAAGAATCTTAAATTCATTTTGGATATATTGTCAGGTACCCCACACGGAATCTATATTGATGAGGCACGGGTGCGTCAGATAGTTTTCAATCTGATTGGAAATGCTATAAAATTTACATCAACCGGCCATATTATTCTTAAAGTCTATACCGAAAATCCTAAGCTTGTCAATTATTCAAAAGAAAAATCAGAAGAGCTGATTGACTTAATAATTGAAGTTATTGATACCGGGATTGGGATTTCAAAAGAATTACGAGAAGCTATTTTTGAACCGTTTGTACAGGAAAGAAATTATAAACATTATGGAGGTACGGGTTTGGGTCTTGCAATAACCCGGAGACTCACAATGCTCATGAACGGCACCATTAATTTGAAATCAGAGATTGGTAAAGGGACTACATTTACAATAAGAATCCCGGAAATAACTTACAAAAGAGACTTTTCCGGAACAAACATAGATATTCAGATTGATCCTGCAGAAATTATATTTGAAGAAGCAGTTATACTGATAGCCGACGATGTGGAACATAACAGGAGCTACCTTAAAGATGCCCTTAAAAACACCAATTTAAAGATAATTGAAGCGGAAGACGGTTTCGATGCTTATCAGCTTGCGAAGAAACTTGTTCCGGATCTGATTATTGCTGATATACGGATGCCAAAACTGGATGGGTTCCAGTTATTAAAGAAATTAAAAACCAATATAAAGCTTAAACATATCCCTGTTATCGCTTATTCTGCATCTGTATTAAAAGCTCAGAAAGAACGGATACATAATAGTGCATTTGAAGGACTACTGATAAAACCCGTTAAAGTTGCAGAACTATATCTCGAGCTAATGAATATATTACCATTTAAATCAACCAGCCTGTCGGAACCCGAAAAGCCACTCTCAAAAGTTGACTTAATTGGTGAAATAAACGACCTGCCTGCATTAATTAATATCCTCGATACAAGACTTTACGCCACATGGAAAACATTTGCTGTCACACAACCAATCGGGGGAATTCGTGATTTTGGCAGGAATCTTGTTCAGTTAGGTACGGATCATAATTCAAGTATTATTAAAGACTATGGAAGGGAATTAATTATTGCTGCCGATAGTTACAATATTGAAGCAATGTTAAAACTTATTGGAAAATATCCGGGTATTATTGAAAATCTTAAAGATTCATCAAAAAATAAAAACAATGACTAGTTGTAATGTTGAACAATCGTCCACTGACACTATTCTGATTGTTGATGATAACCCTCAGAATCTTCAGGTTTTAGCTAAGATATTGCAGGAAAACAATTATGAAATCGAATTTGCCACTAATGGCGAAGCAGCCCTGGTGTGGCTTAAAGATAAGAAATTCGATCTTATATTACTTGATATCAACATGCCTGGCATGAATGGTTTTGAAGTATGCAGGAAGATACGATCAAATCCGGAACTGAACAATGTGCATGTAATTTTTTTATCGGCAGATACTGATAGAGAAAGCATATTAAAGGGATTCGATTTTGGTGCACAGGATTATGTAACAAAACCATTCGACAGCAGGGAACTTCTTGCAAGAGTCAGAACTCATCTTGCTCTTAAGGATAGCCTTGAAAAACTGGAAAATCTTAACAGGTCACTCGAAGAAAAAGTGGCCGAACGAACTCAACAGCTAAAAGAAGCCAATGAAAAGTTGGAAGCCTCAAACATAAAATTACTCGATCTGGACAGGGCAAAAACCGAATTCCTGCACCTTATTAGTCATGAGATTCGTACCCCCCTGAATGGAATTTTAGGACCAGTGGAGCTTCTCAAGGATACTCCTAATGCCCATGAGATTAGTGACCTGATCGAAATCCTCGATTTGTCTGTAAAAAGACTGGAGAGGTTCTCCCTGAATGCTCTTTTAATTACAAGACTGAAAACAAAACAATTTGAAATAAGAAAAGATAGAATCCACCTATCAAACCTGATTAATGAAGTGTTAGATGAAGAAAAAGAAAAATTTCAGTCAAAGAATATTCAGGTTAAAAGAAACGATAATATAAGCGTCGACTTAATTTATGGTGAGGTTGAATTGATAAAAAAATGCATTATCAATATACTTGACAATGCTATGCGTTTCTCTCCTGAAAACAATACCGTCGAAATAAACACTTATGTTGAAGAACAAACTATTATTTGTGAAATTAAAGATAATGGAAAAGGATTCGCAACGGGTACTGTTGACCATATATTTGAATTATTTACTACTGGTGATGATTACAAAGATAATAGTATTGGAATTGGTCTTCCTATTGCTAAAATGATCATGGAAGGACATGGCGGAAGTATTATTATTAGTAATAATGCAAATGGTGGGGCATTTGTAAAACTTGTTTTTCAGAACTCTTAAAATAATAACCTATCGAGATAGTTACCTGTATAATAAAAACTTTAAAATGGACCAGAAGAAAATAATTGATTCCTCATCAATTCTGATTGTTGATGATAATGTCAGGAATCTTCAGGTTCTCGGTGGGTTTTTAAAGAATGAGGGAATAGAAGCTGAATTCGCAATCGATGGTATTTCAGCATTTGATTGGCTGGGGAAGAAAAAATTTGACCTGATTCTTCTTGATGTAATGATGCCCGGCATCGATGGTTTTGAAGTTTGCTCCAAGATAAAAAATAATCCTGCTTACCAAGATATATCTGTAATCTTTATTACTGCAAAAGCAGATACTGATAGCATCATTAAAGGTTTTAAAGCCGGCGCTGTCGACTATATTACAAAACCATTTATTAAGAGTGAATTACTTGCGAGAGTTAAAACCCATCTGAATATTATTAATTCAAAACAAATAATTATTCATTACCTTAAAAAGATAAATAGCAGTATTGAATATGCAAGAAATATTCAGGATGCAGTATTAAATACTTCTGAAGTCAATACTGAAAATCTTCCCAAATATTTCATCTTTAATAGACCGAAAGATATTCTGAGTGGCGACTTTTGCTGGATAAATAAGATTGATGCACAAGCCATCTTTGCTGTTATGGATTGCACGGGCCATGGAGTTCCTGGTGCTTTGATGAGTATACTAGGAACAACTTTGCTTAATGAAACTATAACACAGGAAAATGTATTGCTACCTGATAAGATTCTTGAAAGCCTCCGAAAAAAATTAATCCGCTCCCTTGGACAAAATCAAGTTATCATCAGTGTAAAAGATGGTATCGAAGGATCTATCGTAAATTATAATCTTGAATCTGGTGTTCTATTGTATGCTGGTACTCTTAATCCAATAATTCATATTAGTGACAATAAAATGAATGAAATAAAAGCAGATAGGATACCAATTGGATTTTATGAAAAACAAGTCAACTTTTCACTTAAAACAATCAATATAAAGAAGGGTGACATTATTTATTTATTCACTGATGGCTATTTTGATCAATTTGGGGGTCCGGATACAAAAAAAATTATGTCAAAAAGATTCAGTGAATTGCTTTTCAAAAATCATAACTTACCTCTTAGATCACAAAAAAAAAAGCTTATAGATTACCTTAAGTGGTGGCAGAAGGATGAGGAACAGACTGATGATATATTAATTGTGGGGATTCAGTTTTAAAATTAACCCTACACATAACACGGATTGCTTAATTAATTGACTACGTCGAGCTCGTCGACCTCTATCGTGGTCGCCTCGGTTAGCTTCGCTGAGCTCGTCTCCCGCTTTCCGGGATCCTCGGTTGCCTTCGTCAGCTTGGACAGCCCTGCGTATGGGGACCTAAAGCACATTACGAAAGCTTCGGTAATTTATGGACCCGAACACTCTTTTTTCTTTTAATCATTTCACCATCATAACATGCTTGTACCCACTTACAAAATTTCGCACCATGACAATCCCTGCCAATCTATCAGGACTAAAACACTACGCCGCCTAACACCAAGAGCCAATTTCGTTATTGTAACTTAAACTTTGCTGAATTAATAATAAATACTTATCTTTGGCGTTAGTAACGCGACACGGAAAATGATTAACTCTTTTGGGTCTAAAGAGACTGAAAAAATATGGAATGGGAATAGAGTAAAAAATCTACCTCAAGAAATACAACAAATTGGAAGGAGGAAATTAAGGATGCTTAATAACTCACAGAATTTGATAGACTTAAAAGTTCCTCCATCAAATAAACTAGAGAAACTTTCAGGCAAAATGAGTGACTTTTACAGTATCAGGATTAATGACCAATGGAGAATTGTTTTTAAATGGGACGATGGAAACGCAAGCGATGTTATAATAATGGATTATCATAAATAAAAGAGATGGAAAAACTTTCAAATATTCACCCTGGAGAAATTCTTCTTGAAGAATTCCTTAAACCATTAAATATATCTGCTTACAGACTATCAAAGGACCTTGGAATACCTCAAACCAGAACTTCGGAGATTATTAAAGGTAATAGAAGTATAACGGCAGATACAGCGATAAGACTGAGCCACTATTTTGGTAATTCTGCAAAATTCTGGCTTGGACTACAGAATGACTTTGATCTTGAAAAAGAAAAGAAATCTAAAGATCGGGAATTCAAGCATATTAAAAGATTAAAGGAATATGCTGCCTAGCATCCGAATTTTATCATACTAGACAAATTCTCTTCAAGACGATTTAAAAATGCTACGGCGCCTAACTCGGACGGCTTAATTGATTGCCTTCCCACTTCGCTTCGGTCGGGGCAGGCGCTTCCGCCAGCTGGCGGATCATGTATTTACCCTGACATGCAAAGCATCGACAGGGGTTTTTGCAAACGGCATCTTGACTATTTTATCGTGACCCGAAACTCATAATCCTTACCCGGACACGGTAGTCACATAGGATTTTGACCCTGGAAGCTTTTAAATTTGGTTTGTAAATAAAGTTTTACCGGGAATTGAGGCACACGAACCAAACCCGCAGACTCCTGAAAGGACTTGTCTTCCTGATTTCATATTTCATTGGTTTAAAGTTATAAGATTTTAACTTGACCAGTGGTCTTGAATTCGGGTAGTAGTATAATAAATTCACAGTACTTTCCATTATTCCCAAAATTATCTTCATACGGAGAATATACTGTATCTTTATCAACTAAATATCTCTAAATCACGGATTTTCTCATTAAATAATAGTTTTACTTCAACAAATATATTTTTCATTTCACTTTATATTGATATCCCCTAATTTTAAAACAACTTTATCTAGACTGAATATGGCTAAAAGAGAAAAATTGGATGAGTTAATCATTGCTAACGAAGAAAATGCCTTAGAGTTAGTCACTGCTAACAAAGAAGTTGCCTCTCAAAATGATGAGAAAGGAAAACATGTAGCAGAGTTAATCGTTGCTAACAAAGAAAATGCCTTAGCGTTAGTCACTGCTAACAAATTAATTGCCACTCAAAACGAAGAGATAAAAAAACGTGCAGCAGAGTTAATCATTGCTTACAAAGAACTTGCCTCGCAAAACAAGGAGAAAGAGAAACGTGCAGCAGAGTTAATCATTACCCGCAAAGAACTTGCTTTTCAAGCAGAGTTAGTCATCGCTAACAAAGAACTTGTCTTTCAAAACGATGAGAAAACAAAACGTGCAGAAGAGTTGACCATTGCTCACAAAGAACTTGAACAATTGGTTCAACTCAATAACGACAAAAACCTTTTTATATCAATTCTTGCACATGATTTAAGAAGTCCTTTGGGCGTACTTCTTGGTTTATCAGATTTATTAACAGAAAACATTCGCCAATTCAATATAGACAAAATTGAAAAGCTCGTAAATGAGATTAATCAATCAGCACAAAACACTTTTACTTTACTTCAAGACCTATTGAAGTGGTCAAGAGTGCAATCTGGCAAAATTCCTTTTGAACCACAAAACTTGAGTTTTACAGATATTTGTAAGGATATTATTAAAATTCTTAACCCAAATGCCGTTGCAAAAAATATCACAATCAATTATTCTTTAGCGGAGGAGATAAATGTTTTTGCTGATGTTGATATGTTAAAAGCGGTATTGCGAAATCTGGTTTCGAATTCGATAAAATTTACAAACAACAGTGGCGCAATAAATATTAATACAGAGATTAATTCTGGAAATGCAACAATATCAGTTTCGGACAATGGAATTGGAATAGAACCTGAAAGTTTAACAAAACTGTTTGATATTTCAAAAATTCATACAACAACAGGTACGGCAAAAGAAAAAGGGACAGGCTTAGGGTTATTACTCTGTAAAGAATTTGTAGAAAAACATGGAGGCAAAATTTGGGTAGAGAGTGAGTGTGGTAAAGGCTCAATATTTTATTTTAATATTCCTTACAATACTGAATCGAAAGAAAAAAATGTCGTTTTGACTAATTCAGAAGATAATCAAATTAAAAACCTGAAAATACTACTGATGCGTTAATAAATTATTGATACTAAATAAATTACCCTGTTCTTTGAAATTTTGGTTGATTTGCGATTCCGTAAGTAGTTCTTTTACAGGTGTTTTGTCAAAAACAGATATT
>Ga0182010_10000438_pt1 | contig 23881 bp, 22 predicted proteins | sample 611E1MmetaG_FD_120488 | JGI IMG/M metagenome (GOLD analysis project Ga0182010, IMG submission 120488) | Permafrost microbial communities from Stordalen Mire, Sweden - 611E1M metaG | ecosystem: Environmental > Terrestrial > Soil > Wetlands > Permafrost | place: Sweden: Stordalen | collected... | reverse complement strand
GGCACCCATACGGTAACCGCGGGTGATACCGGGGGGGTGTCTTTCGGTGTCACTTTCACAATTTCGGCTAAAATGTCATTATCCGCCACTACCGGTAATGTGGGCTCTTCAATTACAGCTTCCGGCAGTGGATTCGCTGTCAGTTCCGCTCTATCCTTCTTTTTAGACGGGACTGCTTTCAGTTCCACCGCGCATACAGATGCTACCGGCAATTTCTCCAATGCTGCGATTGTTATTCCATCAATTGCCGGTGGGGCTCATACTCTTACCGCGACAGATAGTGTCGGGAACTCTTTGTCTGCCACGTTTACTGTTACCGGTACCACAACGGTTGCTCCCACCTCGGGCGCTATTGATTCCACCGTGACAGTTACCGGCCAGGGTTTTCAAGCCAGCTCCCCTATCCAGATCAGTTATGATGGCGGTGCCGTTACAACCGTTCCTGCCTCTGTAACCAGTGACGCGAACGGTCAATTTTCCGCCAGTTTAAAAGTGCCGGCCGGCGCCAGCGGTACACATGTAATTAAGATCACCGACGGCGCTAACACTACCAGCACGAATTTCACCAGTATTTCCACCGCCACTGTGTCTCCCACAAGCGGACCGGTAGGCACTACCGTTACTGCCAAGGGGTCCGGTTTTAAAGCCAACGGTACTGTTTCGATTAATTACAATAATGTCCAGATCGGTACTGTTACTGCCAGCGGCCTTGGTAATTTCTCCACTAACATTAACATCCCGGCTGCCGGAACGGGTTCGCATCCTCTGGTGTTGTCCGATTCGTCAAATACCCAATCCTTTACCTTCAGCATCACACCGACTGCGAATCCAATGACTCCAACCACCGGCCCCATCGGCACTTCCGTTACTTTTAGCGGTTCGGGCTTTGGTTCTAGTAAGACACTCAATGTCACCTATGATGGGAACCCGGTAACTTTGACACCCGTGAGCACCACTGACGCAACCGGGACATTTAATGTATCTTTCAAAATCCCGGTCAGTAAAAGCGGTAATCATACAATCATCGTATCCGACGGAACAACCACTAATACCTATACATTTAAGTTGGATGCAACTCCTCCCGTGGCCCCGACACTTACCCTGCCTGCTGCTGCCACCAAATTAGGTAAGATTCCTACCCTTTCATGGTCGCCGGTGACCGACGCAAACGGCGGCATTACTTACAACATGCAAATTTCCAAGGACCAGGCCTTCAATACCGTTCTAATTACGAAATCCGGATTGACTGCGACGACCTATACCCTGGACACCAATGTTCCGGCTGAAAAATTAAAATCCGCCAGCAAGAGCGCGCCTTATTACTGGAGGGTGCAGGCAACTGATGCCGCCGGTAATGTCGGCGCCTGGACCACTCCCCAGACATTCCTGGTAGGTTTGGCGTTAAGCGATTATATCGTATACATTATTTTTGCGGTCATCGCAATAATGTTGGGTGTTCTTGGTTTCGTCATCGGCAGAATCACCAAACGCTCGATTTAATATTTTAAGCAGTTTATACAAAAAAGCCTGCGTCCTTCAAACGAAGGACGCAGGCTTTTTAATTTTTCTCTCAAAATAATTCAGATTTTTTTAAAGCTGACCAGCTGTCGGAAGTCAATGACCCCGCTCTCGCTGTTATTCTCCACTTCAATTCCTGCTTCGGAGACAGCTGCCAGCGGATTCAGTCCTCCCAGGAATACTATCCCTACCCGGTTTGGTCCCACCGGTATCTGGCAGATCGACTCACTGGTATTCCCCAACCGGTAAATACCGCCGATTCCGGCTTCTTTCATTTCTGTCATTATTTCGCTGACGAGCGACCTTGACGGCGCGGGAATTTCGCGGAAATTAGCCAGAATTCTACCTTTACCGGTCTTCGCTGCTTCGCGTACGCTGGTCATTCTGGCCCTGATATATTGTTCCGATGGGTCCAGAGAAGTGCCGTTGTAGTAAATAATTGCCACAAAACGTTCTTGTCTGGGCATTCTCAATTCCAGAACGCCTCCGAATTTGGACGATATCGGCACGCCGGATTTTGACAACACGCCGTTTACCACCACACTACAGATTGTTCCGACACCTACTTTGCCCTCGGGGACGATAACCGAACCCATCTTTTCGCCCTCATTGGCCACAGCAATGAGGTCACTGACGCAAAAACCGGAGGTATATGCCTCATCGATTATGGACAGGGCTTCCTTGAACTTTTCTTTGGGTAACAATGAGGTATTTATCGGCACTAATCCCGAGCGTGTGCGGGGATTAAAAGTTGTTTGAAAAGCCAGCGTTTCTAATTTTTCCAGGACGAAACCAACATGCTCCGGCGCCAAAGCAATCTTGAGCTCTTCCAGACCTTGCACGGTCAGCATCCTGCCGTCCCGTCCGAATGGCTGCGTGTGCCCTCGTTCATCAGTGATACGAAGATGGTATCTGACTGCCCGTTCGCTCAGAAAAATACCGTGTCGTTCCAGTTCCCGTGCGATGGTGATAGAACCTAACGGTTCCGATGATTCGTTCAGCACCTTTAGAATAGCGATTATCTTACGTTCCGTTTCGGAGACAGAACCCTGTACCATTATATCTGAAACCTCGAAAATGGATTACTAACCTATTTCCCCCTGGCCTTTTACCATTCTTTAAAAAGACTTGTCAGCGGCAGTCTCCGGTCGCGCCCGAAAGCACGGCTGGTAATTTTCACGCCGGGGGGAGCCTGGCGGCGTTTGTATTCACTTCTGTCTACCAGCTTCGCCGTTTTCTGTACGACGGCTTTTTCGTATCCCAACGCGACAATCTGGTCTACTGACTTGTCTTCTTCGACATAGGCCGTCAGAATTGCGTCCAGAACCTCGTACGGAGGTAAACTATCGGAGTCTTTCTGATCGGGTCTCAATTCGGCAGACGGCGGTTTATCAATAATCGCTGCCGGTATCAAATTAAAGCCGGCTTTGGCATTGCGGTATTTTGTTATTTTGTAAACCAGCGTTTTCGGGACATCTTTGATTACGGCAAAACCGCCGGCCATGTCGCCGTAAAGCGTAGTGTAACCGGTGGCCATTTCACTCTTGTTGCCGGTGGTCAGTACCAGCCAACCGAATTTGTTCGAGAGCGCCATCAGTAAATTCCCTCTAACCCGAGCCTGTAAATTCTCCTCGGTACTGTCCGGTTTAGTGCCGGTAAATGATTCTACCAGCGTATCCAGGTAAGCCTGGAACGGTTTCTCGATCGGGATTGTTTCTAATTTAATTCCCAGGTTCTGTGTCAGCGCTTTTGTATCCGTCACACTGCCCGTAGAAGAATATCTGGATGGCATTGATATTCCAATTACATTATCCTTACCCAGCGCGTCGACTGCAATCGTTGCCACGATCGCGGAATCTACTCCGCCGGAAAGACCGATGACAACCTTGGAAAACCCGTTTTTGTGGATATAATCCCGCGTCCCCAGCACCAGCGCCTGATAAACTTCTGCTACCGGGTCAAGTGTAGTCGTATGATGGGGCTTAAGCGGTGGTTTTTGCCCGGACGGTTGAGTTTGTGATACCACTGTTTTTGTCTGGCGCCAACCGGTTTTTTCCAGTACCGGTGATTCTTTACGCCATCTGGGATCATGTAGCCGCGCCCGGAAAACGGATTCGATATCCAGATCGGCGACAATGAAATCTTCCTCAAATTGTTTCCCGCGGGTGATAATGTTCCCGCGCTCATCTGCAATAAAACTGTGGCCGTCAAAAACCAGTTCGTCCTGTCCGCCGACTAGATTATTATAGGCGAAAACAGCTACGGTATCGGTTGCGCGCGTGGCGATCATTTTTTCCCGCGATTCACCCTTACCGGTGTGATACGGCGAAGCGCTGATGTTGATGATCACCTCGGCTCCGGCATAGGCTTGGACGGTGGCTGGTCCGGCTTCGTACCAGATATCTTCACAGATATTGATGCCGATACCGATACCGTTCACCACATATACGGGACATTCTTTGCCTGCCCGAAAATAGCGGTTTTCATCGAAAACGCCGTAATTCGGTAGGTACATTTTATGATAAATACCGATGAGTTTACCATCGGAAATCAGCGCGGCGGCATTATAAATATCGCCGTCTGAATCCACAAAACCGACTACGACGGTTATTCCATTGGAGGCTTCCACGATTTTCTGTAGTGATTGCAGATTAGCCTGAATGAATTGGGGCTTGAACAGCAAATCTTCCGGTGGATACCCGCAAATAGCAAGTTCAGGGAGCGTGACGATGTCCGCCTTCAGCGCGCGGGCGCCGTCAATCGCTCCCAGAATTTTTTTTACATTGCCGTCAAAATCACCAACTGTGGTGTTAATCTGCGCCAAAGCTATTCTCAGGCGGCGCATTTTTCACCTCCATCAGGAAAATGCCAGTAATGTATTATAGCATGGGCAGGTACCGGTCGAGTTCGTATTTCGAAACATGGATCCGGTACTGGTTCCACTCTATCTTTTTATTTTCGATGAAGGCGTTAAAGACATGGTCGCCCAGTGCTTTCCTAACCAGTTCGCTCTTTTCGGTCAGCGCGATGGCATCGGCCAGATTAGCAGGTAATGTATTGATGCCGCGGTCTTTTCTTTCTTGTTCGGTCATCTCGTAAACATTTTCTTCTATCGGATCCGGCGGTTCCAGATTTTCTTCGATACCTTTCAAACCGGCAGCCAGCATCACACTGAAGCAAAGATAAGGATTACAAGCGGGGTCAGGCGACCGCAATTCTATTCTGGTGGCTTTCTCTTTGCCCGGCCGGTATTCCGGCACGCGGATCATATCGGAGCGGTTGCGTTTGGCCCAGGATAGATATACCGGCGCTTCGTAACCGGGTACAAGTCTCTTGTATGAGTTGATCCATTGATTGTTTACAGCAGTGATTTCCGGCGCATATTTTAATAGACCGGCAACATAACTGCGGGCGAGTTTAGACAGGAAATATTTACCTTTGGCATCAAAAAAGGCGTTTCTATCGCCTTTAAACAGCGATTGGTGCACATGCATACCGCTGCCGTTGATTCCAAAAACCGGTTTCGGCATAAACGAGGCATATACACCTTGATTCATAGCGATTTGTTTGACGACCAGACGGTATGTCATTACATTATCCGCCATCGTCAGTGCGTCGGTATAACGCATGTCGATTTCGTGCTGGCTCGGGGCAACTTCGTGATGCGAATATTCGATACCGATGCCCATTTTTTCCAAGGTGATCACAGTATTACGCCGCAGGTCGGTGGCGGCATCCAATGTGGTCATATCAAAATAGCCGCCGGAATCCAGAGTCTCTGTTCCCTTTGAATCTTTGAAATAGAAGAATTCCAGTTCCGGCCCGACATAGAAGGTGAAGCCCAGATCGGCTGCCTTCTTTAGATTTCTTTTTAAAACAAACCGCGGATCGCCTTCAAAAGGTTCTCCGCCGGGTTTCAGAATATCGCAAAACATACGGGCCACTGCGTTGTGTTCAAGCGGCCGCCACGGCAGGATCTGGAAAGTATCGGGGTCGGGCTTCGCCACCATATCGCTTTCGTCGATACGCGCAAAACCTTCGATCGATGAGCCGTCAAAGCCCATTCCTTCTTCCAGTGCCCCTTCCAGTTCGTCAACGGATATTGCAAAACTTTTTAGTACACCCAGAATATCGGTAAACCACAGGCGGATGAACCGGACATCGTTTTCTTTAGCCATTTTGAGAACATATTCTTTGCTCTCATTTTTCTTCTCTTTCTTCGGCATGGTAACATAACCTCCTGTTTTTATTTAATTTAATTCATTTATTATACTGCGTTATTGCCTGAATCGCCCGTTCTGATCCGCACGGCGTCATCGATCGGAATGATAAATATTTTACCGTCTCCGATTTCTCCCGTTCTTGCTCCCCTGATTATAGCATTAATAATAGCCGGGACATCATCATCCATCGCCACAACTTCAATCTTGAGTTTAGGCAGGAATTCCAGCCTGTATTCTTTCGAACCCCATTTTAACGGCACCCCTTTTTGTCTGCCGCGGCCGCTTACTTCCGTAATAGTCATACCAAAATAACCGATTTCTTCGAGATATTTTTTTACCGGTTCCAGTTTCTCTTCCCTGATAATCGCTTCTACTTTTTTCACCGTAAATTGCCTCCATAGGCGCGTTCTCCATGCTGTGAAATATCCAGGCCTACAGATTCTTCGGCAGGCGATACTCTCAACCCGATGGTGGAATTAACGATCTTGCCCAGTATCCATGTCATTACGAAAGCAAAAGCCGCCACACTGATAACAGCTACAAGTTGTATTAATACCTGTTTCGGGTTACCGTAAATCAAACCATTTTTACTGTTTGGACTTACAGCCGCGCTGCAGAATATGCCGGTTGCCAGCGCACCCCAAATACCGCCCATCCCATGCACTGCAAAGACATCAAGCGATTCATCAATGCCGGTTTTAGGCCGCCAAAGCATCATATGATAACACAGGAGAGAAACGCCAGCCCCGATGGGGATTGCCATAATGGGTTGTATAAAACCCGCTGCCGGAGTAATTGCCACCAGGCCGGCCACACCGCCGGTAACGACTCCAAGTAACGAAGGACGCCGGTAAATCCAGCTCAATACCATCCAGACAAAGGCCGCTGTTGCCGCCGAAAGATTGGTAGCCACAAAAGCGCTGGAAGCCAGGCCTCCGGCAGTCAGGGCACTGCCGGCATTGAATCCAAACCAGCCGAACCAAAGCATCCCCGCGCCCAAAGCTACCATCGGTATGTTGCCCGGTTCCATCGGTTCTTTCTCTTTAAAGCCCTTACGGGGTCCTAACAACAGCGCCAGCGAAAGTGCAGAAATACCCGCTGCGATGTGAACAACAGTGCCGCCGGCGAAGTCTAAAGCGCCTAATTTTGTGCTACCTAACCAACCCCCTGCTCCCCAAACCCAGTGCGCTATCGGTAAATAGACGAGTGTAAACCACAATACTGAAAATAAAGTCAGAGCGCTGAATTTGATGCGTTCTACTACTGCGCCTGTGATCAGAGCTACAGTAATAATAGCGAACATACCCTGGAAAGCCATGAATAATAATTGCGGTATTGTCGACGCATAAGCCGAGGGTGCCTGCCCTACTCCGATGAGCCCGAAGAAATTTAGTCCGCCGATAAGGCCTGCTTTATCAGGGCCGAAGGCAAGAGAGTACCCGTAAACTGCCCAAAGCACGCTTATCAGCCCAAGACAGGCAAAGCTCATCATAATAGTTGAGAGGAAGTTTTTTCTCCTCACCAACCCGCCGTAGAAGAAAGCCAGTCCCGGCGTCATAAACAATACCATTGCCGCAGAGACCAGCATCCACGCTGTATCACCGGTGTTGATAGACATTTAATCTCCTTCTCATTAGAATGTCTATACTTTACAGCGATATTGTTTCAAGTATATTTCGGTTATATTAAATCTATGTTTCATGAAGGAGATGAGCGTGGAGGGGTTCAATTTTTAACAAAACGGTAACCAATGTTTCGTACCGTTTCGATATAAACATGAGTGGGGTCTTCTATTTTACTCCGTAGTCTCCGTATATGGACGTCTACGGTGCGGTCTCCGCCGAAATAATCCTGGCTCCAGACCTGATTCAGCAGCGCATCGCGGGTAAAAACCCTGCCGGGATGACTGGCGAGGAATTTCAGCAATTCGTATTCTTTAAATGTTAACGATACCAGTTTACCGTTAACGTAGACTTCATATTTATCCGGGTCGATGGTGATGCCGGCCGTCCTGATCGGCTCGGTAGAGACTTCTGTTTCCTTCTTGACCAGCCGTTTGATTCGCGTTATCAATTCTTTGCTGTTGTACGGTTTCACCACAAAATCATCGATCAAATCATCCAGGCTGTCCATCTTTTCCAGCGGAGTCAGGGCAATTACCGGGAATTCTTTTTCTTTTCGCACGGAGCGGCATAATGTTATTATTTCGGGTGCGCCGGTAAATTCTATCAGCAGCAGCCCGGCATTCTCTTCACCAATCTTTTCATAGACATCATCAATGCTGGTAACCGCGCATTGAAAATCGTGCTTGTTTAGTTCCCCACACAGCTTCGATATCTCTTCAGAATGATGGGCTACGATGATTATTTTCAGCAACATTCGCCTTCTACCAAACGGAAAACGCTTTCCGTTTCAATAATCGTATTATAACTGAAACAATATTTAAATACACGTGTGTTGCATAATCCACTCTCCGTTTACGGAGGATCCAGGTCTCGCAATTTCCAAGGACAGTAAAACTTTAGGCGGTACGTACTTTGCGAAGCGTGAGAAGCAAATGCATACAAGGACTCCGAGCGAAGCGGAATGGAGATGGGGCGTTATGATTGTATTGCTGTTGCAATTTTATAAAGAGCAATGGCTCTAATAAAAGTATTCCAAACTCTTTATGGATATAAGTGTTAACGATATGCCGATGCCTAAAATGTCACAAGCTGCGTAACACTTTGCTCACAAACGCATTCGTATGCTTGCGGTTTGGCTCCCTCATTGCTAAGATTATGCTGGCAGCGAATACAATTGGAGTGTTAAAAATGGATGAAATTCTTCCCCGTAAAACAGAAAAACCATGGGGTTATGAACTGCTCTATGCTCATACTGAGCAATATGTCGGCAAAGTTATTTTTGTGAAAAAGGGATTCCGCCTCAGTCTGCAATATCATAAACAAAAAGACGAAAGCATGTATCTCTTGCAGGGGAAAGTCAAGTTCAGCGTCCAGCCTCAAGGTGGCAAGATGACCGAAACCGTCGGAGATCCCGGGTATGTTCTACATCTCCCTCCTATGACGATTCACCGTGTCGAAGCACTGGAAGACTCGACCATTCTGGAGGTTTCCACTCCCCAACTTTCGGATGTCGTCCGGCTCCAGGATGACTACGGTCGCGCTCCTTAATGTACCATCCATAGGGCGAAAGCCGGTAACCTGTACAAACATTAAAACACAGTAGCGGGAATAACAGCATGCAGCTGTCATTCCCGCTCGCTATTTCTAAATTTATTTCAACTTATTTCTTTAATTCTGAAGTACAATTCGGACACCTGGTCGCTTTCACAGGTATCTGGGTGAAGCAGAAAGGACATTCTTTTGTCGCTGGAAGTGCTGCAACGACCGGTTCCTTAGCTTTTTGGCGGGCGTTCATTTGGGCAATCGGGCGCACAACGAAGAAAAACACCACGGCGGCGATGATGACGAAGGTAATGATGGTATTGATGAAATTACCGTAGTTGATCGTGATTGCTCCGGCTGTCTGGGCTACTGCGAGAGATGTGTAGGGTCCCGCTACCTTACCCTGTCTTAGCACTACATAGAGGTTGGAAAAATCCACTTTACCGAGTGCCAATCCTATTGGCGGCATGATTACATCTTTGACCAGTGAGGCAATGATTGGACTGAAGGCAGCACCGATGATGATACCCACCGCCATGTCCACGACATTCCCTTTCATGATGAATGCCTTGAAGTCTTTGAGCATTTTCATCCTTCCTTTTTTGAGTAGTCTTAAATAGTCTCAAACTACTTTAAATAATAATTGTACGCTCACTATAATGCACAGCAACAATTATGTCAATACCAGTTTTTAGTGACAAGTAAAAATAAGAAATTCGTTATCCGGAAATCCATCAATTTGTCTCCTTTACCAGGGGGAAGCATACCAGGAAATTAAACACGGCCTGTTTCATTCTTGATCGTTATAAACTAATGGGACTATCAACAAAGCCGGGTGAGGCGAATAAAGTTCTTGACTTGAAATGATGACAATGCCACAACGGATAATAACAGATATGGATTATCTGAAAATATTTGCCGTTGCTTTATTTGCAAGGACTTTACGCGCAGCATGCTCTCCAAGCGCGATAGCTTGTGCGCCATTATTAAATTGCCAGAAACCAATTCCTTCGACATCAGGACTGATCGCCAAATCAGCTTCTTTTAAATTTTCAACAGCCAACCGGTATTCAGAAATGGTCAGTGATTGACTTAAGATATCGATTAATTTTGGCGATTTTATTTGTAACGGCTGAGCTTGTTCCGTTGTGGATGAGGATAAGGATGTGGTGTTCGCTTTTCCTTTCAGGCGATGAGAAAGCAGGAATGTATTGGCAGCATTTTCGATATCATCTATATGTGATTGCAGAGACCGATGTCTTATTCCGACCGGGTCTGTTATCCTATCGTCTTTTATTGTTTTTTCGTCGTTCGATATCTCACATACCTGCAATTGTATATTTTTATTTAAGTTGTACATAATCCTGCGCGGTTCCGGTATCACATTCACTCCGATTACGTAATCCGCTCCCATTTCGCGGCAAATACTCACCGGGACCGAATTTACCAAACCACCGTCCACCAGATAACGACCTGAAAGTTCAACCGGTGTAAAGATACCGGGTATCGATATGCTCGCGCGAACTGCCTCGATAAGTGACCCGTCACGTAATACTACTTGTTCCCCACTGATAATATCGGTTGCCACGCACGAAAAATCACATCGCAATTGGGAGAACGTAATGTTTCCTAAAATAGATTTGAGCAGTAATACAACCCGTTTCCCCTGGAGCAGGCCGCTCAGCGGAATCGTCATATCAACCATATAAAGCAGCTTCTTCCAGTCTAGTCCCAGGACAATCTTTTCCATGTCGTCAGGATCATACCCGCCGGCGTAAAGAGCCCCAATAATTGAGCCGATGCTGGTTCCTGCAATAATGTCAGGCGAAATGCCGTATTCATGAAGAACTTTAAGAACTCCAATATGAGATAATCCGCGTGCGGCGCCGCCGCCTAAAGCATAACCAATCTTTTTAGTGCTCATTTCAACGTCACCACTTGTTTATTTTAGTCCGTTGGAAGCGCCGGTTTTAAATTGACACTAAACTCGCTGCTGACCTGCTACTATTTTAACTGGATAAGGTTAAAATTGGAATTCGACCGTTTTTGTAGACAGGTATAAGAGTGAATTAAATATTGAGTTCCAGCCCGATCGGGCAATGATCCGAGCCGGTAACCTCGGTCACAATATATGCCTTTTCCATATTACCAACCAGATTCTCAGTGATGAAAAAGTAATCGATTCTCCAGCCGACATTCCGTGCCCGTGCGCCTGTTTTCATATCCCACCAGCTGTATTGTCCCGGTTCTTTATGAAAATAACGAAAGGTATCGATATAGCCGTGCGCCACCAGTTTGTCCAGCCATGCCCGTTCCATGGGTAAAAACCCGGAAACCTTCGAGTTTTCCTTGGGATGCGCCAAATCTATTTCTTCGTGTGCTGTGTTCACATCGCCGCAGATAACTATTTTATCGCCCTTGCGCCGCCGCGCTTCCAGATAATTAAAAAAGGCCTCATAAAAATCCATTTTGTATTTCAGCCTTGCATCACCCTGCTTCCCGTTCGGAAAATAAATATTGCATAGCGTGAATTCCTGATACTCGGCTATCAGGATTCGTCCTTCGGTATCGAACGCAGGTACGCCGAAACTCTTGTGTACCTTTAGCGGCTTCTCTTTGCTGAAAGTAGCCACACCGGAATAGCCTTTTCTCTCCCCATAATCCCAGAATGTCTGGTAACCGGGTGGTTCCAGCAGTTCGTTGGTCAGATTATCCGGGCTCGCTTTGGTCTCCTGCAAACACAGGATATCCGGCGATTCTTTTTTTAACCACTCGAAAAACCCTTTTTTGGCTACAGCTCTGACACCATTCACGTTCCAGCAGATTAATTTCATCTCTTTCATTATACAGTTCCTGCTGGCTAGGTCAACCCGGTTTATTGCCTATCGTAAGTAATCGCATTAATGGATAAAGTAAAGGTCGTAGGTGCAACTCTGTTATTAGCGGAAGCCGCGATGGAAATCTTCGGTCTGATCGTAATCGATGCTCCCGCCGGAATGGTTGTAGTCTTACCGCTTGTGTAAGCTTCGAACGTTACTATTTTATCTCCTGCATAGGCCGAAGTAACAATGGCGGTTCCACCCCCATCTATTACTTGCGGATAGCCTGTTGCCAGGATTCCGCCGAAAGGCACCGCGGTAGTGATCAATCCGGTAACATCAAGATTAGAGATTACACCACTGGTATTATTAGTGATTTTCAAAGCGAATTGGGCTGAATTTGCCGTCATTCCGGTAGCCCCGATATCGATATTGTTGGTAATGAAAAGTACATTGAGACCATTAACAGTTTGTGAAGTGATCCCGATATTTGTAGCATTTCCCGCCAGATTATCCTGCAGAGTCTGCATCTGGTCCTCCAGTGCGCTCATTTTATCTCCCAGATTTTGGATGTTCGTCCTCAGAAAATCAACTTGATCGGCAATTTCTGCCGTAGTCGGCCCTTGTGGTATCGGCGGCGTTGTGGTAATTGCCGGTACCGTCGTTATTATTGTTGTTGTCGTGGCAACCGGTTTTAGGCTTAATTCGGAGTTTTTCTTTAATTGTGCCTGTAACGTGGATAGAAGACTGTATTGTGCAGATATGTGCGTTGATATATCGTCAATTTGCGCTTTGAGTTGCTGTATCGAGGGCGTAGTTGTCACAGCAGGGGATGCGACCGGTTTTTTTATACAAGACGTAAAAATCAGTAAAATAGATAGCAAAATCGCGATAATTATTTTCTTCATATTAATTTCCGCACTTTATTCTTTGCCGCGGTTTGTCCCAATAGGGGGACTTGCATTTAGAGCATACTACCGGTTTATTTTGCTTACTGGCCCATTCGTGGCCGCACCGTTTACACTGAAATATCTTCATATACTTTTATTATATTAATCTGAGGTAAGTTCGTACGGGACGAAGGTGTCTAATATTTGACCCTAAAGGGTATTTCTGCGTGTTTTTCGTCAAGATCAATGATGCCCCTGTAGTGAGTTTTTACATACTCTCACCCCATCATTCATACTCAAAAGCTGAATGCTGATTGCCGATCGCTCATTATTGACGAAGCATCTGTACTATTGTACGATTGTTCTTAATTCTCGTTTAGCATAGTTTAGATATAAATCAACAGACGGCAAAACCTCATCGATTTCCCTAATCCATTCGTGGGTGGATGTTATCATTCTCTGGTGGTAAACTGGGATAAACAGCCTTTGGAACTGGAGAAAACTCATCCGCCGACGGGTTGATTTTATGGGCATCAGGCTTAATAAATACACTATCGAAGGCGTGCAGTTTCCTGGAATATAAAAATGGATATTGGTAATGATTGACCACTTTGCTGAATTAAGGCTATTTCTCTCCACTGTAAAAAGACTGTGAGCGAATTACGCAATAGTCTTATATTTTAGATTTGGAATTTGGGATTTGGCTTCTTGGAATTTATTTGGGATTTGTTGTTTGGAGCTTGGAATTTGATCCTGGGAGGTTCTTGTGGGTGAAATATTTTATTTAAACGGCAAATTACTACCCGCTGAGGAAGCCAAAATCTCTATCCTCGACTACGGCTTCCTTTTCGGCTATGGCCTTTATGAAACTGTCCGCGCCTACGAAGGCAAACCGTTCCGGTTGGATAATCACCTGGCCCGCCTCGGCTTTTCCGGCGATCGGCTGGGAATTGTTATCCATGTCGGGCTCATCCGCACCGCAGTCAACGATGTAATAAAGGCCAACAATTTTCACCAGGCGCGCATCCGGATCTGCGTCTCCATCGGCGATGGAACCTTATCCCCCGATCTCAATTCCTGTCACCAGCCCACCATCGCCGTGCTGGCTTCGGATTACACTCCTCCTCATGCTGACAAGTATAAAAACGGTTATCAGGTTGTGCCATCTTCAATCCGCCGCAACAGCCTTTCACCGGTGACATATCTGAAATCCGCCAATACCATCGAAAACATGATTGCGCGCCAGGACGCTAAAGAAGCCGGCGCCGACGAAGCCTTTTTCCTGAGTGAAAAGGGCTATCTCACAGAAGCCGCGAGCAGTAATCTCTTTCTGGTGAAAAACGCCATTCTTAAAACCCCCCGCTACGAATCCGGTATTTTACCCGGCGTTACCCGCGTCGTGGTCTTCGAGTTGGCAGCGCAGATGGGCATCAAAGTCAAAGAAGTAAATCTGCGGTTGGCTGATCTATTAGCCGCCGATGAAGTGTTTATCACCAACTCATTGATCGAAATTGTTCCGGTCACCATGTTTAACAGCAAACCGGCAGGAAAAGGAAAGGCCGGTCCGCTAACCCATAAATTAATGAAAGCCTATAAAGAAATGGTGAAAAAAGAATTAAGTCAATTATAAACGGGAGGACAATCATGGAATCCTCTAAAAAACCATTCTGGGAAGAAAGTTACAAGCGGAAGGGAAAGCTGGATACATTCGGGGGTGGGAAACCGAGCAAAGATGTTGCCACGTTTGCGCCAAAGATAAAATTACCCGCGAAAGCCTTGGATTTAGGCTGCGGCGAAGGGAGAAATGCCCTATATCTGGCGGGGTTCGGTTTTGAAACCTCAGCCTTAGATATTTCGGTATCAGGGATCCAGAAACTGAACACCGTCGCCGGTGAATTGCGCCTGAATATTAATGCGGTTGTTTGCGATATGCGTCAGTATACTTTTAATAAAACCTTCGATTTGATAGTGTGCGAGGGGTGCTTGCATTTGATCAAGCACGAGGAATGGTCGAAGATAATTTTAAAGATGAAAAACTCCACAGCCAGTGGTGGTTATAATCTGGTGGGCGTATTTACCGATGAAGCCCCCGAACCGGAAGACCAGCGCGGGCTCATGGTGGGTTTATTCAAAGAAGGCGAATTATTTTCTTATTATCAGGATTGGCAGGTCATTGATAGCAGGACGTATGCTTTTGAACATACCCACCCCAACGGCCCCACGCATAAACATGCGGGCAACAATATTGTTGCCAGAAAGCCATGATAGTACATTGTGAGTATTTAGTTCTGAGTAATGGCAATCTGCTCTCCCATAAGAGTACCATCCTCTCTCCTTTTTAAGGCGAGATTGAGAGAGAATTGTCTGAAACGGCGTCAATTCAAGAGCATGGATCGATTGTTATGCCTGAGCAATGAGTAAATTGGGGCTAAGTAGAAAATCCAGAAGAGGAAGTGCGAAGCACTCCCTCTCGTTTATTTGCCTCGCCCTGATAGGGCGAGGTTTGGGAGTGGGTCGTCGTGTCATGATTTTGCCATTATCGAATGAATACCTGAATCTGTGCTTTCGGTAGTATTGTTATAATGTGAGGACAAAACCATAACGCGAACTACTTATAATGATCAATAGAATTAAATTCCCCTCACAATCGCGTCCGTCATCTTGCATACCCGCGCCATTTGCTTAACATCATGCACCCTTACAATATCCGCACCGTTAGCGATGCTGACGGCTATCGTCGCCGCTGTGCCTTCTATCCGCTGATTAGCAGGTAAGTTTAATACCATTTTGATTAGCGATTTTCGAGAAGTCCCCACCAATATCGGCTGCCCTAATACCTGTAATTCCCGCAGGCGTCTGATGATTTCGATATCCTGTTGCCAGGTCTTGCCGAACCCGATGCCTGGGTCGATAATGATGTTTTCCCTCTTAATGCCTGCCTGTTCTGCCATTGCAATGCTTTTCCGCAAGCACGTAATTACCTCGGCCATCACATCTGGATAATTTGCGGTGTCGCGCCCTATGCCTGCATCATAGCCGCCAATGTCGCGCTGGTTGCTCATCAATATCAGCGGCACATTGTTCATTGCCGCCAGTTCCGCCAGTCGCGGCTCGGTTTTCAATCCCCACTGGTCGTTTAAAATCACCGCGCCTGCTGCCAGCGCCTGACGGGCTACCTCGTATTTGGAAGTATCCACGCTTATTGGGATACTTATCCGTTTGGATAGAAGTGCAATTACCGGCACTACCCGCCTGATTTCCTCTTCAACTGTCACAGAAGAAAAACCCGGTCGTGTGGATTCCCCCCCAATGTCCAGGATATCCGCGCCTTCTTCCTCAAACCGGCAAGCCTGTGCCACCGCCGACCCGATATCTATCGCGCCGTCACCGGAAAAGGAATCGGGTGAAACGTTCAATATGCCCATCACGTAGGTACGGTTACCCCACTGGAATTCTGTTTTTTCGCACCCGTTGGTATTATTCACAAACCATCATCCTCTCTTTTCAGCTAACTTTACCGTATAAGGTATCTTTCGTCAATATTACTGCCATTGCGAGCGAAGCGCGGCAATCTGAATAATGTCCTGTATTGGAACTTCTCACAAAAAGTACCAGCTGATTCCTGACAGCAGAACGCTTTTTGTTTTTTGGTATTTGAATTTTAAACATTGGTATTTTGCCGTCCATCCTACTTTTGTATATTACTTTAGTAGCACCTGAGAATTTGACATTTAGGCACAAAAATGATATTATTAATATAGGGATCAGAGAAAACCCAATACACGGCGGAGGTGCTTTTTATGAGGTTACACGCAGTGTTAGGGGTAAGGCAGGTTGATCGTTAACGCCCTGCATAATCTGCAGGGGCCCGGGAAACGGATGTCCGGCTCTTAAAAAAACAATTCGGGCCAAATGGCGCAGTGCCCATGCGGTCGTGATGACCTCAAGTGAGCTGGATTCGTAAGACTGAAATTGGGTGGAGAGTGCCTTAAAGAAGTACTCTCCACCATTTTTTTATTGAATATTACAGGTAATCTTGATTAGATTAGCTGTAACACGGTACAATTATCAGGAAGGTAATGATAAGTGAATTTTAGAAATCCCCGTTCTATTAACCTGACCCCGCTCTGGGTGTTGATTTCTGTCAACATCTTGGTATTTATTGCAACGAGCATCGCATCGGGTTCGTTTTTCGGAATGTCTTATGCCGTTCAAAATCAAATAGGCCTCAGTACTTCTACCATTTCCAGTCAACCCTGGACAATTGTTTCCGCCATGTTTGCCCACGATGGCATCGAGCACATCCTTTTTAACATGTTGAGTCTGTATTTCTTTGGTATGTATGTCCTGGCATTGGTTGGCGAGTCCAGGTTTTTCCTTGTCTATTTCATCGGCGGTCTGGTCGGTAATGCTTTCTTTCTGCTCACAACTCACGGTGAATTTGCCGTCGGCGCTTCCGGTGCTATTTTTGCCCTCGGCGGCCTGTTGGTTGTGCTGGTCCCGCGGCTGAAAGTGATGATCTTCTTCATCCCGATTCCCATCGACCTCTGGATCGCGATCATTATTTTGGCTTTATTATCCTTCTTGCCTGACATTGCCTGGCAAGCTCACCTTGGCGGTTTGGTTACAGGTCTGGCTGCAGGTTATTTTTTAAAGTGGCAATCGCGTCGCCGACGTTTTTAAAACGTTATGGCATATCTCCACAATCTAGCCATGATCATGGCTGCATAGTCAATGCCTGTGCAAATCAATTTATATCTGTTTAAAGCCGTGGATATGCCCATAAATTTGCTCTGTACCGGCAAATGCTATACTTTTATTCAGGAGCGGTTTTATGGCTAATGAAGTCGATATTGTCATCATCGGTGCAGGCGTAGTCGGTCTGGCGATTGCTGCTGAAGTTTCCCGCACCAGTAAAAATGTCTTTGTGTTCGAGAAAAACCGCACCTTCGGTCTGGAAACCAGCAGCCGCAACAGCGAGGTTATCCACGCCGGCATGTATTACCCTCAGGATTCGCTCAAGGCCAAATTCTGTGTTGAAGGCAACCGCCTTATTTATCAATTCTGTGAAAAATACAACATTAATCATTCACGGTTGGGTAAACTGATTATCGCGGCTGACAATGCTGAAATAAAAGCAGTAGAGAAGCTGTACCGTCAGGGCATCAAGAACGGTATCGACGGTTTGCAAATGCTTACCCGCACTGAGATCAAACAATTAGAACCTAATGTGGAGGCTGTCGCCGGGTTGCTTTCTCCATCCACCGGGATTGTAGACTCGCATGACCTGATGAAAATGTTTTACGGTTGCGCAATAGAGAACGGCGCTGCGTTTGTCTTTGGCGCCGAGGTAAAAAACATTAATAGCGTTACCGGTGGATATGAAGTCTGTATTCAGGACAGTGAAGGAACCTGCTCATTTGCTGTCCGCGTGGTGATCAATGCCGCTGGTCTGTACAGCGATAAAGTCGCGCAAATGGCAGGGATTGATATTGGTAAAGCCGGATATAAGCTCCATTACTGTAAAGGTGAATATTTCAGTCTGAATCCGAAAAACCGGCGCTTGGTGAACAGACTGGTTTACCCTGTCCCCGAACAGGCCGGTCTCGGCACGCATGTAACACTGGCGCTTGACGGCAATATGCGGTTGGGGCCGAACACTAAATACGTGGACAACATCGAGTATATGGTAGATGAGCGCAGCCGGACTGATTTTTATCAGGCAGCCCATCGCTATCTGCCCTCGATTGAAATTGATGACATCGCGCCGGATTTTGCCGGTATTAGACCGAAGCTGCAGGCTGCGGGCGAGGGGTTCCGCGACTATGTTATCCGCGACGAGTCAGATAAAGGCTTGCCGGGATTAATCAATCTCATCGGCATCGAATCACCGGGCCTGACTTCCGCGCCCGCCATCGCCAAATACGTCGCCGAAATGGTAGCAGATATCATTGCCTGACCTTATGCTAATGTCATACTGAGCAAGATTTTGTACATAGTCTTGCATTCAGAGCGAAGTATCTAGTTGTGTCCTACCTGCTGGAAATTGCATCCAGGTAATAACTGATCAACTTGAAATATGATATTGTTAACTGACTGCTGACAGCTTTTAGCTTTTATTCCGCTTCCTTCTGCATCATCGATGGATAAACAATAGCCGCCGCGATCAGCAAAACACCCAGCACTAAACTGACAATACTGATCGTTTGCAGTGGCGCGAGCCCATCGTTCAGCAACGTACCCGTAATACTGCTGAATGCCTGCGGGATGTCAGCATTTGCAATTTGCGCATTCGCAATACTTCTGAGAATAATAACACCCACCAGTTCAGAGGCTCCGTACAGCGCAAAGATTATTCCCAGGTTCAGGCAGGCATTTTTAACATTACGGTATATCGATATGATTCCCAGTGTCACCAGCAAAATTAGCACGATCAAACCGGTAAATCCGGCGCGGAAATCATTAACGTACGGCTTCGCGTCCTGTAACCCCTTTTCAAAATCTTGGCTGGCGCTATCAATGCTGTTTCTGCCGTCAGTGAGGCTGGTTTGCGCATTATTGATCGCATCTACGATTTGACCGCCGGTGCCGATACCCCACTCGCTTGTACTTACATCATAAGTTGCCGGTATAGTCTGGACGAAATCGGTATAATACTGTTCGAAAGCGTTGTTAATATCTGACTGCGAAGCTCCCTGTAGACCGGCTGGCAGTTGTGCCGTGAAAGCTTCTTTTACCACTGTTTTCAAAGTCGGTCCTGCCGAGGCGAGCGGCACTTTCAAGGTGAAATTTGTGCTGGCGCCGGTCAAATAATCGGCGAAATTTCCTGCCGCTGCGGTTAACGTTGTTTTTACCGCCGGCTGCAGAGAAACCCCCACACGGTCGATTTGTGCGCTTGTCAGGTGAATATTCTGCGGCAGCGAGTCTCCGAGATAACCGGTCAGGATATCCTTCGTGATTGTCGTAGTATCGAAATTGCTCAATATTTCGCTTACCATGCTGTTGCTGAGTACCGTCTGCCGCAGTGTGCTCTTCAGGTCTAGATTAAGTGACTGCATCAATAGGTATTTGAAGATCGGGTCGGACGCGGTTACTATCTGCTTTTTCAAGTCCGGTTCGCTCTTGTCGATTGCGGCTATCAAGGCCGCGCGAAAGGAATCGGAAAACCCGGCTTGTGTCCCCAATTCATTTGTCAGCGCCTGATCCGCCAATTGAGATATATCGATTTCATCCAGTAAATCGGCTACGAACTGGGAGTTCATCACTGATTTGCCTAAAATATCTTGTAAACTCGGCACACTGCCTTGTCCTTTCAGATAAACGTAGGTATCGTCAATCGCGATGCCGATACGGCCCATGATTACCGGTTCTGTTTTCCTCAGTGTGTCGACCAGCGCGGATTCTAATTGCGGCGAGATATCACCGTTGGTATTGTCCTGGTTGATTGCCTCCTGCAACGCATCCGCGAAATTAATGTCTTTCAGCGTTTTAACCATATAATGAGAATTAAGCGCAACCTGGTTAACGGTGTAGGCAAGGCCAAATATACTTAACGAAATCAATAAAATTAAACTCAGTAACGCCAGCGCGAAGCTCTTTAATATTTTCATACGTGATAGGGATTATAGTGCAATTACACGTGCAAGTCAACGAATTCGGCTCTAAATGGTACTAATTGCCTATCCGTGCACCCATGAGTGGTTCCAAAAGAAGAACCGGTACGGGTTGGGGATAAAATCATTTTTTTACTCTCTTTGACCGGACATTTCCCTTTAACATATAATATAAATATCACTAAATTAGTAATAATAATGGAAGAAAAACATGAAACTCTCAACCAGGGGCAGGTATGGATTGCGGGCAATGCTAGACATTGCCCAGCATTACCACGACGGGCTTGTGATGGTTAAAGACGTTGCCGCGCGGCAGCAGATATCAGAGCGATATCTGGAACAGCTCTGCCTGACACTGAAAACCGCTGGGTTAGTAAAAAGCACGCGCGGCGCCCGCGGCGGCTTTACTTTAGCCCGTCCTCCTGACAAGATTAAATTGATCGATATTATCCAGGTTTGCGAAGGCCCGCTGGCTTTAGTGAATTGCATTAATGATGCTAGCGTCTGTTCCCGTTCCTCACAATGCGCAGCCAGGGATGTCTGGAGTGAATTACAATCAGCCATGGACAAAATACTTAGCTCGAAAACACTGCAGGACATGATAGAAAGCCAGGCACAGAAAGAAGAACAGATCGAGTCTGGATCAGTTTAAACCGGATAATTGAGATAAAGAAGGCGAAATATGTTTAAAACTTTACGTGCGGATATTAAAACCGTTTTTGACCGCGACCCGGCCGCCAGAAGCGTAGCGGAAATCCTGTTTTGTTATCCCGGGTTACATGCGCTGTGGGGATATCGCATGGCACATTTTTTCTGGACGCATAAAATGCGTTTTTGCGGGCGACTGACATCACATATCACGCGTTTTAGCACAGGTATCGAAATTCATCCCGGCGCCAGCATCGGCAAGCGGCTATTTATCGACCATGGTATGGGCGTGGTTATCGGTGAAACGGCGGAGATCGGGGATGATGTCCTGATCTACCAGGGCGTAGTTCTCGGCGGTACCAGTCTGGAAAAGCACAAACGACATCCCACTATCGGCAACCGTGTTGTCATCGGCGCAGCGGCGATTGTGCTCGGTCCGATTCTGATCGGCGACGATGCGCGCGTCGGTGCTAATTCCGTCGTGGTCAATCCGGTTCCCGCCGGTAAAACTGTTGTTGGTATCCCCGGAAAAATCGTTGAAGACCGCCGTGAAACCGTCTTCAACCTGGAGCATGGCACTCTCCCCGACCCTATTAACGACGCGCTGCAGGCGATTATCAACCACCAGGACAAAATCGAGGAACGCCTGAAAAAACTGGAAACCCGTCAGACTACTGAAACCTCGGAGGGCTAGTATCCGTGAAAACACCTGATTTTCAACCACGCTATTACCGGGACTGGTCGAAGGATAGAGACCTGGTCTCCTTTAACGTAATGGTCAAAGAGACTGACCTCTATATTCGCGCCCGTAAAAATTATAAGGATAAGGCATTGGAGATCGTCCAACGCCAGCGTGCATTGCTCGAAAACTATATTGCCCGCCATCCCGGATTCATGACCGCACTGGTGCCTTTCCCGGTTGGCGCCGATGCCCCGGCCATTGTCCGGACAATGGAAGAAGCCGCTGAAAAGGTCAATGTCGGCCCGATGGCCGCAGTGGCCGGCACTTTTGCCGAGTTTGTCGGCAGAGACCTGCTCAAATTCTCCTCCGAAGTGATCGTGGAAAACGGCGGCGATATCTTTCTGAAAACAGCTAAATCACGCCTGGTCGGTGTCTACGCCGGCGAGGATTCTCCCATTACCGGCAAAATCGCCTTGAAAATCGAGCCGTTTGATACGCCGTTGGGCGTCTGTACTTCTTCCGGGACGGTGGGACATTCCCTCAGTTTCGGCAAGTCGGACGCTGTAGTTGTACTTTCTCCTTCAACAGCATTGGCGGACGCCTCCGCCACGGCTATCGGCAATATTGTTCAAACCGAAGCAGACATCGAAAAAGCTCTGGAATATGCCCGCGGAGTGGCTGGACTAATCGGAGTCGCGGTCATTATTAACGACAAAATGGGAGCGTGGGGCAAGATTAACCTGATACGGAGAGACCAGCCGTGAAAATCGCGGTGGCCTGAGCAGCGTGATAGATTCCTCAGTCGCTGATGCGCTCCTGAAGAATGAGGGATACGAGGTCTTCTGTCTGACCATGCAGGTGACAAATTCGGAAGAAGTAGCAAAAGCCGCCCGGGACGCCGCGCAGGCTCTGGTCATACCGTCTGACCAGGTCGATTTGAGAGGAATTTTCGGAGAAAAAATCATCGCGGAGTTCTGCCGGCAATACTGACTGGGTAAAACCCCGAATCCGTTATCTTCACAGGGAAGCCGAGGCCATAGTTACTCCCATTGATACCGATAAAATGAACGTGAGATTTACTGAACCGCAAATCGCTGTCACTCCCGGACAGGCAGCGGTTTTTTATGAGGACGATATGGTGACCGGTGGCGGGACGATTGAGCGTGTGCTAAACTGAATAACAAGAGGAGAAACTGATGCAGAAAACGGGAAAAGTAATTGCGGTTTGCAGAAGTGATACAAAAGGTGTCAGTAAGAACCCGGTACCGTCCGGAGAATTCCGGGTCGGATTCGGGATGGTCACAGATGCCCATGCTGATTGCACCACACACCGTCAGGTGAGCCTGCTGGCAGACGAAAGTATCGATAAAATGCGGAAAATGGGACTGACACTCAATCCCGGTGCTTTTGCCGAAAATCTGACGACCCGGGGAATAGAACTCGTTACCATCCCCATCGGCACCAAAGTGAAGGTAGGAAAAGAAGTAGTGCTGGAAATATCCCAGATCGGCAAGGTATGTCATACAGGCTGCGCCATTTCCAAGCAGGTGGGAACTTGCGTGATGCCGAAAGAGGGTGTTTTTGGCAAGGTTTTAAAGGGTGGCACGATCAGTCCGGGCGATGCCATCAAAGTGGTTGATAAACCCGATAATACACTGTAGTTCCTTCTCTCTTCCACGGGAGAAGGTCAGGATGAGAGTGTACCACATTGGAGATCAGTTTTAATGACAACGAAAAATGCCGATATCATCAGTGAAATCACATGGCTAAAAAAGCAGAGGAACGCCGTTATCCTTGTGCACAATTACCAGCGTTCCGAAGTGCAGGATATTGCTGATTTTACCGGCGATTCACTGGAATTAAGCCAGAAAGCCGCTAAAACCACCGCCGAAGTGATTGTCTTCTGCGGCGTGCATTTTATGGCGGAGACTGCTTATATCATCAACCCGCATCGAGTTGTATTAATGCCGGAAATCGAGGCCGGTTGCCCGATGGCAGATATGATCACTGCCGAAGCGCTGCTCGCCCGAAAAAAGGAACTGAAGAATCCCACCGTAGTCTGCTATGTGAATTCGACCGCCGCCGTGAAGGCAGAATCAGACATTTGCTGCACTTCGGGGAATGCAATCCAAGTAGTCAATAGCCTCCCTGATAAGGAGATACTTTTTGTACCCGACCAATACCTGGGACAATGGGTAGCAGAAAAGACCGGGCGGAAAATGCAACTCTGGCCGGGTTTCTGTCCAACGCACATGAGAATAATGCCCGAGGATATCCTGAAACTGAAAAATAAACATCCGGGCGCGCTGGCGCTGGTCCAT
>Ga0182010_10000436_pt1 | contig 23927 bp, 21 predicted proteins | sample 611E1MmetaG_FD_120488 | JGI IMG/M metagenome (GOLD analysis project Ga0182010, IMG submission 120488) | Permafrost microbial communities from Stordalen Mire, Sweden - 611E1M metaG | ecosystem: Environmental > Terrestrial > Soil > Wetlands > Permafrost | place: Sweden: Stordalen | collected... | reverse complement strand
TCGCCGAGAATTCCATCTCGTCGCATTTTCCCTGGCAGATACCTATATTTTCAGAAGGCCGCGAAACAAGATGGGACGGTGCGCTACGCGAAGGGACCCAATTGTTGGCTCGCGAGTTGGCTTTTTGCCCGGTCCCAATCGGTCCACGTCAGTGGGTCCTGACCGGACAAATACTTACCCGCTTCAGCAACCCAGCATCTGACTCTGGTCAGATTCCACGGGCGGTACGCCGACCATGTTCAGTTCCTTCTCTTCGCCTCGACTACCTCATCGACTCAAACTGACAGCGACCATGGGACTGGGCAACCCTCGGGTTCCTCAGTATTCAGTTACCCCATGTCTCGCCACTTCCACCCTCTGCGCCTGATCGGGCCCTCTCCTCTGGCATGTGCGAAGCTCTGACCAGGATGTTCCTGCAGTGTCACGTGCTCACCGCGCTTCAAGTCTGATCCCCCGGACGGATTCGTTTCATTCGTATCTTGCGTTTTAATCGTTTTAGTTTACAATTGGCCCTGAGACAATTCACGGAGACGGGAGGCGCAATGGCACTACGAGCAGAGGCTTTCGATGATGTCGTCATGCCCCCAGACGACCTAGGACAGGTCATAAGCCTCGACGGGATGCTTCATCGAACGAATTCGGCGACGTTGCGAGGAGCCAGCGGCGAAGAGATGGTTCTTCCCTCTGAGGTCTACGAGGTTCTCCTCGAGGTTGTTACTGCGATGAGCAAAGGGCAGGCCATCTCTGTCGTCCCGAAGAGCCAGCGGCTCACGACTAGAGAGGCCGCAGACTTCCTCGGCATCAGTCGGCCAACGCTCGTGAAGCTTCTTGAAGGCGGTCAAATCCCCTTCGAACAGCCGTCGCGTCACCGTCGAGTCCTTCTGAGCGATCTCGTCGCGTTCAAACAGCGGCGGCGGGATGCCCGCAGGACAACACTCGCAGAGATGACTCGCATAGCAGCCGAACAAAGTCTCTACGATTCGACCGAGTCTCCGGACGAAGTCGCGGCTGCGCTGAAGAAGGCACGCTCGGAGGTCGTACGCTCGGCTGAGAAGTAGCGATGCAGAGCTTCACGGTGGTCTTGGACGCGTGCGTCCTCGTGCCCGTCACAGCGGCAGACACATTGCTCCGCCTGGCTGAGCGGGAGATGTATCGCCCGGTCTGGTCGGAGAGAATTCTTGACGAGGCCAAGCGGACGGTCGCAAGGCTCCATCCCGAGCTGTCAGCAGAGCAGATCGAGCATCGCTTCGACTGTATGGCCGATGCGTTCGAAGACGCATCGGTTTCGGGCTGGGAGGACCTCGAGGACTCCATCGTTCTACCGGACGACGATGACAGACACGTCGTAGCGTGTGCGCTCGTCGCCGGTGCAGATGCGATCGTCACGAACAACATCCGAGACTTTCCTGAAAGAGCTCTTGCGCCCCTCAGTATTGAGGTGATCAGACTGGACGACTTCTTGCTCGACATCTTCGACCTCGCTCCAGATGAGTTTGCTGCAGTGATCCGAGAGCAGGCCAACGACGCAAGGCACCCACCGATTACTCCCACGGACGTCCTTAATAACCTTGCGGCAGCGGGTGCACCTGTGACCGCCGCTGAGCTTCGCCCCATTCTCTAGCGAAGCCGTTGCCGATCTCGTCGGGGTCTGCCCAACTGTGGGCCATGCTCCGCCGCCATCCCCACGGCCCGGGGTTCCTCAGCATTCATCTCTGATGTGAAAGTGCTCCTGGATCAGGCCGCACGTTCCGGGGCGATGGTCACCGAGAACCCGAGAGCCTCGATTTGAAGGGCAAGGCGCCGGGCTCTCTTAACCGCAGGAGCCATCGTCCGGCGTGTGCGTAGAATCGTGTGCTGTCATGGAAATACGACTCTGATCGCCAATCGCGAATGTCGTTGACCGATAGCGATTTTCGGTGATAGCGCGCCTTCATTTGCCGTCGCACCTGGGAACTTCCTGCCTAAGGAGTGGACGATCGGGGCGGTGGCACGCCACCAAGGGAGGGACCGATGACGTTGCTTGATCCAAAGCCGCTGTCGGCCACGACGATGCGGACGGACTGGGACGTTGGTAGGGAGTCGCCTTACGTTGGAGATGCTCCACGACAGCCTCATCATCGCCAAGGACTCCTGCTGGGGCTCTGCCAAAAGGCCGTCGAGGCCCCGAGGAATCGGACAGGACATGAAACGGTGATGGCCGGCGGGGCCGACCCAATCGATCGACTGCTTCGACCATGAAGACCACCGATGTCCTGTTGCTCATCGCCGCCGCGGCGCTGTTCCTTCTGGTGGCGTTCCTCGCACTCGCTGAGACCGCCCTCACTCAGATGAGCCTCGCGAGAGCGCTGGCTCTGAAGCAGGAACATCATCGAGGTGCGGGCGCCCTCGTCCACCTCGTCGAGCGGCGCGAACGATGGCTGACGCCCCTACTCTTCGCCATGCTCCTGATGAACTTCATCGGCGCGACGATCGTCGGCATCGTCACCCATGGCTACCTCGGACCGCTCGGCGTGATCCTCGTCACCGTGGGCGAGGTAATGGTCGTCTTCGTACTTGCCGAGGCCTGCCCGAAGACTTGGGCCGTCCAGCACAGCGACCGGGCGGCGCTTGTGTCCGCCCCGTTCGTCTCTGCGTTCGTCGATACCGCCCCTATCCGGGTATTGGCCCGTTGCCTCATCCGGGTGTCGAACGCCATCCTGCCTGGGACCGGCCTGAGCCAGGGCCCGTTCGTTACGAAGGCGGAACTCTTGGCCATGACGGACGTCGCCGGGGCCGACCAGGTCATCAAAGACGACGAACGGAAGCTGATCCGGTCCGTCATCGAGTTCGGGGAGACCACCGCAGGCGAAGTGCGAGTGCCGAGGACCGACATGATCGTCGTCCAAGCGGCGGCGGAGGCGGCCGAAGTCCTCGATCTCACCATCAACGCCGGCTACAGCCGCCTTCCGGTCTACGGGGAGGGCATCGACGACATCGTGGGCGTGGTCCACCAGAAGGATCTTGTGCGAGCCGTGCGCGACGGGCAGGGCGGGCAGCCGGTGCATCAGCTGGCCCGTTCTGCCCTGTTCGTGCCGGAGACGAAGCGGGTGGAGGAGCTGATGCGGGAGATGCAGGACCAGAAGTGCCACGTCGCCATCGTGGTGGACGAGTACGGGGGAACATCGGGCCTGGTGACGATGGAGGACGTGGTCGAGGAGGTCGTCGGCGAGTTGATCGACGAGTTGGACGTCGAACAGTCCCCTGTGCAGCGGCTGCCGGGCGGGGCTGCGCGCGTCAGCACCCGCATGTCCATCGACGACGTCAACGAGGTCCTTGACACGAATCTTCCTGAGGGTGACTGGAACTCGGTCGGAGGCCTGATGCTCTCCCTCCTCGGGCACATCCCCGCCGAAAGGGAGTCGGTCGTTTATGGAGACCTACGACTCATCGCCGAGGGCGTGCATGGTCACCGCGTGGACCGAATCCACATCAGCCCCGTGGAGACGCACGAACAGGGCGAACATCCCTGAGACGGCCCGAGCGGCAATCTTCAGCTCTGGCCGGTCATCCACCGATTCCGGCGAGCTGACCTTGCGACTCAGCTCAGACGGCTCTGTTGCATTGAGTGCGAACCTGGCTCCGAATCTTGCGGTCCGTGCCTGAGCGGTGGTTGAACGAGGCTGTAAGGGTGAGACATCTCCGTGTGACCCCGTCCGTCCGGTCGCCCGGCTCAGCGTTCGCTGGATTCAGATTCCCGCCTGAAGTCATCCTGCTCGCCGTGCGTTGGTACTTGCGCTACGGGTTGTCCTACCGGGATCTGGAGGAACTCCTCGCTGAGCGCGGGATCGAGGTCGATCACGTGACCTTGTTCCGATGGGTCCAGCGGTTCACGCCAATCCTGGCGGACGCCGCTCGGCCGTGCCGCCACCGCGTTGGTGGTCACTGGTTCGTCGATGAGACATACGTCAAGGTGCCCGGAACCTGGCGATACATCTACCGGGCCGTCGACCAATACGGGCAGGTCATCGATGTGTTCTTATCGAAGAAGCGTGATCTGAAAGAGGCAGAGGCGCTCTTCGCCGGTGCGATCAGATCCAACGGCGAGGCGGCTGAGGTCACCACTGACCGGGCCCACACGCTGGTCCGCGTCGTTGCACAGCTACTCCCGGGGCCCTCCATGACACCACCCAGTACGCCAACAACCGAGTCGAAGCCGATCATGGGCGACTCCAGGCCAGACTTCGCCCGATGCGCGGACTGAAACAGGACCGAACGGCCAGCGTCGTAATCCGAGGCCATGCCTTCATCCAGAACCTGCGGCGAGGCCACTACGAACTCGGGAGCGATGCACGTCCGGGGCTCACCCTTGCTGCGGCCTTCGACGAACTCGAGCGGGTGATCTGACCGGCGAACCTCCCTGGAGCGAGTGAGTTCGCGCCACATGATCAATCAATGCTACAGAGCCCCCTGAAGCATGCAACTCAACTGACATCACCGCTTTCCGTCAGGTGACGACCAGATAGATGCTGTCACCAATCAGCCAGAAGCCGATCACTAGGGAAACGATGATGATGACCTGGTCTGTGTTGTTGTCCAGCCAGGTGCGCACACGGGTGAGCAACGTGCCGCCTTTCGCGGGCCAGAAGCCGACGTAGATCTCCAACGTCAGGTAAGTAGCTGTCGCCACGAGGCAGAACATGATGAGCGCGAGCGACGACTCCCAAGAGGACACCTTCGCCTCTGTGATGGTGGCCACGCCAGCCGCGACAAGCGCCCAAGGTTGAGTTAGAGGGCCGAGGGCTATGGCGTACCCGGTCGACATGCTGTCAATGCCCCTCTGCCACTTCGGGACCTTCTTCGGCCCCTCTGGTTGCCCGAGTGTGCGCCATCGGCGATACGCGATGATCACGAGTACCACGCCGATGGCAATCTTCACTGCAAGCGCAGCCAAGGATGGCGCCGTACTGGGTTTCGGAGGATTGTTGTCAGTCACGACGAGCGTGAAGGCAATCACTAGGGCAAGGGACAGGAGCCAGCCGAAGATGAACGCGGCACCTTTCCGAACCCCATTCTTTGACGCGAGGACCAGAATGAATGCCGTCAGAGGAATCGGCTCCAGAGTAATCGCCAGACCGATCAGCAGAAGATCTAGAACCACATCAGTTCCTTGTCCCTATAGCTTCGGTCTATGGACATGGAACTCCAACCGGTCTTGCCGGCAGTGATGTTGGCCGTACGAAGTGAGCGCTATCCCGAGTCCCCTGAGAATCGATGCTCGTCTCTGAGTGTTTCCGCATCATCCTCATCTTCCCAGGCAGTTCCCGCGACCGAGCTTCCTCGAATCCACGCGCTTCGATGGTCGCGTGGCGGGGTCGGCGGGAACTCCGGCGGGTGGGAGGCGCTTGCGGTACCAGAGGACGTCCGCTCCTGATGGGAAATCCTTGACACGACCGACCAATTCGTAGCCGTTCCGTTCATAGAGAGCTTGAGCCTGAAAGTCGTAGGTGAAGTGGACGGTCTGCGAGCACCCGCGAGCCGCGGCCTCGGCTTCGGCGGCGGCAAGGAGCCGAGTTGCGAGGCCGCCACCTCGGAGACTTGAGTCCACCCAGAGGTTCTGCAGTTCGCAACAGTCGCCCCAGGTCCATCCGCTAATTCCGGCTACGACCGTGCCGCCTTCGCGGACGAAGATTGCCAAGTCCAGCTCATCACCGAGACCCATATCGGCGGCTGCCTCACGACGGATCTGCGCCTCGATGAATTCGATGTCGAGTGGATCCGGGTGGTTGTCGATGTGGAGCTCCACAGTTGCCCACTCGTTAGACGTCGACGATCTGCTCGATCAGTGAGATGTCATCGAAGTACGTCCGGTATGACCGGATCTTCCCTCCGCGGAAGTCGGCCACGGTGACGCCGGCCAACTGGACACGCCGTCCTGTTGGCTCCAACGCCGCACCCTCGCTGAGGACCAGTGGCCCCGTGTGATCGGCTTCGATGAGCCATTCGGCAAATGCCTTGTTGCCCACTTCATCGAGCCCTCGGAATGAGATGACCACATTGGAGAATGCCACGTCACGGAGTGCGGCGAGTTCAGAAAGGGCAGTCAGCCCAGATACCGATGCAATCGGCGACCAACCCACCACGTCATCGGTGAACAGGGTCCCCGGATCAATCTGCTCGGCACCAACCTCGGCCTCAAGGGCCTTCAACAGCACGTCTTTGCGAGATTCGCTCATTGCATTCCCAATTCCTGTCGTATCGATCTGCTCAACATTCTCTGGCAATCGGGCATGCGCTCAGGACCCGAGGGCCTTCGCCTTGGCCGCCGCAAACTCCTCGTCTGTCAGCGCGCCCGAGGTGTGCAACTGTGCGAGGTGTTCGAGCTCGTCGGCTGGGTCCGCTGGTGGCGGCACATACTGCGCCTGGGCCTGACTCTCCTCGACAGGAGCCTGTTCGGCCTGCTGTTGCGCTCCTTGTGTAGCCGCGTGATGAGCAACCGCCCCTCCCGCTACCGCTCCGACAACGAGCGCCCGGCGTCGTACACGTCGCCTGAATCCCATGGCGGACTCCTTCCAGTCGTTGGCTTACCGTGACCATTTCGGATCAATCGCTCCGGCGTCCGTTGCAATCCAATCCGAGGCCCACTGTCGCGACTGTCCTAAGAGATGATGATCCACCCGCTCATCCAAGTCATCACCCAAATGAGGTGATGATGACAGCGGCAGCGCATCGGGATCAGATGTCCATCTTGAGGTTGGGCGTCCGATGGGTCTAGGACCAGAAGTCCCAAAGGGCCTGTTCTGATGACGCTTTCCAGCCCTGGGCCTCAAATGTCCAACAGGCGACTCCGCCGGGCGGAATACAGTGACGAGGTGCGGACACCAATCAAACAGTCGCCGGACCCGATGTACGCGGAGTTCGAGGTGCACCGAACAATGATCCGAGACCGAATCCGTACCGAGGCCTTCATGCGTGCGATCGAATCGGTAGTACGACCCGGTGACGTGGTTCTCGATTTCGGGGCGGGAAGCGGCATCTTGAGTGTGTTTGCGGCACGGGCGGGTGCCACACGAGTGTACGCAGTGGAGCAGACGACGATCGCGGTCCTTGCTCAGGAGATAGCCACCGCCAACGGCGTTGATGAGATTGTCCGTGTCATACAGGGCGACGCCTTGGATGTAGAACCTCCGGAACGTGTCGATGTGATTGTCTCGGAGTGGCTTGGCGGGTTCGGGATCGACGAAGGGATGCTTGGTCCCCTGATCGCCGCGCGTGACCGCTGGCTCAAGCCGGGTGGAGCCATGATTCCAAAGACGGTTACGGCGTGGACCGCGCTTGTGTACGACCGCTATCTCGGTGACATGGTGGAATTCCTGCGAGACAATCCCTACGGCATCAACCTCGATGACTTGGTCGAGAAGACGGCAAACGAAATCCACTATTCGGGAAGCCATCGTCACCTGGCGGCCAGCGACAGGTGCTCCGATCCGGGTCGATTGTGGACAACGGACGCGGAGCTGATCACACTTGAGCAGGCGGAGGCGCCTCACGAGACTGAGACTTCGCTGCCGATCCGCCAGAGTGGTGAGGCCAATGCGCTCGCGCTTTGGTTCAGCACCGAACTTGCGCCCGGAATCTCGCTCTCGGTGGGACCCGGCGATCCACCCACTCATTGGGGGATGACGACTGCCCCGCTGAACTCGTCCGTCGAGCTCACGCCCGGCATGGATGTCCGCGCCAGAGTCAGGACCACCCCGGCCAAGCCCGTTGGGACATGGACGAGCTGGGCCGTTACGCTGCCGGGCACCGACTGGGAGGAGCACGACGAACAGGCAATCTGGGAGGAGATCGACGACTGAGCAGATCTCAGGGAAGCGCGTCGTCGTGTTCGGTCTGGTCCATGAATCCCGACTGGCCGCCCCACTCGACCTGTTGGGATCTACGACACCTACAGGATTAATGGATCATTCCTGCACGCAGGGATCGCAAAGCACTCGACCGCTCATTGGAGCAGGGAGCAGAATTCCCCCCGTTGGCCAAACGCCCCCGCTCCTGTTTTCGGCAGGCATTCAAAAAGGCATCTGCGTGTGCCCGCGCTACTGCAGCCAGGTCGATGGACCTTCAGTTGCGTGAGTCGCCCTCGATGGGACCTTACGGACTACGGGCGATGGCCCAGTTTCGACGTCATTGGCTGATTCGCGAGTGCTGCTTGGCCGACCCGCACACTGTTGGCATCCACACCCGATTCAGTACCGCCGGAGGAGATGTCCGGCACCGCATGGTCGAAACTCGTCAGAGATAGTTCGAGTCGTTGGTCAAGTCTGGTGGCAGAGCTTCGCCTTACATCCGCTGCCGCAAGGACAGGGGTCATTGCGGCCGGCCGATTTCCATACATTCAGGATCTCATCGGCGAACCTGCCCCTGCGAACTAGGTCAGCCATGATCTGCATCGGACCATCGATGTGAGTGAAGAAGGCCTTATATCCGGCGCAGAGATAGTTAAGACCCTCCTCGCCGTCGGGAGTGCGGGTGAACCGGTTCTTCGGACACTCACCGTGACAGGCGAAGCGAACCTTGCACGTCCGGCAGAACTCGGGGAGCGAGTCCCGTTTGGCGTTTCCAAATGTTCGCTGGTGCTCCGTTGCCATGAGATCGACCATGTGGGAATCGGCAATGTTGCCGAGGAGGTGCCCGGGCTCGACGAAGTGGTCACAAGAGTAAAGATCGCCGTTGTGCTCAAGAGCGACAGCATTGCCACATGTTTCGTTGAAGATGCACAGGCCTGGGGGCACACCGACCCAGGACGCCAGTGCAGCGTCGAAATGGGAGACGAAGACTGTTCCCACGTCACGGACGATCCACTCGTCGAAGATTGCTGACAAGAACTTCCCCCACGCATGTGGGTCCACCGAACGGTGGGTCACCCGGTCACCTTCCTGGAAGCCGGTGTCGTTGTCTCGTTCCACAATGGGGATCAACTGGATGAAGCGGACGCCGAGATCGTCCCGGAAGAATCGGTAGGCGTCGAGTGGGCGATCCTGGTTGGCTGCATTGACGGTGCACAGCACGTTGAGGTCGATCTCATGGGCCTTGAGCAGGTTGATGCCCCGCATGACTCTGTGGAAGGTCGGCCGCCCCTTCTTGTCGACCCGGTACGAGTCGTGGAGCTCACGCGGCCCGTCGATGCTGATCCCCACCAAGAAATTGTGCTTGGCGAGAAGGTCACACCACTCCTCGGTGAGGAGGGTCCCGTTGGTTTGGATCGTGTGGCTCACCCTCTGTTCAGGCCGGCGATACTGCTCGACCAACTCAAGGGCCCGGCGGAAGAAGTCGATTCCCATCAATGTGGGCTCTCCGCCCTGCCAAGCCACCGTCACGTCGGGATCGTCCTGAGACTCGAGCACCTGGCGGATATAGCGCTCGAGGGTCTCGTCGGACATCCGGAAACGATCGCCCGGATAGAGAGCCTCCTTCGAAAGGAAGAAACAGTAAGTGCAGTCAAGGTTGCAGATGGGGCCAGACGGCTTGGCGAGTACGTGGAAATAGGACGGTGCGGCGGCTGGGCGGTCAACAGGCAGCGCCGGCGACCGATCTGACGGCACCTTCTTGGTGAGAGTGACGGGGACGTCAACCATGTCCATCGACCGTGTGATCCTGGCAGATTCCCACCATCGCTATCCTCCGACCGGTTGGCCCTCCAGCGAGACTAGGCACATCAGCTCGGCAGCAACGGCTAAACATGAGAGGGATCTCGGTACGCGCTGCAGCTCGGTCTAGTCGACGCCGCCGGACGACGTCACCAGACCGTCCGGCTTCGCCGACACTTTCGCCTGCCTCAGATACCTTCGATGGCCTCCAGTCTTCCGGACCGGATTGCCGACGCGAATGCCTCATAGTCCCGCTCATTCTGGTCCGCATACTCCTCTGAGAAGCTGGTGATCGACCGATCGAAGTCATCGCCCTTGCCGAGGTATGCGGCAAGGGCCACCGCATCCCCAGACCGTGCGTGGGCCCGGGCCAGCGTCCAGCCGCAGAGGCCGGCATAGAACCCGAGCACTACCGGCGTCATTGTCTCGACCAGTGCGGAACCCTTCATGTCACGCAGTTGGCGCCAGTACAGGTAACGGTCAGCCTCGGCTCCCTTGGACCAACCCAGATAGATGTCACTTGCCGCCTGCATAAGCCGCTGCCCCTGGACGACCCGCTCGCCGGGCTGCTTGAACTCACTCTTGGGGAGGTGGTCTTCGAGTACCGAGGCCGTCGCCTCTTTCACCTGGAGAAACAGCGGATCCTGCTCATCGCGGCCTTGTAGCAGAACGACGAAAGCCCGTGTCCCAACGCTTCCCACTCCGACCACTTTGCGAGCCATGTCTACGATCTCAAAGCGCTCCAGTAGATGGCGGCGATCCTCCTGCAACGTGGCCCGATAGGCACGGAACTGCCGGTGGACCATCTCCTGCATCTCGTCGGCCGAGTACCCGGACATTGCCTCGAGATGGCGCATCGGGATCACGACCGGAGGCTGGCTGACGATCCGGTAGCGGCCGTCGACCATTTCGCCGAGTTTTGACAAGGCTTGTGTGCTGTCACGTGTGTGCGCTTTCTCGACATTCTTCAGGGCCCGCTTCTCCCCCTTCTTGACCTGTGAGGCCGCCTGCTTGGTTTGCTCACTCTTCTTCAGCGCCTTGATTGCCTTCAGGATCTCTTGTTCCGTCAGCCGTGAGTACCAGATGTCCATGGTGCCCATTTGGGCGAACTGCGCCATGGCCTGCCGGTAGGCGGCTACCGAAGCGAGCGTCGAGGCCTTGACATCGCCCTTGGCGAAGCCGTTGTTGCGCCCTGCGATGGCGAAACTCGCCGCCATGCGCTTGACGTCGTATTCGAACGGCCCCGGCAACGTTTCGTCGAAGTCGTTGAGGTCGAACAGCAAGGTCCGTTCGGGCGACGCAAAGGCACCGAAGTTCGAGAGGTGCGCGTCGCCACACAGTTGGACGTTCAGACCGGCCGTCGGCGTGTCCCTCAGGTCTGTGGCCATGATTTTGGCCGCCCCTCGATAGAAGGTGAACGGCGACACGGACATACGGCCGTGCCGAACGGGAACCAGGTCGGGCTCTCGCGTGGCATTCTGCGACTCCAGCAGCGACACGGGATCAGGTCGGTCGCCGGAAGGCGCCCATCCACCGTGGCCGTCCAACGGCGACCGCGCGCGGGCCCCTTCTCCCTCCGCCCGTCGCACCTCGACCGTCGGGTGCTCAATCTTCGTGACAACCATCGCTCCGCCTCCCTCATTGCTCCGTCCACGGCTAACTGGCCCTGAGTTGAATGCTAGGACTGCTCGGATTCGCGTGCCGGGGTCATGGGGCGGATATGCCGACGCTGATCCAGTGCCAGCCCTTGGTCCTCGTCGCTTCACCGTCCACGACGCCTAACGCGCCAGCGGCAGTGCACCCCCCTCTGCCGCTTCTCGCTCCTCGTGATCAGGAACACCACGAACGAGACTGATCAACGCCAGTGCGATGGCTGCGCCCACGATCGGCCCGACGATGTAGATCCACCAGCCGGTGAAGTCGAGGCTGACAATGTCGGGGCCGAGCGTGCGAGCCGGGTTCATCGAGGCGCCGCTGATCGGACTGGCGAACAAGCCGAGCAAGGCGACAGTGGAACCGACGGCGAGGGCGGCATTGTGCCCGATGCTTCGATAGCCGGTGGCGGTGTGGAGGATGACGGTGACCAGGATGGCGGTGAGGACGATCTCCATCACGAGTGATCGCCACTCTCCCCCCGGCTTGGCAATGGGATAGTTGCCACCCGAGGAGACGTGGCTGTACATGGCCTGCAGGAAGAGGGCGGCGAGGACCGCCCCGGCGAGTTGCACGACGAGATACGGCAGGACCCAGGCCAGTTTGAACACCCGGCGCCCGGCAAAGGCGAGGGTAACGGCAGGGTTGATATGGAGGCCCGACAGTGGACCGAGGGCATAGATCATGGCCATGACTACGGCACCAGGGGCAATGACTGCGGCCGCCCTACTGATCGGCCCGCCTCCCACGTAGTGGTTGATGACGCCTGAGCCAGCAGCCACCGTGACCAGGATGAAGGTTCCGACGAATTCGATGATCAGCCGGATCCAGAGTGGTCGGTGTCGGAGCGTGTCCTCGGAGAACTTAAGTAGATACCGTGTGCCGAACGCTTCCTGGGCCGCCTGCTTGGTCTCTTCCGGGGTCGGTGCCGTGGTGACTTCAGATGTGGTCAAGCGTCTCTCCTGTCTCCGGCACTGCATTGGCCCTGGACTTGTTGTGCTTCAAGCGACGCTTGAGGGACGTCGCTGGAAGCATCGGACCACTCGGTCTGACAGCGGCGACAGCGCCAGCTCAGTCCGCTGTTGTTCTGTGTGCTGCTCGAACGGACGACTAGGTACGGTACGTCGCCGTAACCACACGTAGGGCAGTCCTGCAAGATCCGCATGCCGTCAACCACATCTACCGCCCGCCCTCCCTCTATGAGTTCCGTGTTCTACGATGGCGTTTGGTCACCCCGCGTATCGGCCTCTCGCCTGAGACTGACTCCGTCATACATTTCCGCTCCGTGAGCCTCCGTTCGGCGTAGCCCCTGCTGAAGTGGCGATCGACTGGTCGACTTGTTCGTTCTGGCACAGAAGTCTGTCCAGGTGATCATGCTCCAATCGCTCATCCCGGTCATCACCCAAATGAGGTGATGACCGACGGACCAGCGAGAGCGAGCGCTCCCATCTATCGGAGGAAGCGCGTTCAGTGTTGGAGTAAGCCGAGTTCTATGGCTCGATCGACGGCGGCGTGCCTCGATTCAACGTCCATCTTCCGATAGATCGCTTTGGCCTGTGACTTGACCGTGTTGACGGACACACAGAGCTCGTCGGCAATCTGGCCAAAGGTGAGGTGAGTGGGCAGAAAGACCGCGAGCCGTATCTCTGCCGTCGTCAGAGAGACAGATGACTCATTGGTGACCGATGGAGTTGCATCAATGGTCTTCTCCAGCTCTTTGAGCATCGACACCATTGAGGTCGAGTCCGGCACTTGTTGGAGTATGACGTGTGCTTCGCTTGCCAGTTGCAGGGCCGTAGGAGCGTGACCGACCTCGAACTCGACGCTGGCAAGGGTAATCACCGTCTGAAGACGGAGCCACGGCACCAGGTCAATCATCCTGGCCAAAAGACTGCGAGCCCTCGACGCATAGCTAAGGGCAAGCTCGGTGTCGTCATCGTGGATCGCTAGCCAAGCGAGAACAGCATTGAATCCCGCTTGATTGGGCAGATGCTCGAGGTGGAAATGCTCGTAGATCGCAAGGCCTCGTTGCACAAATCGCCGCGCATCAGACCAGTCTTCGTTCTGCATGGCCCTCAATGCCCGCTGCGACAGGGCCAACACACCGGCCGCCGGATAGGCGACGCCGGCCTCAATCGCCTCATCGAGGTAGCGCTGGGACCGTTCGTCTTCGCCGAGGAGGCCCAAGCCGGCGCCCTCGAGATAGAGGGATAGGGCCCGGAAGGGGCTGGATTCGATGATGAGTGCCGAAGCCCGGTGAGCTGATTCGACCATCTCGGAGATACCGCTCTCACAGATCAGCGCTTCTCCCAGGTTGAAGAAGAAATCCAGAAGAGTGCCATCGGGCATCGGAGTAGTCGGCTGATGGCGACGGGCGACGTCTAACCACAACCGGGTCGAGCGGCCGTCTCCTGCTACAACTGCCGCGAACATTCGGGCGACGGCGAATACGGGACTGCGGTCGTACTCTCCGTCGCTCAAGTGTTTCAGCCAACTGACGACCGTATCCCCCTTCCCTAGTCCGAGCATGATAGGGAGATAACTCCAGACCAATGCCGCCACACGTTCACAATCTCCTGAAAGGAGTGCGTGTTTGACGGCCGGGCCTCGGTCACCGCGCTCTACGAACAGTTCACTGGCTCTCGCATGCAACTCGCGGACGATCTTCGGATCGTCCTTCTGAAGCTCGCTCCGAAGCACGTCGGCCAGGAGGCCATGGTATCGATACGAACCCGTGTGGCCTTCTGTAGGTACGACGAAGAGGTGATGATCAGCCAGGCCAGAAAGGACCCGGGCTGAGTCCCTGCGGCCCAGCAGCGCATCGCAAGTCGAACCGTCCAGTTGCTCGAGAACTGAGGTCTTGGTGAGGAACTCAATGGTGTCCGCATCCAGGCCGGCAAAGACCTGCTCGTGAACATACGCTGCGACGGGTACGGAGTCCTCAGGAAGTTCGACGGTCGATTGCGTTGACGCCAGGGCCAGCAGATATACCCCAGCCGGCCAACCCTCAGCGACCTGATAGATGCGTCGGAACTGATCTGGATCCACCTGCAGCTTCGCTGCAGCGATGAGAGCACGGGATTCACCGTAGGACAGTGCCAGTTCACTCTCGTGAAGTTCGAGTATCCGGCGCTGCAAGCGCAAGCGCTCCAAGCCGATGGGTGGAAGCGCCCGACCACTCAGCAATATCCGAGAGCCAGGCTGAACACTATTCGCAACGGCTTCGAGGATCCGTTGGCAACGTGGGTCATTGATGGCGTGGACATCGTCGATGACCCACGCACTACCCTTTGGGATGTGAGAGACCAGACCTTCTAGCCGGGGAAGCAGAACCGAAATCTCAGAGACTCCCGGTGCTAGTAGCGATGCCAGCTCAACCTCGGGAATCGGCCACGCCTCGTCAAAAGAACGGATCAGGTAGGCGACAAAAGTGCCGGGGTCGTTGTCTTCTGGCGCGACCGTCAGCCATGCGGACTGGACATCCATATCTGTCCCCTCCGCTTCTATCCACTGCGCAAGCAGGGTGGATTTCCCGTACCCGGCCCCGGCAGTGACGATGACGAGATCACTGTCCTCAAGGATGGCCGCCCCCAAGCCTCGGCGGTCGATCGACCTTCCTCTCAGATCGGGCGGCCTAAGTTTGGCGTCATGCGCAGCTGCCCCGCGCAGGACCTGATGCAATCCGTCCTGCAACCCGACCGAATCCACGGACGTCTTCACCAACCCACCACAACAGACAGGCTAGATCGTCCGCTACTGCTCTGCCCGATTCGCATAGGCAAGAATTTCACCTCTATCGGGTGATGATTGGATTCGCCTGAGTTCCTACAGTGAAACCATCGGTTGCCAGCCTTCTTGGCCGTCGGCACCGATACGAGAAGGGGTTGAGCGGTGCCCGACGATTTCGCTGATGAAATAGGACCGGTTGACTACATGGTCATCGAATTCCCCGTCGGCGCCTCACACTTCAACGTCGAGATGGCTAAGGAACTGGCTGTCCTAGCGGAGGCCGAGCTAATCCGCATCTATGACGCCCTCATCCTTACGAAGAAGGAGGATGGGACAGTCGAAGCCTTTGAGATCGACGACCGTGAGGGACCCGAGGAGCTTCGGGTCATCGAGGGGCAAGTCGCCGAGATTCTCGCCTTCGAAGACGTCGCCCACTTGGCCGCAGCAATGGATCCGGGCAGAACTGCGGGGGTTCTGGTTTGGGAAAACACCTGGGCAGCACCGTTGGCGTCGGCTGCTCGTCGAGCAGGTGGACAAGTTATAGCGGACGGACGAATCTCCATTCAAACAATCATTGCGTCGCTCGAGGCAGATTCACTAGAGGAAGGAGCTTGACATGCCTCTCCGTCCTGCACGAGGCGCGCGCCGAGCGGTGATTGGTGCGCCCGTCGCCAGAACAGCGGCAGTCGTAGGTACCGCCGCCGTAGCAGTCCACGGGATCAACCATCGACGGGATCGTAGGGAAGACCGTCGCGAGGAGCGACGGGGTCGACGCTGATCCCCAGGAATCTTCGTTCACCGAACTAACCGCATTCCGTTCTCCCTTGTCCACCTAGAGTCAGATAACTGATAGGAGTTTCAAAGTGCTTGCTTACGTCTACCCCCTGTTGAGCATCTTCTGGTCAATGCTCATGTTCGCTGGGATTGTCCTGATGATCTGGTTGATCGTCTGGTGCTTTATCGACAATTTTGCCCGCCATGACCACCACGGGGGGGCAAAGCTCGGCTGGACCTTGCTGATCCTCTTCATTCCAATTCTCGGTGCATTGATCTACATCATTGCTCGCCCCGCAGTAGTTGACTGAGGGACGGCCTTGACCAGAGAGAGGACAGTTATATGAGCGCCATTGATCGCAGCCATCTCCCAATCCGCCGGACGGCATTCTCGGGAGCAGTCGGCAAGACGCTCGACGGTTCGCAGCCCGATTGGAACTTGATCGGCCATCCGACGCCTCCAGAGGGCGCACCGAACGTGCTCCTGGTGCTGATCGACGATGCCGGATTTGGGAATCCGAGCACCTTTGGTGGACCTATTCAGACCCCGAACTACACCCGGATAGCGGAGGAAGGTCTGCGTTACAACAGGTTCCACGTCACCGCCCTGTGTTCGCCGACCCGTGCCGCACTGCTGACCGGGCGGAACAGTCATACGGTGGGATTCGGTTCTGTCGGTGAGTTCGCAGGCGGCTTCCCGGGATACTCCGCAACCCTTCCCCGCGACTGTGCGCCACTGCCCCGGATCCTCAAGGACAACGGCTACAGCACTGCCGCTTTCGGGAAGTGGCACCTGACGCCGGATGGCCAACAAGGCCCTGCTGGCCCATTTGATCGTTGGCCGAATGGGTGGGGATTCGACTACTTCTACGGGTTCCTCGGTGGCGGGGCGAGTCAGTGGGATCCTTGCCTGGCGGAGAACCAGAAGATCATCGGCACTCCCGCCGAGTTCTATGACGAAGAGAACCCCTACTACTTCCCGGATGCCATGGCGGATCGGACCATCGAATGGCTCCACGCAGTCCGTGCCCAGGATGCACACAAGCCCTTCTTCGCCTACTTCTCGACCGGCTGCAGCCATTCCCCCCACCATGTGGCCAAGGAGTGGGCCGACAAGTACAAGGGGAAGTTCGATCAGGGGTGGGACAAGCTCCGTGAGGAGACGTTTGCCCGACAGAAAGAGTTGGGGGTCATCCCGGCCGAGACGGAGCTCACCGCCCGCGACGAGGCCTTTCCGGCCTGGGACGACCTTCCCGACAATCTCAAGGCGTTCTACGCCCGCCAGATGGAGGTCTACGCCGGTTACTCGGAGAACGCCGACTCCAACGTCGGACGGGTGATCCACGCCATCGATGAGCTGGGCGAGCTGGACAACACGCTCATCATCTGGATCTGGGGCGACAACGGCGCAAGTATGGAGGGGACGATCACCGGGTCGTTCAACGAGCTCACCATGCAGAATGGCATCCCGCTGACCGACGAGATGCAGCTCCAGCTCTCTGAACGGTATGGCGGACTCGATGCGTGGGGTGCCGCCATCATGGATCCCCACTATTCGGCTGCTTGGGCGTGGGCCGGGAACACGCCGTTCCAGTGGGGCAAGCAGGTGGGATCGCATCTGGGTGGGACCCGCAACCCCATGGTTGTCCGCTGGCCCGCTCGAATCGAGGGTGCGGGTGAGCTGCGCACCCAGTTCACCCACGTTGTCGACGTGGCCACGACCATTCTCGAACTAGCCGGTATCCCCCAACCGGACACCGTCGACGGGATCGAGCAGGACCCCATGCACGGCTCGTCGTTCGCAGCCACCCTCACCGACGGTGCAGCCGCAGAGCACCGGACTCAGCAGTACTTCGAGACAGTCGGCAATCGGGGCATGTACAAGGACGGCTGGTGGTTGGCCATGAAGACGGACCGGATCCCCTGGGTGCTGACACCCGACGCGCTCCGGCCCTATGCGCCGGGCGTCTGGGACCCCGATGCAGGACGAGCAGAGCTCTACTACCTACCCGACGACTTCTCCCAGGCCAAGGATCTGGCCGCCGACAACCCGGAGAGGGTGCAGGAACTGAAGGATCTGTTCTGGGGGGAAGCGGAGCGGTACAAGGTGCTGCCTCTGCTCGCCACCATGTCGACATTCTTCGGAATTGTCCCTCCGATCCCGCAGGACACGAAATTCGAGTTCCGGGGCGATGTCCAGAACGTGCTTTCGGGGATGATCCCGCGGATCTACAACCGCTCCTACTCGATCACTGCTGATCTGGTGGTACCGGAGGGTGGTGCCGAAGGGGTCATCGTCGCCGAAGCCGACCACCTCGGCGGCTTCACGCTCTACGTCATGGACGGAAAGCTCATCCACACTTACTCGATGATGGGCGTCTTCATCTTCAAGCAGGTGGCGGAGGAGGACCTTCCCTCCGGCGAAGTGACGGTGCGCATGGAGTTCGCCGCCGACGAGGCCAAACCGGCAACCGGCGGTGAGGTCACCCTGTTCGTTGACGATCGGCCGGTTGGCAAGGGTCGCATGGACCACACTGTGCCCATCCGCTTCTCGGGCTATGCCGGGATGGACATCGGCCGGGACAACGGCGGCGTCGTGGATCGCGCCTACGAGAGCAAGAAGCCCTTCGCGTTCACCGGCACGGTGAAGAAGGTGGTGTTTGACATCACGCCTCACCTCGTCGCCCAGGACGAGCTCGATGTGCATATCGCCGAGCAGCACGGTCAGGCGGCGCACGCCTTGTCGGAATGACCGAAGAGTCAAGGAGGAGAGCGCTATGAAGATCGACGACGAGACAACCGATGTCTTGATCGGCGGCTACCTGTCAACCGAGGCTGCGCACGAGGACTACGAGGCCGTGCTCAACTGCGGTAAGCGCCTCTGGGGTGCGGTGGTGGTGAGCAAGGACCTGGAAGGCAACGTCTCTCTGGAGCAAACCGACCACACTGTCGAAGAAGGTGCTGTTGGACTCGGAGGCGTGGGCTTGGTCGTGGGTCTCTTTGCACCGCCACTGCTCGCGGCGACTGCAATCGGCGCCGCACTCGGCGCCGTTGGTGGTAAGGCGTTGCACAAGAAGATCGGCAGCCAGGTCGAGAAGATGGCCGAGGAGACGATTCCTATCGGAGGAGCGGGTCTGATCGTGGCCTATCCGCACTCTGTCACGGAGGAAGTGGAGTCGGCCGTCACGCGCTCGGTGCAGAAAGTGGTCGGTGAGGCTGAAGGCAACCACGTAAAGGCCCTTAAGGGGGCGCTCGCCGACGCCCAGAAGAAAATGGCCGAGCAGAGCGCTCAGGGCAACGGATAGGGCGGCCTAGCTGGCCCAGCCTCGGTCGTTAGTGACCAGACCAGGCCGCTCCAGCCATACCGCGAGGACGAGAAGCGGCTGCCGTAGGCGGCAGGAGGCTCGGTGTTTCGATGCGTGTCCCGGGATCTTCAGGTCGATGGGGATGGTCGGCGGGCTTCCTCAACTACCACTGAGCCAAACTCCGGCGACCATCCTGGCCTCGGAGAGATGTGAAGCGAATATGAACAAGAATGGAAAGGGCGTCAATGGCTGAAACCGAGATTGATGAACTAGGACCGATCGACTACCTGGTGGTCGAGTTTCCCCCAGGTGCTTCCCACTTCACCGGGGATATGGCGGCTGAGTTGGCCAAACTGGTCGATGCCGGGACCATCCGCGTCATGGACCTCATCGTCATGGTCAAGGACGAGAACGGAGAGATCGACGCCATGGAGGTCGAGGACCTCGACCCCCTCGACGAGCTGCGGACGGCCGAGACCCAACTGGCCGATCTGCTCGCCGAAGAAGACATCGTGAATCTGGCTGCCGCAATGGATCCCGGGACAACCGCCGGAGTGCTGGTGTGGGAGAACACCTGGGCCGCACCGTTCGCGTCAGCCGCCCGCCGATCGGGCGGCCAGCTCATCGCCAACGGGCGCATTCCGATTCAGGCCATCCTTGCCTCACTCGAGGCCGACGAGACAAACGAAGGAGAGTGACATGCCACTTCGACCTGTACGCAGAGCTCGACGCGGTGTCATCGGCGCCCCCGTCGCCAGAACCGCGGCAGTGGTAGGGACCGCCGCTGTCGTCTCCCACGGCGTCGGTCGCCGCCGCGACCGCCGCGAAGGACGGCGCTGAGAAGGGAGATCGTCGGCGGCTCCGCAGTGCCTTCGGGAGTAGACCGGCTCGGCGGGTCGTGGTGGGGGCGCGCCAGATGCTAAGGCGGCACTGGTCGAGTATCCGAAACAGCAGTACAGGAGTTCCCTACCAAAGCTGAGGAGTAACACCATGGCGAAGCAGTTCAAGGGCAAGATCGCACTCGACATTCGGGACTCCGAGCCCGACTGGGATCCGTATCTGGCACCGAAGGCCCCCGACGGCGCCCCCAACGTCCTGATGATCGCCTGGGACGATCTGGGTTACGCCACCATGGACACCTTCGGCGGACCGGTCGAGTGCCCGAACATGGCTCGGATCGCCGAGCGGGGGGTGAAGTTCGCGAACTTCCATACCACGGCGCTGTGCTCACCGACCCGGTCTTCGTTGTTGACGGGTCGCAATGCGACTTCGAACGGCATGGCGACGATTGCCGAATTCGCGTCGGGGTTTCCCGGCATCTCGACCCGGATCCCGTTCGAGAACGGCTTCATCTCCGAAGTACTCGCCGAACACGGTTACAACACCTACTGCGTCGGCAAGTGGCACCTGACCCCGGGCGAAGAATGCAACCTCGCCGCCTTCAAGGGCCGCTGGCCGCTCGGGCGGGGGTTCGAGCGCTTCTACGGCTGGCTGGGCGGCGAGACAAACTCGTACTACCCGGACCTGGTGCACGACAACCACCCGATCGAGCCGCCGAGCCGCCCCGAGGACGGGTACCACCTGGCCGACGACATGGCCGACAAGGCCGTGGAGTTCATGCGCGATGCCAAGGTCATCGATCCCGACAAGCCGTTCTTCCTGTATCTGGCGCCGCAAGCTGGTCACGCGCCCCACCTGGTCCCCCTGGAGTGGGCCGACAAGTACAAGGGCCGCTTCGATGCCGGGTACGAGGCCATCCGGGAAGGCATCCTGCAGCGACAGATCGAACTGGGCCTGCTGCCCGAAGGCACCCAGCTGTCACCGATCAACCCGCACGGAGAGCCGGGGCGCACCGGTCCCGACGGCCAGGCCTGGCCATTGCTCGACACGGTGCGGCCCTGGGACTCACTCACAGCGGACGAGCAGCGGCTCTTCACCCGCATGGCCGAGGTGTTCGCCGGCTACATCTCCTACAACGACGACCGGCTCGGACGGGTCCTCGACTACCTCGAGGAGTCGGGCCAGCTGGACAACACCCTGATCGTCGCGATATCCGACAACGGAGCGAGTGGCGAGGGAGGCCCCAACGGAAGCTTCAACGAGTGGCGGTTCTTCAACGGCGTGCCCGACACCACGGCGACCACCATGCCTCACATCGACGAACTCGGGACACCCGCATCGAACAACCACTACAACACCGGGTGGGCTTGGGCGCTCGACACACCGTTCCCCTACTGGAAGCGATGGGCCGGAGCCGAGGGCGGGGTGGCCGACATGTGTATCGTCTCCTGGCCGGCCAAAATCCCGGCCTCGAAGGATCCCCGCCAGCAGTACGTTCACGCCGTCGATGTTGTTCCGACGATCTACGATCTCCTGGGGATCGAGCCGCCCGAGGTGATCAAGGGCTACCTGCAGAGCCCCATCGAAGGCGAAAGCTTCGCCACCACCCTCACCGACGCGAAGGCACCGGGTAAGCGGACGCAGTTCTACACAATGCTCGGGCAGCGCGCGATCTATCACGACGGCTGGCTGGCCTCGACCGTCCACCCGCCCCTGTCGAGCTGGAGCAATTTTGCCAAGGACGAATGGGAGCTCTACCACCTCGAGACCGACCGTTCACAGTCCACCAACGTGGCAGACGATCATCCGGAGCGGCTCGAAGAGCTGAAGAGCCTGTGGTTCTACTACGCCGGCATCTACAAGGGTCTACCGCTCGACGACCGGAGCGCGCTCGAACAGGTCCTCGCCGAACGGCCACGTGGGGCTCCCGAGCGTGACCAATACGTCTTCTACCCGAACTGTTCCGATGTCCCGGAATCTGCCGGGCCGGCACTTCCGGGTCGCTCGTACACCATCGCCGCAGGGGTGCAGGTCGATTCGGCGGACGCTCAGGGCGTGATCTGGGCCGCCGGAGGTGTGCCGGGTGGCCACAGCCTGTACGTCAAAGACGGGCGCCTCCGCTATACGTTCAACTGGATCGGGACGACGCTCCAGGATGTGGTCGCCGAACAGGACCTGACCTCGGGCAGCCATGTGCTCGCCGCCGAGTTTGCAGCCGGTGGTCCGAGCAGCAATCCGGAGATGCCGGGAACCGAGGGCATCCTGACCCTGTTTATTGACAACCAACAAGTCGGTCAGGGGCAGATCATCACGCAGCCCGGCTACTTCTGCCTCACCGGTGATGGCATAGCGGTGGGGCGGGACAGCGCTTCAGCAGTCACTCCGGAGTATGAGGCGCCGTTCGCCTTCACTGGGGGCACCATCGACAAGGTGGTGGTAGATGTCTCGGGGGACCGTTATGTCGACCACGAGTCGCAGGTACGTGCCTGGTTCGGCATCGACTAACGCCACCGTCCCGTGCGTGCTTGATTCGTTCGCCTCTATCGACATCCACCGCTGGCCTGGGGAAAAGAGGCCCTCTTGGGACGCCATCGCCCAGCAATTCGAGGAGGTCGCGTCGGCCAACGGCCGAACGTTGCGCAATCGGATACCAGAAGCAGGATGTAGCTTCCTGTCACGCTGTTCGTCGGCGGCACTCCAGGTAGTCCGCCCCCACGGATGAAGGGCTAACTTCCCATGAGCGGACTGACGCAAGACGACATCCAGCGCATGCGCGGCGAGCTCTTTATCGAGGGACCAGAAGCAAGACGGCGCCTTAGTAGGTACTGGCTGCTGCTTCCTCTCTCTGCAGTGATCGCCTCAGCGGGAGTGGTCAGCGATTCCACGGCCACCGTCATCGGCGCCATGATCGTGGCGCCGCTCATGACTCCGATCCTCGGCATCGTGCTGTCCGTCGTACTGGCCGACGGACCCAATCTCCGGAGATCCCTCCTGCTGGTCGTGACCGGAGCCGCTGCCGTCGTGTTGTTGGCCTGGATCCTCGGACTCTTGGTCCCCTACCCGGTTGTGGCCGCCACGAGCAGTCAGGTGGCGTCTCGAATCTCCCCTCGGATCGTCGATTTGGTGGCCGCTTTGGCCACAGGGGCGGTCGGGTCGGTGGCTCTGGCCCGTTCTGACATCTCCGACACTCTCCCTGGGGTGGCGATCGCCATCTCCCTCGTGCCCCCGTTGGCGGTGGTGGGATTGACACTCGAGTCCGGAGCACCGCATCAAGCGCTCGGTTCGCTCCTGCTCTTCATCACCAACGTGATCGCCATCCTGGCCAGCGGCATTGTCGTAATGACCCTCTACCGGGTCCGCCGGAACTCCGACTCGGCTGCGCATCGGGCCCTCCGACCAAGCGGGGCGGTCATCCTTGTTGGTCTCCTCCTCTTGGCCGTCATCGTCCCCCTGTGGATCAATTCGGAGCATTTCGACCAGAGCAGCATCCGCCTTACCGGGGTGGAGGCTGTGGCCAATCACTGGGCGAGCAGTGCCGGTTGGTCCGTCCTCGGAGTCAGCAACACCGCCGACAAGGTGCTGATCGATGTCACCGGACCAAACCCACCCCCGAGTCTGAGAGACCTACGTCAAGAGCTTGATTCTGCTGGACTGGGCAACTTCGATGTCCGCGTCCAGATGCTGGCCGGCCGATACGCACCGGTGCCAAGGTAGGTAGTAGTCAATTGAAGCCTGCAGAGTCTGCGGCCACGGCACCTCACGATGCCGGCGGTGCCCCTGCCTCCTCCGGGCCAATCTGGGTTGTCATGCGGTCCGTTGCCGCGTCAAGCTCCCGTGACAGGTCCCCCATTTGTTCAGTTGGCAACTGGAGCAGGTGCGGCCTGAACATTCCCACTTGTCCTCAGCATCTCGTCGATGTCGTCGGCGACCGCTTGGTCTTCCAATGGCATGGCGTGGGCGTAGTTCCGGAGCGTCGTGGAGGCGTCCCGATGCCCGAGCCGCC
>Ga0182010_10000435_pt1 | contig 23950 bp, 20 predicted proteins | sample 611E1MmetaG_FD_120488 | JGI IMG/M metagenome (GOLD analysis project Ga0182010, IMG submission 120488) | Permafrost microbial communities from Stordalen Mire, Sweden - 611E1M metaG | ecosystem: Environmental > Terrestrial > Soil > Wetlands > Permafrost | place: Sweden: Stordalen | collected... | reverse complement strand
GAAGGAAAAGAATTACGCCAAAGCCGGGACACCTGCAACATCAGCCGTCGCAGCATCAAATGATGTAAAAGCGAGTTCAAATGTGGATGAGGATCCACTGGAAGCCTTAGTCAAGAGCCGGAAAAATAATGTTGTAATAGAGAGCCCGAAACAATCTGTGCCAGAGCTTCCCGTGGTTCCGGAATTTACCGGGCAACAAAGTGCTCCGATTGTTGAAAATGAAGAGAAGCCCGTCGAAACTAAGGCAATTAATTGGACGGAGTTGATCCTGCCGCACAATGAGCCGTTGACACCGAAAGAGCCGGTCACGGTCAATCAAAAGAATACTATGGTAGCCGATGAACCGAAAAAATCGGCCGATATTTCGCCCCGGAAAACTATAATAGTCGGGGAAGCGCCAAAGAAAACAACTAAAACGGTTGCTGCTAAAAAGCAGGAAGCAGTCAGTGTCCGGGTAACACCCGTTGTAAAACAGCCGAAGAAACCGGTGAAGCCGGTTGTTCCTGAGCCGGAATTCATCAAAGACGAGATTATGCCGGTAGTGGAAGAACATATTGAACCGCCGCAACACAGCGTTCTGGAACCGGAAGTCTTCATGAGCGAGAGTATAGCTGCGGCAGAAAAACACACGGAATCTCCGCAATCCAATGTCTGGGAACCGGAATCTGTCAAACAGGAAAGCATACCGGCTGTGGAGAAGCATATAGACGCAGGCAAATCGGATTTTATGCAGGAACTGGAAAATAACCTCGCGGTTGCCACCATGCCGTGGTCGGATAAATTGACTTCGTTCCAGACTAAATGCTGGGATACCAAGCACGGCGAATACGAACCGTTGTTGACTGCTCATCATCAAGAGTTGATCCAGTTGTATGTTGACATCGGTTTAGCCAATAATATTGTATGGCTGGCAACTGAAATCGGCCACCGCAGCAAAGAACTGGATGACAGTTATATTAAACTGTGTAAAGGTATCGCGGAGAGTATTAAACATATCGCGCCCTCATTGGATAACATCGGTTAATCACAGTGAGGCACGTATTCTCTGCGGTAACAGGACAAATATTACGGGATATGGAAGGCGCCAGGCCGATTGTCCCGGAAGCGAAATTTAACATTGAATAGCCCGTACAGGAGGTATGTTATGAGTTTACCCCGCAAACTCTTGTATTTTGCGTTAGCCATTGTTGTCTTAATTGGTCTTGTTTCTTTTACCAGAATTTACATAACTCCTTCTGTACAAGCGGTCTCTTATAACTTGCAGCCGTTCTCCAGCAATCCGGTAGTCAGTTTGGGCAGTGCTCCTGTTGTCGCTGATAGCGGCGCAGCCGTCATTTATGATGGTCAGTATAAAATGTGGTACGTCGAAACCAGCATCGACGATACCATACGGGCAGATTTATATAGTCACCTCAGTGCTAACTTAAAGAGTCATCTTAACGTTAATAATTTTTCCGCTGTGGCCGCAAGTGACAGCGCGGATGTCAAAGCCTTCTTGGATTATTTGAAAAGCTTAAATACAACTCAACTAAATGCTTATATCAACAGCATTACCACAACTGTCAAATACGCAACTTCTACAAGCGGCACCAGTTGGACAATTGTGGGTTCTACAAATTTGACGCCGAGCGCCGGTTGGGACAAATTTATTTCCAGTCTATATGTAATCAATGATGCCAGTACATACAAGATGTGGTACGCAGGTAATACCATCAACGTTACAGATTTACAGAACCTATTCAGTGCGATTGACCCTGTTGGTCTTACCGCCCCCCAAATCGCAACATTACTAAACGATATTTTTAATGGACACATTACACAGTTGCATTCGGATATTATCAGCTTCTCATTACAAACTGCCACCGGTGATATCCTGACCAAATCACTTGCCTTTTTAAACACAAGTCAACCCAAGATCGGGTATGCTTCATCCCCATCAACAGATGGAACTAATTGGACAAAGAGCGGCAGCAATCCGGTGTTGATGACCGGCGGCTGGGATAATATCGGAGTTATGACACCCGCAGTTATTAAAAATGCTGACGGCAGTTATGACATGTGGTACACCGGCATCAGTATCAGCCTTAGCCTGGCCAATTTATCCACAGCAACTAACGTCGCCGGCGTCGAGACTGCTTTACTGGGCGGCGTTAATATGGCAATCGGTCATGCTCATGCTGCTTCCGGAAACGGGGATTCCGGTTGGGCCAAAGATGGTAGTCCTGTCCTTAGCAAAGGAAATTTATCGGACTGGGATAACTACGGCGTTTTCGGGCCGGCGGTGATCAAGAATACGGACGGTAGTTACGACATGTGGTACACGGGTATTAAAGGTAATCTGACCACATTCAGCAGTTTTCTGGCAAGTCCCTCGAGCCTAGACACCACCGTCTTCACCGGAGCCGGCACAAATATTGGTCACGCAACTTTGGCTAACAGCAGCGCGGGAGCGGTTAAAGATACCGCAGCAAACCCCGTAGTGACCAAGGGCGCACCTGGTGATTGGGATAATTTCGGGGTTACTTACCCGTCAGTAGTTGTAAACGGCGGGAATTTAAATATGTGGTATACCGGCATTAAAGCCGGTCCCCAAGCTGCTTTAACATCGTTTTTCACCGGTAATAATGGCATTGCCACGATTTTAGCAGCGGGCGTCGGAACCAATGCGAAAATCGGTTACGCCAGTGCGGTTATTCCTCCCCCAACGACTACCACAACTACAACTACGGGTGGTGGAGGAGGCGGAGGCGGCGGTGGCGGTGGTGGCGGTGGTGGTGGTGGATTTGGTCCACCGCCTCTCGGCTATATCAATGTCTATAATCACATTAGTCCATCCGGTATTGTTACCGATGATCTGATCGGAACTTCATCCGATAATCTGGTGACTTTGACCATTCCGAAAGGGACAGTCGGTTTAACCGCCGACGGCCGTGCAATCAGCCAGATCAGTATATTCCCGGCGGATCCACAGCCTGCATTAACGGCTGGATTTAAGATTTTCGGGATTTTTTACGAAATGCAGCCCAGCGGCGCCACGTTTAACCCGGCGATCACGATTTCCTTCAGTTATAAGGGTCTTACGCTGCCTGCGGGCGTAAATGAAAGCGATATTACCGCCGGCTGGCTGGATGCCCAGGGAAAATTCAATACGCTTACTTCCACTGTGGATACGGTAAATAAAATCGTGACAGTACAGATCAGTCACTTTACGATGTTCGGGTTGGCAACGCCGTCCGGTGTTGTTACTACGACGACGCCATCTGTCCCTGTACCTGTAGCTTTTACTACCACCAAATTTACCATTTCACCGTCTCAAGCGCTGGTTAATCAGGCTGTTACCGTGAGTGTTTTAGTCACCAATACCAGTAATGCCGGCTCTACTTTTTCCATCGATCTGAAGACCGACGGCACCGTGACGTCTACTCAAACAATCACATTGGCGGGCGGCGCCAGCGGTACTGTAACATTCAATGTCACCAAACCTACCGCAGGTACCTTTACCATCGGTATTGGCGGAGATAGTGGCAAATTGATAGTGAGTGATGTGCCCGTGATATCCACACCGACCGGAAAACCGGCGGCCTTCAGCACCTCTAATTTGTTGATCACACCGACCCAAATGAAGCCCGGCGATATTGCTACCGTAAACGTCACGGTCACTAATACGGGCGACCGGCAGGGAACCTATATCGTGGCTTTAAAAGTCAACGGTTTGACCGAAGATTCGCATCAGGTCACTCTGAGGGGCGGCGAAACTCAGAACGTGAATTTTTCCGTTACAAAAAACCAGGCCGGAAACTATGCCATCGGTGTCGATACTCTGAGTGCAACTCTGGTAGTGCAGGCGCCCATGAATACCACCCCGGTAGTCTCGACGACACCGGCACAAAAGAATAATACTCCTATTATTATCGGCGCGATTATCGGCGCAATTCTTGGGCTTTTCTTAGCATTATTATTGGTCCAATATATGATCCGGCCGGCGACTTTCAGTATGTCCGGTTTGTCGATCATGCCGGCATTAGTGACTCCCGGCGCGACGGCACATGTGAACGTCAAGGTAACGAATACAGGTAATAAGCACGGCACTTATAAAGTGACGATGAAGGTTAACGGGGTGATCGAAGGCTCACAAGACGTCACCTTGCAGAAGGGCAGCAACCAGGTGGTTGGTTTTACTGTCGTGAAAAATAACCCCGGTATATACATGATTTCCATTGATAATGTCAGCGGACGGCTGGTGGTACAGGATCAATCAGGGGAGGAATCACCGCCAACGGATAAGATTAAACCGCGTAACTGGCCGGATTTGTTTCATTAGAAACGTGCTGTTGGTAAGATCATGCGGATAAAACGATTTATTCCCGCGGCACTGCTAGGCGGTGTTGCCGGAGTATTATTGAGTGTGTTTGTAGTTTCGCCGGTGGCCGCGATAAGTGTCAGCGATTACTTTTCTTATAGTTATAACTTTGCTTTCAGCAAAACCAGCATTACCGGCAGCGAGGCATTTATGGTCACGGTTATCGGTAATGCCAACTGTGTGCATGATTTACCCATGACTGTCAGCGCCGCAAATATCGTTTCAACAGTCATAGGGCGGAATCAACAGACCGGGGCCGAAGTTGTATTGAATCCCAACTATTCCCTGCGTTATGATAATTCCTTTCCCAATCATACAGGGCAAACAGCTTCCGTCACTGTTCAGGTACCCCTCTCTTTCCCCGGCGGTAGTGTGCCGGGAACGTATGATGTTATCGGCACGCTCACTGATGCAGATGTCACTATTTTAGGTATATCTTTCAATGTCAAAGCATATCTTCCCTCGACTCAAGCTATGGGGGTCGTCAATTATTCCGCGCCGAGCACTGGTGGGGGCGGAGGCGGTGGGGTTTTCATCCCAACAACAACGGCAACTACGACAACTACCACTACTACATCCTCCACTACGCCAACTGTGGTCTCTACATCAACTACCTCGCAGGCATCCACGACTCCGATAGTATTGACCACCGTGGCATCTGTTTTAATTTCAACTACAACAACCAAAACCGTTCAACCGGCGGTCCAATCAGCAGCTTCTTTTGCCGTCAGCAGTCTGCAATTAACTCCGGCAACCGTGAAAAATGGCAAGACGGTGAAAATCAGCGTGCTGCTTTCCAATACCGGCGACCTTGCCGGCATGTATAAAGTTGTGATGCAAATTGACGGGCAGTATGCCAACAGTCAGGAAATTGAGCTGGCTGGAAAGTCCAGCCAGACAGTTACGTTTACGCACCTGGCCAGTATTGAGGGGCCGCACATAGTTTCGATCGGCGGCCTTGACAAGAGCTTGACGGTCGAACCGGCGTCCACCGGTGGTTCTATAGGGTGGTGGATATTCGCCGCGTTGGCGGGATTGGGGATCGGTATATTGTGCGGCGGCGCATTGTTATACGCGTTACGGTATAAGAAATACCGACCTTAAATCCTAATTTCTAAATACGCAACACTAAACAAAATCCAAAAACCAAAGGCCAAGCTCCAAATAAATACGAAATACAAATTAAATTCGAAATTTCAAATATTTGCTGATATAAAGTACCTTGTCTCGCTGCATTTCCTTCACAGGCACAAACAGAGTCGGTTGATTTGTTCTAGTGGTATAATGTATTTGCACGGTTAGTGTTATTTGAAGGAGAAGTAATGGACGAGCTTAAGGTATTTACAGGTAATGCTCACCCTGCGCTGGCGAAAGAAATAACCGACTATCTTGACATCCCGCTGGGACGCGCGGATGTCTTTGAATTTTCAAATGAGAATATCTTTGTCCGTATCCTGGAAAATGTCCGAGAACGCGATGTTTTCGTAGTGCAATCAATGTCACACCCGGTCAGTAAGAGCCTGATGGAATTATTGATTATGCTGGATGCTTTAAAGCGGGCTTCCGCGAAAAGAATTACGGCGGTGATCCCTTACTACGGTTACGGCCGCACCGATAAAAAAGACCAGCCGCGCGTGCCGATTACAGCGCGTTTGATCGCCGACCTGCTAACTGTAGCAGGCGCCAACCGTTTACTCACAGTTGACCTCCATGCAGCGCAAATTCAGGGCTTTTTTAATATTCCGGTAGACGAATTAACGGCATTAACCCTGCTGAGCGATTACTTTAAAAAGAAGCAGATGGAAGACCTGGTGGTCGTGGCTACCGATATCGGCATCTCCAAACGCGCGCGCGATATGGCGGCCAGAATGAATGCGCCGCTGGCGATCGTGGAAAAAAGACGCCTGGGTAATGCCGGCAAGACCGAGGCTTTGAATGTCATCGGGGAAGTGAAAGGTAAAATTGCCGTGACGTTTGATGACGAAATCGATACTGCCGGTTCGCTGGTTAATACGGTCGCGGCGTTGATAGACCGCGGCGCGAAGGAAGTTTATTCCTGCGCTACCCACCCGGTACTCTCAGATAATGCTATCGAGCGTATCTCTAAAAGTCAGGTGAAACAGGTCGTAGTTGTGGATACGGTGCCGGTTCCCGTGGAAAAACGGCTGGATAAAATTGTAGTTTTGCCGATGGCGCCGTTACTGGGTGAAGCAATCCATCGTATTCACACCGGTCTGTCCATCGGAGCGATGTTTGAACCGGAATAAACGTCGGGAAATAATCAAGAATCAAGATACAATAATCAAGAAAAGAATTAACCAGATTCCTGTGTAGGCAGGAATAACAAAGTGGGGCATTACACCGCTCAAAGAGGAAAAAGATGTTTAAATGGCTTGGTAATCTCGTTGATTCAAACGACAAAGCAATTAAAAAAATGCAGCCCATCGTGGAGCAAATCAATGGGCTTGAACCGGAATTCGAAAAGCTTTCTGACGACGAATTGAGAGCTAAAACCCAGGAGTTCAAAACCCGGGTAGCGCAGAGCACCGTCGATATTCAGCAGAAAGTAGACGAGGCTAAACAGGAATTACAGGAAGCGAAAAAACGCGTCTCGGAAGCCCAGGACAGGTTTAATCTGGAAAGCGGCGAACTGGCGACCAGGCAGCTGCAGGAAAGGCTGGAGCAACTGGAAAAGCAACTGGCGAAAGTCCAGGATGATGCGTTGAATGAAATCCTGCCGGAGGCTTTTGCTGCCGTGCGTGAGGCAGCAAAACGCACCATCAAGCAGCGCCATTTTGATGTGCAATTGCTCGGCGGTATGGTGCTGCATCAGGGCAAAATCGCGGAAATGAAAACCGGTGAAGGCAAAACACTGGTAGCCACACTGCCGTTGTATCTGAATGCGTTAACCGGCAAGGGTGTTCACCTGGTTACCGTTAACGATTATCTGTCCAAGCGTGACCCGTACTGGATGGGGCCTATTTACGATGCGTTAGGAATGAAGGTTTCCAGCATTCAGGGACAGCAGACCGCCGGCGCGTCAGGCGGTGTTTCCTATATTTATGAACCGGCTTACAGCAGCGGTAAGGAAGACGACCCGTGGTTGCATTTCCGCCCGGTAACCCGTCAGGAAGCCTATCTGGCTGACATCACCTACGGCACTAATAATGAATTCGGCTTTGATTATCTGCGCGATAACATGGTAGTCGACCTGAAGCGATGTGTACAGCGCGATTTGAACTATGCCATCGTCGATGAGGTGGACAACATCCTGATCGATGAAGCGCGCACGCCGTTGATCATCAGCGGTCCAGCCGAAGAAGGTGCATTACAAAAATATGGTTTGGCAGATAAAGCGGCGCGTCAGTTGACAGGAAGAATCGTTTCCGAAAAAGAGGAAATGGATGCCAAGCAACAGGGCACTGATATCGAAGAAGGCCTGGACTATCTGGTTGATGAGAAAAATCATACGGTAAGTTTAACCGCAGAAGGCGTCACCAAAGCGCAAAATAAGCTAAATATCGAGAGTTTGCATGAATTTCAATTGAAATGGGAACATTATATCCGCCAGGCGATCGTGGCACATCAACTTTATAAAAAGAACCGCGAATATGTGGTCAACAACGGCAGCGTTATCATCGTGGATGAATTTACCGGGCGTATGATGCACGGCCGCAGGTATTCCGACGGTTTGCACCAGGCGATCGAAGCCAAAGAAGTCGCGAACGGCGAGCGCGTGCATGTGGAAGAAGAAACCCGAACTTACGCCACGGTAACCTTCCAGAATTACTTCCGTATGTACCAGAAACTGGCGGGTATGACCGGTACTGCTGTCACCGAAGCGGAAGAGTTCCATAAGATTTATAAACTGGAAGTGGTGATCATTCCGACCAATAAACCGACTTTGCGGAAAGATCTCATCGACAAAATCTACAAAAATGAAACGGCCAAGTTCAATCAGGTTGTTCAGGAAGTGGAGGAAATGCACAAGGAAGGCCGCCCGATCCTGATCGGTACGGTCTCGGTAGAGAAATCTGAAGTTTTAAGCGGCATCATGACCCGGAAAGGGATCAAGCACGAGGTATTAAATGCCAAACTGCATGAAAAAGAAGCGGCCATCGTTGCCCAGGCCGGGAGAACCGGCGCTGTCACCGTGGCTACGAACATGGCAGGCCGCGGTGTTGATATCGTTTTAGGCGGCAAACCGGATGGGCGCGATCCCAAGGAATGGCAGAAAGAACATGATGAGGTGATCCAGGCGGGCGGGCTGCATATCATCGGCACGGAACGCCACGAGGCTCGCCGTATCGATAACCAATTGCGCGGCAGAGCCGGGCGTCAGGGCGATCCGGGCAGCACGCGTTTCTATGTTTCGCTGGAAGACGATATTATGCGGCGTTTCGGCGGTGACCGTGTTGGTAAATTTATGGAATGGGCCGGTATGGGCGAAGATGTCCCGATCGAAAATTCCATCGTCAATAAAACAATTGAGCAAGCGCAAATCAGGGTTGAGGGCTATCATTTTGATATTCGTAAACACCTGGTTGAATATGACGATGTGGTGAATAACCAGCGTAAAATCATTTACGGCGAACGCCGGAAGATCCTGAGCGGCGCCGACCTCAAGACTAATGTGCTCAACATGGTCAAAGAAGAAATGGGAGATATTATCAAATCTCATGTCGGTGAAAATACCGACGGGAACCTGGCGACGGTAGTGACTGAAGCCGGGACGATCATGCCTTTACCGAAAGATTTTACGGCCGAATCGCTGGTGGATCTCAAACCCGCTGAAATTCAAGACCGGTTAACCCAGCAGGCCGAGGAGCTCTACGAGAAAAGAGAAACTGAATTAGGCTCAGAGAGTATGCGGATACTGGAACGGCTATTAATGCTGCGCGTGATCGACCAGTATTGGGTGGAGCACCTGACGAATATGGATAACATGCGGCAGGGCGTTGGCCTGCATGCAGTGGCGCAGCGCGACCCGCTGGCTGTATACAAGAATGAAGGCCACGAGCTTTTCCAGAACATGATGGACGGCGTCCGTCACGACCTCGTGCATAACATTTTCAATTTGAATATTACGAGGGGACCGGCGCCCAAGCAGACCGCCTCACCTATGGCTAAGGTTGCCAATGCCACCCGCGGCGGCGATGCCAAAAAACAGGCTGAAAAGGTCGAAGGTAAAAAAATCGGTAGAAACGACCCCTGCCCTTGCGGCAGCGGTAAGAAGTATAAGCACTGCTGCGGACAGTAATAGATGATGACGAATCTGGAAATTGCCTCCGTTTTCCGTGAGTTAGCCGGTTTGACCGAGAAAAAGAAGGAAAACTGGTTTAAAGTCCGCGCATACAAAAAAGCAGCGGAAGAAATTGAGAAATTAACGGCACCGCTATCGCAAATCGCGGCGGCGGGAAAACTCAGAGAAATCCCGGGCGTGGGGGAAGTGATCGAAAAGAAGATCACAGAGATGCTCGAAACCGGCAAATTAGAGAAACTCGAAAAATTGAAAGCAGAAGTGAATACCAGTGAGCAAATCCGACAATAACGATACAATAAACCAGATGACTTCCGTCGATGATGAAGCCATCAGGCATTTCCGTAACGCGATTGCCTCCGGCATGCACTGGTATCTGGCATTATTGGAAGCGGTGGGGTGGTGGAGTTCGCCCGAAGAAACATTTCAGGAGCGGCATTACCAGTACCTGATCGAAGGTTCGGCCTTTGATTGGCAACTGCTGGCCGAACGGCTTTGTGAAGCGGTTAACGGATTGCTGCCGGAGAAAGAGAAGGCCGATTTCTTACTGAAAGGCCAACCACCGCTGGACGTCACCAAAGAACAGTTTCAGGAATTGATCGGGGCGGTCAAATACAGGCAGTATCTGAATTATTTTTACGGCGTCACAGTGGAAGAGGCGATTTTATTTGCAGTAAAAGAAGAGGTGCGCAAAGAACGTCTATTATCTGCAAATGTGAAGGAAGAGGATACCGCCGCCGAGGCTTTCCGGCGGATCTACGGTGAGACCCAGCCTGTTTTGCTGGAGCATTTCCGCAAGGCGAAACATTACCGCCGCCTGCGGTCGATCAGTCTCAGCGAACTGAAAGAATTCACCTACTGGCTTTTCAAATACCGCATTACCCACAACGATAAGTCGCGCGTCGCCAGCGATACCAAGAAAGCGTTGGACTGGCTGAACCGCAACGGTTATCCGGAGAGATTCATTATTACCAGGCCGCTTACGGGAAATAGAAGATAGCTGACTAAATTCCAAGATCCAAATCCCAAATAAATTCAAAATAAAAAATACTATTTGTTATCCGCTTTTGGATAAGTTTAAGAACAGTGACCCTTCCAGCACAGCGGGGGTTTACACAAAGCCGACTCCCTCAGACTGACTCGAAAAGGGAGAGGAGACTCTCTATTTTCCCTGTACCGTTATTGCTTCGAACTATTTCTTGACTCCTGATTATCAGAAGTTTAGAATTGATTTATTCATTAGCGGAGGATAAGAGGGAATGAAGAAGCCTGATTTATTGATATTAATCGCTATCTGGGAATTTTTTACTGCTTTTGCCGCGTTGATCGGAATTGCCGCCATCGGGGTGCTGGCTTTCCCTGTTGTCCTGGGAACTTTGGACTGGGGATACAACAATGGGATGATGTGGGGTTTCGGGGATATACCGAGAGTGGGAGCCATCTTTGGTTTGAGCGTCGCGATTTTTGTGATTTTTTGCATCATGGTGCTGGCGATTCTGGGCGGCATCGGAGTGTTGATCGGAAAAGAATGGGGGCGGATCATCGCGCTTGTGCACAGCGGCCTGAGCCTTTTTTGGTTCCCGATCGGCACGGTCATTGGTGTATTATCGATCGTATATTTGACCAAGCAGGAAACGAAGGATTATTTTATTCCGCCACCGCCGAAGGTTTAGCCACGTAGTTTCGCAGTACACCGATCGGGGCGATCTTAACCTCGATGGTATCGCCGGGATTCATCGGACCGATGCCGGCAGGCGTGCCGGTGGCGATGACATCACCCGGCAAGAGTGTCATCACGTGCGAGATAAAGCTGATTACTTCTTTTACGGAAAAAATCAGGTCGGTAGTGCTGCTCTTTTGCTTTAATTCGCCATTAAGATATGTTTCGATCGGCACATCGGTGGGGTCGATTTCCGTCTCAATACAGGGGCCAAACGGAGCAAATGTGTCAAATCCCTTCGCCCGTGTCCATTGTCCGTCCAGTTTTTGCAGGTCGCGGGCGGTGACATCATTGAAACAGGTGTAGCCCAGCACATAGCCCAATGCTGACGCAGCAGAGATATGTGAGGCTTTCTTTTTAATGACGACGCCCAGTTCGCCCTCGTAATCAACACGGTGAGGCATCTCCGGGTAGATGATCTTTTCCTCCGGGTTAATAATCGCTGACGGCGGTTTGAGGAAAATTAACGGCGATTGGGGGATCTGCGAACTCATCTCTCCGGCGTGACTGCGGTAATTTACGCCCAGGCAAACAATTTTAGAGGGGACGCACGGCGCCAGCAGTTTCACATCTTTGAGATTAAAGGTAATTCCCGTATAGCGAATATACAAAAAGGGATTGCCTTTGATGACTTTAATGGTGTCTTTATCGAGCACCCCGTAAAAGGGCTTTTTATCTGTTGAAAAACGTATAATCTTCATAATTTAATTTCTCTTTGTTTGACGCGGCATTTTTCGGCAGTGATGATCGCTTTGATCTCATTAACGGCGCATTCGATCTGGTTGCTGTGGTTAACTACGACGTAATCAAACTGCTCAATCTGTTTCATTTCGTAGTCACAAGCCTGCAACCGGGTGGACAACGAAGCGGGTGTTTCAGTGTAGCGCAGTTTTAATCTGTTTGCCAGTTCGTCAAAGGACGGCGGCGCCAAAAAAATCGTCACAGCTTCCGGCGCGAATTTTTTATAGGTGGACGCACCTTGAATATCCACTTTGACAATTACGTCATTGCCTTGTTTCAGTGACCGCAGCACGGTCTCCTTGGGAACGCCGTACCAGTTATCGTAGACTTGTGCCCATTCCAGGAGTTCGTTGTTGTCCCGCATTTTCCGGAATACTTCTTTAGTCACGAAATGATAGTCAACGCCATCTTTTTCATTAGGACGGCGCGGACGGGTGGTCGTCGTGATGACGAAATTTAGTCCGCAATCGGAATTTTTCAGATAGTTAAGTACAGCGTCCTTGCCGACGCCGGACGGTCCGGAAAGCACAATGAGCAGAGGTTTTTTTATTATTACGGCGGCGGGATTACCTGTATTTGAATCTGCGCTCATCGATAGCTATTCTTCCTCTGCAGTTGGTTTGGGTGAGCCTGTTTGCAGTCTGCCTGCAATGGTATCCGGGGCCAGCGCGGCCAGGATGACATGCCCACTATCGGCGATAATGACCGCTTTGGTGCGTCTGCCGTTGGTCATATCGATGAGCAACCCCTTAGTTCTGCCGTCCTGCACCGTGCGTTTGGTCGGTGCGGAGTTGGGGGAGGCGATGGCGATCACCCTGTTCATCGCCAGCATATTGTTAAATCCGATATGGACCAGTTCAATTCCCATATATTCACCTCAAAATCTGCCTTTGGGGGGCAGAGAAAATTACTATTGCTATCATATACTCTTTACAAACTGGAAACAACTGCGGTGGAGCTATCAGCTGTCAGTACTTATTGAACTCAAGATCAAAAGTATTTCATCTACGGATTCAACAATCAGCGGTCAGATCGTAAAATTCGAAATACGAATACCGAAATCCGAAATAAATTCCAGACGATAATATCCAAATCACTTATAACTCTTAACTGCCGTTGACTTTGACTTGACTCCAGATAAGTAAATACTCGATAATTAATAACGAAGTATCGGTCAATCGGGTGGCGGTGGAAAGTGGGACAGTAACCCTGACCGAATTTTGGGGTGACCAAACTGTACAAGATATTAACAGCGAAAACTCTGGTGCCCAACATCCATCTTTTCCTGTTCGATGCCCCGCGTATTGCCCGTAAAGCCAAAGCCGGCCAATTTGTCGTCCTGACTAAGGATGAGAAAGGCGAACGCATCCCGCTGACGATTGCCGATAGCGATGCCAAAGCCGGTACGGTAACCATTGTTTTTATGGAAGTGGGTAAAACTACCCGTGAGCTTGGTTTATTAAAAACCGGCGATTCGATCATGAGTCTGACCGGCCCGCTTGGATTGCCAACACATATTGAAAATTACGGCACAGTAGTTTGTGTCGCCGGCGGTTTTGCGGTGGCGCCGGTGATGCCGATCGCCCGAGCCCTGAAACAGGCGGGTAACAAGGTCATTTCCATCCTCGGCGCGCGCAACAAAGAATTGATCTTCTGGGAAGATGAACTGCGCAACGTCAGCGACAAATTGATCGTGACGACGGATGACGGCAGCTACGGACGGAAAGCGTTGGTCACGGAACCGCTGAAAGAGATCCTGGAGAACGGGGAAAAGATCAGTCTGGTAGTGGCCATCGGGCCGAGCATCATGATGAAATTCTGCGCCAAAACAACCCAGCCATTCGGTGTAAAAACAATAGTCAGTCTGAATCCGATCATGGTCGACGGCACCGGCATGTGCGGGTGCTGCCGCGTCTCAGTCGGCGGCCAAACCAAATTCGCCTGTGTCGACGGCCCTGACTTCGATGCGCACCAGGTCGATTGGGATTTGCTGGCTGCCCGGCAGCGCACCTATGTGGAAGAAGAAAAACAAGCTATGGAAAACTGGCAGTGCCAGTGCGGCAAACATTCCTAACTTGAAACAGGGAGGATTGCCATCGCTAAGTTAAATCTGAATCGAGTCCAGATGCCCCGGCAGGACGCTGCGGTCCGCGCGAAAAATTTCAAAGAAGTTGCCACCGGTTATACGCCGGAAATGGCGGCGGAAGAAGCCAGCCGTTGCATTCAATGCCCGAAACGTCCCTGTGTCGAGGGCTGTCCGGTTAATGTCGATATCCCCGAATTTATTAAAGCGGTGCGCGAAGGTAAAATGGCCGACGCGGTCACCGTGTTGAAAAATAAAAACGCACTGCCCGGCGTCTGCGGGCGTGTTTGTCCCCAGGAAAGCCAGTGCGAAGCCAAATGCACACTATTGAAACAAAAAGCCCCGGTCGCCATCGGGCGTTTGGAACGCTATGTCGCCGATTGGGAGACAAAGAATAAAGCCTCGATGCCTCCCGGCGCGCCATTACCGCCGCCCACCGGCAAGAAAGTGGCGGTCATCGGTTCCGGCCCGGCCGGTTTGACCGCGGCAGCCGACCTGGCCAAGAAAGGTCACCGCGTGACCATCTTCGAAGCTTTGCATGTCGGCGGCGGCGTGCTGATGTACGGCATCCCCGAATTCAGATTACCCAAAGAGATCGTGCAAAATGAGATAAATTTTGTGAAATCGCTGGGTGTGGAGCTGGTTTTAGACGCGGTGATCGGTAAAACCGATACCATCGATGAGCTTTTAAATAGCGGTTACGATGCTGTTTTCCTCGGCACCGGTGCAGGCCTGCCGATGTTCCTGGGGGTCCCCGGTGAAAATGCCAACGGAATCTATTCGGCCAATGAATGGCTGACCCGTACCAACTTGATGAAAGCCTATCTCTTCCCCACGTACGATACTCCTTTGCATGTCGGGAAGAAGGTGGCGGTCATCGGCGGCGGCAATGTCGCGATGGACGGGGCACGCTGCGCGCTGCGGTTAGGCGCGGAAGAAGTCTATATTGTTTACCGCCGTTCCGAGGCGGAATTACCGGCCCGTAGAGAAGAAGTGGAAAATGCCATGGAAGAAGGCATTATTTTTAAATTCCTGACCAATCCTACCCGATTCCTGGATGACGGCAAGGGTTGGGTGACCGGCATGGAGTGCGTGGAGATGGAACTGGGTGAGCCGGATGCCAGCGGCCGCCGGCGCCCGATCGTGAAAAAGGGCAGTGAATTTGTGATGAACATCAATACCGTTGTGGTGGCTTTGGGCACGACGCCCAATCCTCTGATCGCCGCAACCACCGATGGCCTAAATACAACGAGCCATGGCACCGTCATTGCGGACGAACATACTGGAAAAACCGTCAAAGATAAGGTCTGGGCGGGCGGCGACATTGTCACCGGCGCTGCCACCGTGATCAGCGCCATGGGGGCCGGTAAGCGTGCCGCGGCGGACATCGATAAATATTTAACCAGTTTGTAACCGGTTCTTTACTGGTAAGCAGGTGACAACCGGCGAAAATGGTGTTATCCTATTAAAACAACGGTTGCATTTTTGACAGAACGTTGCGTGTAGTTAAATCGCAAAGTTATTAAATTTTAAAACAAAAGAGAAGATTAAAAAGTGTTAGTTGTCGCCTGCATCAAACAGGTCCCCGATACCACCCAGGTTAAAATCGACCCGAATACCGGCACCCTTGTCCGTGAAGGCGTGCCTTTTATCATGAACCCATTTGATATCCATGCGCTGGAAGAGAGTTTGCGGCTAAAAGACCGTTATGGATTCCATGTCGCGGTGATCTCCATGGGGCCGCCCAATACTGTTGTGACATTAAAGAAAGCGCTGGCTGTCGGCGCCGATCAGACAGTGCTGCTGAGCGACCGCGTTTTCGGCGGAGCGGATACACTGGCGACCAGCAAAGTGCTGGCAGAGACGATCAGCCAACTGAATCAAAAAGAAGAAGTGGGGCTGGTGATCTGCGGCAAACAGACGATCGACGGAGACACCGCGCAGGTCGGTCCCGGTATTGCTTCCCGTTTGAAATACGCCCAATTGACACTGGTCGATCAGATCCAGAGCGTCGACCTGAAAACAAAGAAAGTCATAGTGCGGCGCAAGCTGGAAGGCCGGCATGAAATTGTCGAAGCAGCGATGCCGGTGTTGTTGACCGTTGTACGGGAAATCAACCATCCGCGTTATCCCACAGTACCGATGCGCCTGGCCGCAGAAACAGCGACGGTCGCTGTCTGGGATAACAAAGTTTTAAAGCTGGATGAAAATACGATTGGCTTAAAGGGTTCGCCGACGCAGGTGCGCCGGATATTCTCTCCGGAAAGAGCGAAGGGTGAAATTATCGGCGACGGTGTCAATAAACCCGCGGAAACGGCCAACATGCTGGTGGATAAACTGGTACAGAAAGACATCGTTTCTTTATAGTTTGCGAAACAGGGAATAGAGATGGCGGAAGAAGAAAAGAAAAAAGTAAAGCGTCCCCTCGGTCATGCCCGTTTGAAACCCGGCAAATGCATTGCCTGCGGCGCCCGCTGCCAGAGCGAATGCAAGGTTGAAGCCGTCGAGATGAACGACAAGGGCGAACCGGTAATCAATCTGGGGAAATGCACCGGATGCCGACGCTGTATACGGATTTGTCCGGCTGAAGCAATTGAAATTTATTTCACGCCGGAAGAACAGAAAATTCTGGATGAGTTGGCCAAACAACAGACCGGCGAGAAACCGGCCGCACCTGTTGTGGAACCCGTCGACGAAGCGGCGGTTAAACTGGCAGCCAAATTAAAAGAGTACAAAGGCGTGTGGGTTTTTGTCGAACAGAGCGAGGGGGTTCCTGCGGAAGTCTCCTGGGAACTGCTGGGTGTCGGCAAAGATCTGGCCAAAACACGCAATGTTGAATTATGCGCCGTCGTTATCGGCGATAAAGTTAAAGATATCTGTCAGGACGCGTTTTCTTACGGCGCTACCAAAGCCTATCTAATCGATTCCCCCGTTTTTTTGCACTACCGCACTGAGCCGTACTACAAAGCGGTATGCTATCTGATAAATAAATACAAACCGGAGATTGTGCTCATCGGCGCGACCGGTCTGGGCAGGGACCTGGCGGGCGCGGTGGCGACGGATATGGCAACCGGTCTGACCGCAGACTGTACCGGCTTGAGCATCGATGAAAACGGTTTCCTGCTGCAGACCCGTCCGGCCTTTGGCGGCAATATCATGGCGACGATCAAAACCGAGCGCACAAGGCCGCAAATGTCTACAGTCCGTCCGCATGTGATGCCGCTGCCGAAGAAAGATCCTGCATGCAAAGGCCAAGTTGTTGTAGAATCTTTCCCGCTGAATGAAAAAGATATTCTGGTGAAAGTGCTGGAAGTCATCGATGACCGCAAAGGCGCGGGCGATGTCGATATTGCCGGCGCGGAGGTTATCGTCTCCGGCGGGCGCGGCATGCTGAACAAAGAAAACTTCAAGATATTACAGGAACTGGCAGATGAACTGGGCGGCGTGGTGGGCGGTTCCAGAGCCACCATCGAGGCTGGTTGGCTGCCGGTAGAACGCCAGGTAGGGCAGACAGGGAAAACCGTCCGTCCCAAGATCTATTTTGCCTGTGGAATCAGCGGCGCGATACAGCATCTGGTCGGAATGCAGGATTCAGACGTAATTATCGCGGTCAACCGTGATGCCAGCGCCCCGATTTTCGAAGTGGCGACGTACGGCATTGTCGGTGATTTATTTCAGGTAGTACCGGGGATCACGAACCGCATCCGCGAACTGCGTAAAGCAAAACGCAATACACCCAGCGCCGAAAATACCGCATGCGTACCGGAGGATAAGACAAATGGAACCAGTTAGCGGCGTTTGGGGTTATGTCTTATTCTGGGGTTTGACAGCCTTAGCGGCGGGCATCTTTTTCCAGCGTTTTATCCAGATCACGAAGCTGATTTCGCTGGGACGGGAGGGTGAAAAACCCGCCCGGACCATGAAGAAAATACTGGGCGCGATCGGCCACTTTATTGCGCAGACCTGCCAGTTTAAAAACATTCGCAAAAAAGACCGGGCCGGCATCGGGCATTTGTTCATGATGTGGGGCTTCCTGTTCTTTGTCACCTACTATTTCTTTTTTATCATCATTGCGTCCGGTTTCGGCGTCCCGCAAATGGAAAATAGTTCCGTTTACGTGATTTACTGCTGGATCATGGATTTTGTCGCACCGTTCGTTTTGATCGGGGCATTATGGGGCCTTATCCGCCGGTTTTTCTTCCATCCCACCCGGCTGGAGGGGCAGCGCACCTGGGAATCCCTGATTATTTTGATCACAGTACTTTTACATCCGATCACGCACATCGGCAAAATTGCCACTCAGATCGCGGCAGGCGTGGCGCCCGCCGGTCAGGGCATGCCCAATCCGCCGATCAGCGCCGCGGTGGCGCATCTCTTCGCGAATACCAATATCCCAGCCTGGCATACCTTCTGGTTCTGGGCGCACTGGGCTTTCGTGCTGGTGGTGCTGGCGATCATTGCCTACACCAGATATTTCCACATGTTCGCGGCAGTAATTAATGATATTATGCTACCGGAAAGGAAAGGCAAGCTTGCCCTGATCGATCTGAAAGACCAGAAGACCTTCGGCGTGGGCAGAGTGGATAATTTCACCCAGAGGCAATTAATGGATACTTACGCCTGTGTGGTTTGCGGCTATTGCCAGGATGCCTGCCCGGCAAATTACACTAAGAAACCGCTAAATCCGCGGTTGATCGTCCGCGATGTCAAATCGAATTTAATGACCAACGGCCCATTACTGCTGGATCAGAAAGAACCGTCATTAGCTTTGATCGGCGGCGGTAAAGAAGGCAGTATCGCTGAGGATGCGCTGTGGTCCTGCACCACATGCTACGCCTGTATGGAAGTTTGCCCGGTGTACATCGAGCATGTACCGAAGATTATCGAAATGCGCCGTCACCTGGTGCAGATCGAATCCAAATTCCCGCCGGAATTACTCAACCTGTTCGAGAACATGGAACAGCGCAGCAACCCGTGGGGAATCGCGCCTTCCGACCGAGCCAAATGGGCGGCTGACCTCAATGTGAAACCTTTCGAAGCCGGTAAAACCGAATACCTGTTCTACGTCGGGTGTTTCGGTTCATTCGATGCCCGTGCCAAGCAGGTCACAGTCGCGATCACCAAGATCCTGGATGCCGCCGGGGTGACCTGGGGTATCCTCGGTAAGGATGAAAAATGCTGCGGGGACAGTTTGCGCCGGCTGGGTAATGAATATGTCTTCGACCGCATGGCTCGCGAAAATATCAAACAGTACCAGGATAAAGGTGTGACCAAGATCATCACCGAATGCCCGCATTGCTTCACCGTTTTAAAGAACGAATATCCCCAATACGGAGCAAAGTTCGAGGTCATCCATCACACGGAATTGATCAATCAATTGATCAACGAAGGCAAGTTGAAACTGAACGGCTCGGTTGACGTCGGCAAGATGGTCATTCATGACTCCTGCTATCTGGGACGGCACAATGGTATCTACGAAGCGCCCCGCGCAGTAGTCAAAGCAGCAACCGGTAAAGCGCCGGAAGAGATGGAGCGGAACCATAAGCGCGGTTTCTGCTGCGGCGCAGGCGGCGGCAGGATGTGGCTGGAAGAAAGCCTGGGCAGCCGGATTAATATAGAACGCACGGAAGAAGCATTGAAAAATGATCCCAAGACCGTTTGTGTCGCCTGCCCGTACTGCATGACGATGTTCGCCGACGGACTAAAAGATAAGGGCGTGGATAACAAGGTACAGGTATTGGATGTGGCGGAGATCGTGGCGAAGGGATTGCAAAAGTAAAACCCAAAATCCAAAAAGTTAAATTTAAAATGGTGTCCCGCGGACACCATTTCTTTTTCACCGAACAAGAATAAAAATGTATTTATTAATAAATATATATCAAACAAATTCCAGTTTATCAACACTGAATCCGCTTTTATCATTCCCGCGCATAGTTGAGGCCGCAATTTGAGTTTTAAGGCGAAATACCAGGAGATTTTCTGATTCAGAAGAAAATTGGAGGTCATTTTTGACTGCAGTTGAAAAGGATATAACGCAACCGAAATCTACGGGAATTCACGTTTTACTTATATGCGCATTGATGCTTACCTGAATGACCAAATGACCAGGTCGTATTAAGGCACTTCGATACCAGTTGACAATAATCAAATACATTACTATAATTACACGCATATGCACCGGTAATAATGGTGTAATTAAAGAGGAGGAGAAATGTCACAACAGAATCCGGAAGTCAAGGGTTACCCCATCACTTTTAATGCAGTGTATAATGAGAAAATGTCCAGATTGACTACTTTCTTTCGAGGTCTTCTTCTTATTCCGCATCTGATCGTCCTCTATTTTCTTGAGATCGCCGCCGGTATTATTTGGGTTATTGCATGGTTCGTGATTCTCTTCACCGGTAACTACCCCAAGGGACTGTATAACTTTTCTGTCGGTTTCATGCGCTGGATGACACGGGTCGGTGCCTATGGTTTTCTTTTGACCGATAAATATCCGCCTTTCAGCATGGATTAGTTTCAGGCAATTAATATATTTAGTGTAATAAAAGCATCATCCCTTGCTTGAGAAAGCGGGGATGGTGCTTTTTGGTGTATTAGAAGGGATTATAATAGGATAATGCTGTAGGGACGTTAACCGTATTAAAAAGCAATTGCCACTATTTGCTCAATATTGTCGCGCTTCTGCAAATTATGTTTTATGCACAATAACTGAATATTTTCTGCTACCAGCGAGGAACCACCTTTAGAATAAGGAATAATGTGGTCGAAGTGGAGGTTTTCGTGGCTTCCACATTTAACACAGCACCCTTTATCACGTTTCCAGACTTCTAATTTGACCGATGCAGGAATAACACGCGAATGTTCGATGTCAATTTCGGTTGTTAGATTGCTACTATTATTTCCAATCATTTCTAATTTAAATTTAAATACTTGTCTATTATTACTTAATTCTTGCCAAGCATCGACTAACTTAAATAATCCGTTGTAAGTCCAGATTCCTGAAAGAATTTTTTCATAGACTCTGATAAACTCGAATATGGCTTTGTGTTCCTTGAACTTTATTACCGCCTCATAAAACAAACCATTTTGAGTTAAACTTCCGCCTGGATTATACATTGGCTGGTCAAACTATCTTTGGATTTGGGGTTTCAGTTTTTAGGGATACGTCATGTCCCTCGTAAATTAGCAGACGGCCATTTTCTTGTATCCTATCTGCATAAGGGGCATTTTGTCTTAAACTCATCAGGATAACACTTATATTGTTGCGTAAATGGAAATTCATTCCTCTTTGCAGACTAATACCTTCGTATTGACACATCTCTAAATAAGAAATTACGTCGCCTTGTTTAAACATAAATCATGCACAATTAATTATTTTGAATATCCTGCTGTTCTTGTATTGGATTCTATTATAATACTTTAGTCAATAAAATTCCGATATTCAGCATTTCTTTCTTGGCTAAATCGTTGTGTTATCATTTAATTAAATGAGTAAACACAATTATACTGAATCAAATCACCACTCGGATCACAGCAGCCGTGGATTACAATTTTCGTTAGTCATCGTCGCGGTAATGATGGCGGTGGAAATTGCCGGGGGGCTGCTGAGCAACAGTCTGGCGTTACTGGGAGATGCCGGTCATATGCTGGTGGATGCGCTGGCTTTGGGATTGAGTTTGATTGCGCTGAATCTGGCGAAAAAACCGGCGACGACTAAGCGCACGTACGGCTATCACCGCGCGGAAATCATCGCGGCGCTGGCCAACGGTGTCACGCTGGTTTTGGTTTCAATTTACATTTTTTATGAAAGTTATCAGCGTTTCCGCAGCCCGCCCACGGTCAAAACTCCAATCATGCTGGTGGTTGCCGTGGTGGGTCTGGCGGCTAACCTGATCACGATGCGGTTACTGCACCACGACCGGCACAGCAATCTGAATGTCCGCGCCGCGTTCTTTCACGTTTTCGGGGATATGATCTCCTCGGTCGGTGTGATCGCCGGAGGCATTATCATTGCCGTGTCCGGTTGGAAAATCGCCGACCCCATTATCGCGGTGATGATCGGCCTCATTATTCTTTGGGGAGCCGTCGGTCTGGTGCGGGAATCAACGGATATCCTGCTGGAGACTGTACCGAAACATATTCCGCTGGATGAAGTGACTGCCGCGATAAAAAGTATCAAAGGTGTGGTAGAACTGCACGACCTGCATGTCTGGACAATTACCTCGGGGATATACGCGCTTTCCACGCATATCCTGATCGAGGACCAGATGCTCAGCCGCGCCGCGGAAATAACTGCTGCGATCAACCGCGAACTGGCGCAGAAATTCAATATCACCCATACTACTTTTCAACTGGAAAATGAGAAATGTGAAAATTGCGCCGATGGGCTGGTATGCCGGATGCAGCGTGCCGAAGTGCAGGATAGACATTGAAATCAATAAGCTACCCATCCTGCAGGAGGAGTCATTGAAACAAAATAATCCAGCCAGCCTGCAGGTATTGTATACCCGCCGCGAAATCGAGATGACGGTCAACCGGTTGGCGGAAGAAATCACGCGAGAGTATCAAGGGCGCAAACCTTTACTGGTCAGCGTTTTGAAAGGTTCTGTGATATTCCTCTCGGACCTGGCACGGCGGCTGGATTTTCCGCTGGAGCTGGAATTCGTGCAGTTGTCCAGCTACGGCAGCGGCACCGAGAGCAGCGGAAAAATCAGGATGGCGCAGGTTTTGCACACTCCGCTCAAAGACAGGGATGTGCTGATCGTGGAAGATATTGTAGACAGCGGGCAGAGCATGGCTTATCTGTTGGAACGGCTGCACAAGAAGAAACCGGCTTCGATTAAACTGTGCTGTTTGCTGGATAAACCGTCACGCCGTAAAGTACCCGTTACCGTGGATTATCGCGGTTTTACGGTGCCGGATAAGTTCATCGTGGGTTACGGGATGGACTACGCCGAGCAATACCGGAATCTGCCGGATATCTATGTGATTGAGAGCTGATAATAATGAGTTTCAAGTTATCAGTAAATTGTTTTGCCGGTGTCACTTTTTTAATTAATCCAGGTTTTTAAGGGATATTCAATCTGGAGGGTAGAATGACGGTGGCTTTGCCGGAAGTGGTGACTTCGCCCTTGCCGTTCTCCAGTCCAATGCGGCAATCGGCGATGTGCAGGTTGCCTTCAACATATTTCTTCGTCACTTTCCCTCTGCAGTGCCAGGTCTCGCCGGGTTGCGGTTCGGAGATCGTCTGCATGTGCCGGGGGTAATCCATCGCGCCGTACTGGCAGGAGAATTTCTTCAACGTACCCTGTTCGCCGATCCAATCCGTCATCAGCTGGATCAGCCACTGTCTTTTCAGTGCGCCGTGGATAATCACTTGCCCCAGCCCGACAGATTCGACATAGGCGCTGTCAAAGTGCAGGGGGTTAAAATCGCCCGAGGCCCCGGCCCACTTGACCAGCATTTGCGTCGTAGCGATTTTAGCCAGGGGAGTGATCTCCGTCCCGACTTCGATGTCTTCCCAGTAAAGTTGTTCAGACATGGGCGGGCTCCTTTTCCGGCGGGTTAGCAGAGCGGCGGACGAACATCAACTGCTGCTTGGCGGCCAGTTCACCGCGCTGATTGTGGTAGTCGGTATCCAGGAAGGAGACGATGATGCTACCTGTCTCGCTGCTGCGCTCACGCAGATTGCGGACGGTTGTCACCGCCGTTAATGTATCACCGGCGCGGATTGGCTCAAAGAATTCGTATTCCATGCCGCCGTCGAGCACTAACGATAAGGGG
>Ga0182010_10000433_pt1 | contig 23963 bp, 19 predicted proteins | sample 611E1MmetaG_FD_120488 | JGI IMG/M metagenome (GOLD analysis project Ga0182010, IMG submission 120488) | Permafrost microbial communities from Stordalen Mire, Sweden - 611E1M metaG | ecosystem: Environmental > Terrestrial > Soil > Wetlands > Permafrost | place: Sweden: Stordalen | collected... | reverse complement strand
CGGCTTAAGAGCGAAATGCCTGAGGCGGCCATTTACGGAGATGCCGTCATAAACACGAGACCGGTGGTGCTCGCAATCATGGATTTCTCTTTCTGGGGCGGAAGCATGGGCTCTGTCGTGGGAGAAAAGATCACGCGGGCCGCAGAGCGCGCTCTCGAAAAGAAAATCCCCTTTTTAACTGTTTCCGCTTCAGGCGGGGCGAGGATGCAGGAAGGCATGTTTTCCCTTATGCAGATGGCCAAGGTCTCGGCTGCTGTCTCCAGGCTCAAGGATTCCGATGTCCTCTACCTTTCTATTCTCGCCGACCCGACATTCGGTGGCGTAACTGCAAGCTTCGCCATGCTCGGAGATGTGATCATTGCCGAACCGAAATCGCTTATCGGTTTCGCCGGGCAGAGGGTGATCGAGCAGACGATCAAGCAGCAGCTGCCCGAGAATTTCCAGCGTGCTGAATTCCTCCTCGATCACGGAATGATCGATCTTGTCGTTGAGAGGCGGGAACTGAAGAGCAAAGTATACAAGCTTATCGAGCACTTCATGCCACTGTTCCAGGACGTTACTCGGCCATGAGCTACCGTGCTGCGATCGACTATCTTTATAGCCTCCAGAAGCACGGTATTAAACTCGGACTCGACAAGACGGGAAAGATCCTTTCCCTGATCGGCAACCCGCATACACAGTTCAAATGCATCCATATAGCCGGCACTAACGGCAAGGGATCGGTGTCGGCCATGATCGCATCCATCCTGAGGACCTCAGGGTTCCGAGTCGGACTGTTCACATCTCCCCATCTTGTGAGTTTCACTGAGAGGATCAGGGTGGATGCTGCTGATATCACAGAGAACGAGGTGGCAGAATTAACGGACGAGGTGAGAGCAAAGGTCGAGGCCTGCGAAGAAAACCTGACCCCTACATTTTTCGAATTTGTGACTGCCGTTGCATTCACCTATTTTGCGCGGCACGAGGTCGAGTGGGCTGTGATTGAGACAGGCATGGGAGGTAGGCTCGACGCCACCAATGTGGTTACTCCGGCGGTTTCAGTTATAACGCCTGTGAGCCATGACCACCGGGAATTTCTGGGAGAAGGCATCTCTCAAATTGCAGGTGAAAAGGCTGGAATTATAAAAGAGGGAGTACCCGTCGTGTCTGCTTCGCAACAGGTGGAGGCTGCCGAGGTAATAGCAGCAACAGCAGGAAACAGGAATGCTCCGCTCTTTATTTTTGGTGAACATTTTATGGGCAATCTGAAGGCTTCAGATCTCGAGGGCACCAGGTTTGACTACTTCAATGGTGAGGTAAGACTGGAGGAGTTGTTCACCCCGCTTGCCGGAGAACATCAGGTCATGAACGCAGCCCTTGCGGTCAAGGCGACCATGCTGGCGCTTGAAAGAACGGAAGAAAAAGATAATGCAGAGGCAGGCTCCCATGCAAGCCCGCCGCAGAACATCGAAAGGTCCGAAGCGATAAAGGCAGGGCTTGCGGCCACCCGGTGGCGCGGAAGGCTTGAACTCGTCAGCACAGACCCGCCGGTTATTATAGACGGGGCGCACAATGCCGGTGCTGCTGTCGCGCTTGCAGCCTTCATCTCGAAGTATCTGGCGGGTCGAAAGGTCATCCTTGTTTTGGGGATCATGGCGGATAAAGATGTCGATGATATTCTGCGCGCACTACTTCCGATTGCAGATGAAACTATTTTCACCTCGCCGGCATACAGCCGTGCCGAATCGCCTGAGCGACTCGCCAGCCTGGCGCAGGATGCCGGATTTGCGAATGTTCATGTAAGTCTCACAGTGAAAGACGCCGTGGCATTGGCAAAAGACCGGCAGGCTCTGCTTTCAAGCGATATTCAAGCGGTAATAGTCATAAGCGGCTCCTTTTATACAGCAGGCGAGGCACTGCAAGAGATGGGGGAAAATTCGATACTAGGCACGCTGAGAGAGACGAGATGAAAGGCATTGATGAAGCGAGAAAGAGGCTTATCACTGCAATCGGCACCAGGCTGAGTCTAGGCATGCTAGCATCTCTTTTCCTTATGACAGGCTCTGCCTCTGGGAACACCATCACTTCCGACAAACTCGAGTATTTCAAGGAAGAACAGCGGTATGTGGCGACCGGGAATGTCCAGATCGTTAAAGACAGCACCGTTGTGAAGTCGGACGAAGCGGTCTACTTCAGTGAGACGGGCGATGCTTACTTGACAGGTCATGTCAGCATAGATGACAAGGATTACCTGATTAACACAGAGGAAGCCGAATTCAACCTCGACGATAATACGGGTAATCTGAACAATGCGATCATATTCTTCAAGAAGGACAAATACTGGATCAGCGGCATAAATATGCAGAAGCTCGGAGAGAATCATTACTATGCAAAGACCGCTTATTTCACGACCTGCGACGCCGAATCATATCGGACAGCAAAGGTAATTACCTCTTCTGACATCCCCGCCTCACAAAGACCGGACTGGTGTCTTAAGGGTGATGATGCTGATATCGTTGTCGGAGACAAGATTGTTACTACGAATGCTACATATCGGGTCAAGAATTTGCCCATATTTTATTCGCCTTATTTTTCAGCCCCAGTCGGCAGCGGACGCGAGACGGGGTTCCTGATACCGGCTGTCGGCAACAGTTCGGACAAGGGGATTCGGTTCAGTCCAACTTTCTTCTGGGCGATCGATGAGAACAAAGATGCGACTTTCACTGCCGATTACTACAGCAAGAGAGGGATTGGAGAGGGGGTTGAATACCGTTTCGTCGATTTCAACCACGAGGGTACGTGGCATGTCTACCACATGGGGGACGACGTGCTGCACAAGGACTATATAGAGGTAAAGGGTACCGAAAGATATTCTGTGGGTAATGTGAAGGCTTTTGTCGACGTCAATTATATAAACGATCAAACATTCAGTCAGGAATACCCCAAGGACTTTCAGTCGAGCATTAGCCGTTTCCTGCAATCTACCGCCGAGGTGTCAGCCCCCATTAACAACTCGAGGATATATCTTCTAAGCCAGTACTGGGTAAACCTGCAGATAGGGCTCCCGGAGCATGTGCCTCAAAAAATGCCTGAAGTTGGTTATGTTTTAAATCCGACGGCAGTCGGGCCGGCGATCTTCACTCTCTCGGCGAACGCGGCTAATTTTATTCGTAGCGAGGAGCCGCATGGACAGAGGATAGATATCAAGCCTGAGCTTTCATACTCGTTAGGGGACACTGTCCGGCTGACACAGGCGATTTCACTAAGAGAAACAGCCTACAAGCTGACAGATGGTCAAGGCTTCGGCTCTTCGCCTCATCGAGAGATATTCCAGTACAATGCTCAGGCCCAGATGCGTTTTGTTAAGAATTACGAATCATTTCAGCACATTGTGGAACCCTCCGTGGAGTTTACTTTTATTCCATCGGCAAAGGTTTTACCCATTTTCGATTCTACAGAGCTACCTTCGAAGACGACTCTGGTGCAGTTTGTCCTGCTGAACAAGTTCAGGTCCGATACTTTTGATATTGCACTTCGGTTTTCTCAGCCGTATGATTTCAACGCCGACAATTCCCATTTAGTTGTTGATAACTTTAACGCCAGCGCAGACGGCTTCACCATTCCACCCGGAAGCTCTCGTCGCTTGCAGCCAACTCGCCTGGAAGGAGCTGTCGGCTGGTCGGCGATTCCGGTGAATTTCACATTTGATGTTGCCTATGATATCGGCGATAAGCAGCTGAACAACCTCAACTCGGGCATCAATTTCAGGGTGTTCAAAGATATTTCCCTCGGTCTTGGCGAGCGATATTCGCTGGTCGACAACCTGCTGCTCTATACGCTTGGGCTTAATGCGCCAATTGACAAGCATTGGTCGCTTACCTTATCTACCGGCTATGATGCCAAGGGGACGGGGCTCCAAGATTTCTCATTAAACACCATATACAAAGAACAGTGCTGGGATGTAAATTTATCAGTCACAAGGAGACCAGCCTCTACAATCACGCCTAGCTCATATTCCTACCTGATCCTGCTTGAACTGAAGGGGATCGGGGCATTCAAGCTCTGATGAATATAGTAGTAAATCTGGACAAGGACAAGGGCATCACTTCCCAGTGTGCGGTCACTGCTGTAAAAAAGGCATTTAAGGTAAGGAAGGCTGGTCATACCGGCACCCTCGATCCGATTGCGACCGGCGTCATGCTGGTATGCCTCAATGAAGCAACGAAGATTGCCGCGCTTGTAGAATCACTCGAAAAAGAATATGTCGCAACCGCGAAGCTCGGTGAAGCAACCGATACTTTCGATTCCGAGGGTAAGATTATCAGGATTGAAACTGACATCAGGACCACTGCTGATGATATCGAAGGGATTTTGCCCAGGTTTGCAGGAGAGATCGAGCAGGTGCCGCCCATGTATTCGGCACTGAAGGTATCGGGACAACCTCTCTACAAGCTAGCCCGCAAAGGCCTGGAGGTCGAGCGGAAACCCCGGAAAGTTACAGTGAAAACGATAGAGCTGCTCGCCTTTTCGAGTCCATTCTTTAAAATAAAGATTGTCTGTTCCAAAGGGACATATATCCGTTCGATCTGCAACGATATTGGTGACATGCTCGGGGTCGGTGCCCATGTTACGGAGTTGATGAGGACGCGCGTGGGTAATTTCAAGATCGAAGAGGCCGCGAATATAGGCGAGCTGCCCCAAAAGGCTTCGGCACTCCATTCAGTCGACGCCGTGCTGGTCCATCTGCCCGAAATGATCGTTACCGGCGACGACCTTGAGAAGGCGCGCCATGGCAATCCTATTCCCCTTTTCATGTTGCCCGAATTTCACCGGATGGCAGGATCGGCGGTCCGTCTCAAGGACAGCAACGGCAGGATCTTTGGCATTGGAAAAGTTGCAAAGGACTTTATTAAAATAGAACGCTTGCTTTTTCTCTAAGCGAATAAACGGAGGCACCATGATATCGCGATACACCCGCCCTGAAATGGGCGTACTCTGGGAAACTGAAAATAAATATCAAAAATGGCTCGACGTTGAGATAGCCGTCTGCGAGGCGTGGGCAGAACTAGGTGAAATACCCGCGGACGCCCTTGCTGTTATAAAGGGGAAGGCCCGTTTTGACACGGTCAGGATCGACGAAATAGAAAAGACCGTCAAGCATGATGTCATTTCCTTTCTCACCTCGGTTGCAGAGTTTGTAGGCCCTGAATCGAGATATATCCACAAGGGGCTCACCTCCTCTGATGTCGTTGATACTGCTCTCTCGCTTCTTATGAAAGAGGCCGCAGACCGCATCTTAAATGATCTGAGGGAACTCATGGAGGTCTTCAAGATTCAGGCATTCAAATACAAGGATGTACCCTGCATGGGCAGGAGTCACGGCGTTCATGCGGAACCAATGACCTTCGGCCTTAAATTTGCACTCTGGTATGAAGATTTAAAAAGATGTCTGACAAGGATCGAACGTGCACAGGAGATTATCAGCGTTGGCAAAGCATCGGGCGCAGTTGGTACCTTCTCGAACTTACCCCCTAAGCTCGAAGAAATCGTCTGCAACAAGCTGGGGCTTACGCCCGAGCTTGTTGCCACACAGGTTGTGCAGCGCGACCGGCATGCGGAATATATGACTGCACTTGCGCTCGTAGCCGGCATTGTAGAGAAGATTGCTATAGAGATCAGGCACCTTCAGAGGACCGAAGTGCTGGAAGCTGAGGAGCCCTTCACCGCCGGCCAGAAAGGCTCTTCCGCCATGCCTCACAAACGGAATCCTATCGGGGCTGAAAATATAACAGGACTCGCAAGGGTTGTGCGTTCCAATGCCATTGCCGCGCTTGAGAATATAGCCTTGTGGCACGAAAGGGACATCTCCCATTCATCCGTCGAGAGGATCATCGTTCCTGACAGCACCATACTCCTCGACTACATGCTTAACAGGCTGAAGGGTATTGTCAAAGACTTGCATGTCTACCCAGAAAGGATGAAGGCCAATATGGATAGGAGCCACGGGCTCTTTAATTCTCAAAGAGTACTGCTTGCCCTTATCGACAAAGGGATGGTGCGAGAAGAGGCATATCTTATGGTCCAGCGAAACGCTATGGAGAGTTGGAGCAAAAGTTTGAGCTTTATGGCCCTGCTGATAAAAGATAAGGATATCGCCAAATATCTTTCAGAGGCCGAGATCAAGGAGATATTCGATCTGGATTATTATCTGCGCAATATCAATTTCATTTTTAAAAGGGTGTTTGCTTCTTAACGTTTGCAGAAAAGGGCGCTTCCACCTGACGCTCGCTCCTCGTTATCTGATATACTGTTGATGATTAGAGACTGTGCGGGGAGGTATCAATGCTTGGCTGGATACTGTTTATTCTTTATCTTATCGTGGCAGCGCTGCCCTTCAAAATAAAAAGATTCGGTCTGACCGGCCGCATTGTCTGGGCTATTATCGCGGCGGTTATTTTTGCCGGATTGAAGGCTGCCATCCAGATATCAACCGAGGCTTACTGGTTTGCCGACCTTGGATATGATCAGAGATACTGGAATATCCTGGTCCCTGAAATAGGCATCTTCGCGGTGTCGTTTGTAACCGCATTCGGCTTTATCATGGCCAACTTTCTGTATATCTTCAAAACGACCAGACCCCATATGTTCTTCAAAATCCTGGCTACGTGCGGATGCCTTTTTTTTGTATCGGTCTTTTCTTTCGGCATGACGGGCATAGTGTACGAGTATCTCCGCTTCAACCATCAGGTTCCTTTCAATCTTACAGAGCCTATTTTCAACATGGATATCGGGTTCTACATCTTCACGCTACCCTTTCTTAAAACAATACGGAGCGCCCTTTTCACAGTCCTTATCGCTGCGATCGCAGGCTCGCTGGTCCTTTATGGCCCTACCAGCCGCGAAAGCCTGCAGGCGCTTTCGTGGCGACGCGGTGTTAGAATCATCGGGACCGAAGCTCACCACCGGATCATAACTCACCTGTCGGCCCTGGGCATTGTGCTGATAGGGATATTCATGTTCTGGACGCAGATAGCGAAATGGGATCTCATGTATTCGCCAAGGGGGGCCGTATTCGGACCGGGATGGACCGACGTGCATGTGCAGATCGGAGCATATAATTTCTTCATGGTGGCGCTATTGACATCGGCGATCCTGCTTGGCATATCCGTCTTTTCGAATGAATTCAAGCGCACCGCCCAGGCTGCTGCATTGGGACTGATGATTTGCCTTCTTTCGTGGATCATCGGAGTGGAAGGAGTCCCTTTATTACTGCAAAGCTACAAGGTTTCTCCTAATGAGCTGTCGATGGAAGGCGAGTATATAAAACAGAACATCAAATTCACGAAATTTGCCTATGGGCTCACTGACGACAAGGTGAAACAGGTAGAATTTCCTGTGAACTTTACGGGTATGACGCCCGATATCATCTCTAAAAACAGGGTTACGTTTGACAATGTCAGGGTTTGGGACTGGAGGGTTCTGCAGAGCAATAACAGTCAGTATCAGGGCTTCAGGCTTTATTACACATTTCCGACCGTGAATGTTGTCAGATACACAATAAACGGCAGGCTCCAGCAGTTGATGTATTCGGCTAGGGAACTCGATATCGAAAAGCTTGCCGAACAATCCAAGACCTGGCAGAACCAGCATCTTGTCTACACTCATGGCTATGGTGCTGTTGCCAATCCCGTGAATAAAGTCACGTCGGAAGGGTCTCCGGATTATTGGATTAAGGATATCCCTCCTGTCTCCAAATATTCTGAACTGCAAATAACACAACCCCGGATATACTTCGGAGAGGCGACGAAAGAGCATGTGTATGTTCATACAGCCCACCAGGAGTTCGATTATCCTTTAGGGGACGCCAATGCTACTTACCGCTACGAGTCCGGAAGCGGTATAGAGCTCAGTTCCTTTTTGAAAAAACTTGTGTTTGCACTCAGGATCGACGGACTGAGGCTTTTAACTGCCTCCGAAATCACTCCGCAGACAAGGCTGCTCTGGAGGCGCGACATCGAGACCCGTGTCAAGACCCTCGCTCCATTCCTGAAATACGATTCCGATAAATATCAGGTTGTGGCAAAGGGGAACCTGTATTATATCTGGGACGCCTATACTACGAGTGCTGATTTCCCTTATTCGGAGCCGTCGCTGGGTAGGGGCTCTATGAACTATATCAGGAATTCGGTCAAGGTGGTCATGAACGCATTCACCGGGAAGGTCGACTTCTATGTATTCGATCAGGATGACCCGATCATAAAAACCTATCGAAACATGTTCCCGGGAATGTTTAAGGACGCCGCCAGCATGCCGAAGGAGTTGAGGGACCATGTGAGATATCCCGAGGATTTACTCAGGATACAGGGCGACATTTTCAGCACTTATCATATGTCCGATCCGGGAGTATTCTATAACCGTGAAGACGCCTGGCAGCCGTCTGGGGATCTTGCTCACGGAAAGGTAGAGCCGATAATGCCGTACTATGTTGTTATGACGATCCCAGGCGAGACGAAAGAAGAGTTTGCCCTCATACGTCCCTTCTCACCACTCACGACCAACCAGGCACAACCGCGCAATAACATGGTGAGCTGGATAGCAGCACGCTGCGACGGGGAGAACTACGGCAAGCTATTGTTATTTAAATTTCCGAAGGACAGGCTCGTATACGGACCGCTGCAAATCAGCGCACGCATGAACCAAGACGACGTCATATCCAAAGATTTTACGCTTTGGAACCAGCAGGGAAGCCAGGTGGTCCTGGGCAATCTCATCATAATCCCGCTTGCCGACTACAAGTTGTTGTATGTCCAGCCTGTATATTTGCAGGCGACGGTCGGCAAGATGCCCGAGTTGAAAAGGGTGATTGTATCTTTGGGCGAAAACCTCGGATACGGGTCATCCTTCGAAGATGCCCTCACGAAGCTGACCGGACGGCAAGTACCAGCGGAAGCACCGTCCGGCGCTAAGACAGAGGTGAAAGCGACAAAGCCGGAGCTGATCAAAAAAGCGGCTAAGGCCCTGGATGATTATCAGGCATTGCAGGGCGCAGGCAGATTTGCTGAGTCCGGCAGGAAACTTGAGGAATTAAAGGAGCTGCTGAAGGGGTTGGTCAAGGAATAAGCAGCAGCCACATTACACGGCAGGATGAGGATGCTATATGTCAGGGATGTGCCGACCCAAAAGGATCATTTAGCCCCGGCGTGTTTAAGCATCTCAACGAAGGCTAAATCCATCCGTGCTTCGGCCAGAGATAGGGCTGATTGGCCATCCCGTGACTTGGTATTTACATCGGCGCCTTTCTCTATCAACAGCTTGCCAATCTCAATGTGACCGTTATATGCAGCATACATCAATGGAGTCCAACCGGCATTAGACTTCTCATTCACCTTGGCGCCTTTTTCTATCAGCAGTTTCCCGATTTCTGTTCTACCATAAAGTGCGGACGTCATCAACGGGGTCCAGCCAAGCCAATCCTTAATGTTTACATCCGCACCCTTCTCTAATAGCAGTTTTACTATTTCAGTCGGTGTGTTGGGTGCAATATACATCAAAGGCGTCCCGCCATCCTTATCAAGAGCATTGACATTGACGCCTTTAGCGAGGGCATCCTTGAACGCCTGGATATTGTTGCCGCGCATTGCTTGCATTAGATTATCATTGACTTGATTGATCACACCAAAAACGGGTGAAGTCCACAGCAAAGCGCTAAGAACGAAAACGGACACGAAAGAGATTAAGATTTTCATTAACAGCTCCTTTTAGATAATTCTTTAAGGCCGAAAACGGATTGAGAAGGTACAGCAGTCTCCCAGTTCATCATTTCTTTCGCACCTCGAGGTTGTGGACTGTCTCCGCCCCGATCAGGAATATGCATGACGAGTAAAAACCCCACAGCAGGACAATGATGAACGCTGACAGAGGTCCGTAGACTGTGCCCAGTTTGACGACCTTGACGACATAAAATGTGAATATATGTTTGGCTCCTTCGTGAAACACAGTCGCAAACAGCGCGCCGGCAAGCGCATTCCTCCATCGAATCCTTCTTTTGGGCAGTATAATATAAAGGGTCGAGATGGTTACGAAGGCAAGTATGAACGGCACTATGTATTTAATGATAAATGAAGTGATGACATGGATTTGAAGACCCGGAATGTCGTTCTTAAAGGTATTAAGAACTGATATTGTAGACGACGCGCCGAAGGAAAGCAGAAAGAAGATGATGAGCAAGGTAATAAGGAAAAGCGATATTAGCAGATGACTGATAAACGAGCGCTTGTCTTTGACCTTGAAGACCACGTTGATCGCAGATTCGAGCGATGAGTAGAGCTGGTATGACATAAGGCCGTATGCAATAAAGGTGAAGGTTCCAATGCCCCTGTATGATAACGCGTCCCTCAGCTCCCTGGCGATTTGCTGGGCTGCTTTCGGGAAGAAGTTGAGAAGTTTAGCAGTGAAAAAATTGAAAAAAGCCTCGTCGTGCCCGAGGAAATAGGTGAAGATGGCAATGAGGAAGAGGCAGAAGGGGAGCACAGCCATCATAGAAAAATATGAGATTGAAGCTGCGAGCATCATGCCCCCGTCTCTGAAGAAATCGATGATGCTGCGACAAAAAAGTTTAATAAAGACTTTCATTGGTGTCCGGAATTCCATCAATGGTTACTTGATGGAATTAAGTAATCTGGCGGCATTTTCCCTTAGCACTGCGCTCTCAATCCCCTCACCGAGTTCGAGTCCCAGAAATAAATCAAGTGTCGCCGCCTGATCGGTCCATGGAGAATCAGTCCCGAAGAGAAGATATTCCTTCGGGTGTTTTAGGAGAATGTTCCTGATGGGATCGCTGTGAAGGTATTCGAGTGAAAAAGAAAGCTCCATATAGACAGGCTTGCCGGCAAGGATCGTATCCACCTCCTGCCACTGTTCCCATGAGCCTAGGTGGGTTGTCACGAGCTTGAGTTCGGGGAATTGTTCACTCACTTTCAGTATCTTTGCCGGGTCAGCCTTCCTGATCCGAGGGAAAGCGATATCGTACCCTGTGTGCATAGCTACGAGCAGATTTTCCTTGCAGAGCAGCTCATACATATGGAACATCCGCCCTTCGTCTATATCGAATTCCTGGTAAAAAGGGTGGAGCTTGATTCCCTTGAATCCTTCTCCTTTGGTAATTTTGACTTTCTCAGCGCAATCCGAATCTGCCGGATGAATTGAAAGCAGGGGAATGATGCGCTTTGAGCGGATTTCACTCGACCATTGCAAAATCGGTTCGAACTGGCTCGGCTTGGTAGCGATGGAGCAGACCACGCTCTTGTCTACGTCGGACCGGTCCATTGAGGCGATGAGAGAAGAGAGACGGCCGTCAAGAACGGCCTTTGTGTTTGCTCCGTGTTCGAGGCTCTTCATCGCCCTATCGGCCAGGGTATCAGGAAAGGCATGGGTATGGAAGTCGATTATCCCGGTCATGTGCGAAAAATATTATAACCTATCTGGACCACTTATATATTTTTTTGAGTAGAAAGCATAATCAGCCAGTGGGGTCAACTCCACTTCATTATTGTCTTCGAATTTCTTGATGCATTTCATTCTGACATCCATGGCAATTTGGGATTAGGCATCCAAAATTGCACGAAGGTTACTATTTTCGAAACGGGGCCGCGTCTTTTCTTTTGCATATAGGATTGCCATGCCCCCGTGCCGACGAGATATTTATCGGAATATAAATTGTTTCCGCCAAACTCCCAGTTTATGAAATCATAGCATACCGGACAGTCAATTTGCAGGGCCGAATCGACTCATGTCAACTTATGGGCAGGCATTGCAGGATCAGTCGGACTGTCAATGGCCGGCCGCGTCGCCCCATAGCTCCTTGAGCCACTGATCGCGGCCGCACGTTGTACGATGAAATTTGTAGCAGATCGGGTTTTTCATGTAATAGCGCTGGTGGTAATCCTCCGCTGGGTAAAACTCTGCTGCATGCACGATCTCCGTAATAATCGGTTCTTTGAAGGCCCTGGTTTTCTTCAGCTGCTCTTTTGATTTCAGCGCAAGCCTCCGCTGTTCCTCATCGTGGTAGAAGATTGCACTGCGATATTGATACCCGGCATCGCAGAGTTGTGCCAAAGCACTTCCAGTAGTCTCTCATGGCTGATCTTAGTTGGGTCATAGACGATCTGAACAGACTCAGCGTGACAAGTCTCTCCAGCGGAGACTTCTTTGTATGTAATATCTTTTTTCTGTCCGCCGGTGTATCCGGCTGTAACCGACACAACGCCGGGAAGCTGATCGAACGGATGTCCCATGCACCAAAAACACCGGCCGGCGAAAGTCGCCTTCTCAAAAAGTTGCCGCAGCCATGATCTCCGGCATCATAAGCATGACGCATTGTATATAGATTATCAGAAGGAGAGGGTAGTCCCAAATTTAAGCGCATCGGCGCTTTCGTCCGGACCACTGAAATATCAGGCATCTGCGGTCATCTATTCAAGGTCCATTGAATAGTAGCCTTTGTTATCCTCCCATACGACCAGTTTGCTGTCACGCATTCTGACAGAGATGAGCTTGATTTTCCCCCCCTCTTCATTACTAAGAATGTAGGAACCCAAAATTTTCTGGTTGTAACCCTTGGTTTTGGCGTAATTTTCAAATTGTTTCCAGACATCGCTCAATGCAATAATCATTTTTTCTAAAATCCCCCTTTCATTAATGGTCTTAACAAAAAGTCTGAAACGGAGACTATCATTGGCCCCGGCTATCTATTTCCCGGAGATCCGGAATCTTCAGCTGGTCAAATTCGTATGCCGAGTGATGGCCGAATGTGGAGCAACCGTGACGCGCAAAAACGTCGTGGTATAATAAATTATACTTATTAAGATTCAATTAACTATTGATTAAATTATCTTCATATATATGTTCTTGAAACAGATTTGCAAAGATATGTTGGAACGACGTTTTCAACGCAGTAAGTTGAGGGGAGTAAAGGAAGCTTTTTATTATACGTCGAAGTCCGCGTATAGTTCGCCGAACTTTATGCCTGCGATGACCTTTTGTTTATATCTGTCCTTAAGCCTGTTTTTGGCGTCCTGAAGGTCCTGAGACGCAAGGCCGTTGTTGAGGGCTAAAAAAGCTTCGATAAATGCAGCCAGTTCATCGGTGGCCTTGAGAAGCTCTCCGTCCCTAGGATTGAATTCGTCGCGGTTATATTTTTGGGTGATCTCATCGGAGGAAGTCCTCACCTGTCTGCCCTCGACTGTAACGATATTGCTGAACTCGTCCTCCGTGAACATCCGCATCTCGCCGTGCCATGCTTCGGGAATGAGACCGTAAACCTCATTTGCCATTTGCTCTCTCTCATATTCTTTGACCAGTTCTTCGAGTCCAGCGATAGATCGCTTTACCGGAGATATAATGTCGCGAGTAAGGACCTCAGGAAAGTCGTGGAAAAGACCGGAGAAGTAGTTGTTGACTCGCCTCTTGCGGCAGGCATCTATTTCGCACGAAAAGAGATATGAGAATATGGCCACAATGAGCATATGGCCGAGCACCGAAGTCTTGGGCACGCGGTTGATATGGCTCCACCGGAGCTGAAACCTCAGCTCACCGCAGAGATCGATGAAGTCGCGGAATTTCGGATAGAGAGCTATCTGCTGCATACCTTTGAGATCGTAATACTTCTCCTGTTTTTTCTGAAGATCTTTTTTGATCTTCGGTATTTCGTAGCCGTTAGGATTTGCTCTTTCGATGATGTCGAACTCCCACTTGGTCGCATAAAAATGCGCTGCGCTGAGGATGCGTCTGTTGAGTGTCTCGCGCGTTCCGGCGAAATATTCAGTGAACCTCTTGCAGAAGTCGTCACCGAGTGGAGATATCAGCGGTTCGAGCTGCTCATAGACCCATTTGTTTAGTTGTGAATACCGGGTAGGGTCTTCCTTTATCCTATAAAATATCTGGGGCTTGAGATCGGTTACTACAAGGCGCTGCAGGAATTCGAAGAGGCCGCCTTCAATGACCTCGATCCAGTCGAAGCCCTCTTCATTCTCCTCGAATTTACCGATGAGATAGGCGATTACCATCTTGTGGGCTTGCTTGTCGAGTTCGCGCAGTTCTACGGGACGTATTTTGTCATTCCAGCGCTGCATGTTGGCTGCATCGAATATCTTCAGCAGGAGTGGTCTTCTCAACATAGGCCTTTTGTTATTTCTTCCCCCATTTATTTATGAAATCAGTATAACTCATCTGGAATGAATCAGAGAATGCCCCGTTGATGTCTTTCCCGTCGGCGAGAAAAAACAGCATGTTCTTCATCCTGTCGGCACGGTATCTGTCCATGAGATAGGATATCGCGGAATGGCTCTCGACATAAGCCAGAGATATCCCCTTGCCGCTGAGCCCTGAAAATGATTTCTCCAGATAGTTCAGAGGAATGACCTGTCCTACTCTTTGAGAAGGGCCTTTGGAAAAATATTCGGCGAGGCCTTCATGTATCCAGAGAGGACAGCTCTTCGTGATCGAATGAATCAGCGAATGTACATATTCATGAAAAAGGACAGTCCTGAGGAGTCCTTCTTGTCCTTCCGCGCCGCGGACCGGCACCCTGATCTTGCCGTCTTTGGTGTCGAAGTATCCGCCCATCCATCCAGGCGACTGGGTGGTATCATAAAAGTCATGGTTGGTGTAAAGGATCACCGTCACCGGTTCGGAGGGGTAATAATTAAGATCGCTGCCGATAGAGGAATAGGCATCTTCAAGTATTCCGATCACCTTTCTGCTTGCGCTTCCGAGTTCATAGCCGTCGAACTGGACCCTGAAGTGGGTCGTGCTTTCGGAAACAAAGTTCCGGTGCGCCTTCTTTTCCCGCATCAGACGGGCGTAAAAGGCATCCAGTTCGGCATCTTTCTTTATTACGATACCCTTTTCGGCATTGAGCAGGCTCTTATCGAAATTGTCTCTGTAGTAATATGCAAAGGCCAGGCATTTACGGCAGGTGAATTCGTCGGCCCCGTTTTCAAGCGCAGGTTCCAAAAAAGCGATAGAATCCTCATAATTCGACAGTTTGAAATAGGAGAGGCCGACGCACAGCAATGCTTTTTTGTCTTTTTCAGCCAGCTGCTTGCATAATTCCGACGATTTTCTGAAATCACCTTTTTCAAAGCGTTCCTTGGCGCTTTGCACAAGCGATGAATTGTCGTCGATCACCCGGATTATCTCATTGACAGGAGGCGTTGATACAGGTACTGGTGGCGGAGGAATCGCCAGGGGTGCATCTGATGCAATATGAACGGGCGGAGGGCTGCTCGCAATTGCGGCTTGTTTTTTGCCATTGTAAAGGAAGAAATAGAGGTTGACGCCGATCATTGCGGCGAGAACGCTGTATAACATGACTCTAAAAAAAGTGGCCATAGATGATTAACATAGCTTACAATATCTGTTCATGAAAAAAATATACTTGGATTGCGCGTCGACAACACCCGCAGACCCTGAAGTGGTCGCGGCGATGCTGCCTTATTTCAGCGAGATATTCGGCAACCCGTCTAGCGTACATTCATTCGGCAGGGAGGCCAAAAAGGCTGTTGATCATGCTCGTGAGACTGTTGCTCGATTCATAGGGGTGAAGCCACATGAGATCATCTTCACCGGGGGCGGCACAGAGAGCAACAACGCTGCTATAAAAGGGTGCGCCTATGCCGGCAGGAGCAGGGGAGATCATATCATCACATCTTATGTTGAGCACCACTCGGTTCTGGAAACATGTGAATTCCTGCAAAGAAACGGTTTTACCGTCACATATCTTCCGGTCGATTCGGCAGGCATGGTCGACCCTGATGCCGTGCTCGATGCGATCACTCCCAAGACGATTCTCATATCTATAATGCATGCAAACAATGAGATCGGCACAATACAGCCGATTGCCGAGATCGGCCATATCGCAAGGGAGAAAGGCATTCCCTTTCATACCGATGCGGTGCAGACGCTCGGACATCTGACTATCGATGCCGACGCCTTGAACGCAGACCTCCTGAGCGCTTCGGCACACAAACTCTACGGTCCAAAAGGAGTCGGATTTCTCTATGCTCGGAGCGGCACGAAGATGGGACCTTTCATGCATGGTGGTTCTCAGGAAAAGGGAAGAAGGGCCTCGACTCACAACGTCCCCGGCATCGTCGGCCTTGCAAAGGCAGTCGAGCTGGCTGAAAAGTATATGACTGAGGAGATGAACCCCATTATCAGACTCAGGGACAAACTGATCAAAGGGATATCCGACGCTGTAAAGGGTTGTAGATTTAACGGCCATCCGGCGAAAAGGCTCCCCGGCAATGTGAACTTCTCATTCAAAAATACAGAGGGCGAACTGCTCCTTCAACATATGGATGAGGAAGGGATCGCGTGTTCGACAGGATCGGCCTGCAGCGCCGAGAGCAAAGGCCCGTCCCACGTACTTACCGCTATTGGATTGTCGTCCGACCTTATTGCGGGATCGCTGAGGCTTACCCTAGGTAAATACGTTACGGACGAAGATATCGACTACACCCTCGAAGTCCTTCCGAAAGTCGTCAAGAAGGTCCGCTCTATGACTGAGTTTCTTTAATTCTCACACCATCACATTCAGTACAGGCAGCCCCAGCCGCTGCCTGTTGTTTTCACCCTTGAAGAGTTCCTGTTTTCGCTGCGGGACATCTCCCCGCTCTCCCTCGTGCTGAGATTGAATTTTTGTCGGCAGGCTCACCGCATGGCGGACCGTATATTTGCCGAACTTTTCAGAGAGAATATCTACGGCATCGTAAACTTTCGACATCTTCTCGATCTGCGCCGTGTCGTCGAAGAGGGTGTATTGTACCGAGGCTTCTGCAATGAGTCCCGCAAGCACGACACCGGTTTGGCGGTAAAGCGTGTTGGAGCGAAAGATGTGGTCGAAGCCTTCGCGCAGTAAGTTGAAGAGGGCCGAAGGATGGGCGGTTGGACAGGTCAGCTTCAGCTCGGCCCCGCTATCCGTGAAGTCCTGTTTTCTCAGGAAGACGATTAACCTGGTGGCAGCGAGATTGTAGCGCCTGGCCTTTATGCAGGCGTTTTCAAGGTTCTTCGAGAGCTGCGCAAGGACAAAGGGCTCATCTTTCGATGGAGGTGTGAAGGTCCTCGTTTTGCTTATGGACTGATAGCTGCTCTTCGATTCAGTCATGACGGGGTAGACGCTTCTACCGTTCAGCTCGTGCCAGACTTCATGATAGGGTTTTGAAAGGTGCTTAGCGACGAATGTTTCGTCCTTCCGCGCAAAGTCGAACGCGGTGTTGATACCGAATTTTCTCAGGAATGCCGCCGTATTAGGGCCGATGCCCCAGACGCTTTCGATAGGCAATTTCCCCAGATAGTGATGGATCTCCCTGCCCGGCATCATCGTAATTCCGCTCGGCTTTTTGTGTTTTGATCCAGCCTTGGCGAGGACTTTGGAAAGACTCACTCCGATCGATACGGTAATGCCCAACTCTTTCTCCACTGTTTCCTGCATCTTCCGGGCGATCATACTGTAAGGGCCATGGAAGTTTCTTCTCAAACCTGTAAGATCGGCAAAGGCCTCGTCAATAGAATACTCCTCGACATCCGGCGTGAAGCGCCTGATGATCGCAAACATCCGCAGGGAAAAGAGGCTATACGTCTCATAATCCGACGGGAGAATAACAGCATCCGGACATATCTTCTTCACGTCCGAAAGCCTTACCCCGCGCGTAACTCCACGTGCCTTTGCCTCATAACTCGCGGCGGCAACTATCCCGCGCTCCTTGCCGGTTATCACCGGCTTCCCCTTTAACTCAGGATGTATCGCCTGCTCGCATGACGCAAAAAAGGCGTCGGCATCCAGATGCAGGATCGCGCGGGGCCAGGAATGGAGGGTAATAAATTCGGAGCTCATAGATTATTTGCGATTGTATTTGTTGGGGCCACCATATGTGGTTGACCTTTTTTTAACGGGCGTGCATCATTTTCAAGGTGGCACGCAGGGCCGCCACTACTTGTATTTCCTTACCACCGCCGTCACCACGCCCGCTATCTTCAATTCATTCTTCGGTTTAATAGGCTTATATTTGGGATTCGCCGGTATGAGGGTGACGCTTTCTCCTCTTTTGCGCAGATACTTCATAGTCCACTGGCCATCTACCTCTGCGATTACGATATCTCCGCTCTTGGGCGTCTGGCCCTTGTCTACGATCACCATATCGCCGGGGAGTATCCCCGCCTCCGACATCGAATCTCCCGAGACCTTGAGCAGAAATGTTGCATCCGGGTTCTCAATAAGGAAGTCGTCCAGTGAAAGGGTGTCGGCAAGCTCTTCTTCTGCAGGGCTCGGAAATCCCGCCTCCACAGAGCCGAGTATCCTGACCGGCGATGCGATAGATCGCGGTATGAGCCTGCCCTTCGCATCCTTTCCGACAACCTTCAGGCTGTCCAGCTTGTCTACAAGCTTCGATACGGCGTTCTTCGACTGCAGTCCCGTCAGCTCCCCGATCTCCGAAAAGCTTGGCATCCTGCCCTTTGTGTGGTAAAAAAACGATATGTCCCTGATCCGGGACCTTAGCTTTTCATCTTTCTGCTCGTCTGCCATACTTACATTATAGGTGAACGACAGTTCACTGTCAAGAGCAAAGCTCAGGGGGCTGAACCCTGTCAGGCGGGCTCGCACGAAATTCTTTTATTTGACAAGGCCTTTTGATGGCTGGTAAGATTAGAAATCACAAACTGCTGTACCCGGATGAAAACTACATTGTAAGTAAACCCCGGAATACACCGGGGTTTTTTTTCGCCCGAACGCAGAAAAAAAGGAGTTTATGGAATTTAAAGTATTTGATTTTCACCCCCATGTCGCGGCCGGGGTCAAGGCCGCGGGTTATACAACGCCTACGCCGATCCAGGCCCAGGCGATCCCGTTGGTCATGCAAGGGCATGATATTATGGGTCTGGCGCAGACCGGCACCGGCAAGACCGCTGCCTTCGCGCTCCCTATCCTGCATCGCCTGATGCAAGGCGGACGTCGCCACGTCCGTGCACTCGTCATTGCCCCTACTAGGGAACTGGCTGAGCAGATACATGAGGCAATCAGCATTCTGGGGCGAAATACCGGCCTCCGGAGCGTAACCATCTATGGCGGAGTGGGCTTCAATCCCCAGGTGGATAAACTGAAACGCGGCGCCGAGATTGTGGTGGCCTGTCCGGGGCGTCTCCTCGACCATATCGGACAGAAGACGATCGATCTCTCCAGATTGGAGATGCTGGTCCTCGATGAGGCCGACCATATGTTCGACATGGGCTTTTTGCCCGATATCCGTCAGATCTTGAGACAGCTGCCTCAGAGACGGCAGACCTTGCTCTTTTCGGCTACCATGCCCGAAGAGATCAGGCATCTGGCTAACGATGTTCTGAACGAGCCGGTCATGGTTAAAGTTGGTATGACTGCCCCGGCAGTTACGGTCAGTCATGCCCTCTATCCGGTTGCCCAGCACCTCAAGACGCCGCTGCTTCTCAAGCTGCTTCACAATACCGACACTGAGTCAGTATTGATTTTCACCCGGACCAAGCACAGGGCCAAGCGCCTCGGTGAACAGCTGGTCAATGCCGGATACCGGTCTGCCTCGCTGCAGGGTAACCTCTCGCAGGCGCAGAGACAAGCCGCGATGAGCGGGTTCCGCAACGGCACATTCCAGATCCTGGTGGCGACCGATATCGCCGCGCGCGGGATAGATGTCACACAGATTTCTCACGTCATCAACTATGATATTCCCGATACCACAGATGCTTACATTCACCGCATCGGACGTACCGGTCGTGCTGCCCGGAGCGGAGATGCATACACATTGGTGACCCCTGAAAACAGGGATACGGTGCGCGACATCGAAAGAGTCTTGGGCGGAGCGATAGAGCGCCGAATTCTTGAGGAGTTTGACTACGGCGTAGCAGCGCCGAAGAGAGACAACGAGTTCGTACGCCCGCCACGTCAGCACGTACCGGCGCGCAAATCCGGTGGACAAAAATCTGGCAGGCAGTGGGGAGATGTCAATCCATCCAGTACCTCCAGACCAAAGAAAGCCTCTGTCATGAAATTCAGGTAGAGAAAAGGGTTGGCCGGGTCGATACCAACACGGCCAACCCGACTGCTTCATACCGTACTTCGGTTTTCATCTGCCAAGCATACCTTCGACAGCATTCAACGAAACTAAACCGCATCTCTCACTAATGCCAAATTCAGCCTATTCCGGTTAAAATAGGACATTTTGAAAACGGAGGAAGATGATGGATTGTATCAAAGAAAACAATAAAAAGATGTGCAATTGCACGTACGAGCCATGTGAACGCAAGCATAAATGCTGCCTCTGCATGCACTATCACCGGGATAAAGGCGAATTGCCAGCCTGTTATTTCAATGCTCAGTATGAGAGGACCTACGACCGGTCGATAGGCAATTTTCTGAAGATGAGAGGGTTGAGAACAGCTTGAAGATATCGTTTCTTTTAATGAACAAATATGGACGAATATCAGGACATAATGGGATATTTGTCTATTTTTTTAGGAACGGTAATGAGTAAGATCCTTGTCATAGGGTACGGCAACTCGATGCGGGGAGATGACGGGATGGGGCCGCTTGCGGCGCAACGCATCGAGAGCATTGTGCAGGATAAAGAGGTCAAGATCATAGTCCGGCACCAGACAGGCATCGAGTTGGCAGAAGATCTTAAAGACGCGGATTTTGTGATATTTATCGACGCCCATGTGGGCGACAAGCCGGGCACATTGAAAGAAGAAGCAGTTGTTCTAGACGACTCAATGCCGAGCAGCTTTTCTCACCATCTTCGTCCCGGAGTCCTGCTGAGTTTGGTTCAAGCGCTTTACAATAAACATCCTGAAGCCGTCGTCTATTCCATCGCCGCTGAATCCTTCGATCACGGAGAGGGCCTTTCCCCGGCAGTTGAAGCTACGCTGCCTGTGTTAATCGACAAGGTACTTGCCCGGATCAATGCATTAAAAAAATTGTAGGGGCAGGGGGGGTATCCTGCCCAATAAGAGAGCAGCAAGCAGCGTCCCTACATCTCCACCCGGGTCACCACCCCGTGGAGCTTCTGCGGCGGCAGGCGGTAGAACTGTACAAAGTGCGGGTTAAGCTTCTTGATTATCGAGAAAATCTTCCAGATGATACTTGTCGTCCCAATATCCTCTACGCCGTAGAATATGGTTTTCTCATCAATGCTAGCGTCTCTCAGGATCTCTTCCACATCGAAAACTTCCATATATCCTGCCTGTATCTCGAATGCCCGCAGCCCTTTTAACGGGAGATCCTTGAAAAGGCCTGTAACACCGAAGGGGTCGTCCCGTATGACTATAGAAACCATGATATTGTCTTCATAGAGAATATTATTCAGAAACATCGTATTGGCTATATACGGAGGCACTTTTTCGATTCCCCGCGCAAAGAAGAGCGCCGTTCCTTTTATCTTGCTCATATCTTTATATGCCTGTTCGAACCTGGGGAGAAATTCTTTCTTGTCCATGGGTTGCATGGTTCCGTACAACTTCCTTTGGCCCCTGGTATAGAGCAGGATAAGGCAAAGTGGTAGCATGGCGATGATGAGGGACCAATAGCCGCCATGCGGTATTTTGTAGATGTTGGACACCAGGAACGTGATATCGACCATGGCCACAAAGGCTGAAGCCGCTGCAAGGAATTTTTTCTCCTTCAGGGCGAATATCCATGTCATCATGATCCCGGTGAGAGTCATAGTACCGGTGACGGCGAGGCCGTAAGCGGCGGCGAGGCGGCTGGATTCCCTGAACTGATGCATTATAAACAGTACAGAGAGTAGAAGAAACCAGTTTACAAATCCGATGTATATCTGTGACCGCATGTCAGCCGAGGTGTAATCAACCTTGAAAAGGGGCATGACATGGGTAGTGATGCCCTGGTACACTATCGAGAACATACCGCTGATCATTGCCTGAGAGGCTATTACCGTTGCCATTATGCTGAGGATGAGAAAGGGGACATAGAGTATCTGCGACTGATTGAAAATCATCTCGAAGAGAACATTTTTTGCTTCCGGGTGACTGATAAGGAACGCTCCCTGGCCCAGGTAATTCAACACAAGGGCGATAAACACAAAAAACCATGCCCTGGTGATCGGTATGCGACCGAGGTGTCCCATGTCCGCATAAAGGGCCTCACCGCCGGTTGCGCACAGTATAACTTCGGAGAGAACGAAGAAGCCTGCAATTCCGTTTTCATAGAGAAACTGGACGGCATAATAAGGGTTCAACGCCTTGAGCACCGACGGTAATTGCGATATCGCAAAGACTCCCGAAACTGTAAGAGAGACGAACCAGATAATCATAATAGGTCCGAATGCGACAGAGACTTTTTCAGTCCCCTTCTTCTGGAAAGAAAAAAGCAGTATGGCGATAATGCCGGCGATAACGATGAGTGTATCCTGAGCCGTGTTCTCAAGTCCTGGGATAAGCAGCAAACCTTCCACGGCGCTGAGTATACTGATGGCTGGAGTGATTACGCCGTCACCTATGAGGAGTGATATGCCGATAAAAGACAGAAAGGTGATAAACGCCACTTTGCGGCCGGATTTCAGCATGGGGACGAGCAATTCCCTGAGCACAATGGTTCCGCCCTCGCCCTTTTTTGCAAGGCTCATAGCGAGCCAGGCGTACTCGACTGTTACGAGGATGACCAGCGTCCAGACTATAAGTGACAGTACACCAAAGATGTGAGCCTCGATAGGCTTTGTCAAGAGGAATACGACAGTGAGGGTATAAATGGGGCTCGTTCCGATGTCGCCGAAAACTAGGCCGAGGGATTTGATTATTCCGGTGATTGGCGACTCCTTAGCAATCATGAGCGCCTCTTTTGTGGAACATGGAGGGACGGCAAAAAATGCCGGCAACCCGGCCCGGAACCATTATGAACATTATACCTTCCAATTGCCTACGAGGTTAGCTGCCGGGCTCGGACCTGGAAGTGTCCTATCCTTGAAGGAATTCGCCCCTTTTTTGGGTCCCCCGCATCCGTTATCACGGATCTCGGCGTTTTTATAGTTGATTCTATCTTAAAGCGACAAATAGCTAATGTCAATAAGAATAAGGCGGTGTCCTGTCATAGATTTGCGCCCCCCGGCAATATCCGAGGTGCAATAAAAAAAGGCCTCCGCAATTCAGGAGGCCTTTTGAGTTTGTGCGGGTGGATTATTGCTTTACGACGTTGATCGCCTTGGGACCTTTCGGGCCTTTTTCGACATCAAAGGTTACACGGTCTCCCTCGGCGAGAGATTTGAACCCGTTGCCGAGAATAGCGGAATAATGAACAAATACGTCGCTGCCGTCCTCGCTTGTGACGAACCCAAACCCCTTGGATTCATTGAACCACTTCACTGTGCCTTGAGCCATTGCTTTACTGCCTCCTTACGGTAAATTGAGATCTCAGGATCTCAGAACAATAAAAGCCACAAAGTTAAAAGTCTTTGTGGCTCCATGCGGACAAACACTTCTAAATTCAATTTCGAGTATAGCATGAAAAAATCAATAATGCAATGGCCTATTTGATGACATCCATTCCCATGTATTGACGCAGCACTTCCGGGACAATTACGGTACCATCCCTCTGTTGATAATTCTCCAGAACAGCCACAAGGGTCCTGCCAATGGCAAGGCCGGAGCCGTTGAGGGTGTGGACATACTCGGTTCCCTTCTTGCCCTCCCGTTTGAACCTGATATCTGCCCTCCTAGCCTGGAAATCCTCGAAGTTTGAGCAGGATGATATCTCGCGGTAGCGGTCCTGTCCCGGTAGCCAGACCTCGATGTCATAGGTCTTGGCCGACGAGAATCCCATGTCCCCGGTGCACAGAACGATTGTGCGGTACGGCAGGCCGAGTTTTTGCAATATATCTTCGGCATCGGCAGTCAGCTTTTCGAGTTCGGCGTATGAATCTTCCGGCTTCGCAAATTTGACGAGTTCG
>Ga0182010_10000432_pt1 | contig 23967 bp, 22 predicted proteins | sample 611E1MmetaG_FD_120488 | JGI IMG/M metagenome (GOLD analysis project Ga0182010, IMG submission 120488) | Permafrost microbial communities from Stordalen Mire, Sweden - 611E1M metaG | ecosystem: Environmental > Terrestrial > Soil > Wetlands > Permafrost | place: Sweden: Stordalen | collected... | reverse complement strand
TGACTTTCGTAGGCTCCATCGACGAGATCCCCGGAGACTCCGGGCTCGTCTTCGCCGGTCCTACGGCCACTGTCACCACCACAGCCGATCAGCGGCTCACCGGCGCCGCCGAGGCGCCGCTTTGTTCGGGAGATTCCACGGCCGCGAGTTTCTACTACGCTCTCTGCTATCAGTCGCACGGCGGGGGAGGCCTACTCACCAGCTTCGCCCCCACAGGCTCACTCGGCTATGCCTTCCCGCTCTACCCGACAAATCCGGCGACCCTGCCGGGCCCGACGGTGTTTACCGCGACGGCATCCGTTGTTCCAGGTGCGGGAACCTGGAACGTAGGCTTCTGTGTTTACAACATGTTCAGTCAGAAGATCGAGAGCGACAGCGTGGTGAACGGCTGGGTGCAGGTCACGAACTGATCGCTCAGCGCGAAGCGGGCGCCTTTTCTACATCTGGAGGGCGCCTGTTTCGCGCTTGGCGTCCAGCGCGGCCACGAGATGGGCCGTGCAGGAATCGAACCTGCGACCTTCTATTCGCGCTGCACTACCTCAAAGCAGCTGTCGTGGTAGAACCTCTTCTGTCGCGAATCATTGCCCCGCAGCGCTTACAAACGCGCCCGCTAAAGCGGGAACACGCCGGCGAGCTTCTCGGCCTGCGACTTCTCCGCCGTCCGCGCCCAGGAGCCGTACGTGTCTACCGTGAGCGTGATCGACGAGTGTCCGAGCTGCCGTTGCACCCACACGATCTCGGCGCCGCCCTCTAGCGCGATGCGGGCGAAGGAGTGTCGGAACGAGTGGAAGTCGCGCTTGCGGCCGCGCTCGCCCATGCGCGGGATGCCGGCCCGTTTGAGCGCCGGGTAGAGCACCTGCCGGGTCACGTAGCTCGAGCTCAGGTGGCCGCCCTGCTCGCGTTCGAACACGAGCCCATCGTCGCCGCTCTCGGCGTACCAGCGCTCGAGCAGCGCCGCCGCTTGTGGCGTCAGGTCGACGGTGCGGGGTTCGTTCGACTTGGTCGTTTGTTCGCCGATCCCGTCGACGAACGTGCGGGCGACATGCAGCTCGCGGTTGAGCAGGTCGACGTCCGTCCAGCGGAGCGCCGCCAGCTCGCCGGAGCGCAGCCCGGTCGCGACCGCGGTCTTGCAGAGCGCGAGCATAACCGGCCGACAGGCGAGCTCCGGCCAGAGGCGAGCGAGCTCGTCGTCGGTGTAGTAGACGGGCCGGCTCTTCGCGACCTTCGGCCGCGCCGTCTTGTGCAGCAGCCGGACCGGATTCTCGTGCGCGTAGCCCTCGCTGATCGCCGCCTGCAGGCAGGCGCCGAGCTGGCGCAGGTGCTTCGCCAAGGTCGCGGGCGAAACCTCCGGCGGCGGTCCGTCCTCGGGCCGCCTTTTGCGCGAGCGGCGCTTGCGGTTGTCGGCGCGGATCAGGTCGAGGAAGTGGCGCACGTCTGTCGCGGTCAGGTCGCGCACCTTCGCCCGGCCGAACGCGTGCTTGGCGTACGCGATCGTCGAGCTGTAGGAGCGGACACTGTTTGCCTTCCCCGTGAACGACTCGAGCCACTGGTCCGCCCACTTGTCGAAGGGGATGTCCTCGAGCACTCGGTAGGTGCGTCGGGCGATGTCGCCGCGGCGCGCGTCGAGCGCCCGCTCGGCCTCTTTTCGGTTGTGGCCGACCGGCTCGCGGATCAGTCGGCCGCTGCTGCGAAGGACGACGTGATAGAGCGGCGTACAGGTGCAGCCCTGCTGCTTGGTCGCCTCGGCGAACGTCGTCCAGGGACGCTTCAGCCGGCAGCTGCGGGAGTGGCGGGCTTGGAGACTGGCCATCACGGAGAACCTGAGCCAAGTGTACGTCCCCTGGTACGCACACGCCAGTTTTAGCGCAACCGCTGAAACAAAAGAGCCGCTGTTTGCGGCTCTTTCAAGATGGGCCGTACAGGATTCGAACCTGTGACCTTGGGATTAAAAGTCCCCTGCTCTACCAACTGAGCTAACGGCCCGCGCCCGGCCTAGCCTGACCGTTTCGAGTATACGGGTGGTGTGAATGCCTTTCGGCTGTTAGGGGGACGCCCGTAGCACGAAGGCTAGTGAGAAGGGGGAGCTACGACCCCCCTGGAGCGATGCGCTAACCGAAGGTGAAGCTGAAGGCCTCGACGCCCGGCGAGAAGCGCAACTCGAGCAGCCCGTCGCGCGGTTTGCTCGATTGGAGGACTGTGTAGAGGCGGTCGGATTTGACGCCGATCGAGCCGAGCGGCCGACCGTTCAGCAGCGTCGTGACTCGCCCTCTTCCGCCGAGCACGATATAGACGTCGCGCGCCTGGAAGTGAAGCTTCAGGCGCGCGCCGGCGCCCGCGCGAGCCGTTTGCCCCGAGAGGGCCCAATGCCCGCCGAAAGAGATCGAGTCCGGCGGCACCGTGGTGGCGAGCTTGTACTCGGCCGCCTTCCCCCTGGCGACCGGCGAGCCGACGTAGCGACCGGGATCTATCCGATCGGGGCCGAGATAGGTCTCCGGCGTGGTCGCCCCGGTCGGGGTCACGTCGGGGATAGATGCGGCCGCGCCGCTGATACCGAGCAGGGCCCGGATATCGGCCTCGGTTTTCGCGTAGTCGCCTTCGCCGAAGTGAACGCTCCGAATCTGTCCGGTCTTGTCGACGAGGTAGTCGGCGGGCCAGTACTGGTTCGAGTACGCGCTCCAGGTCGAGTAGTTGTTGTCGAGCGCCACCGGCCAGGTCACGCCCAACCTGCGAACGGCGTCGCGAACGTTCGAGAGGACGTGCTCGAAGGCGAACTCCGGCGTGTGCACGCCGACGATCGTGAAGCCGTCCCGATGATAGGCGGTGTACCAGGCGCGTAGGTGCGGCAGCGTGCGCAGGCAATTGATGCACGAGTAAGTCCAGAAATCGACCAGCACGACGTGGCCGCGCAGACGGGGTAGCGAGACGGGTTTGTTCTGCGTCGTATTGAGCCAGTCCGCGATCCCTTGGAAGTCGGGGGCGGTTCCGATGTCGGGAAGATTGACACCCGCCTGCTTCGTGTGCCCGGCCTTTGGAAGCGTGCCGCCGCCGCGCAGCTGCGCGAGCCGACGCGACGCGAAGCTGGACTGCTCCGTGTGGCGCTGAAGCGCGCTCGTATACGAGCCCAGGTCTGTCTGCAACGTCTGGTCGAGGTTGAACACGATCGCGAACGCGGACGCGGCCATGACCAGCCCGAGCACGGGGCGGAACCAGCGCGTGCTTGCGCGCAGGCGCCGCGACACTCGCTGCCCGCCGATCGCAACCAGCAGCAGCACCATGCCGGCGCCCAGCGCGTAGAAGAGCGTGAGAAATACGGTGTCCACTCCTACCCTGTGCTGCGCCGCAAGCACCGTCACGGTCGCCAGCACCGGGCCCGCGCAGGGCACGAAGACAAGACCCAGGCTGGCACCGAGCAGGAAGCCGCCGCCCAGGTCACCGCCGCGGCGCCGGCTGAGGCGCGAGAGTGGCGCCTCGATCAGCATTCCGAGTCGGGGCACCAGCAGCGACGCCGCGACTACAAACAGCAGCGCCACGGCGATGTTGCGGAGCAGGTCCTGAGACAGTCCCAGCGCCGAGAGCAACGCCGTCGCCGTGAGCGTGAAGACGGTGAAGCTTGCGACGAGGCCGACGATGATCGCGTACGGCCGCCGCTGGCCACCGGCCGCTCCACCGGCCAGCACGATCGGAAGCACCGGCAACACGCAGGGCGAGACAGCGGTGATGACTCCCGCGACGAACCCGATCAGAAGAAGTAGAACCACCGATATTCAAACGACGCAGAGCGCTCTGCCATTTCACGATTCCCGGGAAAGGCGGGACCTAGCCCACCTCTCGCATGGCACGCGACTCGCTGTCTGTGCTGCGCCGGCTCTCTGAAGAGCGAGCTAAACCCTGGATGAGAATCTGCGCGCGGGGTAGTTATTCACTCAAACAGGGCTAACTCGGGCCTGAAGCCCTACCGATAGCTAGATCGAGTGATGCCTGCAGCCATGCAGAGAAAGCTGTTCCTCCTCGTTTCCCTGGCGCTTGTCGCGCCCTTTGCGCTGCCCCAGACCGCCGCGGCGGCGAAGACGGCGCGCATCCTCGTTCACTTCGGTAAGCACACCGGCGCAGCCAGGCAAGAGGCGTTGATCGGGCGCGTCGACGGGCACCGGCTGGCGACCGTGCACCGGCTCGGGACGGCGGTGGTGCGCGTGCCGGCCGCCGAGAAGCGGCGGGCGTTGGCGCTACTCAGGCGCCAACCCGGCGTCAGCTACGCCGAGGTGGACGGAATCGTCCACGCCTCTGCCCTGGCGATCAACGATCCGGATTCCCTCTTCGGCTCCTCGCCGATCTGGCCGCTTGCCAATCCGCTCTTCCCGGATGCCTGGGACCTCACGACCGGCGACTCGAGCGTGATCGTGGCCGTTGTCGACAGCGGCGTCCAGTCGGGCCATCCCGACCTGGGAACGCTCACCGCCGGCTACGACTACGTCAACGGCGACAGCGACCCGGCCGACGACAACGGGCACGGCACGTCCGTAGCGGGAATCATCGCGGCGCAGGGAAACAACGGCATCGGCATCGCGGGGGTCTGCTGGAAGTGCGAGATCATGCCGGTGAAGGTGCTCGACTATTCCGGTTCCGGCACCGACAGCTGGGTCGCATCCGGCATCACCTGGGCGGTCGATCACGGCGCCGACGTGATCAATATGTCGCTCGGCGGTCCGGATCCGTCGACGACGCTACAAGACGCGGTCGATTACGCCCTGGCAAACGGCGTGGTCGTGGTCGCCGCGGCGGGGAACGATGGTGTGACTGCGCTCAACTACCCGGCCGCCTACAGCGGCGTGATCTCGGTTGGAGCTGTCGACGCGAGCAACACCAGATATCCGTGGTCGAATTACGGCTCCTGGGTTCAGGTCGACGCGCCCGGTTGCACGAATTCGACCACGATAGGAAGCGCTTATGGGAGTTTCTGCGGGACTTCAGCCGCCACCCCCTTTGTCGCCGGTCTCGCCGGGCTGGCCCGTTCCTTCAACCTCGCGGCCAGCTCCTCGAGCGTGACTTCGGCGATCGAAGGCAGCACTCAAACGCTCGCGTCCGGAAATTCCGTTCATGGCTTGATCGACGCCCAGGCCACGCTCGCGAGCGTGGCGCCCGCGTCGGCGGGCCCGGTTGCATCCTTCACCCCCAGCGCCGTCTCGGGCACGGCGCCGCTCACGGTCGTTTTCACCAACACCTCGGCGAACGCGACCTCCTACGCCTGGTCATTCGGAGACGGGACGAGCTCGACGGCCACCTCGCCCACTCACACCTTTGCGGCGGCGGGCAGCTACAACGTCACGCTAGTGGCGAGCGACGGATCGAACAGTCGGCTCGAGAACGCGATCATCACCGTCGCTGCGCCCAAGCCCGTGATTTCCTTCACCGCGAGCAAGAACTCCGGCCGCGCGCCTCTCAGCGTGAGCTTCAGCAGCAAGTCGAGCAACACAACTTCCTACCTCTGGTCGTTTGGCGACGACAGCGCCGGCTCGAGCGACGCGTCGCCCACTCACACCTTCGAATATGCGGGAACGTTCACCGTCACGCTGACCGCCACCGGCCCGGGCGGCACGGCGACGGCGACGAGGACGATCGAGGTCTCCAAGCCGCTGCCCGACCTCGCGCTGAGCCTGTCCAGAAAGACGAGCAAGCTACAAAGCGGGTATCGCCTCAGCTCGTTTGTCGCCAGGCTCAAGAACCGCGGCGGAGCGGCCGACGGCCGCGTGACGGTCACGATCAGGCTGCCCGGCGGAGCGAGTTTTTCGAGCGTCTCGAGCCGCGGCCGCAAGTGCGCATGGACACGGAGCCGAGCCGTCTGCTCCTTCGGGACGCTTGCGGCGGGGAAGAGCGCGAAGCTCTCGTTCGTCGCCAGAGTCACCAGGAGGGCGAGTGTGAAGGCCACCGCCGCGGGGCGGGGAACCGAAACCTCGCTCGCGAACAACGTCGCGCGCGCCAAGACTCGCTAGCGACGCCACGTCGGCGCAGCAACGGGCCGGGCGTGCGCTGTTCGCGTTCTCAACAATCGATAGTAGCTATGATTTGACAGCGACTACCAATTAGTAGTTACTAGCAGTAAGCGATGGCCGGACTGGGAAACAAGCGTTGGTGGATTCTGGTGGCTCTGGTGCCGGCCACGCTGGCGCTCGGGCTCGACGCCACGGTGCTGAGCGTGGCGCTGCCGACTCTGGCCGCGAAACTGCATGCCACGACCGGCCAGCTGCAGTGGTTCTTCGCCGCCTACACGCTCGTCTTCGCCGCGGCGATGGTTCCGGGCGGGATGCTGGGCGACCGTTTCGGGCGCAAGAAGCTGCTCCTGATCGCACTGGTCATCTTCGGGCTCGGCTCGCTCGCCTGCGCCTACTCCGACTCGCTCGCTTCGCCCCTCGGCCTCTCGGCGGCCGGCGCCTTCATCGGCGCCAGGATCCTGCTAGGGCTCGGGGCGGCGATCGCGACGCCGGTCATTCTCGGCACGCTGCCGGTGCTCTTCTCCGACGAGGAGCGGCCGAAGGCGATCGCGGCGATCATGGCCGCCACCATGCTCGGCTACCCGATCGGCCCGATTCTCGGCGGCTGGCTGCTCAGCAACTACTGGTGGGGCTGGGTCTTTTTGATGAACCTGCCGGTCGTCGCGATAGCGCTCGTTGCCGTGATCGCGTTCGTTCCGGAGTCCCGCAGCGAAAAAATCCAGCGCTTCGACCCGCTCGGAATCGCTACCTGCTCTTCAGGGCTTGCCGTTCTGACCTACGGCATGATCGAGGCCGGGCAGAAGGGCTGGGGAGATACGGCCGCTCTCGCCGAGATGATCGGTGGGCTGCTTCTGCTGGGAGTCTTCGTGCTCTGCGAGCAGCGAGTACGCGATCCGCTCGTCGATCTCGGACTCTTTCATTCGCCCGGCTACCGCTGGGGCACGATCTTGGCCGTTGTGATCTCCTTCGCCATGTTCGGGCTCCTTTTCTCGGTGCCGGCCTTTTTCCAGGAGATCTTCGCTGTGGACGCCATGGGCAGCGGCATGCGCCTGCTACCGATGATCGGAGGGCTGGTAGTCGCGGCGGCGCTCGGTACGCGGCTGGCGGCGCAGGTTGGCGCCAAGATCACGGTCTCGCTTGGTTTCGCGCTCTTCACTGTCGCCATGGGCATGGGCGCGACCTCGAGCGCCTCGAGCGGCGAGCTGTTTATGGCCAGCTGGATCGCCCTTTGTGGCGCCGGTATCGGCCTGGCGATGCCCACGGCCATGGACGCGGCGCTGGGCGCGCTCTCGCCCGACCGAGCCGGAGCGGGCTCCGGGATGATGCAGGCGCTGCGGATGGTCGGCGGCACTTTCGGAGCGGCGGTGCTCGGCTCGGTCGTGAACACGATCTATCGCGGCGGTCTGGACCTAGCCGGGGTCCCCGCCTCCGCGGCGCAGGGTGCTCGCCAGAGCGTCGTCGCCGGGGTCGCCGTGGCGCACAAGCTTGGCTCGTCTTCGCTGCTCTACTCGGTCCAACATTCATTCGTGCACGGGATGGACGTCATGCTCCTGGTCTGCGCCGTTGTAGCGGCGCTCGGGATCGTGCTGGCGCTCGTCTACCTTCCGGGCCGGGCAAAGCGGGATATTCATGAGCCGTCAACTCAGTCAGAATTGGGCCATGAGCTCACTCGCTGACAACGCCCTACCTCCATTAGGCCTGCGCGAGCGCAAGAAGGCGAAGACGCTCGCCGCGATTCAGGCCGCAGCGCTCAAGCTCTTTCGCAAGCAGGGCTACGACGCGACGACGATCGAGCAGATCGCCGCCGCGGCGGAGGTGTCGCCGAGCACCTTCTTCCGCTACTTCCCGACCAAGGAAGACGTCGTCCTGCTCGACCTGACCGACCCGCTGGTCATCGAGGCTTTCAGAGCGCAACCACCGGAGCTGAGCGCGATACAGGCGCTGCGGAACGCGGTGCGCAGCGTCTTCGACCAGCTTCCTGACGACGAGTTCGAAGTTATTCGGCAGCGCGAGGAGCTGATCCTCGCCAACCCGGAGCTGCAAGCGCGCATGCTCGGCGAGATCGCCGGGATGGTGAGGCTGGTCGCCGACGTCGCCGCGGAGCGCACGGGCCGGCGCGCGGACGAGTTCGAGCTGCGAGTGGCCGCCGGCGCGCTGATGGGAGTCGCCTTCGGCCTCATGCTGACCGAGCTGGACGCCTCGCCGCGAGACCTGATCGCTCTCTTCGACGCCGGCCTCGAGCAGCTGGAGACGGGGATCAAGCTCTAGTGGTTCTTAGTCCTCGGCGCCGGGCGGACGGCGCAGGCGCTTGGTGAAAGAGCGATGCCGTTTCCCCGTCAGGCGTTTCAAGATCGCCGAGCGCGAGGGTCTCGTGGCAGTGCGCTTCGCTCTTGGCTCGAGCGCAAGCCGGATCTTCTTCAGCAGGCGCTCGAGCGCGAGCTCGCGGTTGCGTAGCTGACTGCGCTCGTCCTGCGAGACGGCGTGCACGGTGCGGCCGAAGCGCTCGCGCAGGCGCTCTTTCGCCGTCTCGTCGAGCGAGCACGAGTCAATCTCGAGGTAGGCCTCGATGCGCGTCTCGTTTTTCTGGGCGTGCTGGCCGCCGGGCCCGCTCGAGCGCGAGGCACGGTAGCCGGCCTCGGCGCGCGCCGTCTCCAGCGCCCGCCGGAGCATTTCCTCGACCGCTGCTCGCCCGTCTGGCTTTCTGAACTCCATTCCCTGGATGATCGCAGGGCAGGCGCACGTCTCGAGCGCCGGGTTGTGATCATTTGTCACAGTACCTTGACTGAGGGATATATCGGAACCTCTTGGGGCCGATCAATGGCTTACTCCCGTGGCCGCCGCAGTTCACCAGTAGCCCGGCTCGCTGAACGCAAGTCCTGGGAGTAAGTAGCCGTGTGATTATTCAAGGAGGGATGCCGTGTCCCGTATCGAGAACCAGACCGAAACCGGTAGCCGCCCCGGCAGCCTTCAGGCAGCATTAGCCCAGCTAAAAGCACAACGATCCGATCCGGCACTCGCCATGCCGGCGGGCTCCTTCCGCGGCGAGGCGCTATTCAAGGCCCGCGACGTTGTGCGTCTGAAAAGAGATTTGGACGGAGCGCCGCTTGGATCGGAAGGCGTGATCCTCGGTTGGTATGCCAACGAGCCCGAGAACGTCGTTGTCAGCCTAAGCGAGGGCGGAGTCGAGAAACTGCCGCGTACGGCGCTCGAGCTGATCGAGGTCCAGTCGGCTGCCTAGGGCAGCATCGCGAGCTCGGCCGAGAGCGACTTAACTACGGAGCGGGAGAGCCGGCGGGCCGGCGCTCCCGCTCAGCTGTCTTTAGTTGGTGTCGTTGTCGATCAGTCCCGAGGCGCCGCGCGAGAAGTCGGCGGCGATCGCGAGATAGACCTTGCTCAGGTCGCCCGAGCTGGGCTCGACGTAGAACTGGTCGCTCGAAGTGGCGATCGATAGTATCGCCGAGTAGGCGGTGATCGACGGCGTCTCCAGCGGCCCGCTGGCGCCGTTGTAGCGACAGGTGTTGGCACCGCCGTCCACGGCATTCAGGTCGTAGCCGATCGAGTAGATGATTGTTCCACCCGACTTGACGGTCGCGGCCGAGGCCACGCCCTGGTGGCAGGGCTGTTTGCGGTAGGGGGAGCTCGCCGCGTAGTAGGTCGGGCCGATGTTTGCCGCGCCGTCCGAGAAGAAGACGATCACGCGATCGACTCCGGTTCTCCCGTGGGCGGTCAGCTCGGCCTGCGCCTTCTCGATCGCGGTTGCGTAGGACGTGTTACCCGCGGCCTTGATGCAGTTGATCGTCGAGACAAGCTGCGACGAGGTGTTGAGCTCGCCCGCCTTGGTGGCGTAGTCGTTCGAAAGCGGAACGACTACGTACGGGCTCGAGGTCGAGTTGTAGTTCGTGTCGGTGGGCGTGCTACAGCGGTTCGCCACGCTGGTTGCCGGTGGGAAGATGGCCAGCCCCACCCGCTGCCTGGCGGGCTCGAGGAGGGTGAGGAACTCCTTCAGCGCGGTCTTCTCGTTGTTCAGGTCAGTGCAGGCCGGATCGCTCTTCCCATAGTGGTCCTGGCACATCGAGCCCGTGCGGTCGACGACGAGCATGATGTCCAGCGGCTTGACACCGCAGTAGGAGCAGGCGGTTGCCTTGGCCTTGATGTTGAAGGACTTGATCCCGAGCACCCGGGCGAAGAAGGTCGGCACCTTGGCCGATTCCTCGGCCACGACGGCATTCGCCGGATCGCAGCCGGGCAGGCTCGCCAGGCACTTGGTGCTGATCAACTCGGTGACAGTCCCGATGTTCTTGAGCTGGTTCTTGCCTACCGAGCTCGTCCCATACTCCTGCGCCGTGGCCGTGGCCGCGCTGGCATCGGGCAATTGCTGTGCGCCCGCCAGTGCTGCAGCGTCGGCTGAGGCCTGTAGCGAGCGGTGCGCGTAGTAGACGTAACCGACGTCGATCGCGAACGCGGCGAGGGCGAGTAGCGCCACGATCGCGATCACCGCGAGCACTATCGTCTGCCCGTCCTCGCCCGATCGGCGTCGGAGGCGAGTGTGCAGTTGCATCTCGTTACCTCCCTTCGGGAACTTGAATCGATAAGGCGAGTCGCGCCACGCCGATTCGAGTTCTGGGGTCGGCGGAGCCCGTCGGCTCCGTCTGGCTGTCGTTTCGAGGGGGCAAATCAAGCTCGTTCTCCGTGAGATACGCGTCGTGCGGAGAGATGAATCTCAACCGGTCGCCGGGCTCGATCCCGCGCGCCAGCGCGGCTCCCGCGGGAAGCTCCAGCACCGTCCTGGCGCCGCGCTTGGAAGCCGCCCGCCAGGGTGCGAGATCGTGCGCGATGTGAAGCACGATGCCGCCGCGATCAAGGAAGAGAGCGTCGATCGAGAAGTTCATGAAGGCCGTGTGGATTGCGCTGGCCGGACGCAGGAGCAGTGCCTCGCCGGCGCCAAGGTAGCGCCGCCCGAGCAATCCGCGCATGCGGCTGAGCGGTCGGTCGGCGACGCGGCAGCGGTCGCAGAGCATGCGGCCGGCCGCGTCACAGACGATGTAGACGCGGCTTTTCTCGGGTGTCGTGGATCTAGTAGCCAATGTGGATGTGGTTGTAGTGGTCGGCAAGTGGGAAGGACGGGCCGCCGAACCCGAGCAGCGAGATCACCTGGCGCGGCAGCACCTCGGCCGGCAGCAGCAAGATCTGCTTGACGGCCCGCGCGGTCACGCTCGCTTGCTGTTGGTGCCCGAGGATCGAGACACCGTCGAGGGCGCCGATATCCACGGCTCGCCCGTAGATGTGGGCCGAGATCACTCCCGGCCGCGCATACAGGCGGTGACCCGTGATCAGGCAGGAGACCCGGACATCACCGAAGGACTCGGCCAGGAACTCGATCATCGCCAGCACGCGCACGTCCACGCGTCCCGAAGAGATGTCTTCGCGGCCGCCCGGGTAGATCTCGATGCGCTGATCGGCCAGGATCTTGGCCGCGAGGAAGTCGCGACTGGCAGACAGGCCCTTTACGAGGGTCTCCAGCCCCAGCGCCTGATAGTAGTGCTCGAGCACCAGCACGCGTCGGCTGAACAGCCCATTCGAGTTGTATGCGCGCACCGCTTTTCGATCACCGACGAGAACGTGAAGCGGGCCGAGAACGGCGGCCTTGCGTTGCAGCAGGGAGTGCGAGACCTGGCCCGAGCCGTTCAGCCGCTCGGCGCGTAAGACGGCGAGCAGGAAGGCCCAGTTAAGCCCCTGGGCCGAGCTGGCCGCACGAAGCTGCTGCGCAAACTCGCTCGTCAGCCGGAGCGATGCCGGAGTTGGGTCGGGCAGCGGCTGGTTGATCCAGTGCACGTTGCCCGTGGTTCCGCTCCCTCCGCCCTCCGGTTCGACCTCGCGCGGTTTCGGCGCCTTGTGCAGCGAGGCGTAGCTGGCCTTGGCCCGCTTTGTCTGCTTATGCCCCGACGACTTCGTCGCCGGCTGCGGCCCGAGGACCTGTGTCGGCGTGGTCTCGGGCTTGCTGGCCGCGTCCGCGCCGGGAGCGTTTTGTGAGCCGTTCGAAACCGTGCTCGTGGTCGCGCCCGTCGCCGGCGGGGAGGCTGGCGCCGAAGCGGCGGTGGTTGTCGTGACCTGCGGCGCCGCGGCGCCATTGCCGGCGGGTTGATCGTTGGCCGGAGCTGCCGTCGTGGTAGTGGCGGCCGGGTCGGCCGCCGTTGTCGTGGCGGTTGTCGTGCTCTCGGTCGCGGTCGCGTCGGTCGCCGCTGTCGTGGCGGTTGTCGTTGCCGTTGTCGCGGTGTCGGTCGCACTGGTGTCGGTCGTCTGTGTCTCGACCGCCGCCGTCTCGGACGAGGAGGAAACCATCGTGGCGACCTCGTTTCCGGCCGCCGCCGTCAGGGCGGCGCCGGTGAAGAAGAGGAAGGTGAAGAGGAAGGTTGTTGCGATGCGCCGCCGCGGCGGAGCCTTCTTCTCCGGCTCTCGTGGCCGGCGGCGCTCGACCTGTACGAGGCGCGGTCCCTCGGGCTCGCCCAGGCTGGTGGGCCAGAAGACGAGCCCGTCGTCCTCGAGCCCGGCTTCCGTTTCGTCGGTCCCCTGGTCGCGCCCAGGTTGCGTGGCGCGCCCGGACCGGTCGTCGTCCTCGCGCTTACGCGCGGGCCCTCGTCTCTTCCTCATCTACGGCTCCCCCTCATTCAAATCGGCGCCGAGATCACGCTCGGCTCGGATAGCTATCTGCTCCCAGCCGCGATGGGACTTTCACACTATGCAATCACGAAAGCCATTAACGGTTCCCCCAATGAGGTGAATTACGGCCTGCGATCGCTAGAACGAGTGAAGAATCGTGCAAATCACTGCGATGAGGGATTTTAGGTTGGTGTCGGTTTCTCGATTCTGACTTCGACCAAACACGGCGGCGCGGCCACGCCACAAGCCACTAGGGGGAGGTTTTGCGGCGTGATGTATTCAAGCGCACCGCACGTGTTGAGCGAAGAGATGGATCTGGGGACTACTTTCCGTCTCTCGTTCTGCGCTGAAGCCTCTGCCTGCCGTGTAGAGAAAAGGGGGGTGCAGTACACATGCGCATGATCGCGCGTTTGCATTTGTTCCTGATGCGTGAAGAGGGGCAGACGATGGCCGAGTACGGCGTCGTTCTGGCTGTAATTACCGTCCTTACGGTCGCAGTGTTCATCGCGCTGTCTTCCGGAATTAGGGGAACGATCAACAGCGTTATCAGCGCGATGACGCCGTAGTGAAACGAAGAAGTTTTGCTTCTTAAAAAGATCCGCCGGGGGGGATGAGGGGGAACACGAATGAATCCGATCTCGAAGACCTATTCGTCTAGTCGCTCAAGCCGCAAGCGCGAGGCTGGGCGAATGGCACCCGAGAAAGCGACCGTTCTCTTCGTGATTACGGTCAGCCTACCGGCGACCTTCGTGATCCTCTCCGGCGGTGTTACTCAGGTTATTGAGTGGGCGGCGGGGTCGATGACGGCCTAGCCGCTCGAGGTCTGGGCGGGCCTTCTGGTGCGGAAGGCCCGCCCCGATGTTTTGAGGGGGACGAAGTGAGGGGGAGAGCTAGATATCGAGGCAGGGCCGGCGGGGAGCGCGGCCAGGCGATGGTCGAGTTCGTCATCGTGCTGCCCATCCTCTGCATGCTCCTGTTCGGGATCGTGCAGTTCGGGATCACCTTCAATCACTACCTGACGCTGACCGACTCGGTCCGCGCCGGAGCTCGCAGGGCGGCAGTCTCCCGCGAGGCAAGCGATCCGGTTGCCGCAGCCGTCTCACAAGTTCGCTCCTCGGCCTCGGATCTCAAGCAGAGCGATCTCACAGTCACCGTCACGTCGAACTGGGCGCCCGGCGGCGATGTGACGGTTACGGCGAAATATCCCTACTCGATAAACATCATGGGAGTCGTCGTTCACTCCGGGCAGTTATCGAGCTCAACTACCGAGCGGGTCGAATGAGGGAAAGCGCTGCCTCTCCGAGAGGAGCGCGGCGCGCAACTAGCACCAATCCTGCACTGTCAATAACGCACGAGAGTTTTCGGAATATGAGACCAACAAAGCAAGGCGAGACTCGAGCGAACTGAGCACAACGAGGCTCTCGCTTACGACAGAAAAAAGGACGCACCAAATATGACATATCGACTTCGAAACATTTTGATCGCTGTCGGGCTGGCGATTATCGCAGCCATCCTCGTGAGTGTCTACGTGACGCAGTACAAGAACCACGTCGAAAACGGCCAATCGGGCACTCAGGTGTACGTCGCGGCTCGCGACATCCCGCTCGGGACACCAGGCGATGAGCTGGTCGACGGAAAATACCTACACAAGGAGTCGGTCAAGCGCGTCAATCACGTCAGCGGTGCGATCACCGATCCAAAGCAGGTCGCCGGCCGGTACGTCACCGAGCCGATATACCAAGGCGACCAGCTTTCGCTGAGGCGCTTCGGCGAGGCCGGCGCAGCGGGCACGCGCGGGCAGTTGACGGGAAACCAGCGCGCCATCGAGGTCGACGCAACGCCGTCGCAGGTCCTGGCCGGGGAGCTCAAGAGCGGCGATCACGTCGACGTCGTGGCGACCTGGAACGTGCCCGAAGGCGCGACGCACCACGTGGGCAAGGTAGTGCTCAGGAACCTGCTGGTTCTGGCAGCGCCCGAGGCCGGGTCGTCGAAATCGAGCGTGACAAGCAGCTCGAGCGGGACGACCACCGTGCAGCTGCGAGTCACCGACACCCAGGCGATCAAGTTCTTCTTCATGGTCAAGAACGGTGAGTGGACGTTGACTCTGCGCCCGCCCGTTCGGGCCGGAGACAGCGCCGAGACGCTCGAGGACGCCAGGACGATCGCCAAAGAAGGCGTCGGCGCGTCCGTCTATGCGAAAGCAATGGAGGGAACGACGCCATGAGCGAGCAAGCGCATGAATCCGCGCGCATCTTCGTAACCGGCACCTGTGACGGTCTGCAGCCGCTGCTCGAGGCGTTGGCAGAGAGCGACGAGCTCGAGCTGCTGGGCGCCAGCGAGCACATTGCCGCCGCCGCGCCGGTTCTGGCCGGAGGCCATCTCGAGGTCGTCCTGCACGCCACGCGCAGCTCGATCCTGCCGATCAACGAGCTGGCCGCGATCCGCGAGCTGACACGTGCCCCGGTGATCTTGGTTTGCTCGAGCGAGGCCTCGGCCCTGCTCGACGAGGCGCTCGAGGCGAACGTGGCCGACGTCCTCGTCCTGCCGCAGTTCATCGAGAACGTCGTCTTCTCGATTCGCAAGGCCTGCCATTCGGGGCGCCACTCCGAGACGCCGGTCGGCAGCGAGGGCAAGATCGTCACCGTCTTCTCGCCCAAGGGCGGTACCGGCAAGACGGTGCTCGCCGCCAACCTGGGCGCGTCACTGGCGCACGGCGAGGGCAAGCGGGCGCTTCTGCTCGACCTCGACCTGCAGTTCGGCGACGCGGCGATCATGCTCGGGCTGGAGCCCGACAAGACGATCTTCGACCTGGTCGTCGCGCCGGGCGAGCTCGACGCCGACAAGCTGACCGGCTACACGGTCAAGCATTCCTGCGGGCTGGACATTTTGCCGGCGCCGCTTCGCCCCGAGGACGCCGAGCTGGTGACCGAGTCGAAGGTCGGGCGCCTGCTCGAGATAGCTCGCTACGCCTACGAGGTGATCGTCGTCGACACCTCGCCCTTCTTCCATGGGCCGATGCTCTCGACGCTCGATCGCACCGATCAGCTGCTGCTGGTGGCCAGTCTCGACATCCCGACGCTCAAGAACGTGCGCCTGGGGATGCAGACGCTCGAGCTCCTCTCGTTCCCGCGCGAGCGGGTGCGGGTGGTGCTGAACCGCGCCAACGACAAGGTCGGCATCAAGCAGCGCCAGGTCGAGGAGGCGCTGGAGACCGAGGTCTGGAAGTCGGTTCCCGTCGATCACGCGGTGCCGTTGTCGGTGAACCGGGGCGTGCCGGTCGTGATCGCCGACCCGGGTTGCGATTTCTCGCGCGGAGTGCGCGAGCTGGCCAAGGCCCTGTTTCCCGACAAAGAGCGCGGGCGGCGCACGCTGAGCTCGCTCAGGGCGTGACGTAACGATGGGCCTTCACGATCGCATCGCCACTCAGAAAGGGCTGACGGGCGGGCCCGAGCCGGGCTCCGCTCTCGAGGACGCGGAGCCGCGTCACGTCGATCCCTACGCCGAGCTGAAGACGAACATCCACAACGCCTGCATCAAGCAGCTCGGGGTGGAGCTGCTCAAGCGAGAGGGCGACGAAGATCTCTCCGAGCGCGTGCTCAGAGCCGTCACCGAGCAGCTCGCGCTCGATCGCACGCCGCTCACCCGCGAGGAGCGCCACCGGCTGGTGCGCGAGATAGCCGACGACATCCTCGGCTACGGGCCGATCGAGCCGTTGCTCCAGGACGACTCCGTGACCGAGGTGATGGTCAACGCCTCCGACCGGATCTACGTCGAGCGCAGCGGCAAGATCGAGCGCGTCGACATCGCCTTCGTCGACGACGCCCACCTGCTCAGGATCATCGACAAGATCGTCTCGCAGGTGGGGCGCCGCATCGACGAGGCCTCGCCGATGGTCGACGCCCGCCTGCCGGACGGAAGCCGCGTCAACGCCATCATTCCTCCGCTCTCGCTGAAGGGCCCGTCGCTGACGATCCGCAAGTTCTCGCGCGATCCCTACACGATGGACGATTTGATCAGCTTCGGCACGCTGACGCCCAAGACGGCCCAGTTCCTCGCCGCCTGCGTCCGCGGCAAGCTGAACGTCCTCATCTCGGGCGGAACCGGCACCGGCAAGACGACGACGCTGAACGCGATGAGCGCCTACATCCCCGGCGACGAGCGAATCGTCACGATCGAGGACGCGGCCGAATTGCAGCTGCAGCAGGAGCACATCGTCTCGCTGGAGTCGCGACCGCCGAACATCGAGGGCAAGGGAGAGGTGCGGATCCGAGAGTTGGTGCGAAACGCCCTGCGCATGCGCCCCGACCGGATCATCGTCGGCGAGGTGCGCGGCGCCGAGACGGTCGACATGTTGCAGGCCATGAACACCGGCCACGAAGGGTCGCTGACCACCATTCACGCCAACTCGCCCCGGGACGCTCTCGCTCGTCTCGAGACGCTGGTCATGACCGCCGGGGTGGAGTTGCCGCTGCGCGCGATCCGCGAGCAGATATCCAGCGCCTTCGACGTGCTGATCCAGATCGCCCGTTTGGTCGACGGCTCGCGCCGGGTCACGCAGATCACCGAGGTGCTGCACCTGGAGTCCGACGTGATCACGCTGCAGGACATCTTCGTGGCGCGGCCGCCGGACGAGGACGCGAACGGCTCTCGTCGCGGCGGCACGCTGCTCGAGCCGCTTCTGTGCACGGGACTCAAGCCGCACTTCCTCGAGAAGCTGGCCAGCAACAACGTGCTCGTGGCGCCGAACTTCTTCGAGAGCGAGCAGAAGCTGCCGGCCGGCGTTCGTCCCGGCTTTCAGGCGGCGGCCTTTGGAGGGAAGAGGGCGTGAACAGGGTCTCCTGGATAATCAGCGGCGCGCTGCTCGCGGCGCTGGCTCTGGTGCCGTCGGCCGGCGCCGGGGTCGAGATCAGGGGCCTGGATACGAGCGGATACCCGGCCGTGCGACTGACCGTCGTCTCCTCGAAGCCGGTCGCGACCAAGCCGGCGCTGGCCGAGAACGGGCGAGTCGTAACGGGCCTCGAAGCGCAGAATCTGGGCCTGGCGAAGGCCGTCGTGCTGGCGCTCGACCACTCGCAGTCGATGACGGGCAGCTCGCTTTCCGACGCGCTGGCGGCGGCGCGGGAGTTCGTGAGCATCAAGGCTGCGGGCGATCGCCTCGGTCTGATCGCCTTCGGCGAGAGTGCGGACGAGCAGTCGGCGCCCTCGTCCAACACCGGCGACCTGGTCACGAGCCTCGATTCGATGCAGGTTGATACACGCGGCGGCACCGCCCTCTACGACGCCGTCGCGCAGGCCGCGCACGCGCTCCGCTCCGACCCGCTGGCGGGACGCGTGATCGTGCTCCTCACCGATGGTAAGAACGTCGGCTCGGGGACGACGCTCGACGCTGCCGTCATTGCTGCCAAAAAGGCTGGCGCGATCGTCTACGCGGTGGGTATCAAGGGGCCGCAGTTCGACCCGGCGCCGCTCGAGACCCTGGCGCGCGAGACCGGCGGGCGCTATGTGCTCGCCAGCTCGAGCGCTCGACTGAGCGTGATCTATGCCGACATTGCCTCGGAGCTGGCGCGGAGCTGGCGCGTCTCCTACGTCAGCTCGGCCTCGCCCGGCGACAAGGTCTCGCTGCAGGCCTCGCTGGTAGGCGCCGGCTCGGCGAGCGCACGGCTGCAGATCGCGGGCTCCGAGGCCACGAGCGCGCACACCTTCCTGCCCTCGTTCCTCTTCTCGACAGCAGGCACCATCCTGATTGCGCTGATCGTCGCGGGGCTCGGTCTGGCCATGATCGCCAATCTCGCCTCGGCGCGGAAGGGCTCCTGGGTGCAGGCGCGGTTGGCGCCACATATCGGCGCAAGCACGAGCAAGAAGAGCCTGGGAGCGCGCGAGCGGTTGAGCGCGGTGGCCACAGTCTTCAACGCCACCGAGAGCGTGTTCGGCCGCCTCAACGCCTGGCGACAGCTCACGCGCATGCTCGAGCGCGCGGACATGCCGCTCAAGACGGTCGAGCTGGTCTGGGCGATCCTCGGCACGGGCATCGGCTTCGGCCTGATCGTCTCGCTGTTCGGCGCCAGCGGGCTGGCCGTGCTCCTCTTCATGCTCATCGGCGGCGCTATTCCCTATAGCTTCGTCTGGCTGAGGGTGCGGCGGCGACTCGCCGCCTTCGAGGCGCAACTGCCCGACCTGCTCTCGACGATGGCCGCCTCGCTCAAGGTCGGTCACAGTTTCAAGCAAAGTCTGAAGGCCGCGATGGAGGAAGGTCAGGAGCCGGCCTCCAGCGAGTTCAGGCGCGTGCTCACGCAGTCTTCGCTGGGGCGCCCGATGGATGACGCGCTCAAGGAGATGAGCGATCGGCTCGGCTCGGCGAACTTCGAGTTCGTAATCACGGCCGTGACCATCCAGAGGCAGGTCGGGGGATCGCTGGCCCAGCTCTTCGACATGGTCGCCGACACCGTGCGCCAGCGGCAGCAGTTCGTGCGCAAGGTGCATTCCCTGACGGCGATGGGGCGATTGTCCGCCTACGTGCTCGTGGCGCTGCCGTTCTTCCTCGCCGGCGTGCTCACGCTACTCAACTCGACCTACATGTCTCCGCTCTGGCACACGGGCACCGGCAAGGCGCTGGTGGCGTTCGGCATCGTCTCGATCGGGATCGGCTCGCTCATGCTCAGAAAAATCGTCTCCTTCAAGGGATAGGAAAGATGCTGCTAGTAATCGCCGTCGCCACACTCGGATTCGCCGCTTTCTTCGTCTTCGAGCTGGCCAGCCAGCCCGCGCGGGAGCGTAGGGAAGTGCTGGCCCGCGCCTCGCGTTACGGTCGCTCGCGGCCACAGGAGGCGCGCGAGGATCTGAGCTTCAGCAGGCGAGCACTCAAGCCGCTGATGGCGAAGTCGGCCCAGGCGATGATGAAGCTGAACCGGCGCACCTCGCTCGAGTCGCTGCAGTGGACGCTGCAGGGAGCCGGGATGCGCGACGTAACGTCCGAGGCATTTTTAGCCGCCAAGGGGCTCTGCGGCGGCGGCGGCCTTCTGCTCGGACTGCTGTTCGGCGCAATGGGTGGCGGCGCTTCACTCCTGCTCTTTCCCGTCGGGCTCGGAGCGCTCGGCTACATCGCTCCCGGTTACATCGTCAACGGGCGCGCCCGTCGCCGTCGCGAGGCCGCGGCCTGCCAGCTTCCCGATGCGCTCGACCTGCTGGCGGTCTCGGTCGAGGCCGGGCTTTCCTTCGATGCCGCGATCAACAAGCTGACCCAGCACATGCAGGGCCCGCTGGTCGAGGAGCTCGAGTTGATGCTGGGCGAGATGCGCATCGGCTCGGGCCGCCCCGAGGCGCTCAAGAAGCTGGCTCAGCGCCTCGAAACGCGCGAGATCTCCGCCTTCACCCGCTCGCTCATCCAGGCCGACCAGCTCGGCATCTCGCTCGGTCGCATCCTGCGCGTGCAGGCCACCGACAGCCGGCTCAAGCGCCAGGCCGCCGCCGAGGAGAAGGCCGCCAAGGCTCCGATCAAGATGCTCTTCCCGACCGTGCTCTTCATCTTCCCGGCCATGTTCGTGGTCATCCTCGGGCCGGCGATGTTGCAGTTGTCGAAGATTTTGGCGTTTTAACCGACGAAAGTCCGCCGCCTTCGGCGGCATGACGACTTTCGTCGGAGAGAGAAGCGGTTGGGGACAGCGTTGAGTGAGCCGCGCCCACGCAGATCGGTCGCGGCGGCCGTGATGCTTGTTCCGAGAACGCGGCGGGAATCGATCTCGTAGGGTCAGATCATGAGCAGAGCCGAACGAGCCGACGAGCAAGAATCCTACGAGGAGCTGGCGAGCGAGCCGCTGCGCTTCGTCGTCCAGAAGCACCAGGCCTCGCAGCTGCACTACGACTTCCGGCTCGAGCTGGACGGCGTGCTCAAAAGCTGGGCGATTCCCAAGGGGCCGTCGCTCGACCCGGGCGACAAGCGCCTGGCGATGATGGTCGACGACCATCCGCTCGACTACCGCAACTTCGAGGGCGTGCTGCCGGAGGGCTACGGCGCCGGCACGGTGATGATCTGGGACGAGGGTACGTTCGTCGCTCTCAACCAGACCGATCGGGAAGCGAGCCAGGAGGCTTTTCGAGCGGGGCTGGAGCGCGGGCAGTTCAGCTTCATCCTCGCCGGCCGGAAGCTCAGGGGCGAGTTCGCGCTCGTGCGCTTCAAGCGCGCCGGCGAGAAGACCTGGCTGCTCTTGAAGAAGCGTGACAACTTCGCCTCGACAGGTGACGTGACCGGGCATGACCGCTCCGTCCGCTCGGACCGGAGCATGGAGGAGATCCGGGGCGAGGCGCCTTCTTCGGCCTGAACGCGAGTGACGTATGCAAGCCCCGGCGGCGTATAGATTGCGAGACATCGTGATGCCTGGGCCACGCAAGATGTTTTCCGAGCGCCTGGCGCGCTGCCTTTTCGCGCCCGGAATCCTGCTCGCCGCCGCGTTGCTCCTAAGCTCGTGCGCAGGCGGAGGAAGCGGTGCCGAGCCGAAGTCGAGCGCGGGCACGGCGAACCGCGTCTATCGAAGTAGCGATTTCGGCTTTCACTTTTCCTATCCGGCCGGGCTCCGAGCGCACGACTTCCATCGCGACTACACGATGGTCTCGTTCAAGGGAGCCGTGGTTACCAACGAGGCTGTCGGGCGTGACTTCGTCGACGCCAATGCCCCCGACTTGAGCAAGCTGCCGCCGCGTTCGGTGCTGCTCTTGATCCAGCACTGGGAGGGTGGGCCAATACCGTCGCCGGACGAGCAAGAGGCGCGCTTCCCACTGAGAGCTTCGAGCTTTGCGCCCCTTCACCGCGTGAATCTTCCGGCGGGCGCATCTTGGCGCGAGCACCCGTTCTCGGCCAACGGCTGGAATTTCGTTGCCGACGTCTACTTCGGTCCGCAGGCCGGCCGATCCGACCGCACTGCGATCTGGCGCATCGTCTCCTCGCTCCGCTTCCGGTCGCTCCGCACCGGTCAGCGAACGGGTCACGGCTTTCGAGTATTGAAGAAGAAGGACAGCTACCCGGTCGGCTACGTCGGACGTTTGAGCGCGAACAGGTTCCTTATCAGGGCGCCGCACGGTTTCTACGGCCTCGGCGGGATGGCGATGTCCATGCCCTCGAAGTTCCCCTGCGCGATCCGGTTCGAGCGCGCGAAGTTCGAGTTCGCTTGCGGGAACGGCTCGAAGCGCTGGGATCGGATGGGGCGGCCACTCTGGAAAGGCGCCTCCAACCGGGACTTCCTCGGCGTGCTCCCGGCGGTCAAGGTCGGGCAAGACGGACACGTTCTCTTCTCCCCCAACGAGTCGGCCTTTGGCTGGCGCCCGCTCGAGCGTCGGCTCTGGGGCAACTCTGCGCGCTAGCTCTTCCGCGCCAGCGCGATCACGAAGCCTTGCCGGTGTAGCCGGCGCAGGCTGATCTGTTCGAAGCCGGCCTCGCCCAGAAGGCGGACGAGCTCGTTCGCGTGGACGAAGCCGAGATGCCCGGGCTCGGTGCGCTTGAGGTGACGGTCGACCAGGCGCACGATCAGCTGCTCGGGGTTGGCGTCGCCGATGGCGATGCGTCCGCCCGGGGCGAGCACGCGCGCCATCTCGGGCACGGCCTTGCCCGGTTGTGGATAGTGGTGGATCGAGGAGCTGCAGAGGACGGCCGTGAACTCGCCGTCGGCGAAAGGAAGGCGCTCGGCGTCGCCGACCGCGAACTCGACGTTGGGAAGATCTGTTGCCAGCCGCCGCGCCTCGTCGATCATGCCCGGCGACAGGTCGAGGCCGACCGCTCGGGCGACGAGCGGCGCCGTCTCGCGCAGAGCCGCCCCGGTTCCGCAGCCGATGTCGAGCAGGCGGTCGTCGGCCCGTAACTCGAGCGCGGCGAATGTCAGTGACTGCTGGCGCAGAATGCGGCGCCAGCGCCAATTAGTCTCGTAACGATCGGCAACGGCGTCGAAGTAGCCGCTGCTCGCGGCCTTCTGATCGCCCTCTCGCTGCGTGTGCATCGTCGGCACTGTAGCCGCGCCCATTAGCCTGCCCGGTCTTCGCGCTACGCGTCGAGCGCGAGCTTTCCGTCCGCCGCGATCGTGACCGGCATCGGATCGGTCAGCTCGCCCTGGAAACGGCCGCGCTCGTCGTAGTTGCGTGAGGCGAAGAAGAGCAGTTGGCCGTTCCGCTCGAGCATGCGCCCGGCGAACAGGCTGGCCCTGGCGTCGCCAAAGAAAAACGGCTCGTCGACGAGCGAGTACGGCCCGAGCTTTTCCTGCCCGACGAGATAGTGCGTACCGCCGTGGGCGCCCGTATCGCTTCTTGCGCGCCGGCCGGCGCTCTGCCCGCCCGGCGGGACGCTGAAGAGCACGCGCCACGTTCCACCGATCCGGATCAGCTGGGGCACTTCGAGGAAGATGAAATCGCCCGGCTCCGAAAGCGGCGCCTCGACACGCCAGTGGCTCAGGTCGTCCGAGACCGCATGACCGATGACGCCCCGTTCGTCGGACGGCCCGGCGTTTGCTCGCGCAGTGATCAGCATCTGAAACGAGCCGCTCTGCTCGTCGAAAAACACCCACGGATCGCGCCAGGCGACGTCGCCTTCAGTTTGGGTTGCGCTTTCGTACCAGCGCGGATCCGCCTCGACGACATCGGCCGTCTTCTCCCAGCTGTGCAAGTCCGGCGAGGTCGCGTGGAGGACGCGCTGGACGGCGCCTCGCTCTCGGCTCGAGATACCGGTGTAGAACATGTGCCACAGTCCGTCGTGCCGTAGCGCGCTGCCGGTCCAGGTTGCTAGATCGTCGTGACTGCCCGGCGGGCCCACGTCGAACGGAGGGGCGAGCGTCGTCCACTCCAGGAGGTCGCGCGAGACGGCGTGCCCGATGCGCGCCGCGCGGTGACGCAACTCGGGATCGCCAAGAACCCGCGGCGCGTGCAGGAAGAACACGTGAGTATCGGGCTCGTCCTGCGCGAACCAGAAATCCCAGATCCAGTAGTCGTCGAGCCGGAGACTCATTTGCTGTTCCTGACCTTGATCGCGCCGTTAAGCGGCACTGTAGTAGTAGCCGCGCGCGCAAAGGGTTCAGCTCGAACGGGTGCAGGCTCGTCGAGTGCGCTCTAGGATGCGCCCCGAGCGGGACTTCAAAGCTGAGCGAAAAGCCGAGCGGCCTAGGCGGCCGCCAGCCCCTGGTCGCCGTACGGTGTCGGGTTGAGCAGGGCCTGCACGTAGAACTCCGAGGCCTGGTAGCCGCTCGGCAGAGCCTCGGAGATCGCCTCGCGCACGAACCAGGCGACGTCTCGATCGAAATTCCCGAGTGTGAACACCAGGTCAGCCGGTGCCTTCAGAACGACCCAGACCGGA